>Ga0209153_1000072_pt1 | contig 49478 bp, 46 predicted proteins | sample GraSoiAngelo_120_FD_185877 | JGI IMG/M metagenome (GOLD analysis project Ga0209153, IMG submission 185877) | Grasslands soil microbial communities from the Angelo Coastal Reserve, California, USA - 14_0919_09_20cm (SPAdes) (version 2) | ecosystem: Environmental > Terrestrial > Soil > Grasslands ... | reverse complement strand
CGGCGTGATGCTCAACATATGGAGGCATCGGCAGCGTTTGCGTTCGTATCGCAGGCGCAAAATCTATTCGATGGTGATCGCGCGGCGGCGGGCTATTTGCCAGCGCCTTGGCAATGTCACGTTCGACATCGACCAACTCCAAAATTTTACCATTAGTCGTGGGCTGTACCATTATTCAACGCTCCCTTAGGTATGGAAAATTTACGCACTACTTCAGGAGTCGAACGCGACCGATAAAAACCTTCTTGGTCTGCGCCCGGCGCGCGGCGAGTTGCGGACGACACGCGCCGGGACGGATGAAAGACTCCCGCGGTACGATGCATGGCCGACATCGGACGTAACGCTGATTCGTGGCGAAATCAGAACGGACGACAAGCAGGGCCGGTTCAAGGAGCACGGCCCCGCCTTGAGGTGGCACGCGCGGTCTCCGCGGCCCGACCCAGTTCAAAGAGGATTTGACAGCCGCGCGAGGGGTGCCAATATCGCCGTCACGGCGGACCGGGCGGATGTACCCCGGCGACGAGCGCGGGGCCTCGGAGCGATCCGGGGCCTCACTTTTTGGCTTCCCTTTTCGTTGCTTGAATCCCCGGTGTCTTTCGAGCGTTCGGTATGTCGCGCAAGCCACCAGGGTCCGTCCGGCCCGGACACATAGGTAACAGAACGGACCTAACACGCGGGTGACAACCGCCCGGCTGATCCCAGCAGCCGCGGAGTGGGTCCGCGGCTCGTCGGCACGAAACCATTATGCGGGGTTGATGAAGCGATCCTGAAACAAGCGCGGGTTATCAGGTGCTCGCAGTAGCGTAAAATGGGTGCGTCAAAATGATTGAAGCTGTCACGGCAATCCTGGGTTTGTTTGGCACCGGCATATTTATAGCTCACGCGATCGACGCTTATCTCGCGCTCTAACAGCCGGCGAATAGACCTGTACGGGCCTGGAAAGGGCTGCTGGTGAGCGTATGCCTCGCCGGCTGTTGGTGGTCGGGAAAGCGTGCCGGGCAATGTGGCAAGGCTTTAGCCTGCCCGGCTGAAGCGTCCGAATCTGGTATAAAGTCCAGATGCACTTCGACGCTGCAAATCCCCTATTGCCGATCGCCACCTTGGCCGCGGGAGTGTTTCTGATGATCGCGCCCCGGATCGTGAGCTTCGCGGTGGCTGTCTACCTGATCTTCGTCGGCCTTCTCGGACTGAACGGAATCTATCACCTCGTGAAATGAGGTCGACCGACCCCGAGGCGGTTGCCGCATCCAATCTAATGGGGCCGTCTCAGCTCGCCTTTCGTCCGACCCAGCGCCTCGGACTTCAGCGGATCGGTAGGCACCTGCACTTGGTCGATGCGACCGCACCTCGGGCAGCGGAGCGTCCAGTGTTCAAAGCCCACACGAGCTTCGGCGATACGCTGGACCTCCATAGGCCATTGGCACACCAGGCACAGGCGAGCGGTGGTTCGGCGCGGCAGCAATGCAGGTCTTTGAGGCTCGGGCATGGCGCACTCCAACAAGGCGGGAGCGCAACACTCTCAGTCACCGACAGAAGCCAAGCGGTGAGGACGGTGATGTTGAAACAGTGCGCCTTGCGAACACGGCCGGCAAGTTAATTCACCCGACAGCGGCGCGGCAGCGACGGCCTGTGCGATCCTTATTTGATCATCACAAGCCAACCCTTCCTGCGCCGCACGAGTTCGGCGGCGGTTCCAACTCATCGACGCGTTTGATATCGGCTCGCCGTTAGTCGCAGCGGCGTTCCCTGCGCGTGTAGGTGCGGCCGTAATCACCTTCAACCGTGGTCGTCACCATACGGCAGTGCGTTCGTGGGCCGATGGTGACGCCGCCGCCGCCGACGCCAACTGTGGTGTCGCGGTCATAGCGGTCATAGCGACGGTCCCTATCGTAGCGGTAGTCGCGGTCCCGTCCGATCTGAACATCGACTTGGGCCATTTTGACGCCTTCGGCCTTGGCCGGAGTGACGAGCGGCGCGGTTGCAAACAGCGTGGCGGCTGCCGACACGGCAAGAGCGATCTTTAGCATGTGCGAGTCCTCTCCCTAGGGTTGTTTAAGGCCTCTAACGTGCTTGAACACTGGGCGTTCCATCGGTAGCTCGCCAGGATGGGCACGATGGCGATCAGCCGGCATCGGATCCAACAAAGGAACCAAGCCGACGGATGAGGGTTATTAGGCCCGGATTTCGGCGGGGTTTGGCAATGTTCGAAAACTTCACTTGGCGCAATATCGCCCTGTTCATGGTCGCGCTCACAATTGCGAGCTGCCTCATGGCATGGGGCATGATTATCGCAATCGACCGCCTGATCTATGCCAACTGGGATAAGGCTGCGGGCACACAGAGGGTCCAGCACCTCAAGTTCGAGCGTGTCGAGGGAACCGACTGACCGGATTCCCTCCGCGCCGTGAGATGCAGCGAATTTCATCTAAATAGAAATTGTCCTGCACCGACGACGCCGCCCCTCAATGAAAGCGATCTAATTCACCGGACCACCCGAAGAGGTGCCGGCATTGAGAAGTTGAGAAACCGCGGTGACAAGCTGCGCTGGTGCGAACGGTTTTTCCAGGAGAATGCTGTTGGGTACGCCGCGCGAGGGCCAGCGCCGGACCGCTGCCCCGGTGATGTAGACGATAGGAAAGGCAGGATCGATCTCTCGGGATTGGCGAGCAACTTCCCAACCATCCATCCTGCCCTTGAGGACAACGTCGGTCACCAAAGCCCGATATTTGATCAAGCCGCTTTTGAGAAGCGTGACGGCCTCTTCACCGGATGCTGCGATCGCTGGTTCGAAGCCGCCTTCGGTGAGCGCATCTTCAAGGATAATTTGAACATCGGGATCGTCTTCAATGACCAAAACCAATGGCAACTCTTGCACTGGCAGACCCCCATCGAGCCGCGCCCCCAGCTCGACAACACACTACGTTACGCCCAGATCGGAACGCAGTTCCTTCAAATAGTGCACGAAAGTGAACATAGGCATTTGGTTCCATCCGAAGCCAGATTTCGCCTAGGAACTTCCGTCATGGAACTTTGGGAACCCGCTGCGCCACGTCCGGCGAATTCAGGGGCGACCCGGCCATGAAGCCAGGCTGTAGCTTGGAACCGTTTCCGCTATCCGCAGTTAGGCTACGGTGCCGGCACGCCAGCCCCGACGGCACCAGATCGCGGCCCCACTTCCCTCCGGAACTGGGGCCGTTTCTGTTGAGCCTCCGGTCGTTGGCCTACAGCGCATCCACTGGCGCACGAAACCATTTTCCGGGCACGACGAAAACATCCTGAAATAATCCGCGTCCAGCATCCCGCCCATTGATGAACAATGGAGTTCGGTCATGTGGGACATTATTATCAACCTGTTTTACCGCGAAGCTTGCCGCAGTTCTCTGGCTGGCGCGAAAGTCGCCGGCGCCTGAGCCGCTCGATCGACCAATCCATTGGGAGCGCCGATTTCACCCAGCGAAGGGAAGTTGCGGATTGATCTCGGCACACCCGGCTGATCGAACTCACATCGCAATGCATGGGACACCGCCTCCGGGCGGTTTTCTGTTTGAGCGGTCTTCTGTTTGAGATGGGGACGGACGATGACCGAACTCTGCGGCCCCGGGAGATCGCCAAAGTAGACGCAATGTTGCAAATGACAAATTCCACAACCAAAGCTTTTATTTCCATAGTTCCGAGAATCATCTTTGATGCTGGCTGGGGGCCAACCAGCGAGACGTCATGTCGAGTGGAACTGGCAAACGAGAGCTCATCGTCGGAACAGGGTTGGCGCTGATGCTTAGCGTCCTGCTTTCAACAATCGCTGTATACGGATTGAACCGTTATCTCGGTTCAATCGATGACACTCAATCGATCGAAAGCTTGCGGCATCAGTGGACGAACTGATGCCAAGCCTTCCCGGCGCCAAGCCTTCCTGGCGCCAAGCCTTCCTGATGCTAAAGATCTTTCTGACTCCAAGCCCTCGGGCTTTCTGCGCAAGCTGCGCCGCACCTTTCATGCCGCAACGTGCGACAGGGTCGGTGCCGTTTTGCGGTCCGGCTACCAACGATCACGCAAATTCGAGCGGTCGCCTGCTCGAACAATCTTGACACAAACGGCCCTTTTTCTGGTCCGCGCGCAGCGATTAAAAGGACTCAATCATAAGCTTCCAATGACGCGTCAGTAATCTTGGAAAATTTACGATGCGCAACCTCACGACGCCCGCGCGCGCCCAATTCGAGTACGCGAAGACGGAAGTTGAATTCGATCGAGTGCTGGATGCCGTGAGAGCGGCGCTCGCATCTGCGCCGGATCTGAACATCTCGACCCCTTCCCCGAGCTTCGGCCCACCGCCGAAAGCCACGAACGACAACGAACCGGCTTGGCCGTTGATTCAATCTCCAGAAGGCTGGTACGCCGACTGACCGGAAGCATTGATACCTGCGATCGGCAGCGGTTCAGGCAAATGAACCGCTGTCTGCCGCGGCTCTCCGCCCGCCGAACAAACCCCTCCTTGATAGCGCCGGTGAATTTTGGAGCGGATTGTGCGGCCGCCTCACCGGGCACCCTTGCGATGTTGACGGGACAATCTCCGACGGGAACGGCTCGCCGACTGATGATCATCCGTCGCGGTTGCCTTCGGCGGCGCGGAGGATTGCTCGGGCGCGACGACGACTTATTGCGACCGAGCACTTTGGAATCGGCCCCCTAGTTGGTGCCGGCACCCCTCGGCTTCCGCCCGGCGCGGGGGTTCCGAAGAAACCATTTCTTGCCCCCGCGAAACCATTTTCGGTGACCCAGGAAAGCGGGCCGAAACGGTCCGCGCGCAGCGTCCGCAGCTATTGGTCAAACAATGAGGTTCGATCATGTTCGCGTTGTTGAACCTGATTTACCGGGCGTATTGCAGAGCCCGCTTGCCAGAGATCCGACGGCAGTATTTGGCCGGCTAGCGCCAACACGACCCGAGATCCGGACGCGCCTTCTCCCCAAGCTTGGCGGCGAAACCCGACGGCCGCGCGCCACCGCCACTTGCGTGCCTCCAAATCGCCTCGCCCGTCGCCATGATGGATCTGACGATTCGGGAGAGCCGCACATGGCCGCAGACAGCGATAGCAACATTGCCTGGCACCGGGCCCAGCTCAGGAAACATAGCGAGGCGTTGAAGCACCTCGAAACTGCGAGATTCATCGTTGGCGAGATTGCCGGCTCAAGACAGTCGCAGAAATCGCTCGCCGATCTGAAGCGGAAGATCAGCCGGTCCCGGCAAGCCATCGCGGCCTATGAGAAACAGATGCTGCGACCTCGGGCGACGGACCATCGAAGCCTCGCCAGCGTCTCCTGGAGCAGATGGAATGGACTTGACCCTTGAATGGCATTGGCTCTTTGGGACGGCCCACCGCCGCAGGCCGCGCCAGCGAAATAGCCGGACGCGCATGCCCTGGGGTAGGTGAAGACAAGGCGCCCGGCTACTCTGCCGCGCGGCGGTGCGGCCTTCTTACTTAACCATCAGCCGCTTAAAGAATCGTCTTCGCGCGCGTTGGAGGCCCGTTTAAAGCCGCATTTAGGCGTTGCTATTCCGTTAATCGGGGTACGTTTTGGGGAGGCTTTCAGAAAAACTTAAATTACATCTGCCAACTTCCATCTACGAAGGAATCCGCGCGGCGGCTACCGGATAACCTTCCATGCGGCTGACCAGACACTCTCTGGCAGCCGCATAATTTCGCAGCCGCTCAATATTGCCAAAGACAATATCGGACGGCCTCGAATTCAAACCCCAAGGCGACGGGATGAGAGGCACGAGAGCCGCTCCAAGCCTGCCGTCGAACCAGCGCAACCACCGGAGCCTTCAAGGCTCGCATTTTGGGGCGCGTGGATGAAACAGAAAGAAGTAAGAAGTCTGATTATTCGGGAATGGGACCGCTGGCTTCAAACGCAGTCGGTCGATCCCGAAGGGCCAACCGGCCGGGACTCGCTGAAGTTCTATTTTGAACTGCAGGACAACCGGTCCAACCTGTTGGATTTTCAATCGAGGGGACGGGACAAATGGCTGATCGTGCACAGCTGGTTGCTCAGTGAGCGGCGCGTCTCGGACTGAAGACGCATGCCGTACGGTGCCGGCGAAGGCGCCGTGCCGTTATTCTTTCCAACAAGCCGATCGATGCAAACAGGGCGGGCGCGCGGGCAATATTGAACCTGATCCTTGATCCCGGCTCATGCGCTGCGCGCAGAAGCCATGGCGCGCCCCGTCCTGTTGATAACCGCCTGCCTCCCGCGTACGTGGGGTGACACGCCCTCGCGGCGTGTTATCGACGCACGAGATCTCGCACCTGCGACGGAAGGAAGACCATGCGGATTACCCTCGTCGGCTCCCGCCATTTCGGTGTGACCACGCTCGACATGCTGCGCCAGCACGAGGTCGAGATCGCGAGGGTCGTCGTGGCAGACCCTGAAGACCGCCTCGCCGCCGCCGCGAAAGCGGCCGGCATCGACGTCGTCGTGCAGGCCGATCCAAAACTTGTGGTCGCCTCCGAAATCGCCGAAGGGACTGAGCTGATCGTCAGCGCGCACAGCCATGCGCGGATCAGCAAGCAAGCGCTGGCGACAGCCCAGCTTGGCGGCATCGGCTATCACCCCTCGCTGCTGCCCCGGCACCGCGGCATCGCGGCGATCGAATGGACCATCAAGGTGGGCGACCCGATCGCCGGCGGCACAGTCTATCACCTCGCCGATCGCATGGACGCCGGCGCCATCGCCGCGCAGGAATGGTGCTTCGTCAAGAAAGGCGAGACCGCGCGCGAGTTGTGGGAGCGTGCGCTGGCTCCGCTCGGCCAAAAGCTGCTCGCCGAGGTCATCGACTACGCCAAGACCCATCACGCACTGCCGGCAATACCGCAGGACGAGCGGTTTGCGACCAGGGCGCCCGCCCTGTCGCCGCACTAGATTCGCCAGCCGGCGCATTTTAGCCCAAAGGGACAGGTTTTTCCGTTCCCTCGATCCCTCGGACTCACCTCTATGTGATTGAAATCCTGGGAACAATCTTGGTTGCTGCGACGCATCAAATTTTGGCCACATTGTGCCCAAATAACCCGAGGCATCACACACATTGAGGATTTTATTCATGCGTCCCAATCGCATTGCCACGGTATTTCTTGCCTCCGCCCTGGCGGGTGCTGCCGCCGCGCCTGCGTGCGCGCAAACCCCCTATGATGGGCTCTGGCATGTCACCATTGTGACAAGCAGCGGCACTTGCGAGCCGACTGCAAGCTCGACCTTGACCGTCACCGACGGTAAGATTTCGGCTGCTGGCGGCGACGTCTCCGGCAGCATCGGACGTGAAGGCCTTGTGCGGGTCTCGATCAACGGTGCATATGCGAACGGTCAACTCAGTGGCAATGCCGGATCGGGAAAGTGGAATGGGGCTTCAGCGGGCATACCGTGCAGCGGTCGGTGGCAAGCATCGCGGCAATGACGCGAGCCGGGCGGTCGACGCCCTCCTGGTTATCCGGCGGCTGCTGATCGCGGCCGCCGTTTTATTTGTGACATCGCTTTCGAGCTCCGTCGGTTACGCGCAATCAGGGCCGTACGCCGGGATGGCCGGTAATTGGGCGGGCAGCGGCACTGTCACCCTTGATGATGGATCGAAGGAGCGCATCCGCTGCCGCGCATCCTATGCGGTCGCGGGCGCCGCCATGAACATGACCCTCACCTGCGCCAGCGACGCCTACAAGTTCAATCTACAGGCCAGCGTTGTTGACCAGGGCGGTGTGGTTGCCGGCACCTGGACCGAGTCGAGCCGAAACGTCGGCGGCAGCCTTCAGGGCCGCGGCGGTGGCGGCAATTTCGAGGTGCTTGCAAGCGCCGCCGGGTTCAATGCCAACATCTTGTTGAGAACGGTAGGAACCAAGCAGTCGGTCGTCATGAGGGCCGATAGCCAGTTCAGGGGTGCCAATATTTCCTTGTCGCGATAGGCGCGTTTCTCAGGCGCCAGGCACGAAGGCGGTGACTTCGATCTCGACTTTGGCCCTGACGTCGACCAGCCCACCGATATAGAGCAGCGTCGACGGCGGAAAATTTCGACCCAGCGTCTCCTTCCAGACGGCACCGATGCCAGCGCCGGCCGCTTCGTATTCGCTGCGGCTGGTCAGATACCAGGTGAGGCGCACGATGTGCTCGGGGCTGGCGCCCGCTTCCGCCAAGAGCTTGATGATCCGCCGCAGCGCGGCGCCGACCTGAGCTGCCATGTCGGGCGGATAGTCGCCCTTCTCGTCGCCGCCGGTCTGCCCCGCCAGCACGACCCATCGACCGGGTCCATTGAATTCGACGCCGTGCGAAAAGCCGCGCGGTTTCGACCATTCGGCCGGTTGCAAAATACGCATGAGCCAGTCCTCCCGATCTCCGTCGTCATTCCGGGATGGTCCAGAGGACCGGACAGGGAATGACGAGCCAATCCTTAGCATGGCGAAGTTGATGTCCGCATCGCTGCGTCGGCAGATTTGCGCGTTGCAAATCGCGTCGAGGTCGCCGATACCGGCCTGCCCTCCCATCAAGAAATCCGCCTCACCCCTCCTGCACCGATGAATCGAACACCTTCCAAATCGATGGCGGCGCTGTGGATGGCGGGCTGGCTTTCGCTGATGCTGGTCATGGCGGTTGCCGGGCGCGAGAGTGCGCGCGAACTGAACGTATTCCAGATCATGGAGGTGCGCTCGGTCCTCGGCTTCTTGCTGTTGTACCCCTTGATCCGGCGTCATGGCGGTTTCGCCACGCTGAAGACATCGCGGCTGCGCCAACACATCGCGCGCAACCTGATCCACTATGGCGCACAGCTCGGGTGGTTCTTCGCGCTGACCCTGATCCCGATCGGTCAGGTGGTGGCGATCGAATTCACCATGCCGATCTGGACCGCGATCCTGGCCGCGGCCTTTCTTGGCGAGCGCATGACGATCTGGAAGATCACCGCGATCTTGCTCGGCATCATCGGCGTTATCGTCATCGTTCGGCCCGCGACCGGCGAGGTCAATCCGGGCCAATTGATCGCGCTTGGCGCCGCGCTCGGCTTCGGCGTTTCCATGGCGCTCGTCAAATCCCTGACCCGCACCGAAAGCGCGCTGGCGATCATCTTCTGGATGCTGGTGGTGCAGTCGGCAGCCGGATTTTTTCCGACGCTCTATCTCTGGGTGTGGCCGTCAGCCCATGCATGGGGTTGGATGGTGGTGATCGCCGTATGCGGCACCTTTTCCCATTACTGCCTCGCAAATGCGATGCGCTACGCGGATGCCACCGTCGTCGTGCCGATGGACTTCCTGCGGGTCCCCCTGACCGCAACCGCCGGCTGGTTGATCTATGCGGAACGGCTGGACACGCTCACGCTGCTGGGCGCGGCCTTGATCCTGACCGGTAACCTCTTGAATTTGAAAGCGGGCAGCCCTGTTCCCGCGCGCGCGGCAGGCTGAAGCGGTTTTTACGGTTGCGCCAATCCCGCATTTTTTGCCATCGGGCGCCCGCGAAAAATTGTGATCTAAATCACGCTACAGCTACCGGTGAATTGGATACCCTAAGGTCCAGTGTGATTGAGCTTGCGAAGATTTGGGCATGGCAATTTTTTGTCGCACGGCGTGTGTTTTTTTCGTGTAGTCTATCGGCCAGGTGTTTTCATTTCGAGAAGTTCTATTCCGACAGGGGATTTCCGATGCGCTACCTCTCCGTCATTCTTTCCCTGATCTGCATGTTGTTTACCGCGGTCTCTGCACACGCCGAGAAGCGTGTAGCCTTCGTCGTCGGCAACGGCGCCTATAAAAACGTGGCGCAGCTTCCGAACCCGCCGATCGATGCCAAGGCGATGGCGGGCGTGCTGCGCAACGTCGGTTTCGACGTCGTCGAGGGCACCAACCTCACCCGCGACAAGATGACCGAGAAGCTGCTCGACTTCGGCAAGAAGGCGCAAGGCGCCGATGTCGCCGTGTTCTTCTATGCCGGTCACGGCATCGCCATCAGCGGCTCCAATTATTTGTTGCCCATCGATGCCGACATCAAATCGGAAATGGACGTCAAGCTGGGTGCGGCGATCAACATCGACCTGACGCTCGACCAGACCATGAGCGATGCCAAGGTCAAGCTGGTGTTCCTCGATGCCTGCCGCGACAACCCATTTGCCGCAAAGATCAAATCGAATGCGTCAACCCGCAGCGTCTCGGTGCAAACAGGCCTTGCCGAGATGAAATCCGGCGAAGGCACGCTGATCGCCTTCGCCACCGGTCCCGGACAGACCGCGCTCGATGGCCAGGAGGGCACCAACAGCCCGTTCACCCGCGCCCTCATCGCTCACATCACCACGCCCGGCGTCGAGATCCAGCAAGCGATGACCGAGGTCCGCGCCCAGGTCAACGAAGAGACCAACAAGGGCCAGCTGCCCTGGGGCCACACCAACCTGATCGGCTCGGTGTACCTCAATCCCGCGCCGGCGCCCGCGCCTAACGCGGCCGCGCCCGCCGCTACCGGCTCGATTGCGCCCGGCGCGGTCGCTTCGAGCTCGCCGGGCACCGATGTGGAGCTCGAGTTCTGGCGCTCGGTCAAGGAATCCAACAAGCGGGAAGAGCTCGACGCTTACCTGTCGAGCTATCCCAACGGCCAGTTCAAGTCGCTGGCGCTGGCCAGGATCGCGGCCATCGAGAACGGCCCGTCGACCACCACGCGCAACATTTCCTCCGGTGTCGATCCCGCCACGTTCACCGAGGAGTCCAACCAGGTTACCGAAGACCAGATCGGACTGGACAAGGGCCAGCGCCGCGACGTGCAGCGCCGCCTCACCGGCCTTGGCTTTGACACCAAGGTCAGCGGCAAGTTCGACGAGGACACCCGCACCGTGATCAAGCGCTGGCAGGCCGCGCGCGGCTATCCCACCACGGGCTATTTCAACAAGCTCCAGCACAAGGCGCTGCTCTCCGAAATCGTCGCAGCTACGACAACCAGTTCCAGCGATGATACCGACGATCATCCGGCCCGCCGTCATAGCGGCGGCGGTGGCCGTCGGAGCAGCGGCGGTGGCGGTGGTGGCGGCGGTGGTGGCGGCGGCGGCGGCAATCCCGGCGCTTTCATGGGCGGATTGGTCGGCGGAATGATGGGCGGCATGCTCCGCCACTGATCATCCTGATCCGCTGGAGCATGATCCGGAAAGTGGGCACCGGTTTTCCGAAGAGATCATGCTCAAACAAAAAGGATAGAGCGGGATGACGATTCGAAGAAAAGTCATCCCGCTCTAAGGTCTCAACCAACAGAAAGGCCTGGCGAGTTGCCGGGCTTTCCGTCCGTCGGGATCGCTGCCCGTCCGAGTTATTTTCCGGCCGCCTTTCGCAACGCCTCGTTGATGCGCTCCTGCCAGCCCGGTCCGCCCTCCCGAAAATATTCGAGGACGTCCTGGTCGATACGCAGCGAAACGAGCTCCCTCACGCCCGGAAGGGCCGTCTTCCTGGCCGGCGCTTCCGCCACTTTCGCCGTGGTCCGCTTGAACGCCGCTTCCGCTTCGGTGCGCGCGTCGCTTAGAGTTCTCGGTCGTCTCGCGTTCCGAGAATGACGGCACGATGGCGAGAACGGTCTTGCCGGCGCTTTCCGGCCGCTTTCCGATCTGCAGCGCCGCCGCGATCGCAGCACCCGAAGAAATGCCGCCGGGAATGCCCTCATTGCGTGCCAGGGCGCGCGTGGTTTCAATTGCGGTCGCGCTGTTGATCTTGACGATCTCGTCGATCACGGAGCGATCCAGGATATCGGGAATGAAACCCGCGCCGATGCCCTGGATTTTGTGCGGCGAATGCTGCCCGCCCGACAATACCGGACTTTCCTCGGGCTCCACGGCGACGATCCGCAGCGACGGCTTGCGCGGCTTGAGCACTTGTCCGACGCCGGTGATGGTGCCGCCGGTGCCGACGCCGGCGACGAAGATGTCGATGGTGCCGCCGGTGTCGTTCCAGATTTCCTCCGCCGTGGTGCGGCGATGGATTTCCGGATTGGCCAGGTTCTTGAATTGCTGCGGCATCACGGCATTCGGCGTCGTGCGCACCAGTTCCTCCGCCGTCGCGATCGAGCCCTTCATGCCTTGCGCCGCCGGCGTCAGCACGATCTCGGCGCCGAGAAAGGCCAGCATCTTGCGTCGCTCGATCGACATCGATTCCGGCATCACCAGCTTCAGCCTGTAACCGCGCGACGCCGCCACGAAAGCGAGCGCGATCCCGGTATTGCCCGAGGTCGGCTCGATCAGCACGGTATTGGCATTGATCACGCCGGCCTTTTCCATTGCAATGACCATCGCAGCGCCGATGCGGTCCTTCACGCTGGCCGCCGGATTGAAATATTCCAGCTTGGCAAGGATGGTGGCGTTGACGCCGTGCGCTTGCGGCAAATTGCGCAGGCGCACGATCGGCGTGTTGCCTATCGCCTCCACAATGGAGTCGAATACCCGGCCGCGGCCGGGACGGTGCACTGCAGTAGTGACTGACGATGCATCCATGACGAACTTCCGTTTGGCGACAATGTGATTGAAAGGCGAAGGAATGTGAAATGCCAAGGTCTTCTGCAATTAGGGACAGCTTGTGGCGATGTGCAAGCGAGAATCCACCGCGTGTCACATTCGCTGCGTTGCAAAATCGGCGTGAAGTCAAATAACCTAAAACCAACGCATTTGTGTTGCGACATCGTCAAAGAAATCGGTGTATAAGCATCGCGAGCGCTAAGCTCAAATCCCAAAATCCGGTGAGCCAAGGTCAGACGGCAAAGGAGGTCACGATGCCAGCAGTTGCTGAAGTCTTGTCGACCGTCGCGTCTAACCCCGACCCGCGTGGAAGTGATTTGCCGACGTGCCCGGTCTGTGCGGACTCCATGGTGGCCGCAGAAGCGTCCGCCTACCTGCACGACAACGTCATCAGCTATCTCTGGACCTGCGACACCTGCGGTTACGGATTTGTAACCAAGCACGCGCTCAAGCGGTTTGCCTGTAATTGAGATTTGACGGCATTCAACGCGGTGCGATGTCGCCCTTCGCCCAATCAGCGCGCGTTTGGTCGCGGAAGCGCTCGAACGTTCCCGCTGAAATGGCGTCCCTGATGTCACCCATCAGGCGCTGGTAATACGCGATATTGATTTCGGACAGCAGCATGGCGCCAAGCGTCTCGCCTGACTTGACGAGGTGATGCAGGTAGGCGCGCGAAGTGCCGCGCGTCGACGGCCACGCGCTTTCTTCGTCGAGCGGCCGCGGATCGTCGGCGTGGCGGGCGTTGCGCAAATTGACCTGGCCGAACCGCGTGAACGCCATGCCGTGGCGTCCGTTGCGGGTCGGCATCACGCAATCGAACATGTCGATGCCGCGCGCGACCGCCTCCAGGACGTCCTCGGGCGTGCCGACGCCCATCAGGTAGCGCGGGCGATCCTTGGGCAGGTGTGGTGCGACCTCCTCGATCATCGCAAGCATCACCGATTGCGGCTCGCCGACCGCAAGCCCGCCGATCGCGTAGCCATGAAAGCTGATCTCGACCAGCCCGCGCGCGCTGGCGCGGCGCAGTTCGGGCACATCGCCGCCTTGCACGATCCCGAACAGCATGAAACCGGCAGGGGCGGCCTCGAATGCACGCCTTGAGCGCTCCGCCCAGCGCAGCGAGAGTTGCATCGCCCGCTCTATATCGCTGCGCTCCGCCGGCAGTCGCACGCATTCGTCAAGCTGCATGGCGATGTCGGAACCAAGCAGAAGCTGCACCTCGATCGAACGCTCCGGCGACAACTCGAGTTTGACGCCGTCGATATGCGAGCGGAACGTGACGGCGTTCTCGCTCAGCTTGCGTAATTCGGCCAGCGACATCACCTGGAAGCCGCCGGAATCAGTCAGCATCGGGCCGTTCCAGCCCGTAAAGGTTTGCAGGCCGCCGAGCGCTGCGATCCGCTCAGCGCCTGGCCGCAGCATCAGGTGGTAGGTATTGCCGAGCACGATATCGGTGCCGGCGTCGCGCACCTCGCGCCAATGCATGCCCTTCATCGCGCCGGCGGTGCCGACCGGCATGAAAGCGGGCGTTCGCACCACGCCATGCGGCGTCGTGAGGCGGCCGGCGCGGGCCTTGCCGTCGGTTGCAAGTAGTTCGAAATGATTGGGCAGGTTCATGGGAAGCGCTTATGGCGTGATCCTGGCGCCGAATTCAACCTTGTTGAAGCCGATAATGCCTTCCAAAGGCCGTTGACGGCGATCGGCGCCGCCCATATGGTCTCCCGCCATGATGACGCGCGCGAAACAGACCACGAAAACCGGAAAGCCTTCCTGGGCTTCGGGAGCCGTGCGCGCGTAGTCGAACGACCGCATCATCTTGAACCGAAGCCCCGCCTGAAAAGGTCCGGGGCTTTTTTATTGCCTGATGGAGACCAACGTGCAGAACGAACCCGTAGTTGCCATCGCCGGCGTGACCGGCGCCGTCGGCGGCGAATTCATCGCTACCATGAACAAGCGTGCGTTTCGGGTCGGCAAGCTCAAGGCGCTCGCAAGTGCACGCTCGGCTGGCAGAACAATCGACTTCCGCGGCGAGAGAATTGTGATTGAGGAACTCGGCGGCAACTCTTTCGACGGCGTCGATATCGCGTTGTTCTCGGCGGGCGGCGCCATCGCCAGGAAGTTTGCGCCGATCGCGGTCAACGCCGGCGCCGTCGTCGTCGACAACTCGTCGGCCTTCCGCATGGACCCAAACGTGCCGCTGGTGATCCCGGAAATCAACGCCAATCGCATCGTGGAGCACAACGGCATCATCGCAAATCCGAATTGCTCGGCGATCACCGCACTGGTGCCGTTGTGGCCGATTCACCGAACCAACCGCATCAAGCGCGTGATCCTGTCGACCTATCAGGCCGCCAGTGGCGCTGGCGCCGCGGCGATGAGCGAACTCGTGGATTCGACGCGCGCCAGCCTACAGGGGCAAATCTATCAACCAAAGGTGCTGCCGTACCCCTGCGCTTTCAACGTATTCAACCATGACAGCCCAGTCGACCCCGAGACCGGCTATAACGGCGAAGAAACCAAGGTCTCAGCGACCCCACGGGCCATTCGATCTCGATGTTCGTGGCCGCGGACCAGCCCTTGAAGGGAGCCGCACTGAACGCGATCCAGATCGCGGAATTGCTGCCGCAGCGCACCGGAGCTCACGTCACGGGCTCTCAACACCCGGCGGCGGACGTTTTTTAGCGAGATCGAATATATCAGGGCGCTCGACCTCTTGCGGCATCGTTTTCCTCGAAAAGATCCCCAACGCTTGCGCGCAGCCTTCGCCAGGCGAGCACAGCGCCCGTGAGACTGAAGGCCAAGCCGCATAAGCAGAACGCGACGATGACAATCGTGCGCAGCAGCGGGCGGGATTGCAGCGGCGGGAAGTCGAGTGTGTGTAGTCCGCTAAAAAGCCAGCGATAGGCGCGGCGCGATCGATCGAGCCGGCTCAACAGCGCACCCGACGCGCCATCGATCTCGTACCAGGTGTTGCCGCAGGCGATGCGAAACACCGGTGCACCCGGCAGCGCAGGTTTCGCGCGATAGGCGTCACCGGCGCCGAGCGCGAAGGCATGACCGCAATTGCGGCCATACAGGTTCGCGGCGGAGTTGATCTCGTCCTCCCCAAGGAACGCGCGAGGGCCTGAGTTTGCGTCTGTTTCGGGCTCAGCCAGAGATAGCTGTTGCTCCTCGGGAGCGGTGCGGTCCCGGCGGTAGATCTGTCCGGCGAACGCGAACCATTCGATTTCCCGCGACGCCTTGGCCACGTGAAGCATCTCAGCCGCCGGCAGGTGGTCCCATGGCGGCGCGCCCGCCAGCGCAAGTGCGACCGCGGGCGGTGCATTGGCGGAAAACAATCGGCCGTAATCCATCGATAAGAAACCGCTGAAAATCCAGCCCAGGATGAAAGGCGCGAACACCAGGCCCAGGCGATAGTGCCAGGCCTGCAAGCCGCGATAGGCCGGCCCCGCGCGCCGATTCGTGGTGATCAGTCTGACGAGGCCGATGGCAATGCCAAAACCCGCGCCGACGGTGCCCAGCAGCGAAAGCCACCACATCATCGCGCTCCATATCCGCTGATGGTGCCGCAAGGCAGTCGGATAAAGCCAGTGCACGATGCTGCCGAAGTAACCCAGCACGCGTGCCGTTCGCGTGGTGACGAGAACAACATCGCCGCTCATCGAGGACAAATAAAGCTCGCTGCCGGCGGCGTCGTTGAGCGCGATGCGATAGAGCGGGCGGTCGCCGTCCAATTCTCCCGCGACCGTCCATTGATCGTAGGCTATCAGCCCGGTGACGCGGGCGCCTGACGCGTCGAGCCCACGCGAGCGCGCGTAGACTGCTGCGATCGCGAGAGCCGTTTGATCCGAAGCGAGCCTGGCGTTGCCGAGATCGAAAGCGCGCAGCGCAATAGCGGCCGACGCTCCCGAGATCAGATAGATCGGCCCGTCGCTGCGCCCGACAAGCCGCACCCGTGATGCATCGTGGATACCGCTCGCCGCAACGGCGTCCGCCGGCCTGCGCGCGACCTGATCGCGGTTAATCGCGACCAGGCCGGCAAACCGGTCCGCTTCGCTGCGAGCCGGGTACGGCACAAAATGCATCACGATTCCGGAGGCAAACCACGCCGCGAACACCATGCAGAACGCGACGCCCCACCAGCGATGCAGCACGACGAAGACGCGCATTCGATCCCTACTCTCACCACTTGGCCGATGCGGAGAGCTCGTAGGTCCGCGGCGCGCCGAGATACACCTGATCGGGATAGCCGGGATCGGACCAGGCGGCGTATACCCTATCGGCCACGTTGCGCACGCGGAACATGATGCGCATCTTGTCGAGGCCCTGCCACGGCGTATCCCTGCCGGGGATATCGACGAACGCATAAACATCGCCGGTGGTGTAGGCTTCCATGGTGGTGGCGTCGTCCTCGAACAGGAAACGCCTTGCGACATGACGCACCGAGCCGCCGATCTCGACCGGCCAGCGCCAGTTGCTGAAACGATAGGAGGCGCCGGCATTGATGATCACGGGCGCTACGTTCGACGGCGTGTTGCCGCTCCACGAGCTGCCCTCGAAATTAAAAAAATTGGCATACTCGGCATTCGTGAACGCGATATTGGCCCAGAGCTTGATGCTTTCAAGCGGACGCAGCGCGCCTGCGAATTCGACGCCCCTGGTTCTGACTTCGCCGGCCAAAGTAAATGTTGTGTCGTTGATCCGCACATACACATTTTGCCGCGCGAGATCGTAGGCTGCGAGCGTCCACTCCGCCTTGCCGTCCCAGAACAAATGCTTGACCCCGGTCTCGTAGATGCGGGAACTCGTGAGCTGCAGCGAAGCTCCGGGAGATATCGAGAAAATGCCGGCGGCCGCCGGATCGAATGCGGTGGCGAACATGCTGTAGAAGATCAGGCCGCGAACCGGCTCAAAAGTGTAGGCCGCGCGATACGATGCCGGCGTCCACGTCTTGCTGAAGGGCTGACCCGCCGGAATCGTGCCATCGAAATTGATGCCGTTCCGCGCGAGCGTGATGTCCTCCACCCGGACGCCGCCGATCAGGGCCAGCATTGGCGTCACTCTGAGACGATCCTCAATCGATCCGGCAAGGGTATCGAGGCGGCTGTTGCGAATGTTCGGCTGCGGCACGCCGTAAAGTCCGGGATCCGGATTGAGCACGGAAACCGTATCGGCCGGAAAAACGTTCGGATTTCCCTCCTGGGCAAATTGGATCTCGTTCCGGCTCACCTGCATTTGCGCGGCGAAGCGATTTTCCAGGCCGAACAACGAGCTGTCCCAGACAAGATCGGCATTGTCGCCGCTGACATGCTGCTTGTGCGTGACGAAAAACCGATCGCGATCGATGGTCGAGGTTCCAAGGTTGAAGGCGTAGGTCTCGCTGTCATACCAGTGGCGCCTGGCGCCGTAGTCATAGACCTGGTTCTTGATCGTGATGTTGTTTGCGAGCGCCCATTCGAATCCGCCATGCACCCACAATTCGTGGGCGCCGGTGGAATTGTCGGCGACATTGTAATTCGTCTTCAGCGTGCGCGAGTCCACTGTCAATGGCCCGAGGATCGAGCCATCGAAGGTGTTGACAGCGGTGCCGGAAACGACGCCGCCCTTGGCATTGGGTCCCGAAAACGCGATCGGCACCAGCGGCGTGCCCCAATAGGCATGGCCCTCGTCTTTCTTGTACTCGACGGCTCCCCACAATTTGAACGTTTCGGTCAGCCGGTAGTTGAGTTGCGTCGAGAAGTTCGTCAGGTTCTGATAGTCGCCATCGATGAAGCTGTTGATCTTCGACGGGCTGATGTCGACACGGTAATCCAGCCCCTGCACGGCAGTGCTGCCGCCGGAGCCAAAATGGGTGCGGTAGGTCCCTAGCGAATCGATCGAGGTGTCGAGTTCGTTCCTGATCGCCCCGGTGGTCGGCTGCCGCGTCACGTAGTTGACCGATCCGCCGATCGCATCAAGTCCGGACATCAGCGATGAAGGACCCTTGAGAAACTCGACGCGGTCGAGATTGCTGGTGTCCATGACGCGCGAGGTGATGCTCTGCGGGCCGATCGAAATTCCATTGTAGAGCACGTTCACCTCGCCAAAGGTGAAGCCGCGCATGGAAAAGCCGCCCGGCGCGCCGGCCGCATCGCCGGAAAGCACGCCAACCGCACCTTGCGCGGTGTCGGTGGTGGTTCGGTAGCCCTGCTCCCGTATCGCCCGCTGGTCGACGATTTCGACGGTCGCGGGCGTGTCGCGAACGGTGAGGCCGAGCCGGCTGGCGCTGGTCGCGACGACGTCGGTATTGAGCGGCGTTGGCGCGGGTTCGCCGTTGGCCGCCGGTGCCGTGGCTCTTGAGACAGCCCGTCGTGCTCGCTTCTGCGTGCCTTCTGACTGCGTGCCGCGACGGGATGCGCTTTTCGGCTTGGGCGGCGGCGAAATCATCACCGGCGGAAGTATGGCCTGCGGTCCGGCCGGAGCGATCGTTTGCGCCGATGCTGGCTCCTTCCCGGCCATGAGCAGCAAGCCAAGCAGGCTCAGCCGCAGCGCCAAGCCCGGCGACCGGCGTTGTTGCGCAGTGATCGGATCAGCCGGATGCAAGCAGCCGCGCGATGGCAAGCGAAAGTCGCGGATTTCGAGATTAGACACGGATTGCGCTCGACGGCCAACGTCCAAATCGTCAAGCACGTTAGCCGCGCTGTCTGCCCTTCGCCCCTGATGCGGCAGACCTATCGACTCTCACAACGCCTCGGAGCACCCCGCCCGACGCGTTCGCGCATGACCATGACCGGTAGCAGGTTTCCTGGCTCGCGGGTCGCTACCTCGGACCACCTTCCCAGGATCGGTCGATCCCAGTGGCATTCATGGTCGTCGGCTCGCCGCTCACAGTTGCGGGGGCAGCCGCGGCATTGCCTGTCGAAACAGACGCACCGCATTCCCTTGAATAGCCCTTGCGGGCACTACCATTCAGGACAATGGCATTCGCCTCGCGCGCAAGTCAAGGACCAAGCTTTTTTAAGCTCCGTCGGTCCGTCAATCCGAATTTTGGCTTCACCTTGAACTGGCGCTAAGATCTTCTGCGACACCCGTGACCGGTGATGGCGTGATCGTCCCCTCAATGGAAGGCGGGACGATTAGGGCCGTAAAGCGCTGCGTGGCGCCGGGCTGGCCCAATAGCGTTGACTCCAAGACGAACTCGGATCTGACATACCGGTAAGCTCGTGCCGCGGTCCTTTCCATCGAGGCGATACAGTACGTGTCGTTGGCAAAGCACAGGGCTGCCCAACCCCGTTCGAACGTTGTCTGGAATGACATTCTCTCGGTGTTTGGGAGGACCAGTCGCTCTTCATACACGGGATGGTCCGGGCTGTAGAAAGCCGTGGCGAAGGCTAAGCCGTCATCGCCGCCGACAGCCGGAAGCGCTTCGTCAGACTGCCTGTGCCATTGCCGGGTCACCTCCATCGCAGACAGCTGATAGAAATTGCGCCCCTCGTGTAACGGATTGATGTTCCGATAGAGGGCGTGAACGGGTGCCACCACGACCACGGCTACGACGGCAATGCCAATGACAAGGACCGCCAGATTGACCGAATAAAAGCGTTCGATCGGATAGCTCGTTGCGCAGACAATCGGAATAGGGAACAGGAAAAGACCTTGTAGCGCCCAGATGGGTGGCATGTCGGTTCCCAGCCCGATCGAAGTGATCGCCGGAAACGCGATCGTCCCGACGCCGACAAGAAAGAGCAGTAACAGGCCAGCGTTCATTGCCCGAAAATCCAGTGAGAACCTTTTTAGACGGTTTCCCGCTATCAGAACCCATGTCGCCGTGGGCAACGCAAGCACGAGCGCAACACCCAAAATGAAGAGAAGCGCTTCGACCAGCGAAGAGGTAAACGCCTTGCCGGTATGTCGTGCAAGCGCATAGGCGAACGGCTTCGCGCCAGTTGTCGCCAGCCAATGCAAATGCGGCACGAGCGCAACCAATCCCGCGACCGCGGAAACCCAAGGGGCCAACGAACCGAAATAAGCGCGTCGTTGCGGATGACAAATCGCAGCGAAGAGAAAGCTCACAATAAGAAATACCGAAAAGTATTTACCCAGCATCGCGAGCGCGGCTGCTGCGCCGGCGGCAACGGCCCATCCGACCTCGCGAGTTTCAAACGACCGCAGGAAGCAATAGGTGGCGATTGGCCACGTCGCCAAGAGAACCGCGTTGGCATTAAACCGTTGAGCGTGAAACTGGTAGATCGGCACCAGCATGAGAAGCAATAGCACAACAATTCTTTTATCGCCCCTTGCGAAGCGGCGTGTGATCAGATCGACGGCCCACAACGCGATCGCTGAATTGGTCAACGCCATCAACTGAAACGACCAATTGTTGAGCGGAAAGACCGACGTCCATGCGCGCGCGACCCATCCCATCAGCGGGGGATGTTTGGCGTAGCCCCATTCAATACTGCGTCCAAGCGTCCATGTTTCCAAAACATCGGGGTGCAGGTCGCCGCCGAGATAGGCTATGACTAGAAAGGCCAACCAAACCGCGATAAATCCGATGAGCAGAAGCGGGATAGCCCAACCCGCTTCGATACCATCCATCCAAATCAGAAACGGCCTCCGCCAACGCGCAGGGGAATTTTCCGAACGCGCAGCCATCTCTGAGAACGCAAGGTCCATGGCACGAAACTCATAGCAGCACGCAAACAATCAACGACCTCTCCTCGCTCTGCGAGCGGAGGTGACGATCGATCGGGCACTGCTACGCAGCGCGTTTCTGTTTGTTAAAAAATATTAATGGTCCAATTTTAAAAAATTGATGTCCCAAAAAAGATCATATGCGCCCTAAACAATGTTCATCCCCGATGCGCTCCCCATGATCGGCGGTTCTCTGCGGATACAGATTGAGAATCTGCCGTGCCTTGCAGCGGCGCCGCGCCGGGCAACGTGAAAGTCTGTCTGAGAAAATCGTCGTCCGCTAACTTGCGGCGGTCACGCACTTGGAGCGACCGGTCAGCAACGGGCGCGAAACAGCAGGCAGGCATCGCCATAGGAATAAAAACGATAGCCGCCGGCAATCGCGTGCGCATAGGCCCGCTTCATGAGGTCGAGGCCGCTGAAGGCCGATACCAGCATGAACAGCGTCGAGCGCGGCAGGTGAAAATTGGTGAGCAGGATGTCGACCGCGCGAAAGCGATAGCCCGGCGTGATGAAGATCGAGGTTTCACCATCGAACGGCTCGATCGTGCCGTCTTCGGTGGTCGCACTTTCCAACAGCCGCAGCGATGTGGTGCCCACCGCAACGATGCGACCTCCCCTGGCGCGGGCGGCATTCAGCTCGGCGGCGGTGGAGGCGGAGATAGAACCCCATTCGGCGTGCATCTTATGGCCGCTGGTGTCCTCCGCCTTCACCGGCAGGAAGGTCCCTGCCCCCACATGCAGCGTCAGCCGATGCAGTTCGACGCCCCGACCGCGTAGCGCTGCTTCGAGCGCGGGTGTGAAATGCAGTCCCGCGGTGGGAGCCGCGACCGCGCCCTCGTTACTTGCGAACATGGTCTGGTAGTCGGCCGCGTCGCGGTCGTCGGGCGCGCGCTTCGAGGCGATGTAAGGCGGCAGCGGTGGTTGGCCGAGATCGGCGATCGCCTGGTCCAGCGCCGGCCCGTGGAACGAAAACGACAGCGTGACCTCGCCCTCGTCGCCCTTGGCGGCGACCTCGGCATCGAGATGGCCGAGCAGACATACCTTGCCCTCGTTGCCGAAACGGATTCTGTCGCCCGGCAACAGCTTCTTGGCCGGCTTGACCAGCGCTTGCCAGCGCGAGCCGTCCAGCCGCTTGATCAGCGTCGCCTCGATCTTCGGCTCGGTGTCGCGGCCGATGCGGCGGCCGCTCAATTGCGCCGGTATCACCCTGGTGTCGTTGACCACGAGCTGGTCGCCGGGCTCGAGCCATTGCGGCAGATCGGTGATCACCCGGTCGCGCAACACGCCGTCAGCCTGCACCACCAGCATCCGCGCACTATCGCGCGGGCTTGCCGGGCGCAGCGCGATAGAGGCCTGCGGCAGTTCGAAGTCGAAGAGATCGGTGCGCATGGTTAGGCTTCATTGCCGGGCTTACCGGCCTCGCATCAATGGTCGTCATCCCCGCGAAAGCGGGGATCCAGTACATCGCGGCTTCAAGGTTCTAACTCGAACCGCGTCGAGTACTGGATCGCCCGGTCAAGCCGGGCGACGGCTGTGTGTAAGGCGCGCGATGCGTCCCAAGCCCGTTATGATGAATACGGCTCACGCCGCGTCCGCAGCCATGTGCGCCTTGACGATCTTGTCCGGGTTCTTCACGGGCTCGCCGCGCTTGATCTTGTCGACGTTCTCCATGCCGTCCGTCACCTTGCCCCACACCGTGTACTGGCCGTTGAGGAAGGATGCATCGTCGAAGCAGATGAAGAATTGGCTATCGCCGGAATCGGGGCTTGCCGCGCGGGCCATCGAGGCCGTGCCGCGCACATGTGGTTCCTTGTTGAATTCGGCCTTGAGCTTCTGGCCCGAGCCGCCGGTACCGGTGCCCTGCGGGCAGCCGGTTTGCGCCATGAAGCCCTCGATCACGCGGTGGAACACGATGCCGTCGTAAAAGCCTTCGCGCACCAGTTCCTTGATCCGCGCGACGTGGCCGGGTGCAAGATCCGGCCGCATCTCGATGGTGACGGGGCCCTGCGTGGTTTCCAGGATCAAAGTATTTTCGGTGTCAGCCATGCTCGTTTCTCCTGATGGGTTGGAGGTTTCCTGCTGTGGAACTGGACCGCAAAAGGGCGGCCGGCGATGGCGCCCGCCATTGCGTCTGTAAATGGCATCGGCGTGCAGCGTTGCAACGCCTCCATCACGGCAACGCGGTACATCAGCCGATCATTGTCGGTCGCCTGCTGTGACTCATAGCTGATCCTCGGGTGGCCCAGGATTTCGCCGGCGCGGTTGAAACTGACAACCACCGTGATGTCGATCGGATTGGCGAGCGATACAGGCGGCGGCTTCCAGCAGCTATAGAGTTTTGCAAAGGCTTCCTTGATGGTGTTGACCTCGGCCGCTTGCGCCCGCGCGGCCGACGCGGGCAGGCCGGGCAGCAGCACTATGGTTATCCAGACAACCGCATGGTGAGGCCACCTCATCATGGCTCACTTGATGTCGGATGCAACCTGCACCTTCACCATCTTGTCGGGATCGGTGACGGCGCCCCCGGCCGATCCCGGCGGCGCCTTCTTCAGCTTGTCGACCACATCCATGCCCTGCACCACCTCGCCGATCACGGTGTATTGGCCGTCGAGACTGGCGCCGTCCGCGAACATGATGAAGAACTGCGAGTTCGCGGTATCGACGCTGTCGCCGCGCCGCGCCATGCCGACAATGCCGCGCTTGAAGTGAACGTTGGAGAATTCCTGCTTCAGGTTCGGATACTTGGATCCGCCGGTGCCATCGAAATTCTTGCCGTCGCCGGTCTGCGCCATGAAGCCGTCCATCACCCGATGGAACGGCACGTTGTTGTAAAAACCTTCGCGCGCGAGCTGCTTGAGGCGTTCGGCATGCTGAGGTGCGAGATCGTTGCGCAGCTTGATGACGATGCGGCCTTTGGTGGTGTCGATGACGATCGCATTGGCCTTGTCGAGATTGGCAGGCAGCGGCTGCGCGATCGCGGGGGCCGCACATACCAGCGCGGCGAGAACGGCAAGAATTCGGATCATGAAAACTCCGGATCGGTGAGCTGAGGATATTGGCCGCCGAATGGCTGCTAGCCGGCCAGCTTGGCCTTGAGAAGGGCTGTGACCTCCGGCGGCACGAAGGCCGTCACATCGCCGCCCATGGTCGCGATTTGACGCACCAGTGTGGCGGTGATCGGGCGGACGGTGGCGGAGGCCGGAACGAACACCGTATGGACCTCAGGCGCCATCTTTTCATTCATGCCGGCGATTTGCATCTCGTAATCGAGATCGGTGCCGTCACGCAGGCCACGGATCATGATGGTGGCGCCGTGCTGTTGCGCCGCGGTGACGGTAAGCTTGTCGTAGGTGGTCGCGTCAAAGGCGCAGCCGGCCTTGGCTGCAATCGGCTCGAACACGTCCCGCACCATCTTGAGCCGCTCCTCGACCGAAAACAGCGGCGTTTTGCTGGGATGAAGCCCAATGGCGATGATCAGCCGGTCGCACAGGGTGACCGAATGCCGGACGACGTCCAGATGGCCGTTGGTGACGGGGTCGAAAGAGCCTGGATACAGCGCAATGCGGGGCATGATCCCTCCTACCGCGCTCCGGGCAGCCCGGCAAGCCGGATGGGTTGCTGCCGAAAACAGGCTGTTATTTTTTCGGCGCGTGTCGGCCCTTGAACCTCATCCACGTCTTTTATGGGAAAGCCGGCTTTGTTTCGTCCCGAATGGGCTTGTGAAACAAAACTCCGGCCCGATGAAACCATTTTCGACTGTTGGCGAAGACCTCCCGAAACGGGCGTTGGTTAACACGCCACCCAACGAAACGGCGGGCCGCAAGGCCGAACAAAGTCGACAATTTAGGGGACCGTCATGATCAAGGCTCTTTCAGCCATCGCCATTGCTGCATTCGTCGCCGCCGCGCTCACCGTTTTGCCCGGCTTTGCCCCCCAGGTAGAAGCCTCGACCCCGCATGCTCTCGCCAAGGCTGATCGGCTCGATATCCACCCGGTAGGCCGCGACTGCTCGCAGCAGGCCTGGCCGAACTTCGAGGCCTCCTGCCTGCGCGCGGCGGTGACCAAGACGTCAATCCGGCAAGCCCGGCTCGTGACCGCCGACCGCACGCCGTAAGGCTGCACCATCAAACAATTCTGGGCTTGATCGGAATGGAGGCCAGGCGGACGCCTTAGCCTCCATTTCCATTGCCATTTCCTGACCCGGTGCCGCTCTCGGTATCCTCGCCGATGTGCTCGACCGATACCACATGCTCGTCTTCGGCGGTGTCGAACACGATAACACCTTGGGTCGACCGCCCGGCGATCCGGATGTCCTCGACCGGACAGCGGATCAACTGGCCTTTGTCGGTCACCAGCATGATCTGGTCACCGTCCTCGACCGGGAATGACGCCACCAGCTTGCCATTGCGGTCGTTGACCGACATTGCGACGATGCCCTTGCCGCCGCGTCCCGTGGTCCGGTACTCGAACGACGACGAGCGCTTGCCGTAGCCGTTTTCACTGATGGTCAGCACGAACTGCTCGCTGGCGGACATCTCGACATAACGCTGCTCGCCGAGTTCGATGGTGCCGGCGGCCTCTTCGCTATCGATCCCCGCCTCCTCTTCGGCGCCCCCCCGCCTGACCGCATTGGCACGGCGCAGATAGGCGGCGCGCTCCTCGGCATCGACATCCAGGTGGCGCAGGATGGTGAGCGAGATCAGCTTGTCGTCCTTGGGCAGCGCGATGCCGCGCACGCCCATCGAGGTGCGGCCGGTAAATACCCGCACGTCGGTGACCGGGAAGCGGATGCACTGGCCGCCGGCAGCGGTCAGCAGCACGTCGTCACGCTCGGTGCAGATCTGCACGTCGACGATTGATTCGTTCTCGTCGAGCTTCATAGCGATGATGCCGGAGCGGCGGACGTCGACGAAGTCGGACAGCTTGTTGCGGCGGACATTGCCGCCGGTGGTCGCGAACATCACGTCGAGATCGGCCCAGGTGCTCTCATCCTCCGGCAGCGGCATGATGGTGGTGATGCGCTCGCCCTGCTCGAGCGGCAGGATGTTGATCAGCGCCTTGCCGCGGCCGTTGGGCGCCGCCACCGGCAGCCGCCAGACCTTTTCCTTGTAGACCTTGCCGCGCGAGGAGAAGAACAGCACCGGGGTATGGGTCGAGGCCACGAACAGGCGGCTGACGAAATCCTCCTCGCGGGTCTGCATGCCCGCCCGGCCCTTGCCGCCGCGGCGTTGCGCGCGGTAGGCCGACAACGGCACCCGCTTGGCATAGCCGGCATGCGAGACGGTGACGACCATGTCTTCGCGCTGGATCAGGTCTTCGTCCTCGACCTCGTCTTCCTGCTCGATGATGACAGTCTTGCGCGGCGTTGCGAATTCCGCCCGCACCTCGGCAAGCTCGGTCTTGACGATGGCCTGGACCCGCGCGCGCGAGCGCAGGATGTCGAGATAATCGGCGATTTCGATCGCGAGCTTGTCGAGCTCCTCGCCGATCTCCTCGCGCCCGAGCGCGGTCAGCCGCTGCAGCCGCAGATCGAGGATGGCCTTGGCCTGCTCCATCGAGAGCCGCGCAGTGCCGTCGGCGCTGAGCTGATGCCGGGGATCGTCGATCAGCGTCATCATCGCGGAGACGTCTTGCGCCAGCCAGTCGCGCGACATCAGGGTATCGCGCGCGGTGGCGGGATCGGGCGAGGTGCGGATGACGCGGATGATCTCGTCGATATTGGCGACGGCGATCGCAAGTCCGACCAGTACGTGGGCGCGGTCGCGGGCCTTGCCGAGCAGATATTTGGTGCGCCGGGTCACGACCTCTTCGCGGAAGCCGACGAACAGCGTCAGCAAATCCTTCAGGTTCATCGTTTGCGGACGGCCCGAATCCAGTGCCAGCATGTTGGCGGCAAAATTCGTCTGCAGCGCCGTGAACCGATAAAGCTGGTTCAGCACGACATCGGCGATGGCGTCGCGCTTGAGCTCAACCACGATCCGAAGGCCGTCGCGGTCGGATTCGTCACGCATTTCGAGGATGCCCTCGATCTTCTTCTCGCGATGCAGTTCGCCGATGTGGGCGACCATGGCCGCCTTATTAACCTGGTAGGGGAGTTCCGTGATGATGATCGCTTCGCGGTCCTTGCGGATGGTATCGACCGTAACCTTGCCGCGCATCACGATCGAACCGCGGCCGAGATGATAGGACGAACGGATGCCCTGGCGGCCCAGGATGATGCCGCCGGTCGGGAAATCCGGTCCCGGAATGATGTTGATGAGATCGTCGATGGAAAGCGCGGGGTTGTCGACCAGTGCCGTACAGGCGTCGATGACCTCGCCGAGATTGTGCGGCGGGATGTTGGTGGCCATGCCGACCGCAATGCCGCCGGCGCCGTTGACCAGAAGGTTCGGAAATTTCGCCGGCAGAACCGCCGGCTCTTTCTCGGAATTGTCGTAGTTGGCCTGGAAATCGACGGTGTCCTTGTCGATATCCCCGAGCACCGCGAGGGCTGCTTCACTGAGCCGCGCTTCGGTATATCGATAAGCCGCCGGCGGATCGCCGTCGACCGATCCGAAATTGCCCTGGCCGTCGATCAGCGGCACGCGCATGGAAAATAGCTGCGCCATGCGCACCATCGCGTCGTAAATCGATTGGTCGCCGTGGGGATGATATTTGCCGATCACGTCGCCGACGACGCGCGCGGACTTGACGTATTTCTTGTCGGGCGTGTGGCCCTGCTCATACATCGAATACAGGATGCGGCGATGCACCGGCTTCAAGCCGTCGCGCGCATCCGGCAGCGCACGCGCCACGATCACGCTCATGGCGTAATCGAGGTAGGAGCGCTTCATCTCGTCGAGGATGGATACCGGACGAATATCCGAGGGCCCCGGCGGCTCGCCGGGCTTGTTATTTTCAGGGTCAGACAAAGGGGGAATCCGGTCGTTTGTTAGCTAGAATCATATAGCGTATCGGGGGCGCAAAAACCACCCCGAACGCACCTGGCGCGGCGGTTTTTCCCTTCGTTTTTCCAGATACTTACGCCTCGGTGAGGACGAACAAGGCGGGGCCGGAATTGGCGCCTCCCGAAGAGGCTTTCGCGGCCTCGATTTTAGAACGGGATATCGTCGTCCATGTCGCTGTTGCGCCCCCCTGCCGCCACCGCGCGCCGCGGCGCGCTCGAAGGTCCACTGGTGCCGAAATCGCCGCCGGAATCATCGGAGCCAAGGCTGCCCCCACCGCCACTACGGCCGTCGAGCATGGTGAGGTTCGAGTTAAACCCCTGCAGCACCACCTCGGTCGAGTATTTTTCGACGCCGCTTTGATCGGTCCATTTGCGCGTCTGCAGCTGGCCTTCGAGATAAACCTTGGCGCCCTTTTTCAGATATTGCTCGGCGACCTTGCAGAGCCCTTCGTTGAAGATGACGACACGGTGCCACTCGGTCTTCTCCTTGCGCTCGCCGGTCGCCTTGTCGCGCCAGCTCTCCGACGTCGCGACGCTCAGATTGGCGATCGGCCGCCCGTCCTGGGTCCGCCGGATCTCCGGGTCCTTGCCGAGGTTTCCGACCAGAATCACCTTGTTCACGCTTCCTGCCATCACTGCTCTCCACTCTCGAAAATACTGTCGGGCAAGACGCCAAGCGCTCCCTGCCCAGGCGCCACCGACCGCGTTAGGCCCTCGAAATGACCCTATACGCTCGCTGCCTTGGTCACGCCGCTCTGCACAAGGCTATCCACACATATAGCAAGTTTATCGGGCCTGTTCCAGTTTTGTTCCAGATGCTTCTGGCGGCAACCCGCGCTGGAACGGAATCAACGCACCCGAGTCTTGGCCAACCCGCCGGGTTCCCTGCGGTTCCCCATGCGAAATGGCAAAAGACCTGACATATCATTAACTTCTGGGGCTGCAGTTCCTCGCCAGCTGTTGCTTTTGGGAGACGGTATTTCCGGGTGAATCACGTATCTTCACGGCCGAAATTGGGTGGGACTAAAGCGCTCGCGACTGAATTCGAAACGCTCCGGGGACCAACGGAAGCGAACAGGCTGGAGAGACAGGATGAAGAAGACTTTGTTGGGTGTGATCGGTTTGGCCGCGGTGGGCATGTCCGCCCCCGCTTCTGCTGCCGACCTTGCTGCGCGGCCCTACACCAAGGCGCCGCCGCCGATGGTGGCTGCGGTCTATGACTGGACCGGTTTCTATATCGGCGCCAATGGCGGCTTGGGATCAAGCCGCAAGTGCTGGGATTCCATAGTGCCAGCTGCCACCATTGGTCCTGAAGGTTGCCATGATGCGACCGGTGGCGTCGCGGGTGGTCAGATCGGCTATCGCTGGCAAGCATCCAACTGGGTGTTCGGCATCGAGGGTCAGGGCGACTGGGCCGATCTTAGCGGCTCTAACGCCAGCCTGCTCTTCCCGGGTTTCTCCAACCATTCGAAGATCGATGCGTTCGGACTCCTCACCGGCCAGGTCGGCTATGCTTGGAATAATGTGCTGTTCTACGTGAAGGGCGGCGCTGCAGTGACGGGCGATCGCTTCCGCATTGATTTCGCGGGTGTGCCTGAATCGACGACAGTCAATCAGACCCGCTGGGGTGGTACGGTTGGCGCCGGTTTTGAATTTGGTTTCGCACAGAACTGGTCCGCTGGTTTCGAATACGACCATCTGTTCATGCAGGACAAGAACGTCGCCTTCGCCACGCCGGCAGGTGTGTTCGTCGGAGCCGACCGCATCCGTCAAGACGTCGATCTGGTCACCATTCGCGTGAACTACCGCTGGGGCGGCCCGGTCATCGCGAAGTACTGAGTTTCGGGATTTAAGTTTCTCCGAGAAAAGGCCGGCCTCGCGCCGGCCGCCTTGTTGCGCCAGCTCTCCGACGTCGCGACGCTCAAATTGGCGATCGGCCGCCCGTCCTGGGTTTGCCGGACCTCCGGGCCTTGCCGAGGTTTCCGACCAGAATCACCTTGTTCACGCTTCCTGCCATCACTGCTCTCCACTTTCGAAAAATACTGTCGGGCAAGACGCCAACGCTTCAAGCGCTCCCTGCCCGAGCGCCACCAACCGCGTTAGGCCATCGTTCCGGTTTTGTTCTGTGCTCTCTCAGCGGCAATTCCGATTGGAACGGAATTTACCACCTGAGCCTTGGCCCTGAGCCTCAGCCACACCGCCGGGTTCCCTGCAGTTCCCATCCGAAATGACAAAAGACCTGACATATCATTAACTTCCTGGGGCTGCAGTTCCTCGCCAAGTGTTGCTTTTGGGAGACGGTATTTCCGGGTGAATCACGTATATTCGCGGCCGAAATAGGGTGGACTAAAGCGCTCGCGACTGAATTCGAAACGCTCCGGGGACCAACGGAAGCGAACAGGCTGGAGAGACAGGATGAAGAAGATTTTGTTGGGTGTGATCGGTTTGGCCGCGGTGGGCATGTCTGCACCCGCTTCTGCTGCCGACCTTGCTGCGCGGCCCTACACCAAGGCGCCGCCGCCGATGGTGGCTGCCGTCTATGACTGGACCGGATTCTATCTCGGCTTTAACGGTGGTGGCGGCTGGGCCCACAAGTGCTGGGACATCAATAACGACCTCGGCGTGCCCATCGGTACCGTCCGCGAAGGTTGCCACAATGCAACCGGCGGCCTGGTCGGCGGCCAGTTGGGCTATCGCTGGCAGGTGGCCTCCTGGGTGTTCGGCCTTGAAGCGCAGGGCGACTGGGCGGACTTCAAGGGCTCGAATTCCAGCCTGTTCTTCCTGAATACCACCAACCAGACCAAGATCGACGCCTTCGGTCTGTTCACCGGTCAGGTCGGCTACGCCTGGAACAACTTCCTCTGGTACTTTAAGGGCGGCGCTGCCGTCGCCAACGACAGCTACCGCGGCATTACGACTTCGACAGGTATTGCCTTCGACACCGCGCACGACACCCGTTGGGGTGGCGTCGTCGGAACCGGCATCGAGTTCGGCTTCGCGCCGAACTGGTCGGTTGCGTTCGAATACGATCATATCTTCATGGGCAACCACAACGTCACCTTGAACGCCGTGGGGACCAACCTGCTATCCCGGGTCGACAACATCCATCAGGACGTCGACATGGCCACGGTCCGCGTGAACTGGCGCTGGGGTGGCCCGGTGATCGCGAAGTACTGATTTTCCGGATTTTATATCACCTGAGAAAGAGGCCGGCCTCGCGCCGGCCTTTTTGCTGTGTCCGAGCTGCTGCCTCCTCTTGCCATTTCTCCTGCCATTGCAATTCCTTATTTCTTTTGCGCGTTTTCTTCACGCGAACCGGTCCCACTTCGCTTGAAAACGCTATGCAGCCGCAACAAACCGTTGATGGCTTGCGGAGAACACTGGAAATTCTCTCGCGTTCTTCCTACGTTCCGATCCTGTCCCTTGGCGTTGATCCCGGACCTCCGGCGAAGCGCGCCTGAACGCTGGCGCTATCCACCGCGCCTGGGAATGCCGACATGGATGAAGTGCTGAAGTCGCGACGCCAGCAGGCCGGTTCAGCGACGCGCGCGATAGCGATCCGCGGCGCGCGCGAACACAATCTCAAGAACATCGATGTCGAGATTCCGCGCGACAAGCTCGTGGTGTTCACGGGGCTCTCCGGCTCCGGCAAATCCTCGCTCGCCTTCGACACCATCTATGCCGAGGGCCAACGGCGCTATGTCGAATCGCTCTCCGCCTATGCCCGCCAGTTCCTGGAGATGATGCAGAAGCCAGACGTCGACCAGATCGACGGCTTGTCGCCGGCGATCTCGATCGAACAGAAGACCACCTCGAAGAACCCGCGCTCCACGGTCGGCACCGTCACCGAGATCTACGACTACATGCGCCTGTTATGGGCGCGGGTCGGCGTGCCCTATTCGCCGGCCACCGGTCTTCCGATCGAGAGCCAGATCGTCTCGCAGATGGTCGATCGTGTGCTGGCGCTGCCGGAGGGCACGCGGCTCTATCTGCTGGCACCGGTCGTGCGCGGCCGCAAGGGCGAGTACAGGAAGGAGCTCGCCGAATACCTCAAAAAGGGATTCCAGCGGGTCAAGATCGACGGCACGTTCTACGAACTCGCCGAAGCCCCCGTGCTGGACAAGAAATTCCCGCACGACATCGACGTGGTGGTGGACCGCATCGTGGTGCGGCCGGATCTCGGCCAGCGGCTGGCGGAGAGCTTTGAGACCGCGCTCAAGCTCGCCGAGGGGCTGGCGGTGATCGAATATGCCGATGCGCCGGCGGCGATCGCCGACGAGAAGAAAAAGACCGCCAAGATCCACGACAAGAGCGGACCGGAGCGCATCCTGTTTTCCGAGAAATTCGCCTGCCCGGTTTCCGGCTTTACGATTCCCGAGATCGAGCCGCGGCTGTTCTCCTTCAACAACCCCTATGGCGCGTGTCCGGCCTGCGGCGGCCTCGGCGTCGAGCAGCATATCGACGAGGACCTGGTCATTCCCGACAAGGAATTGACCTTGCGCCGGGGCGCGATCGCGCCGTGGGCCAAATCATCCTCGCCCTATTACATCCAGACCCTGACCGCGCTGGGCAAATTCTACAAGTTCACGCTCGACACCAGGTGGAAGGACCTGCCGAAGAAGACGCAAGCCGCGCTGCTGCACGGCTCCGGCGAGGACGAGATCAAGTTCTCCTACGAGGACGGCGTGCGCTCCTACGATACCAAGAAGCCGTTCGAGGGCGTCATCACCAACATCAATCGCCGCTACCGCGAGACCGAGAGCGAATGGGCGCGCGAGGAGCTGGCGAAATACTTCTCCGACGTTCCCTGCGCGGCCTGCAACGGTTATCGGTTGAAGCCGGAGGCCCTGTGTGTCAAGATCGGCGGCAAGCATATCGGCGAAATCTCGGAGCTCTCGGTGCGCCGCGCCGGCGAGTGGTTCGAGAGCGTGCCGAAGGAGCTCAACGCGCAGCAGAACGAGATCGCCGCGCGCGTCTTGAAGGAGATCCGCGAGCGGCTGTCGTTCCTGCTCGACGTCGGCCTCAATTACCTGACGCTGTCGCGCGCCTCCGGCACGCTCTCGGGCGGCGAAAGCCAGCGCATCCGCCTGGCCTCGCAGATCGGCTCCGGGTTGACCGGCGTGCTCTATGTGCTGGACGAACCCTCGATCGGCCTGCACCAGCGCGACAATGCGCGGCTGTTGGAGACGCTCAAACGGCTGCGCGACCTCGGCAATACCGTGATCGTGGTCGAGCATGACGAGGACGCCATTCGCTTGGCCGACCACGTGCTCGATATCGGCCCCGGCGCCGGCATGCATGGCGGCCATATCGTGGCGCAGGGCACGCCGGCCGACATCATGCACAACAAGGCCTCGCTGACCGGCAAATACCTCACCGGCGAATTGTCGGTCGAGGTTCCCGAGCGGCGCCCGCCGAACCATCGCCGCACCATCAAGGTCGTCAATGCCCGCGGCAACAATCTGAAAAACATCTCGGCGGAAATTCCGCTGGGACTGTTCACCTGCGTGACGGGAGTCTCCGGCGGCGGCAAGTCGACGCTTCTGATCGACACGCTCTACAAGGCGATCGCCCGGAAACTCAACAATGCCAGCGAGGGCGCCGCGCCCCATGATCGCATCGAGGGCCTGGAGCATATCGACAAGATCATCGACATCGACCAGTCGCCGATCGGCCGCACGCCGAGATCAAATCCTGCCACCTATACCGGCGCGTTCACGCCGATCCGCGAGTGGTTCGCGGGCCTGCCCGAAGCCAAGGCGCGCGGCTACGAGCCTGGGCGGTTTTCGTTCAACGTCAAGGGCGGCCGCTGTGAGGCCTGCCAGGGCGACGGCGTCATCAAGATCGAGATGCACTTTTTGCCCGACGTCTACGTCACCTGCGACGTCTGCAAGGGCAAGCGCTACAACCGCGAGACGCTGGAAGTGCTGTTCAAGGGCAAGAGCATCGCCGACGTGCTCGACATGACGGTGGAAGAAGCCGCCGACTTCTTCAAGGCTGTCCCCCGCGTGCGCGAGACCTTCAAGACGCTGCACCGCGTTGGCCTCGACTACATCCATGTCGGCCAGCAGGCGACGACCTTGTCCGGCGGCGAAGCCCAGCGCGTCAAGCTCGCCAAGGAATTATCCAAGCGCGCCACCGGCCGCACCCTCTATATCCTCGACGAGCCCACCACCGGGTTGCATTTCCACGACGTGAAGAAGCTGTTGGAGGTGCTGCACGAGCTGGTGGCGCAGGGCAACACGGTGGTGGTGATCGAGCACAATCTCGAGGTGATCAAAACCGCCGACTGGGTGATCGACCTCGGCCCCGAAGGCGGCGACGGCGGCGGCGAAATCGTCGCCTGGGGCCCGCCGGAAGACATCGTCAAGGCGCCGCGGAGCTATACAGGCAAGTTTCTGGCGCCGGTGCTGGCGAAGGCTGGGAAGCCGCGCAAGAGCGGCGCGAGTGAGGCGGCGGAGTAGAGGAGTTTGAGCTTAGACGTAGCTCGTCTGGTCGCCCCAAACGTTAAGCCGCAACGCTCGCTCAGTGTGAGTCAATTGCTCGCGTGTCAATGCCGCATAGGCCGATCGCTGGCGGTCACCTGACAACGAAGTAGCCCGTAGGGCGGATTAGCGGTTAGCGTAATCCGCCATCTTGCGTATCGCGGTCGGCGGGTTACGGCTTCGCCTAACCCCGCCCTACTCGCGATTGCGCCGTCCAGCTCCGTCTCAAAGAATCTTGCTCATTGGGAAACTGGTCGTGCCAAATGCTTCGATCGGCTTTCCGATTTCGGTGTAGCCGTTCGACAAATAAAAGCGGCGAGCCGTCTTGGTGCTTTCAAGCGTGATCTTGGAGTTGCCGCGTTGTGCGCCCCGCCACTCGAGTGCATGAAGCAAGGCGCGACTGACGCCCTGAAATCTAGCATCCGGCGATACATAGTTGAGCCCGATTCGCCCTGCATCGGTAACGGAGCCAACCCCGAGGACAACATCTCCTTCGGCTGCCACCAGCAAAGAATTGTTCAGTTGCTCGATCCAGGTACGGAAATTCTGCGGCGTCTTGTTTCCCATCCAGCGCGCCAGAATGGCCGGATCGTTCCTGTGGTCGGCATGACAAAGCTCGGCGATTGAGCGTCTCATCACGCTGCACGCGGCTTCCGCATCATCTGGCAACGCCTCTCGTATATGCATTGCTCGATCATAGATTGAGAACTGAAGAGAGCAACAGCGTAGGCGGGCTGGATTGGCGTTAGAGCGTAGCCCGCATGAGCGTCAGCGATATGCGGGAGTCGTAGCCCGGATGGAGCGAAGCGCAATCCAGGCTCATGCAGCAAGCGGAGGTCCCGGGTTTCGCTGCGCTCACCCGGGCTACGTTCACTCCTCCACCACCGCGTCCACGAACCCCACCGGATCGCTGCAGAACTCGCGCATGACCTTGTAGTGGTCGGTCTGTTCGACGGTGACCTCGTCCAGGCCATACTTCGACAATCGCAACAAGCGCGCACCGGGATAGGCCATCAGCATCGGCGAGTGCGTGGCCATCACGACCTGGCAAATTGTCGATCGCTCCATGCGGCGCATCAGCTTCAGGAATTCCATCTGGCGCGCGGGCGACAGCGCCGATTCCGGTTCGTCGAAGATGAAGATGCCCTGCCGCTGGCAGCGTTCCTCGAAGAAGCGCATAAAACCCTCACCGTGCGAATGGGAGAGGAAATCCGGCGGCGGGCCAGGCGATCCGACGGAGGCTTCATCCAGATATCTCGCGACGGAAAAGAAACTCTCGGCCCGAAAGAACCAGCCGTTGGTGATCTTCGGCAGCCATCCCGCACGAAGCGCGCTGGAAAGCTGGCCGCCCATCACCTCCATGGCGTTGGAATGGTCGACCGGCCGATAACCCTTGCCGCCGCCGGCTTCGTCATAGCCCGCCAGCACAGCGATGCCTTCCAGCAAGGTGGATTTACCGGCGCCGTTTTCGCCAACGATGATCGTGATCGGCCGATCGAAGCTCAGCTCGAAATCATCGCGCAGGAACGGCAGGCAGAACGGATAGGCCGCACGGTCATCGATGCGGGCTGGATCGAGCCAGACCCGCCTGAGATACGGCGCCGGCATATTGATCGTGTGATTTCGTCGTCGGGCCATGCGGTCGGATCCAAATAATCAACGCAAATCCAGCGCTCCAATGCCAGCATAATCCTGTGGCACACTATCCGGAACATAACAAGAACAATCTTGGCCATGGCCAGCGCCGCCTACAGCCTCTTCCGGAACGCGATCCTCGCCGAGCAGCAGATCGTCTGCACCTACGAGGGCCGCCATCGTGAACTGTGCCCGCATATCATCGGCACCAACAAAAACGGCGACGAGGTCGTGCTGGCCTGGCAGTTCGCCGGCGACAGCTCAGGCAAGCTGCCGCAATGGCGCTGCCTGCGGCTGGCCAATGTCAGGGACGCCCGTGCGCGCGACGGCCGCTGGCATGAGGGCGGCTCGCACAAGACCGAGCAGCGATGCGTCAGCGCGATCCATCTCGATATCAACGTCCATGTTCGCAAGCGGCGATGACTTGATGGCGCGAAGCGCGATCCGCGTCAGACAAGATCTGTCAGATTTTTTCCGGATTCCGTTCGGCGCACCGACCGAGAGCTTGCAAATCCGATGCGCGTAAAATCTAATTTGCTGAACGGATTCAAGCTGATTTGGGTCGTCCAGTCCCGTTGCAAAAAATATTTCGCTTAACTCGACGAGGCTGGGCAAGAACTCGGCATTTTCGGCGATTGATGTACGATTCAGCTTATGACGAATCGCATGTTCAAGACCGGCGAGAGCCGGGACCAAGCCAGTCTGCTCCCTCCTCGGATTGACGATTATGTCGGGTCGGACAATCCGGTGCGGGCAATCGAGAGCTTTGTATGTGCGCTCGACCTTGCCAAGCTCGGCTTCCGCCATGCGGATCGTGCTGCGGACGAGATGGGACAGCCGCCCTACGACCCGGCCGACCTGTTGAAGCTTTATCTCTATGGCTACACCAACCGGGTCAGGTCGTCGCGTCGGCTGGAGCAGGAAGCCAGCCGCAATCTTGAGCTGATCTGGCTGCTGAGGAACTTGAGGCCGGGCTATCGGACGATTGCCAATTTCCGCAAGGAGAACTGGGAAGCGCTGAAGGCGGTGAACCGCAGCTTCGTGCTTCTGATCAGGGAGCTTGGCCTGGTCGGCGGCAGTGTTGTCGCGATCGACGGCTCGTTCTTCCATGGCGATGCCAGCAAGGCTTCCATCTTCACGCGCAAGAGGCTCGCCGAACAGATCGCAAAGCTGGACCAGGAGATCGAGGCTTACGGCAAGTCGCTTGAGGACAATGATGCGGCGGAGGCAGAGGCGGACCGCACCGACGGTCCGGATGTTGGCGGCGGAGATGGCGGCGATCTTGGCGCAAAAGTCGCGGAGCTGATGGCCAAGCGCTCGTGTGCACAGGCCGACCTTGCCCGGCTGAAGGAGAGCGGTGAGACGCAGCTGTCGCTGACCGATCCGGACAGCCGGCTTCTGGTCAAGAGCGGTCAAGGTGTTGCGGGCTACAATGTGCAAATCGCCGTCGACGACAAGCACAAGCTTATCGTCGAGAGCGACGTGGTGAACGACAGCAGCGATGTCGGCCAGCTCCATCCGATGGCCAAGGCGGCACAAGACATCCTTGAAGCCGAGACGCTGCAGGTTCTGGCCGATGAGGGCTATTACAGCAGTCTCCAACTGAAGGCGTGCGAGGATGATGGCATTACAGCCTATGTGCCGGTGCCGGAGGGCAGGCAGCTGAAGAAGGGCCGCTTCGCGCTCAAGGATTTCAGCTACGATCCTGCGGGGGATGCTTACCGTTGCCCGGCGGGCGAGCTGCTCCGCCCGATGGAGGGGCGCTGGCAGAACGCAAGTGGCCGCATCGAGATCCGCTATGCGAGCCGCACAAGGACCTGCAAAGCATGTCCGTTAAGGTCACGTTGCCTGAGCCCGAAGGCATCTTTGCGGACCATCGCGCGCTGGGAGCACGAAGACGTTCTCGACCGTCATCGTGCGCGGATGCAGGATGCTGGCGAACTGATGCGCCGTCGTTCGGGGATTGTCGAGCATCCCTTCGGCACCATCAAATGCCGCGCCGGCTATCGCCATTTTCTGGTCCGCGGCCTCAACAAGGTCCGCGGTGAATGGAGCCTGATGGCGCTCTGCTACAACTTCACCCGTGTGCTCAATATCCTGGGCTTCGAGCGCTTCATGGACTATCTCGCCAAGTCCCTTACTTGGCCCTGCGTGCTCTCGCGGCCCACTTAAACTTCGTCCAGGCAGCCCTGAGCGCATTCGGGACCTCTCGCCCGCTTCCGAGCGCCGTTTGCGGTCAGCAACAAACACAAGTGGCCTGACCGCAAGTTCTTGCTCAGCCTGGTCGGGCAAATCACCTCTAGGACTTTGCCCGTCTCGCCCAAGAGAGGGGCGTTGGCCATCGTCACGAACGTTGGGCGGGATGCGATGGACGCTTTGGCTTCGCAAGACGAGCGAGGCTTGAGGCGGACTGCAAAGCCGTGTGGTCCTGACGCCCCGATGCTGGCGTCAAGTTGGCGGAGCGATCCGCAAGCGATGGTGGCAAGAAAGCCCGGTCACCAGGGAGAGCGCGTTATAAGCCGTAAACCATTGCGCAGGGAAGGTCGGATTGTTTCGGCGAACCTGTGGCGACTACGCTCGTGTGCTTTTTTCTGCACGCGAGGCTATGGGTGCGGCGAGCACCCGGCTTTCCCTGCGCCCTCTATCTTTCTGAGGGTAGTTCGTACAACAACTCGGGCGCGATCCGCGTCGCGGGAAGGCGGCTGCTCGCGCAGCCGTCATTGCGAGGAGCGCGAGTGACGAAGCAATCCATCTTTCTTTGCACGGCGAAATGGATTGCTTCGTCGCCTTGCTCCTCGCAATGACGAGCTGAATTGGCTGTTTGACAATTGAATCAGAGGGGACTGGTCACCCGCCTGTCATCGCCCGGCAACGGGTCGCGCGAATGCGCGCCCGATGACAGCCTCCGGCGGGCGATCCAGTACTCCGAGACGTCGTGATCAAATCGATAAGCCGCGGCGTACTGGATACCCCTCATAGGCGGGGTATGACCATCGTTGGGGAGCCACAGCGAGCCATCAACACATTCGTGGTCATGGGTCCCGGCTTTCGGGACGATAAAAGAAGTTCACTTATCCAGCCACACATCCTCGAAGCGCAAATTGTTGTATTGGCTGTTGTCGTGCGGGTGAAAATTCTTCACGTAAGGCTGCCAGCAATTGCCGACCGCGAACCACAACACGCTTGGGCGCGCGGCGTCTTCGGCGAGCAACCGCTCGATCTCCCAGACGATCCTGGTCCGCTTGTCACGGTCGAGCTCGCGCGATTGCGCCGCCAGCAGCTTGTCGACCTCGGCGGTGCAGTATTGGGTGTAATTGCGCTCGGACTTGCAGGAATAATTCTCGACGATATTGCCGTCGGGATCGTCGACGGAAACACCGGTAACATTCAGTCCGATGGTGTAATCCTTCTTGGCAAGCCTTGCGTACCAGCGCGGCGTATCGAGGATATCCAGTTCGCCAACGATGTAGATCTTCTTGAGCTGATCGATCAGGATCACCGCGGGATCCCGGTAGGTCGGAAGATTGCGGGTCTGAACCTTGATCGGCAGCGGCTTTGCATCGCTGTAGCCGAGCTTCTGCATGATCGCTTGCGCTTCGGCGATGTTTCTTTCGTTATCGGGGCTATATCCCGCGAGCTGCGAAACCCCATCCGGCGGCATCCCCCATTCGCCGACCGGTTTGGGCAGCATGGCCCCGCCGAGCAGTCCCTGCCCTTCCATCAGGATGGTATTGAACGGCTTGCGATCGATCGCCAGCGACATCGCCTTTCGAATGTCCGGATTGTCGAACGGCGGATTGACGCGGTTCACCATCAGGTTGATCTGGAGTCCGCTGTTGGTCATCTCGCAGATGGCGTCCGGCGCCCGCGCCTTGATGTCTTTGAGCAGCGGGACGCTAACGTCGGACGGAAAAGTGATATCGAACTCGCCGGCCGAAAAAGCCAGTATCCGCGTGGCGCGGCTGTCGATCACGCGAAACGTGATCTCATCGAGATAGGGCCTGTCCTTTTTCCAATACTCGGGATTGCGAACGAGGCGGATGGAATCGCCGCGCTTGAAATCGACCAGCTTGAACGGACCGGTGCCGATCGGCCTCGTCCGCATCACAGCTTGCGGCACATGGCAGGGATAGACCGGGGAAAACGCGCTCGCCAGCAGCACCGGCAGGCTCGGCTGCGGCTCGCTCAGCTCAAAGGTCGCCTCGTAATCGCCGTTGATCGAGACGTCCTGCAGTTTCGAATACCAGACCCTGCGGGGATTGCGGTGGAAATCCTGCGTGTCGCCTTTGCCGATCAGCATCCGCCAGGTGCACTGCACGTCCTTTGCCGTGAAGGGCTGGCCGTCATGCCATTTCACGCCCTGGCGCAGCTTGAAGGTCAACCGGGTATTGGTCGGGTCCCAGGACCAGCTTTCGGCAAGGTCCGGGACGACCGTTTCGATACTCTCATGGAGCTTGGCGGGATCGAACACGACGAGATTGTTGAACACGGAAGCAAACGGCGTCACCGAAGCAATCGTTGCTTCCTCGAGCAGCGAGGTCGAGGGCGGGTTGTCGTTGTGGTAGAGCCGCAGCGTGCCGCCTGGTTTTTGCGCGGCCGCCGGCGTTGCCGCCAGAAGCGCGACACAAAGAGCGGCGGCGGACGCTCCCAGGCCCCGAGGCAGCCGGCTGGCACGCACTTTGGCCTCCCAGAAATCCCTCATCCACGCGAGCGGTCTCATGGCCGCTTCCCGCCCCGCCCCACGATCGAGCCCTCGGTTTTTCTAGCCGTTCGGGGAATGGCGCGCCATCAGGGAATTGGGGTTGGATGACACCGTGAAATTGGCTAGTAATTCTGCGCCGTCCGACGGCTTCGGGGATCACCGGAATGACCTATTGTTGCGGAGTGCTGGTACGGGACGGGCTGGTGATGATCGCGGACACCCGCACCAATGCCGGTCTCGACAACGTCTCGACCTTTCGCAAGCTCCACGTCTTCTCAAAGCCCGGCGAGCGCATCATGGCGATCGCGAGCGCCGGCAATCTCGCGATCAGCCAGTCGGTTCTGTCGACCCTGACCGAGGGGCTCGAGGATCCGCACACGGGCGACATCGAGACGCTGATGAACGCGCCGACCATGTTCCAGGCGGCGCAACGTATCGGCCGGGCGATCCGCGCGGTGCATGCCACCGAGGGCCCCGCGCTCCAGTCGGAAGATGTGAGTTTCGACGTCTCGTTCCTGTTCGGCGGTCAGATCAAGGGGTCGCGGATGCGGCTATTCATGGTCTACACCGCCGGCAATTTCATCGAGTGCACCACCGACACGCCCTATTTGCAGATCGGCGAGCATAAATACGGCAAGCCGGTGCTCGACCGCGCCATGCATTACGACGTCGAGCTGTACGAGGCGCTCAAGACCAGCCTGATCTCGATGGATTCGACGATGCGCTCCAATCTCGGCGTTGGCCTGCCGATCGACGTGCTGGTGGTGCGCACGGATGCCTGCGAGGCCGATCTCAATCACCGCATCGAGGCGGGCGAGCCCTACTTCCACGATCTGCGCTCGCGCTGGTCGGCGGCGCTGCGCGCGGCGCATCAGAATATTCCGAGACCGCCCTACAAGGCCGAAACAGAAGCAAAGAAATAACAGCGAGGAAACACAATGGCCGAAGCAGCTAACAAGATCGCCGTGGTGACGGGTGCGGGCACCGGCGTCGGACGGGCGGCATCGCTGGCGCTGATGCGGGTCGGATTTACCGTGGTGCTGGCCGGGCGGCGCATGGAGAAGCTTGAGGAGACCGCGAAGCTCGGCGACAACATCGGCAAGAGCCTGCCCGTTTCCGCCGACATGACCGATCCCGGATCGATCGGCGCACTGTTTGCCAAGGTGATGCAGACTTACGGCCGGCTCGATGTTCTCTTCAACAATGCCGGCATGGGCGCACCGGCGATCCCGTTCGAGGATCTGAGCCTGGCGCAGTGGCAGGCGGTGGTGAATACCAACCTGACCGGACCGTTCCTGTGCACGCAACACGCGTTCCGCATCATGAAGGACCAGACCCCGCGCGGCGGCCGCATCATCAATAACGGCTCGATATCGGCGCACGCGCCGCGGCCGCTGTCCTCGGCCTATACGTCGACCAAGCACGCCATCACCGGCCTCACCAAGGCGACCAATCTCGACGGACGCGCCTACGATATCGCAGTTGGCCAGATCGACATCGGCAACGCCGCAACCCCGATGACGGATCGCATGGTCGATGGCGTGTTGCAGCCCGACGGCAGCAAGATGCCGGAGCCGCGCATGGACGCGAAGGCGGTCGGCGACGCGGTCGCCTACATGGCGAGCCTGCCGCTCGACGCCAACGTGCTGTTCATGACGGTGATGGCATCGAAGATGCCGTTCGTGGGCCGGGGTTAGGACGGCGCCTCGCGTATCGCCGTCATTGCGAGCGCTGCGAAGCAATCCAGCGAGCGGCATGGCGAAGACAGGACTGGATTGCTTCGTCGCTCCGCTCCTCGCAATGACGTCATGAGTGGGGCGACATGCTTCAACTGCAATCGGCGTTCGGCATCTTTGCGTTGCTCGCGATCGCGTGGGGCTTTGGCGAGAATCGCCGCGCAGTTTCGATACGACAGGCCGCGGTCGGCCTTGCCGTCACACTCATCACCGCAATCATCCTGATCAAGCTGCCGCTCGTGGCGCACGCATTCGGCGCGATCAACGATGCCGTCGGCGCGATTTCTTCGGCCTCGCGTGCAGGCACGTCGTTCGCGTTCGGCTATCTCGGCGGCGGCGCCCTTCCCTTCGACCTCAAGACGCCAGGTGCGGATTTCATCCTGGCATTCCAGGCGCTGCCGATCGTGCTGATCATGAGCGTCCTCACCACGCTGTTGTTCTATTGGCGCGTTCTCCCGCCGGCCGTGCGTGGCATGGCGTGGCTGTTGGAGCGCACGCTTGGCGTCGGCGGCGCGGTCGGGCTTTCCACCGCGGCCAACATCTTCCTCGGCATGGTGGAGGCGCCGCTGTTCGTCCGCCCCTACCTCACGCAAATGACGCGCAGCGAATTATTCCTGGTCATGACCGGCGGCATGGCGGGTATCGCCGGCACCGTGCTGGTGCTTTACGCCACATTGCTGGCACCGCTGATTCCGGATGCCGCCGCGCATTTCGTGATTGCCTCTGTACTCGGCGCGCCGGCGGCCATCCTGATCAGCATGATCATGGTGCCCGAGACCTCTAGCCAGCGTACCGGCGGCAAATTGGAAGATCCCGACCTGCAGGCTTCCTCGACCATGGATGCGATCGTCAAGGGCACCACGGCCGGGCTCGAGCTTCTGCTCAACATCATCGCGATGCTGATTGTGCTGGTGGCGCTGGTCTATCTCGCCAACGCAGTCCTCGGGCTTTTGCCCAACATCGGCGGCGCCGGCATTTCGCTGCAGCGTATCCTTGGGCTTGCCATGGCGCCGATGTGCTGGCTGATGGGCTTGCCCTGGCCGCAAGCCATCACGGCCGGCAGCCTGATGGGCACCAAGACGGTGCTGAACGAACTGATCGCCTATGTCGATCTGTCAAAGCTCGGTCCCGACGCGCTCGATCCCCGCTCTCGGCTAATCATGCTCTATGCGATGTGCGGCTTTGCCAATTTCGCGAGCCTCGGCATCATGATCGGTGGCCTCGGCACCATGGCGCCGGAGCGGCGCGAGGAAATCAATTCGCTCGGGCTGAAATCGATTGTCTCGGGCACGATCACGACATGTTTGATGGGCGCGATCGTGGGGGTGATGACGTGACGCGCAGCGTCGTTACGCCGTCAGCTCCTTCGTCTCAAAATCGGCCGGAAGGATCACCTCCAGCAACTCGACGTCGTCGGAATAGTCCATGATCAGGTGCTTGATCCGCGGCGGCTGGGTCCAGGCGCTGCCTTGTTGCATCAGCGTCTCGCCTTGGCCTTCCATGTAAGTCTTCACCCAACCCTTGAGGACATAGACCATCTGGAAGTCGACATCATGGAAATGCAGCTTTGAGACTTCGTCCGGATTGCACGGTCCGATCAGCCGGATGACATGCGCGCGCGCCAGGCCATGGCTTGCATCGGCGATGCCGAGATCGCGGTATTTCGCGTAAGGCCGCAAGCCGTCGGCCTTGAAATCCTCCTCGCGATGATGGCTGATCGCAATGCGCTGCTTCGGGCGGGCCTTTGATTTTGCAACGGGCGGCGTGCGCTTGGCCTTGATCGGCTTTCGCGCCGAGGTTTTAGCCGAGGATTTAGAGGTGGCTTTGCCCGCGGGTGATTTCTTCAGCGCGGCGGTCTTCGCCGCAGCTCGCGATTTCGGCTTCTTTCTCGCCATCGACGTTCTCCCTTTCCGTTCGATGGCGGAAGGTTAGCACAGTTCGCAATTCGCAGGGTGGGCTAAGCGCAAGCGAGCCCACCATCTAGGTTGGAAAACAAGTGCGGTGGGGCACGGCGCGAGCGGCGCCTTTGCCCACGGATCAATGCAGCCGAAACACGCCGTCGACGGCGTGGAGTTCGGCGGGCCTGATCAGCTTGGAATGCGCCACGGTGACCGAAAACAGCGGCCCCTCCAGCTTTTCCTGCCAGAAGGCGAGGAAATCTTTTAGCGCCGGGAATTTCGGAAACAGATCGTAGTTCTGCCAGACATAGGTTTGTAGCAGCGAGGGATGATCCGGCATCCGATAGAGAATTTGGGCCGTCGTCAGCCCGTAACCCAACACCTGCTTCCGGAAATCGTCGGAAACAACCCCAACCCGCGAGACCATGCCAACCTCCATTGAAGGAGCGCATTCACGTGGGTGGCCGCCTTGCGGGAGCCACCCCGGCGGAGATGCGCTCACATGAGAGAAATGTGACGCACGATACCAACTCATCACAAGCCTAAATGTTTAATGAATTGTTGAAATTTGGTGCGTTAGCAGCACCTTACCGCACGTGCTAATACAGGATTTCGCGATCTGTCTTGGGGATTAACGACAGTCGAAAATTCTGGCAGGCGCCGTATTTGAGTGCCAATTTTTCTGCTAGAAGCCCTTGCTCCCCACATCGCTCTGTCCTAAATCAAGTCCGCCGAGGCTGGCACTCGCTTGCCCGGACTGCCAACCATCCAGAATTCTACAACATCTGCAAAAACTTAGGAGGACTGCATGAAATTCCGTCCGCTTCACGACCGCGTCGTGGTCAAGCGCATCGACGCCGAAGAGAAGACCGCTGGCGGCATCATCATTCCGGACACTGCCAAGGAAAAGCCCTCGCAGGGCGAAGTCATCGCCGTCGGTCCCGGTGGCCGCGACGAAAGCGGCAAGCTAATCCCGATCGATATCCAGGTCGGCGACCGCGTGCTGTTTGGCAAGTGGTCGGGAACCGAGGTCAAGATCGACGGCCAGGAGCTGCTGATCATGAAGGAGAGCGACATCATGGGCGTGCTCACCGACGTCCCCGCCTCCAAGAAGAAGGCCGCCTAATCCATTGCACGCCCTCACCCTGAGGAGCGCCTGCAGGGCGCGTCTCGAAGGGGTGAGAGATATTCAACTCAGGGAAACCAAATATGTCAGCCAAAGAAGTTAAATTCGGCGTCGATGCCCGCGACCGCATGCTGCGCGGCGTCGACATCCTCAACAATGCGGTGAAGGTGACGCTCGGCCCCAAGGGCCGCAACGTCGTGCTCGACAAGTCGTTCGGCGCTCCTCGCATCACCAAGGACGGCGTCACCGTCGCCAAGGAGATCGAGCTCGACGACAAGTTCGAGAACATGGGCGCGCAGATGGTGCGCGAAGTCGCCTCCAAGTCCGCGGACGCGGCCGGCGACGGCACCACCACCGCAACCGTGCTCGCGGCTGCGATCGTTCGTGAAGGCGCCAAGTCCGTTGCCGCCGGCATGAACCCGATGGACCTCAAGCGCGGTATCGATCTGGCTGTTGAAGCCGTGGTCGCCGACCTCGTGAAAAACTCCAAGAAGGTCACCTCGAACGAGGAAATCGCCCAGGTCGGCACCATCTCCGCCAACGGCGACGCCGAAATCGGCAAGTTCCTGGCTGATGCCATGAAGAAGGTCGGCAACGAGGGCGTCATCACGGTTGAAGAAGCCAAGTCGCTCGAGACCGAACTCGACGTTGTCGAGGGCATGCAGTTCGACCGCGGCTACATCTCGCCCTACTTCGTCACCAACGCCGACAAGATGCGCGTTGAGATGGACGATGCCTACATCCTGATCAACGAGAAGAAGCTCTCCTCGCTGAACGAATTGCTGCCGCTGTTGGAAGCCGTGGTGCAGACCGGCAAGCCGCTCGTCATCGTTGCGGAAGACGTCGAAGGCGAGGCTTTGGCCACGCTGGTCGTCAACCGTCTGCGCGGTGGGCTGAAGGTCGCAGCCGTCAAGGCGCCGGGCTTCGGCGATCGCCGCAAGGCCATGCTGCAGGACATCGCGATCCTGACCGGCGGCCAGGCGATCTCGGAAGATCTTGGCATCAAGCTTGAGAACGTGACGCTCAACATGCTCGGCCGCGCCAAGAAGGTGATGATCGACAAGGAGAACACCACGATTGTCAACGGCGCCGGCAAGAAGGCCGACATCGAGGCCCGCGTCACGCAGATCAAGGCGCAGATCGAGGAGACCACCTCGGACTACGACCGTGAGAAGCTGCAGGAGCGTCTGGCCAAGCTCGCGGGCGGCGTCGCGGTGATCCGCGTCGGCGGCGCGACCGAGGTCGAGGTGAAGGAACGCAAGGATCGCGTTGACGACGCGATGCATGCGACCCGCGCGGCGGTCGAGGAAGGCATCGTGCCGGGCGGCGGCGTCGCCCTGCTCCGGGCCACCGAGGCGCTCAAGGGCATCCGCACCAAGAACGACGACCAGAAGACCGGCGTCGAGATCGTGCGCAAGGCGCTGTCCTATCCAGCCCGCCAGATCGCGATCAACGCAGGCGAAGACGGCTCCGTCATCGTCGGCAAGATCATGGAGAAGGACCAGTACGCTTACGGCTTCGATTCCCAGACCGGCGATTACGGCAACCTCGTCAGCAAGGGCATCATCGATCCGACCAAGGTGGTCCGCGCGGCGATCCAGAACGCGGCTTCTGTCGCGGCTCTGCTGATCACCACCGAGGCCATGATCGCCGAATTGCCGAAGAAGAACGCCGGCGCCGGCGCCGGCGGCATGCCTCCGGGCGGCGGCATGGGCGGCATGGATTTCTGATCCAAACGCTCAGGCGAATTCACGAAATGCAAGACCCCGGCAGCAATGCCGGGGTCTTTGTTGGGAGGTACTCGCTCGTCATTCCGGGGCGCGCCGCCTTGGCGCGAACCCGGAATCCACCTACCCGAGTCCTCAGCTTGCGATGCTCGCATAAAGATCGATCCATTGCGGATTCTGTTCCTCGATCAAACGAATCTTCCAACCGCGCCGCCACTTTTTGAACTCTTTTTCGCGCGCAATCGCAGTGATTGGGTCGTCGTAGATCTCGAACCAGACCAGCTTGTCGACGACATATCGCGTCGTGAAACCGGCAGCGGCCTTTGATTTATGTTCATAAACGCGACGGACAATGTCATTCGTGACGCCGATATACAGCGTGCCGTACTTTTTGCTCGCGAGCAGATAGACATAGTACGCCATTAGCCACCGGTTAGATGGATTCCGGGCTCGGCGCGTTTGCGCCGCCCCGGAATGACAAGGATGTGCCTCAGCTTCGCGACAACCCTCACGCCAGCAGTACGGCCGAATGTAGCGCGCGAAGGCAGCCTCGCCTACCCCCTCGAAAACGCCTGGAAGCAGTCGCGCACCCAATCGATCACCAGGCGCGCTGCGGCGTCGCGCTTCAAATGGTTCTGCACCAGAAGCCAGACGTCGCGGCTTCGCGGCAATTGCGTCGCGCGCAATCGGCGGTCGGCCAGCAATTCGGCGCAGAGATAGTCGGGCAGGATGCCGACGGCCCGATGCGTTTCTATGAGCGTTCTGATCACGCGGATGTTGTCGGTGACAAAACGCGAATGTTCCTGCAGCCCCTTCGCCTTTAGAAATTGCGACTCCGGGATAGGGCCGAGGTCGTCGGGATAGACGCAAATGATGGGCGCGGCGTCCGCCTCCGCGCTCGGCTCGATCAAATACAGGCTGAACTCGCCGAGCTTTGTGATCGTGAAGTCACCCTTGTCGGGCTTGCGCAGACGAATCGCGAGATCGGCCTGCCAGCGTGAGAATTTCACGTTCTCGCTGGAGGTGAGGAATTGCAAAATAAGCCCGGGATTCTGCGCGAGAAAACGACCCGCCCGCGGCGACAGGATTTCCTCCGCCACCGCGTTGGTGGACGCGATCCGGAACCGTCCGGCGGGTCCCGGCAGGCCCTCGCCTACCCGTCCGATCTCGGCCACGTGCGCCGCCATCGCCTGGACGTGCGTCAGTACCATCTCGCATTGTCGCGTCGGCTTGCGCACACCGTCGGCGGCCTCGAACAGGCGCAGCCCCAGCGCGCGCTCGATCCGCGCAAGGCGCCGCCCCACCGTGGTCTCGTCGATGCGCAGCCGCGCGCTGGCGCCGGCATAAGTGCCCTCGTCCCTCACGGCCGCGACGATGCGCAAGTCGTCCCAATTCATCGCTTTGGTCCTATCACGGGGTTGGCCTTGCCTGCAATATTGCAGCTAATGGCTGCGATATCCCTGCACAAAGGCAGTCAGGCTCGCCCGTATCCTTCGGGAAAGTTTCGAACGGGAGACCAACATGCTGCAGCTCTATTTCTTCCCAATGGCCTGCTCGCTCGCCAGCCGGATCGCGCTGATGGAAGCCGGCATCGAGGCGCGCTATCATCTGGTGGACATCTGGACCAAGAAGGTGCTGGAAGACGACAGCGACTTCTGGACGGTATCGGCGAAAGGCGCCGTGCCCGTCCTGGTGCTGGATAATGGCGAGCGGCTCACCGAGAGCGCCGCCGTGCTGCAATACATCGCCGACCTCAAACCGGAACTCGGGCTGGCGCCGCGCCCCGGCGAGCGCGACCGCTATCGCCTGCAGGAATGGCTCTCATTCGTCGGCTCCGAAATCCACAAGGCGTTCTTGTTTCCGACCTTCTGGTACAGCGATGATGCGGCGAAGGCGGCCGCGCGCGAGCGGATCGGCAAGAGCGTGTCGATCGCCGCTGAGCATCTTGCCGGCAGGCCATATCTCGTCGGCGAGCGTTTCACGGTGGCCGACGGCTACCTCACCTGGTCGCTGTTGTTGCTTGGACGCGGCGGCGTCGACATCGCGCAGTG
>Ga0209153_1000071_pt1 | contig 50206 bp, 43 predicted proteins | sample GraSoiAngelo_120_FD_185877 | JGI IMG/M metagenome (GOLD analysis project Ga0209153, IMG submission 185877) | Grasslands soil microbial communities from the Angelo Coastal Reserve, California, USA - 14_0919_09_20cm (SPAdes) (version 2) | ecosystem: Environmental > Terrestrial > Soil > Grasslands ... | reverse complement strand
CGCGCCCTTCGACATCGTCATTACCCATGGCCGAATCATCGATGGCACAGGCTCCCCCTGGTTCTCGGGTGACATTGGCATTCGAAGCGGAAAAATCGCGGCCATCGGCAACCTCGCCGCCGCTGCCCGTAGGCGCACCCTTGACGCTCGCGGCCAAGTGGTCGCTCCCGGCTTTATCGACATGCTTGGCCAATCCGAGTTGACGATTCTCGTCGACCCGCGCCTGCCGTCGAAAATCTATCAGGGCATCACCACCGAGATTACCGGCGAAGGCGAATCCATCGCGCCCATGAACGACTTCATTCGCCGTTCGCGCGAAAAACAATTTGAGCTTCTCGGCATTCAGCCGGGCTGGCAAACCTTCCGCCAATATTTTGCGCGCCTGGAGAAGCAGGGCATCGGCATCAACGTCGCCGATTATGTTGGCGCTACCACGGTTCGGCGCATGGTGCTCGGCGATGACGACGTCCAGCCCACGCCCGCGCAACTCGACCAAATGAAGCAACTGGTGCGTCAAGCCATGCTGGATGGCGCGGTCGGCGTCTCCACCTCCCTGGAATATCCGCCTGCCCCTTACGCGAAGACCGAAGAACTCGTCGCGCTCGCGTCCGAGGCCTCACGCTACGGCGGCATCTACGCCACGCACATGCGCAGCGAGAGCACGGCCATTTTGCAATCGCTCGATGAAGTGATGCGCATCGCTCGCGAAGCGCAAATCCCCGTGGAAATCTGGCATTTCAAAGTTGCCGGCAAGCCCTCCTGGGGACGCATGCCGGAAGCCGTCGCCAAGATTGAAGCTGCGCGCGCTCAGGGCGTCGACATCGCTGCGGACACTTACGCTTACACCGCGTGGGGCAACGGCCTTTCCGCATTCATCCCGCCCTGGGCCCACGACGGCGGCACTGCCAAGCTCCTCGAGCGCTTGAAAGATCCCGCCGCGCGCGAGCGCATCCGCAAGGATATGCTCACCCCATCCGATGAATGGGAAAACGAGTGGCAGCAAATCCCCGGGCCGGAGTCCATCCTTATTGGCCAAGTCCAAAATCCGAAGCTCTTGCCGCTTCAGGGAAAAACCATCACGGAGGTAGCGAAGCTCTGGAACAAGGATCCCATGGACACGATTTTCGACCTTTTGATTCAGGACGATGCCTTCACCAGCGTGGCCGTTTTCGGCATGTCCGAGCCCGATGTCGTGCTCGCGCTGCAACGGCCCTGGGTGTCCATCGACAATGATTCCTCGGGCGTCTCGCCGGAAGGCATTCTAGGAAGGGAGCACGCACATCCGCGCGCTTATGGTACGTTTCCGCGCATCCTCCGCAAATACGTCCGCGAGGAGCACAAGCTCCCTCTCGAAGATGCCATTCGCAAATTCTCGGCGCTTCCTTCACAGCGATTGCGCCTGGAAGGCCGCGGCCTGCTTCGCGTGGGCATGTGGGCCGACGTCACGATCTTTGATCCAGCGATGATTCGCGACCTCGCCACGTTCGATAAACCCAATCAACTCTCACAAGGGATGGATTATGTGCTGGTCAACGGCGTGCCTGTGATCGACCAAGGCAGAATGACTGGCGCTCGCCCGGGAAAAGTCCTTCGCGGCCCCGGCTACGTTCCTTGATTCCCCGCAGAGACCTGTAATCCGATCGCATGGTCACTCGAGGTTGGTTTCTAAAACATCCAAGTCCATTTACTTCTTCTGGAGCCTGTTCTCGGCAAGTTTCACAGCCGTCTCGAGCGCGTCGGCAGCCTTCACCTTCACGTTCGGCCGCACGCCGATTCCGTCCCAATCGGGTTCTGAGTAAGGATTGATCGCTCCCGTCTCCCGAATAGCGATCCCGAAGTGATCGTCGAGGCGATGAAAAATCCCCACATCGGTCGCTCCAGCCGTCCTCTCCCCCACGAGCGTGGCGCGTTTCAGCATTTTCAAGTCGTAGCTGAAGTGCTCTGCCGCGGAAAAAGTATTGCCTGAAGTCAGCACGTAAACCGGCTCGTTCGCCAGGCGGTTTCCTGGAACCGGCGAGCGCGTCCAAGAATCCTGCTTCGTTTCTTCTCTGGGGTTGTACATATACTGGGGACGGTCGAAAAGATAAGCGGCAATCAGCCTGACCATGCCGGGGTTCCCGCCTCGGTTATCTCGCAAATCAAAAATGACTGCGTCCGCGTGATTCAATGCCTCCATTGCATCCTCGGCCACCTGCCGGCAGACCGATGGATCCGGAAACGAATTGAACTTCAAATAGCCGATGTTGTGAGGAAGAATCTTCACCGGTTCGAAGGTGCAATTTGTCTGCTCCATCGCCTTGCGGTAACGCGCATAGAATTCAGGTGTTACCACCGGCGGGTCAGGCAAAGGAGTCTCGCTGTAGACCACTTCCAGGTGCCGGTCATGGCTCACCTCCCTCATCTGCTTGGTCAGCAGGTCCGCAAAGGCTCTGCCATCCGTCACGTCGTCATCGCCGTTCTTCTCATGCTGCACGAGCGCATCCGCCATCTTTTGCGCGACGTTTGCGTCAACGTAGTGCTGTTTTAGATTGGCTGCCGCTTCAACAATCACGAGGTGGCGTTCCGCCGCAGCCAGTTTCGCTTTCGCGTATACGAGCACAGCGCCGCGTGGTTGCGTACTTGGCTTTTCGAACGGTCGTAATTCCTCCGACGGTATGTGGCCGTCCGATTCAGCATTGCCCGCCGCCAGATTCTCTGCTTGCGAGGAGCTTGCGGTCAGTTCTGGCGGCTGTCCGGTTCCCGGAGCGATTGCCCCTGCTTGCGAGTCACGGGTCAGTTCTGGTGCTGGCGGGGTGAATCTTGACGAGAGCACATTGGCCGCGCTCCGCGCCGGGCGGATGAGCGCGCTCAGAGGAACATGCTTCACCCCGTGGTTGAGTAGAGCCGAGAAGGCCGCCACTACCGCCAATGCCAACACTGCGCCGAAAAGCAATGCCCCCGGACCCAGGGATTCATCTGCAAGAACCACCAGGGAAGGCCCATCTTCCGAATGCAGGCGAAGCGCATAGCTCGCGAGCTCCGGTTGGACATGGAAATACTCCCTCGGCAGGGACCATGCCAAGTCGCAGAGCAAGTCCACCCAGAGACGGAGGCGCGGGATATTTGCTCTCTCGTCGCGCGCCCGGTCGCGGAACAGTTGAAGAGCTTCGTCGCCGTAGGCTTCGCGAAAGCGAGAAGGATACAGCCGCAGCAGCCAAGCGTAGAGCTTCTCAGACATACTCCCCCCTCAAAATCTTTTTGGCGCGCGCAAGACGCACCAAATCCGCGAGCCGCTCCGCCTCGCAGCGAGCAAGTTTGCGTCCCGCTGAAGTCAGCCGGTAGTAGCGGCGCCGTTCGTGGCCGAGCTTTGCGTCCTCGCGCGGTTCGATTTCTTCGATGAGTTTGGCGTCCAGCAGAGTCTGGATCGAACTATAGAGCGTTCCAGGGCCGAGTCGCATGCGGTCGTTGGTCTGCTCCGCGACCTGACGCATGATGCCGTAACCGTGCAGGTCCTCGCCGGCTAGGGCCAGTAAGATTTGGAAGGCCGCCGAAGGAAGCGGGTTGAGTTTTTGTTTGGGCATCGACACTCGATCATCGTTATATCGATTATCGACTATACGCGCGCCGGCAGCCAGTTGCAAGAGCCATTTCGCGTTCGCCAACCGTAAGCCTCGACGCCGGTATGTGGAATCCCAGATTCGCGGGACTTCGGCCGCAGTACCGTCGCGGCCTGCAAATCATTCATAATAGCCAGCGCGGCGGATTTCTTTAGCCGCCAAAGGTTCTCTGGAGGAGCCATGGCCGATCGCCTGGAAGACTTTCAGAAATTTCGCGCTGACTTGAACGAAGAAATTCTTGGCTGTGGCCACCTGGGCATGAAGCGCTTCTTCGCGCTCGACCATCAGGCCTACGAACCCGGCCCGCTTGGGACCAAAACAAAGGAGTTGCTTGGCTTGGTCGCTTCCACAGTGCTCCGCTGCGACGACTGCATCACCTATCACTTGGTCCGTTGCGGCGAGGAAGGCTGGAAGCGTGACGAGGTCATTGACGCCCTCAACATCGCTTTGGTCGTCGGCGGTTCCATTACCATTCCGCATGTCCGCCGCGCTTTTGCCCGCATGCGCGAGATCAAAGGGCTAAAATCCTGAGCAAAACTGGCCGTTACGGGCTGCTGTTGACGCAAAATGTCAATTTCCCCTCTTTTTTCCGGCGTCCCCAAGTACGGCGCTCAATTTTTTCGAAGATTTTTGTGATTCACCGCACAAATTGCGCCCGATTTGTGCGAAACTATATTCATGGCACGTGGGTGGGAAAGTAAGGATGTAGAAGCCCAGGTCGAAGCCACCGAGGCTCCACAGCAAATAGCTCAACCGGGGACCAAGTCGGCTGAGGAAATCCGTCGTGAACAGCAGCGCAAGGATCTGCAGCTATCCCGCACACGCATCATGAACGACCTGGCCTCCGCCACGCACCCCAACTACCGCAAATCTCTGGAAGCCGCCCTCGCCCACCTCGACAAGAAACTCGCCGAACTCGGCTAATCTCCCTTATTCCCAGCGATTCGTCCAGCTTAACCCCCGAACCTCTGCGTAGCATAAGTCAGGGCGGTAGAAAGATGCGGCATCTATAGTATGTGGGTTTCGAGGATTTTCCTGCCCCGAACCGAAAGCGGCGCGAAGGAGGATGAACAGGCAGGAATACCTATCGCGTGGAAAATGGCCTATGAGGGCTCAAGGTCTTTGCCAGAACAGGCAATGCCCTTTCATGCTTACCCCACAGGAGCGCCCACCGCTACCCATGGGGAGTCTCCGGCTCGCCACAACGGGACGCCGAAACGTGGCCACCACGATGACCCCGGACTCGACATCTTCTCCGCCTCGCCTCGCCGGCGCAAACTTCCATTGCTTCACCGCGGCCACGGTTGGGGCCGTGAGCGTCTCCAGGTCGCGCACTACGTGGATGGAAGTGACGCGGCCCTGGGAATCCGCAATCTCATTCAGAATCACGCTTCCCTCGCCAATGCTGTTGGGGGGATATTCCGGCTCCAGCGTAAAGAGCGGCAAAGCCGCGCGATCCTTGGAATCCATGCCCGTCTCTTTGTACTCGTGCACTCGTGCCGTCATCTTCGGTACGTAGGGTTGCGGAAACTGGAACACGATCCCGAGCCGTGCGTCCACCGCACGCCCGTCCTGGCGCGCCGGCAGGAAAGTCCAGGTTTGCAGCGCGCCCAGCACTTCTTCCAGAAACGGAGGCTGCCCTTGCACTACCCGTATGTCGGTAAGCCTGCCTCTCGTATCCACCCGGGCATCCAGCAGAATCTCGCCGCCAAACAGCGCTTGCGGCGGATAAGGTGCTGCCACTAAGGAAAGAGGTGTAGGGCCGGTGAACCCCTGCGCGTTCTTCGCGGCGCTTTCCACCATTCCCGTGGGCTGCAGAGTCGCATGCCAGGGAATGCCGTTTTGCAGCAGCAAGGAAATCGCATAATGAATGCGCACCGCCGCCCCCGGCGAGGGATCTATTTGTTCCGGGCTCGTAACAAAAGGAATGGCTGTGGGGTGCAGCCAGCGTCCCTCGATGAAGCCAACCGCTTCCCCTGACTCTTCCGAAATGACCGGGGAGCCGCTCTGCCCCGGTATCACTTTCTGGCTGTACAGCAATAGCTCGATTTCTCTCCCGCTTTCCGTGCGCGTGTACTGGTAACTCAAAACTTCGCCTTCCGAGCGCTCTTCGAGAGGCTGCTCGAAAGTGTATGCCTCCTCCAAGCTGGAGGGACGCAACGAAACCGAAACCACGCGTTTTCCTGGCGCTAATCGTTCCGTCGCCAAGGGCAGGAACGCTACCCGGTAGTCTCCTTGAAACGGGTTCGGCGTCGCTCGCAACACCGCGACATCATGTTCCCAGTCCGTGGCCACCACTTCGGTCTTCAGCAATCGGCGCTGGCCTGTCGGCAGCTCCACCAGCACATGAGGCTGACCGCCGTCTCGAAACGAGTTGATGAGGTGCGCCGCGGTAATCAAATAGCCGTCTTCATTGATGAAGAAGGCGTCTCCATAAAAAAGGTAGTGATACCCCCTCTCCGAAGGGCTCTCGTCCAATGGATAAACCACAGGACAAATCGCCGCCCCTGGATCGGAAGCCTGCTGAGCCCTCTCGGACGCGCCCGCGCTTGTCAGGGAGCAGAAAACGCACACCAATAGTGTCAAAACCTTAACGGCCGCCTTGCGGAAACGGGCCACGGCGGTGTTTGTTGGCATGGAAAGCTCCGCCAGAATTCGCTCGAATTGGTAAAGCCCTCGGGCGGGGATAGGCCGAGGCAATCGCGAGGAAAGTGGGCTGAAGAACTTACTGCGATTGGGCCCCTATCTTACACCTTGGCATTATGCCTTAGGAATTATTTTTTTCTCCGAGCCTGACGTTCCTTTATGCCGGATGACCTGCAAGCGATGAGTCCAAACGGAGTCCAAAAGGGAGGAAACAGCGGGAAACTCCCTGACGGTAAAAATCCAATCCGGCGAATCCATTTCTCAGGCTAAGAGAAATGGAAAAGGGACAACTCTCTGCGCCCTCTAGAGAACGGCAACAGCCTCAAGGCCGGCTCAATCGGTAAACAGCACTCCCACGGTCACGCGCCCTTTTTCTTCGGCATCGTCAATCCGCACCACATAGCCCCTCAACTGGATGCTTTGCTCCCCGTTGCTTCCCGGCGTGTCCATCGTGACTTGCAGCTCGGATTGCAGTTGCGGCAGATGGTTCAACGTAATCATTGCGCCTTGCAGCGACAGATCGCAGACTACCGTTTCTTCCGTGAACTCCTTCCCGCCTTCCGTCAAACCGCAAACCTTCGCCTGGAATTGCACTTCGCGCCGGAGCGCCGTGCGCGTCCCCGGCATGTGGGCCTGCACCGGTTCTCCGGGCGCACCCAATGTGATGACCATTCCTTCGCTCGCCGCAAACACCGAGTCGAATTCATCTCGTGCCTGACGCAAAATCGAATCCAGCGCGCGGTCGGTCGAATCCGGGTCATGATGAAAGAGTACGAGCGTTTTGGCCCGGGCCTGCCGGGCAGTTTTCACGCCTTCGAGCCAGGAAGAATGTCCCCAGCCTTTTCTCGTTGTCGCCAACTGTTCCGGAGTGAATTGCGCGTCGTTGATAAAAATGTCTGCGCCCGCCGCCAGTTCGCCTAAGCTCTCGTCCAGCTTCGCATTCCCCGGCTCGTTGTCGGTGGCGTACGCCACCGTCCCCGCGGCTGTTTCGATACGAAATCCCAGGCAGCCTTGCGGATGGTTCAGCCACCGCGTTGTGATTTTGTTTTCGCCAATGGTGAACGATTCCCCGCCGTCCACTTCCTGAAATTTTCGCTTCGCGCTCATCACCGACATGTCCACGGGAAAATACGGCACGGCCATCTGCGCCTCGAACACCTGCTTCAGGCTGTCGGGTCCGAGGAATTTCGAGCGAAAGCTATAAAACTGAAATTCATTCTTCTCTACGTACAGCGGCGCAAAGAAGGGAACACCTTGAATGTGATCCCAGTGATAGTGCGTGATCAGGATGTGCGTTTCCTGGGTCTTGCTCGCGCCCGCAGCGGCCGAGCGGTTGCCCAGCATGCGCAACCCAGTGCCGCAATCCAATATGAGTTGCGTACCGTCCGGGGCTTCCAGCTCCAGGCAAGGCGTGTTGCCGCCATAGCGCCACGTGGCAGGATCCACTGTTGGCGTGGAGCCGCGCACGCCCCAGAAACTCAATTTTGTGATCGCAACCGCCATATTCCCTAGCCAATGGACTCGTGCAGCACCCTACCGACGGCCAGAGGCTCGTCTCATCGTGGCAGCCGTTTCCAAGACCGTCAATCCATTCCACCAGGCCCGTTGTCAAACTGCCTAATAAGCGTGTTGATTGGCTGCGCGGCCTATCTTGGGCGCGTAGAATAGGGGCATGTACGGGCATCCCCACGGCTGCGATCACGACCACAGCGGCCGAGATCATTCCCACGGTCGTGCGGGTCACGCTCATCCCCCACTGCACCCTGCCGTTCTTGGCTGGGCGATGGTCTTCACCCTCGCTTTAGTCGTTGCTGAAGTTTTCGGTGGCATTCTTGGCCGCAGCGTCGCGCTGCTCAACGATGCCGTCCACAACCTTTCCGATGTTCCCGCTCTCGGCGTCTCCTATCTGGCGATGCGCTGGGCCGAGCGCCCCGCCGACAGCGAGAAGACTTACGGCTATCATCGCGCCGGCACGCTGGCCGCCTTTACCAACTCCTTTGTACTGGTTTTGCTTTCTCTCTGGCTCGGTTATGAAGCCGTCGAGCGCTTGCGCTCGCCCGTGCAGGTCGTGGAAGAATGGATGATGTGGACCTCCATGGCAGCTTTGGCGGTGAACGGCGGCATCACCTTGGCGCTCGTTCGCGCGCGCGGCGACCTCAATCTTCGGAGCATCTTGATTCACAATTTCGGCGACGGCCTTTCCAACATCGCGATCATCGTCGGCGCAGTCGTCATTGGCAAAACCGGTTCTAACTGGATCGATCCCCTCCTCGGCTTGGGGATTGGTGCGCTGGTCCTGTGGTCCAGCATCGGCATCCTGCGCGAATCGTCGCACTTGCTCTTGGAAGGCCGCCCCCATGAGTTGATTGTCGAAGAAGTCGCGCGGGCCATCCTGACCGTCGAAGGCGTGCAAGAAGTTCACGACGTTCACCTTTGGTCGCTTGGAGGAAGCTATAATGCCCTCAGCCTGCACGCGCGCATTCCGGACATGCACATGGACGAATGCGAACGCATCCTCGAAGCCATCCGGCAGGTTGCCTCCAAGCGATTTCGCATCGAACATACTACCGTGCAGCTCGAACGTGCGGGCTTGCCCGCCCATTCTGGCTATGTCATGCCCGAACCTGCCAAGAAATAATTGCCGCTCTCCGAAGCGCATCGGCACAAGAACTAAACCCCAATCCGCAATAAAGGTTTATGATTGCCGCACCGCGTGCGCGAGGGCGCCGCTCGGGGTGTGAATAAGAATGGATCCGCATGACAAAGCGCGCGGCATCTTGAGTGCGCTGCTCGCAGTTGCACTGCTGGCAGGCATGACAGTACTAGCGGGCGGCGCGGCTCTGCGCGAATCGGTCACGGTGGAGGAGGTGTCTCACATCGGCGCGGGCGTGAGTTATCTGCAAAGGCGAGATCTGCGCATGAATCCTGAGCACCCGCCTCTGGTAAAGGTCCTGGCGGCGATTCCCCTGGTGATACGAGGCGTTCGCGCCGACTATGACGACATCTCTTGGAACTTCAGCGAGAAGTTTTTCCCCGAGTACATGGGGCAGTGGGTGTTTGGCGAACGGCTGCTTGAGAGTTGGAATAACCCATGGACATTGCTCAAGTGGGCGCGGCTGCCGATGCTGGCACTCACGCTCCTCCTGGGTTGCGCTTTGTACGTGTTGGCGAAACGGTTGGGAGGGCCCTGGGGCGGACTTCTCTGCGTCAGCTTATTTGCAAGCACGCCCGCTTTCCTTGCCTTTGGGCCCCTGGTGCACACGGACATGGCCGCAGCTTTGTTTTCCCTGCTGGCGCTGTGGACTTTTGCCGGGATGTGGCGAGAGCCAAGCCGAAAGAATGCCCTGCTGTTCGGGTTCTGTCTCGCAGGAGCGCTGCTCTCAAAATTTACCGCAGGCATTTTGTTCTTAGCCTTCCTTGCGTTTGCCTTGAGTCTGCGTTGGCGTTCTATGCCCGGTCAGCCGGCGGACAAAGGCGAAGCGCGTCTGTGGCGCCGCAGCCGTTCCCGGGCAACGCGACTAGGCATTTTGTTGGCGGCTGTACTCGTCTATGTTTTCTACCTTGTCTTTTCCTGGCATCAGCCGAGCATCGCGCTCGATCGGCTTGGAACCGGGCCCGTAGCGCTGTTTTTTCGGCGCACGCTTTTGCCACCGGTGCTGTACCTGCGCGGAGTGTTTTGGGTAGTGCTCACCGCAAAGCGGCCAACCTTCATTTTGGGGCGGTCCTATCCGCATGGCGTTTGGTTTTATTTTCCCGTTGTCTTTGCGTTGAAGACGCCTCTCGGCTTTTTGCTTCTTCTCCCTTTGTCTCTGCTGACTGCACTTGTCCGAAAATCGCGAAGCGCACCTGACATACCTGTAATCCCGTCAAAACTAGCAGTGCATTGGCGGGTTCTCTGGGTCGGTTTGCTGGTGTTTACCGGCATGTGCATGCTCAGCCCGCTCGACATCAGCATCCGGCATTTCAGCGTGCCCCTGGTGCTGCTGATTTTGCTGCTCGCCCCGGTGCCGCGGATGCTGAGCGAACTGCGCCCATCGAGGCCCACTTGGGTGCAATTGGGAACTGCCGCGACCACAGTGTTCGCAGTCAGTTGCCTGTTTACCGCGGTGCTCGCTTATCCTTACTACTTTCCTTTCATCAACTCTCTCAGCCTGGGAAGTCCCGCCTACACTCTGCTCAACGATTCCAACGTGGATTGGAACCAGTCTCTCCCGGAAGTGAAGCGCTTCGCGGAGCAACACCGTTTGTCGGGTGTTCTGTTGGATCACTATGCGTTTTCCGATCCGACCGCCTACGTGCCCCAGGCGCGGCCTTGGAATTGCCAGTCGCCTTCGCCGGATGATGCGGGGCAATGGGTCGTGCTCTCCGCGAACATGATTCTGGACGGGCACAACTGCGCTTGGATCATGCAATATCCCAACGAAGCTTTGGCTGGCGGAAGCATGTATGCGGTCCATTTGCACGACCGCATTCCCGCAGCGGGCCGTCCAGGAGGCCCGCCGCTCCCTTCGGCCTTCCGGCAGATCGCCGGCATGCCCTTCGATGGCCGCAGCCTGTTCGAGCACGTTTACCAGCATCCGCAAGACCTTCCGCGAGCTATGGAATGGGTGCAAGCAAACTTCAAGTCGATGGGCAAGCCGCAAGGACCGCCTCCCAAGCCACCCTGGGAACCGTAACGAACTTCCAGGTTCTCCGCCTTACCTGTTACGCGATCGTCGATTCGGGTTCGGACCACGGTGTTTTCCCGCGCAGCTTCATGCCGCCTTTGGGTCTCCGTCGATTGACTGCTGCTCCAGCCGAGATGGCGGGTGCACTGGTGCGCTATGTCCTACCCCCTTCCGGCCGGGCTGTGCTATAACCGTGCCGCCATGAATTCCACCGCGAATCCGGAGGAGCCTCAGCAGGCAAAAGCCAGTGGTTCGGTTGAAGCGGCTTCGCAAGTCGGTCAGGTTGCGGGGCTTCTCGACAAGCAGCGGGTAAACGAAGATCCGTCGCGGTATTGCCCGGTGTGCTCGCAGCGGTTGGAATCGCGCCGTTGCAAGTTGATTTGCTCCGTCTGTGGCTACTACATGTCCTGCGCGGACTATTACTGAGAAGCGGAGAACGGAAAGAAAAAAAGCTGACCGCTCACAACCGACACTTCAAGAGGAAGGGACACCCCGACCGGGTCGGGGCAGGCGCCGGGCGGGGAGAAGAAGCAGAGAGTGGAAGGCAGAGGGCAGAAACACAGTAGCGAGTGACAAGCGGCGAGAAAGAAGGCGAGTGCAGACACAGAAGGAGTCCGGTCGCGCGGCGCCGAAATGGTAGCGGCCGAGGAAGATGGTCCCAGAGGTGGGCTTGGATATTTGAACCGCTGGCGCGGCGGTGCGAGGGACCTCGTGGAGATTTGACCGCTGGCAGGTCTTCGATTACGATTCATCGCTCCCGGTTAACCCTGATTTGGTAAGCTTACGGCTCCGGCATGGGGGTTGCCGCCGGAACCTCTTTTCGACGAGGAGGAAACTAACGTGGCATTAAAGATGACCAATCGTGAAGTGGACGGCGTCTCGGTGGTGGCGCTGGACGGGCGCATTGTGCTTGGCGAGGAAAGCAACGCGTTGCGCGAAAAAGTGAAGGGCCTCATCAACTCGGGTAAAAAGAAAATTGTCCTGAACATGGACAACATCACGTTTATCGACAGCGCGGGGCTGGGCACGCTAGTGGCGGCTCATCACAGCGCCAAGTCGCAGGGCGCGGGCCTGCGCCTCTGCCATCTCGGCAGTAAATTCCAGGAAGTGCTCCAGATCACCAAACTGATGACCGTCTTCGACGTGTACAACACCGAAGCCGAGGCGGTTGCCAGCTTTTCGAAGTAGCGCAGCGGTTGCGAACCACACAACTGGACCAGATCGCGAAGAAGGCGAAGTCGAATCCGAAGCTACGCTTCACATCGCTGGCGCATCTGCTCACACCGAAGTTCCTCACGGAAACCTGGAAGCAGATGAATCGGCGGGGTGCGAGCGGTGTCGATGGTGAGACAACGAAGGAGTTTGGCAAAAGCAACTCGTGATGATGCTGCGCGGCTTCTACCAGTATTTCGGATTGCATCACTGCAAGCCGAAGCTTGACGGGGTCCGGTGCGAGGTACAACGGCAATGGGCCCGTACGTTGAGACGACGGAGTCAGCGACACCGACTCTTCTGGTCCTATCTCAAGAGTCAATCCTGGTTCGAACTACCTTATGCGGTGTCGACACGCCATGCTACGGTCTGACGGCCATACAACGAGAGCAACCTGGGGAGCCCGTTGCGGGAAATCCGCTCGGCGGGTTCTGCGAGGGGGGACGAGCACAAGCGACACAGTCGCAAGACCCGTCCCTACCCACCATCGGGTTAATCACGACCGGCTCCTGGCTAAGATCGCCGAGCGCGTTAGCGACAAGCGGATGTTGAAGCTGATCGGGGCGTTTCTGCAAGCTGGAGTCATGGAAGACGGGCTGGTGAGCGCGGTGGACGAAGGGACGCCCCAAGGCGGACCTCTGTCACCCTTGCTCAGTAACGCCGTGCTCGACGAGTTCGACCGAGATGGAGCGACGCGGACTTCGGTTTGGAACTGAGACCAGATAGAAGAGAAAGCTGACAGCTCACAGCCGAGAGTTCAAGAAGCAGAAATAAAAAGGTTAACCCAGAGAAACAGGGGAAAATGGCGAGCTGCGCGAGTTGCGGATGAAGGCGAAACCGAAAGCGGTTGAGAAAGCGTTCAAAGCCACGCTTGAGCGCCTGGCGTCGTCGAATCTCGGCTGGGTCATCATTCGTGTCCCCGTCGACGTGTTGAAAGTGTGGGGAGCGCGCGGCAGGCTCCGCGTCAAAGGCGAAATCAATGGCTTCGCCTTTCGCACGGCACTGTTTCCTACTGGCCGGGGAGATCACTTTCTGCTGGTCAACAAGCGCATGCAGGCCGGGGGCGCGGTGCGCGCGGGCGACACGGCGCATTTTCGCATCGAGCCTGACCTGGAGGTCCGCAAAGCCATTGTTCCTGCGGAATTGAAGCGCGCCTTTTCCCAGGAGCGCTCCCTGCAGCGCTGGTTCGACAGTTTGAGTTATTCCATGCGCAGATGGTTCTGCGATCAGGTTGTCCAGCCGAAGAGCTCAGCAGCGCGCCTGCGCCGGGCCGAGCAAATCGCCGAATACTTGCTGACCACGATGGAAGCGGAGAGAGAGCTGCCGCCCGTCCTAAAAGCCGCGTTCGCGCGTGATCCCCGCGCATGGGAAGGCTGGCAGCGGATGTCTCCGACACAGCGCCGCCATACTTTGCTCAGCATCTTCCACTATCGCAGTCCGGAGTCCCGCGAACGCCGCATTAAGAAAATGCTGGAGGAGGCCGCCGCGCGCGCCAGCAGCCGTGGTCGCGAGCAAAAATACGAAAGAGCCACGGTAAGTGACTCCTTCGAAGAATTAGAATAATTAGAAAGGAAAAATTTAGCAGGAGCGCAGAGAAGCGGAGAGCTCCAGATTAGCCTGCAGCCGGCGGTCAACCTGCACCGCCGCGTAGCGCGCGCAAACCAGGCGTTCACGCTCGCTCCAGGCACTCAGCATGGAAAGCGTTCCGAGCCCCTGAACCAAGCGGTAGTAGACGCGTACCAAACCCAACCCGCCTTGCGGGGTCTTCAAATCCGGAGTCAAATCGTGCAGTCCGGCAAGCGTTTCGAAGTGTTGCGGCAAGAGGCGTCCCTCTTGCACCTGCGCGGCAGCCAGCACGCGCTCCGATATCGGAAGCGCCGCTGTGCCCGCCAGCACGGCCCTCCAGTAGTAGAGAGCAAACTGCGAAAGGGCCACGATCGAGATCGCGAATAGCATGGTGGAGAACATCGTTCTAGCCTCGTAAGGGAGTGTGCCGGCAGAAAAAGCGGATGCCAATAGCTCGCTAGTACTAATCAACTAGAACGAACAGAGGTTACCGGCTTTGAACCGAGCCCTACTCCAAGGCGGAGTGGGCTTGCCTTTGCCCTCTTCCTGGTCTATCCTCCCCATTATCAGCAACTTACAAGTTTGACCGCTGGAGAGCTGCCGGCATTTTCAAGGAGGGTCGCCATGGCTCGGATTCGCACGACGACGTTTTCTTCGATCGCGGTGGGGTTGTTTGCGGTGTGCTTTGCGTTTGTTCCGAGGTGGCTCTCTGGCAGCCCCACCGACTCGCGCGACAACGACCGCGCGGGGATCCGCACGGTCTTGAAAGCGCAGCAAGCCGCGTGGAATCGTGGCGACGTAGAAGCCTTCTTAATTGGCTACTGGCAGTCCCCGGAGTTGACCTTTTCGGGAAGCAACGGAGTGTCGCGCGGATGGGACGGGGTGCTGGCGCGTTACAAGAAAAATTATCCGGATCGCGAGTCCATGGGCGAACTGGATTTTTCGGATCTGGAGTTTCGTTTCCTTGGGGCGAACGCCGCGCTCGTTCTCGGCAAGTGGCATCTGAAGCGGGAGACTGCCGGCGACATTGGCGGCGTATTTACTTTGGTCTGGCAGAAGTTCCCCGAAGGCTGGAAAATCATCCACGACCACACCAGCACGGTGTCCCAGATAAATCCATGACCGAGCTGCGAGTTCAAAAATTAAAATCAGCTTGAAATGCCTCGCGATGCTTTCGGCTGTGGCGCGCTATCGCTTATAAATCGTGTGGCCATGTTGGATGAGAAACGGGAAGATGGGAACCATGCCGCCAACCAGCGCGCCAGCCCCGGCCCCACCAAGTCCAAGGAAAAATGCGTAGACCCTGGTGGTCCCAGTGGCTGGTACCAGCGGCAAGCGCTCCTGCACCGGCGCCGACTCCCGCTCCGATCCAGGATCAGAGGATTTCCAAGATTTCCTCGTAGCGCTTGAAAGGCGGAATCAGGTACGCGCCTGCAAGTTCCGTGCGCGCCCAAGCTAACATGTCGCGGGCAACGGCGAATCCGCAATCGCGCGCGTTCGCGCCGGCGCGCTCCAGGGATTTCAACAAAGGCTCGGGAATGATGATCCCGGGCACTTCGTTGTTCAGGCGCAAGGCTTGCTTGTAGCTGTTGAGCGGCCACACGCCTATCAAAATCGGAATCGGCGGCTTGCCACCAAGCTTTTTTAAAAAAGCGTGCCAGTGCTGTGGGTCGAAAAGGGGCTGGGTCATCGCGAAGTGCGCGCCAGCTTCTACTTTTGCGCGGAAGCGCGCAATTTCGTTATCGAGGTCATCGGCCATTGGATTAAGCGCCACGCCAATGGCAAAATTCGTCGCGCCGCCCAGCGTTTTTCCCGCCCAATCTGTCCCTTGATTCAGCCGGTTCAATACTTTCACGAGCCCCACCGAATCCACTTCATACACGCCGCTCGCTTCCGGGTAATCGCCGACCGAAGGCGGGTCGCCAGTAATCGCAAGAATGTTGCGCACGCCGCCGACCGTCCATGCGCCCAGCAGCGCCGCTTGCAAGCCAATGATGTTCTGATCGCGCGTAGTGAGATGCGGCACGGTTTCCACGCCGCGCGCCTCGAGCGCGCCCGCAACCACGAGCGCGTCCATCCCCACGCGTGCCATCGCTCCACTGTTGATGTCGATCGCGTCCACTTCGCGCGAAGCCATGACTTTGTCCACCTGTTCGAAGATGCGGTCGAGCGACAGCCCCTTCGGCGGATCGATTTCCACGCACACGGCAAATTCTTTTTTCTTGAGCTTTTTCCAGAACTGGCTTTCCGGCTCGCGTTGCGAAATTGGCGCGGGCTTCGCTGCGGTTTCCACTACCGGTGATGCTGCATGCGTTTTCGCCGGGCGCAGCGACTTCACCGCTTCCGCCATCGCATGAATGTGCGCCGGCGTCGTCCCGCAGCAGCCCCCAAGAAGGCGCACTCCCAGCGCGGCGGCCTCCCGTGCAAAGAGCGCAAAGTATTCCGGCGAGGATTTCGGATACACGATGCGGTCGCCTTCGCGCTTCGGAAAACCTGCATTGGGCATGGCGCTGATGCGGATGTCATCCACAGCCGCAAGTTCCTGCAAGATCGGCAGCAAGGCCTGCGGACCGAGCGTGCAATTCGCGCCAATCACCTGGACATTTTTGTTTTTCAGCTGCCTCGCCGCGTCCGTGGGACGAATGTCACCGTGCGTCGTGCCTTCTTCCGAATACGTTAGCTGCGCCACGATGGGCAAACCGGAAAACGAGCGGATGGCGTCCACCGCCAGGACAATCTCTTCAATGTAGGAAAAAGTTTCCAGGATGTAGAAATCCACGCCGCGCTCTTCCAGCGCCAGGGCTTGCTCGTAAAAAACGTCTAGAATCTCTTTGTCGTCCGGATGGCGCGCCTGCACGCCGAGCCCCAGCGGCCCAATCGAACCGGCGATCAGCACTTCGCGTGCAGCAGACTCACGGGCCTCGCGCGCAATTTTCACGCCCCGGCTATTCAGCCGCTGCACTTCATCGCCAAGCCCCAGCGGCCCGAGCTTGAAGCGATTCGCGCCGAACGTGTTCGTCTCGATGATCTGCGCACCCGCTTCGATGTACTCCTGGTGCACACGAAAGACTGCTTCGGGCTCCGTGGCGTTCAACTCGTCGAAGCACCGCTGCGGCCCCACTGCTTCGTGTAGCATTGAGCCCATCGCCCCGTCGGCGATGAGAATCGCGTTCTTGAGCCGCTCATTGAAATCATGAATCTTCATGCGTCCCTTGGCTCCCCAGGCGCTATTTCTCGGCCCACGGCTACATCGCTGCCTACCGGGTCAAGGAGCAACCATCGAAGTCCTGCATATCCATCACGCCTCGCGACCATGGCCATAATAGAAAGGGTGGTTCTCATCACTTCCCATTAGAATCAGGTCTCGCAGCCCACTCAGCGCTTTTGTTCCATGAGCGAGGCCACCGTGCTCATGAGGTCGTACTTGGTGAGAATTTCGTAGTGCGAATTGCCCATGTCCACAAAAACCGCGGGATTTTCGTGGCTGAGAATGTGCGTCACGCGTTCGACCGGGGCGGTCTTGGGCACCTGTGGCAGCGGATTGCTCATCACTTCGCGCACCACGAGCTTCCGCAAATCTTTGCCCTGCAGCGCTAGATTCAGGATTTGGTCCTCGTAGATCGTCCCGATAGGAGTGTTTTCCTCGAACACCGGAATCTGCGAAATGTCCTGGTCCTGCATGTTCTTCAGGGCGTGGAACACGGTCTGATACGGCCGCGCAATCACAAGTTCGCGCACTTTGCCCGCGGCGTGCTTGGCCTTCACCACCTCGGCGGCGGTGATTTGCACGGCAGCATCCACGTAGCCGCGCTCGCGCATCCATTCGTCGTTGTACACCTTACTCAAGTAGCGCATACCGGTGTCCGGGAGCAGCGCCACCACGAAATCGCTCGGCCCGAGATCCTTCGCCAGCCGCAGAGCGCCGGAAAGGCATCCGCCGCCGGAGCCGCCGGTGAACAAGCCTTCCAGCTTCGCCAGCCGACGCGCCACCACAAAACATTCTTCGTCATTCACCTGAATGATGTCGTCGAGGATTTTTAAATTCATGGTCGTCGGGAAAAAATCCTCGCCGATGCCTTCCACGACATACGTTTTCGCCTTGATCGTCTTCCCCGTCTTCACGAAGTCGTAGTACAGCGACCCGTAAGGATCGACGCCCACGATCTTCACCTCGGGATTTTGTTCTTTGAGATATTTTCCCGCGCCACTGATGGTTCCGCCCGTGCCCAGGCCGCAAACAAAGTGTGTGATCTTGCCATCGCTATCTTCCCAAATCTCCGGCCCGGTCGTGAGATAGTGGGCTTCCGGATTCATCGGATTGTCGTACTGATTTGGGTAGTACGAATTGGGAATTTCGCGAGCGAGTTTTTTCGCCACAGAGTAGTAGCTGCGCGGATCTTCGGGCTCGACTGCCGTGGGGCACACGATCACTTCTGCTCCCAGCGCTTTCAGCAAATCCACTTTTTCTTTCGACTGCTTGTCCGTCGTGGTGAACACGCATTTGTAGCCGCGCACTGCCGCGACCAGCGCCAGTCCCATGCCGGTGTTCCCCGAAGTGCCTTCAATAATCGTGCCGCCGGGCTTCAGCAAGCCGCGTTTCTCCGCGTCATTGATCATGGTGATGCCGATGCGGTCCTTCACCGAGCCGCCTGGGTTCGTAAACTCCGCCTTTACGTAGATCTGCGGCTTAAGGTCTTTATTAATGCGATTCAGGCGCACCAAAGGCGTGTGCCCGACGGCTTCCAAAATGTTATTGCATTTCATCCCCTGTCCCGGTCTCTTTCAATTGTCTTGAGTTCTCCGCGAGAGTGCCTTCAGTTTAGCATCATTGCGAAACGCGCGGATACTTCCTGCGGCTGGTTTTGAAATGGCGCCGTTTGGATTATTCTTTTTGACACGCGAAAAAGAAACTGCGGCTTACAAAGAACGCATTCCAAGGAGATGTCAATCATGGACAGGCAGAATATTTCGAGCGGAGCGCCGTGGGAGCCGATTGTGGGCTACTCCCGCGCGGTGCGCATCGGCAACAGCATCACGGTTTCTGGAACAACCGCGATCGGACCCCACGGAACAATTGTGGGCGTCGGCGACGCCCGCGCGCAAACCATACAGACCATTCGTAACATTGAAGCCGCCCTGGCCAAAGCGGGCGGGACGCTGAAAGACGTGGTCCGCACGCGCATCTACGTCACCAATATTTCCGAATGGGAAAAGGTCGGCCGCGCCCACGGGGAGTTTTTCGGCGAGATTCGCCCTGCCACCAGCATGGTGGAAGTGAGCAAACTGATTTCTCCCGAGATGCTCGTCGAAATCGAAGCCGACGCGGTAGTCTCCTAAAAACGACCGAAAACAGAAGCCTTCGTTCGACTTAAGGAACGCGCCCCTTGCCCATCAACAAAAAAAACTTGTCGCCCGCCTTGTACGATTCGTTCATCGCGGACTACTACGACGAATCGCCGCTCGTGCGCCAGCGCACGCAGGACGTCGCGTTCTACCGCGACGCCGTGCGCGAATACGGCGATCCGGTACTCGAACTCGGCTGCGGCACCGGCCGTATCGCCATGGCGCTCGCGCAAATGGGCAAGCGCGTCACGGGACTCGACCTTTCCGAGCGCATGCTCGAGCACGCCGCTCGCAAGCGCGCCGTGCTCAACAAAGAAGAGCGCGAGCGCGTCCACCTCGTCCAGGGCGACATGACGCAGTTCGAGCTGGGCGAAAAATTCCAGCTCATCCTTATCCCCTTCCGGCCGTTTCAGCACTTGCTGGAAGTGCACGACCAAATGGCTTGCCTCGAGCGCGTCCGCCAGCACCTTCGCTCTGGCGGAAAACTCATCCTGGACGTATTCCAGACCGACGCCGAGCGCATCCACGATCCCATCCACATGCGCGAATCGCCGCTCGTCGAGTACAAGTCTCACGACGGCAAGCTGGTGCGCATCAGCGAGCGGGTCGCCGCGTTTCATCGCGCGGAGCAGCGCAACGACGTCGAGATGATCTATTCCGTCGAGCATCCCGACGGACGCAAAGAGCGATTGGTATTCGCTTGGCCATTGCGCTATTTCTTCCGCTACGAAATCGAACATCTGCTGGCGCGCTGCGGCTTCCGCGTGTCCGCCGAGTACGGCGACTTCGACCGCACGCCCATCCGCGACAATTCTCCGGAAATGATCTTCGTGGCCGAACCCGGCTGGTGAATGGACTTGCAGGGGCGAGTTTTAAATTTAAAGTTAAACCCGTGACTTTCTCGCGCGCGGTGACTCCGCTGCTTTAGCGAGTAGGGGGCGCTTCAAGTCTTCATTTTTTCTTCCCGAACCGTAAGCCGATGGCGTACTTGAGCCGGACCAGCACGATGAACCCAATGCTCCGATAGGCATTGAAGACGCACAGCGCCGCCAGCCGCCCTGCGCTTTGGCCCGCGATTGGTTATAGGGAAACTTCATGCGACGCAGACTAAGGGATCCAGATCTTCACCGCCAAGCCGGTCAACGCTCCAAAAACGAGGCCTGTACCCAGAATGCCCGCATAAGATTTCATGGCAATGGCTTCGGGCAAGCTAATCAGCAAACCCACGATGGCGCCGTTCACCACCGGGTGCAGGCGGAAATTTGCGTTGGCGGCCAAAATTCCGAGCGCGAACCGGCTGAAGAAGGCTTGCAGGATCGCCGTGGTTGATTTGCCCGGACTTTTGCCAAAAAGGACCATCGATGCATCGATGGCTCCAAACAAAATTCCACAAAGAATTCCTAGAAGAATGCGATTCATGAGCGTTTTTATTACACGGCTTGGCTTCGAACCGCAAGTTTTGTTGCCGGAAGCTTTGCGATCAGAGGTTGGGAGATTCGGTTTCCTGTCGCCGCTTTCTTTTTTCACTGCGTCGGTCGTAAAGTAGCACGGCGCGCCCAGACACCAGGGAGAACGCCATGAAACATCTCTTCTCAATCTTTATGTTCGTGCTGATTTTTGCGTTGGCTCAAGGTATGCGGGAAGCTCGGGCTCAGGACTTCATGAACGCGCAAGTTGACCTCACGCAACCGCAAGCGTATGTGCTCAAGCGCGTTTCGAGCGCCGAGCCCACCGGGGGAAACGCTGATTTTCGCCCCATCGAGCCGGGCGCTACACTCACGGTTCTCGACGTGGACGGTCCGGGCGTGCTTATGCACATTTGGTTCACGCTCTACGATCCCGAGCCTTATCATCTAAAAAAACTCGTTTTGCGCATGTACTGGGACGGCGAAACTTCGCCGAGTGTTGAAACTCCTCTCGGCGATTTTTTCGGACTGGGCCTGGGTGACTACCACGTTTGGGAATCCGAGCTGCTTTCCGCCGCGAATGATCGGGCATTAAATTCCTTTTTCCCCATGCCCTTTCAGAAGCACGCGCGCCTCACCGTCACCAACGAAGGGAAGGGAAAAGTCTATTCGTTCTATTTCAATCTGGACTATCGCGCGCTCTCGAAGCCTCTTCCTGCCGACACGCTTTACTTTCACGCGCAATTCCGCCAGGCGCAGCCCAATCTCGGTTGGACCAACAAATGGGAATCGAACGGGGACCCGCTTGTCGAAGACAAGAAAAATCTGGACGGTGAAGGCAACTACATCTGGTTGGAAGCGAAAGGCCGCGGGCACTATGTCGGCGTTACCATGTCCGTGTTGCAAAATCAGGATGGCTGGTGGGGCGAAGGCGACGACATGTTTTTCATCGACGGCGAAAGCCGTCCTTCGATCAACGGAACCGGGTCGGAAGATTATTTTCTCGGCGCATTTGATTTCGGGCGCAGCGCTTTTTCTTACCGGCTCTACGGTGCGCCGGTCAAGGGCGAAGAGCGCGCCGGCAGCCGCTCTTCGGTCTACCGCTTTCATCTCGATTCGCCCATCCCGTTCACGAAATCCATTCGCGCCACTATCGAGCACGGCCACGCCAATCACCGCTCGGACAACTATTATTCCGTGGCGTATTGGTATCAGACCGAACCGCACGCCGCGTTTCCGCCGCTTCCTGCGGTTGACGCCCGTATTCCCAAGCTCGAGCCCGTGGGCGGGCCGGGCAACGCGGGTGCCGTGCGATGAGTGTCATCGACGAAGTCCTCGAAGCGAACGAGATTTATGCGCGCACGCATGAACTGCGCGCGCTCACTCCGCGCCCAGAGCGCAAACTCGCGATACTGACGTGCATGGACACGCGCCTCTCTATTCGCACTATGGGACTGAAGACCGGCGATGCGCACATCATTCGCAACGCCGGCGGGATCGTCACGGACGATTCGCTGCGCTCGCTCGTCATTTCGCACTACCTGTTGGGCACTGAGGAATTCATGATCATCAATCACACAGACTGCGGCCTCATGCACGCGACCGAGCAGGAGTTGCGTGCGCGCATCCAGAATCGCACCGGCACCGCGGCCGTGGCGCCCGCCTTTTTCTACGCTTTTCAAAATATCGACGAAAATGTGCGGCATCAGTTGCAGAAGCTGCGCACGCATCCGTGGATTCCCAAAGAAGTGGCCGTGCGCGGCTTCGTATACGACGTGGTTACCGGACGCCTGCGCGAAATTAAGGATCTTTAAGCGAAGAAAGCGGAAGCATGTCCCCCGCACTCCAGAAGCGTTCACTTGCCGGAAGAATTTCCCTCGTGTACGCTCAATTCATGCTCGAAGAAAAGGACTTTCAAAGAAAGGCGGACGCGGCGTTTGACGGTTTAAAGAAGCGCCTGCTCGTGCTCGGGGATGCGCACGGCTTTGACGTGGAAGGGGAAGCGGGCAAGCTCGAGGTAATTTTCGAAGAACCGGAAGAAGCCAAATTCGTGATTTCGCCAAACACGCCGGTGCGCGAAATCTGGATTTCGGCGCTTTCCACCAGTTTCAAGCTGGCGTGGAACGCATCGCGAAATGCGTTCGTACTGGAAAAGACCGGCGAAGATCTTTATGGAGTGATGAGCCGTGTCATTTCGCAACAGCTTGGCGAAGAGGTGAAGGTGTGAACCGGGCTGCCCGCAAAGCGCCGAAAAAGTCTTCGGGATGTCATTCTGAGCGGAGCGAGGGATCTATTTTTCTTCAGAATCCAGAGAAAAAGCAGATTCCTCGGGCAAAAACCGCCCTGGGAATGACACCTTGGCTGTTTTTTCGACCCGTTGTTACGATTTCGTGTCTCTTTATGGCCCTGGCGGGCGCTGCGTTTCTACCAGCGCTGAATGCGCAAGTGCCTTCCGGCCGCGACGTGGTCAAGCCGGAAGTCTACGCTTCGATGGAACCCGCCGCTCGGGGTGGTGCATTTCAAATTGCCGTGGTCATGAAAATCCGGCCGGGCTTTCACGTCAATGCGCGCGAAAAATCGGAAGAGTATTTGATCGCCACCGACCTCAAAGCCCAGCTGCCATCGGGATTCACCAGCGGCGAAGTGGTTTATCCCAAGGGAAAACTCGAAACCTTCAGGTTTTCGAAAAAGCCGCTCAATGTCTACCAGGGGACAGTGATTGTCCGTCTGGCGGTCAACGCCTTAGCCACCGCTCCTCTCGGCGAGCAGCACATTCCGTTGAAACTGCGCTATCAGGCATGCAGCACGGAACTATGCCTCCCGCCGGTGACGATTCCTCTCGACGCCGCGGTCAACATCGCCGCTTCCGCCTCCGAAGCCAAGCCGGCTCACGCTGAAATCTTTGCAAAGCAATAATCCAAGCTGACAAGGCGCGTTGGTTGCTAAGCTAGGGCGCAGCGTAGTGGGTCCCTACAAGCGCACGCGCAACGCTCACCGCAGTGGAGCGCTTGAGGTATGTTGTGAAAGGTGCAGACTAGGCTTTCGCGGAGGCGGCTAAGGCGTCGTGAAGGCGGCGAACGACGCGCTGCTGGCCGAGCGCGACCATGGTGTCGAAGAGCGGCGGCGCGACAGCTTGGCCGACGATGGCCACGCGAGTAGCGTTGATCAGCAAGGCGGCTTTCACGCCTGCGGCTTCAGCTACGGCTCGCGTAGCGTGATCGCAAGCGTCGTGGTTCCACTGTTTCAGATTTCCCAAAGCGTCAGCAAGTTTGCCTAGAAGTTCCGGCACTTTGGGGTCTTTCCAGAATTTTTCCTTGGCGCCGGGATCGCGCGAAAATTCGTCGCTAAAAAATGCGCGCGCCCAGGTGGAAAAATCCGGCAGCAGGCGAATGCGCGGGCGCAGCAAATCCACAGTGCGCGCAAACCACGCGTGATCGCGCGCGTCCGGACCCGGCGCGGCACCAGCAGCCCATTCGGGCTTCCACAAGCCGCTGCGCTTCAATTCAGTTTCCACTTCGGGCAGCAATTCTTCGATCGGCAGCCGCTGCAGATATTGCGTGTTGAACCATTCGAGTTTGGGCCGGTCGAAGACGGCGTTCGTGCGGCTTACGCCTTCGAGCGAAAATTTCGCAACCAAATCCTTGGTGCGAAGAAATTCTTCGTCGCCGCCAGGCGACCAGCCGAGCAACGCCAAAAAATTACGAAACGCTTCGGGCAAAAATCCTTCCGCGCGGTACATGTTTACGTCGGTGGCGCCGTGACGCTTCGAAAGGCGGGTCTTGTCCGCGCCGAGAATCAGTGGCACATGCGCGAAGACCGGCGGGGTGGCGCCGAGCGCCCGGTATAGGAGCACTTGCTTCGGCGTGTTGGAGAGATGGTCGGCGCCGCGAATCACATGGGTCACACGCATGTCGATGTCGTCGACCACGGCCCCGAGCTGGTACATCGACTGGCCAAATTCTTCGTCGCCTTTGCCGGAGCGGAGTAGGACGAAATCTTCGATTTCGTCGTTCGAAAACTCGCGGTCGCCAAAAACCGAGTCGGCAAATTTGGTCGTCCCGCCAATTGGAACTTTGAAGCGGATTGCCGGCTTCGAGCCCCGCGTCGAAGGCTTGCCGTCGCGGCAGGAGCAGCGCGTGACGCGCCGCGGCCCTCCGCCCTTTGGCTCTTCATCCTGAGCCGGCCGGTCCGACTCCGCGTAATCACCACCCGCATATTTGTCCGCAGGGCAGTAACAGAGAAAGGCGCTGCCGTTCGTAAGACACTTTTTGGCCGCGGCGCGATACAGTTCGGTCCTTTGCGACTGGTAGTACGGCCCTTCGTCCCAATCCACGCCCAGCCATTTCAAGCCGTCGATGATGCCCTGAACGAGTTCGGGCTTGTTGCGCTCGGCGTCGGTGTCCTCGATGCGCAGAATCATCCCGCCGCCGCGGCGCCTGGCAAAAAGCCAGTTGAAAAGAGCAGTGCGGGCTCCGCCGACATGCAAATAGCCGGTGGGAGAAGGGGCAAAGCGGACTCGCACGCCCGCGGTCTTTTGAGTGGAATCGGTCATTTCCAGTGCATCTTTCGCTGCGTCTAGGGCGCTAGGTCCAGCGCGTCTTTCTCTGTCGAATAATCGTTCAGTGTAGCGAATGCGAGGTATTCCGTCCAACCGGGCGATATTGAGACCGGATCCTCGCTGCGCAGATTGTTTGCCCGCTAAACTATGGCCTTGGCGAGCCCGGTTCTAGAACCGATCCCGGATCGGCTTGCGTAGCAGGCTCAACACTCTGGGTAACATACGACCCTCCCGTTGCGTCTCCTATTCAGGGTTGCTTTCAGCCGCCCGACTGCGAATCCCGGCATCGCCCGCTTAGGTTTTGTTTTTTGCGCGATTTTTTGTAGGACAAATGCCCGTTGGCGGCGTCTAATAATCAGGAGAGCCCAGGGCCAGACCGATCGGGGACTGCAATCTGGTGTCGTGACAACTTTTGGCCGCAAGGTCAGTGGCGCTTTCTCGGCCAACGTCACAGGACGCGGTCGATGGAAATGAGAAACAAGCAAGTGGCAGGGCATTAGGGTATTCCATGGATACGCCGGGTCTTGTTGCTGCGATAAACTGAAAGCTTGTAGAAGAATTGGTTTTAGGCTTGCGCTTGCTTAAGAACGTTCACGAAACAACCATTTCCCCGGCCTTGAATTCCAACCGCCCTGGAGGGCGCACTTCCCGAGTCTCTCAGGGATGCACGAGGTTATGCGCGCTGAATCGATTTTTCGAAGTAAGCCTAAGGTTTTCTTCCTAAGCACCCTGAGTCTGCTCCTTCTCGTCGTCTTTCCCCTCCTTTTCACCCATCTTCGCCGGGCCCAAGCCTCTGCAAGCCGTGGCGATTCCATCTGCCGAGTCGAAAGGAAGAAGTTTTCGCATACGCTCCGGCTTGGTGGAACCACCATGGCCGCTCATTCTTTTGCGGTCCTGGCTCCCCGGCTCGAAGGGGCGCAGGTCGGTTCTATGGTCATCACCAAATTGGCCCCTGCGGGTTCTCTCGTGAAGAAAGGCGATGTGCTGGTGGAATTCGACCCGCAGGCCCAGATGAAAGACTATCTCGACAAAAAAGCCACCTACGACAGTCTCGTGGGCCAGGTGGCCCAGAAGCAAGCCGACGAAGATATTGCCCGCGCCAAAGACGACACCGCCTTGCAACAGGCGGAAGACGATTTGAAACACGCGCAACTCGAGCTCCAGAAGAATGAAATTGTTTCCCGCATCGACGCGGAAAAGAACCAGGAAGCCGCGGACGAAGCGCAAGCCTCGCTGAAACAGCTCAAAGAGACGTACCAGTTGAAGCGTGCGGCCGCCGCCGCAGACATCCGCATTCTCGAGATTCAGCGCGACCGCGCCCTGGAAGCCATGCGCTACGCGCAAAGCAACGCCGCAAAAATGCTGGTGCACTCCCCCATGGACGGCGTGGTGGTTTACAACACCATCTGGCTCGGCGGACGGATGGGGACGGTGCAGCAGGGCGATCAGGTTCGCCCGGGCTTGCCATTTATGGCCGTGGTGGATCCCTCCCAGATGGAAGTGCGCGTGGAACTCAATCAGGTGGACTTGTTGAAAGTGCACCCGGGTATGCACGCAAAGATGCACCTGGACGCGTATCCCGGCATCGAGCTGGGCGCCACTTTGGAGGACATTTCGCCGCTCGGCCACAACGGAGATTTCAGCGAAACCGTGCGGGTATTTGCGGCGCGTTTCTCCGTCCAAGGCAGCGACCCTAAACTTCTGCCGGATCTCTCCGCGGCACTCGATCTTGAGCTTGGTTCGGAAGACAACGCGCTGGTCGTTCCGCGCCAGAGCGTGGAGTTTGATTCAGGGGATCCGTTTGTCTGGGTGGAAAACGCCGGGACATTTGAGAAACGCCCCGTGAAAGTCGGCCCTCACAACGACACCGAAGTTGTGGTCCTTTCCGGCCTGCAGGAGGGCGACATCATCCGCAGAAACGCTGCGCCCGAAACGGCATCCGGAGCGCAGTCATGATGCGCGGAATTTTGCCCTGGAAACCGCGCCACAAAATTGTTGCCAGCGCCGCGGTCGTGCTTATCGGTGGGCTGGGCTTCGGGGCATTCCGGCTGGCGAAGCCCGCTGTTGCGATTCCTACCGCCGAAGTATTGCGCAAGGAATTCGTGGACACCCTGCAAATCAAGGGGGAAGTCAAAGCTCTTCGCGCGAAGATCATCGCCGCGCCATACAGTGCGGGGGATTTGCAGATTGTCAGCCTGGTGGCCAACGCGGCGAAAGTCAAGAAAGGCGACCTGCTGGTGCAATTTGACGCCACCACCATGAAGCAAAAGCTGGCGCAGGACCAGGTCAGTGTCAAATCGGCTCAGGCGGAAATCCAGCAATCCCAGGCGGCAGCGCGCCTCAAGGAAGAGCAGGACGTGACTGACGTCATGAACGCTAAATTCGACGCGGAAAAGGCCCGCATGGACGCCAGCAAGCAGGAAATCCTTTCCGCCATTGATGCCGAGGAAGCCAAGCTAAAGGTGGTGGACGCGGAAGAGACCTTGAAATCCGCGGAAACCAAGCTCAAAGCCAACCGTGCGTCCGCCGCGGCGGATTTGGACAGCAAGAAGGAAAAACTCGGCCAGGCACAGTACCAGGTGCGACAAGACGAACGCAGCCTGGCCTCGCTCACCTTGCGCGCTCCCCTGGACGGCGTGGTGGCGCTTCAAAACCACTGGCAACCGCAGGGCGGTCCCACGCCCTTCAAGCCGGGGGACCGCGCCTGGCCCGGAGCGGCCATCGCGGAATTGCCGGATCCGAGCTCGCTGAAATTTTCGGGGCGCGTGGAAGAGGCGGAGCGCGGGCAATTGAAAGTCGGCCAAACCACCGAGGTGTATGTGGATGCTGTCCCCGACCGCGCCCTGGCAGGCCGCGTCGAAGACATTAGCCCTACCGCAAGCCTGGATTTCAACGCAGGGTGGCCCTTTCCGCGCAATTTTTCCGTGGATGTCGCGCTTTCGGAAAGCGATCCGCGGCTCACTCCCGGGATGAGCGCGAACGTCCGAGTGGCGGTAGCCAAAATTCCCAACGGAATCGTCATTCCGTCCACAGCGCTGTTTCGCAAAGCCGGCCGGTCGGTCGTTTACGTGCAGCGCGGATCGAAATTCGAAGAAACGCCGGTGGAAGTCTCCCGGCGGAATTCCGAGGAGGTCTTGCTGGCAAGAGGGTTGCAACCGGGAGAGCGCGTTGCGCTGAAAGATCCGACGCTGCCCCGTTAGGCTTTAGGAATAACCATGAACCGCAAGTTCACGCAAACCGGCGCCTTTGTAGCATTCCTGCTTCTCGCGGGAGCCAGCATCAGCTGTAGGCAGACTAGCGCTCTAGCTGGCGAGTTGGACGTTCCGACGACCATGGTGAAACAGGCCGATGTGCAGTTGAAAATTCTCACCACGGGTGCATTGCGAAGCAAAGAATCGAGAGTGATCACGGCTCCGGCGATTGCCGGCGGAACGCTGCAAATCATCGAGCTCGCGCGCTTCGGTTCACCCGTTCATAAGGGCGAGGTGGTGCTCAGATTTGATCCTAGCGAGCAGGAATACAACCTCGCGCAAAACCGCAGCGACCTGGAACAAGCCGAACAGGAAATTGTCAAGGCTCAGGCCGACGCCGCCGTGCAAACGGCCGAGGATCAAACGGCGCTGTTGAAAGCAAAGTACGCGGTGCGCCAGGCGGAGCTCGAAGTCAGCAAGAACGAGCTGGTCAGCAAGATTGACGCGCAGAAAAACATTCTGGGACTGGACGAGGCCAAGCGCGCCCTCGCGCAGCTGGAACAGGATATTCGCTCCCACAGTGCCTCCAATAAAGCGGCTCTGGCCATCAGCGAGGAGAAACGCAATAAAGCGCGCCTGGCTATGAATCAGGCGGAAGAGAACATCAAAAAGATGACCATCACTGCGCCGATTGATGGACTCGTAGTCATCGAAGGCAATCGCGACTCCATGGGCGGATGGTCGTTTACAGGCATGCCCCTTCCCGACTACCACGTGGGCGATCAGGTGAATCCAGGCAGTCCTGTCGCCGAAGTGATCGATGTCTCGCACCTCGAAGTCTATGCACAGGTCGGCGAGAGCGATCGCAGCAACTTGAAGAAGGGACAGCCCGTGGACGTTGAGGTCTACGCGTTGCCGGGCGAGCATTTCACCGGCAAAGTGGAAAGCGTCGGTGGCGCGACTTCCCATGAATGGTGGGACGAGAACAGCGCACATAAATTCGACGTTACCATTCTCCTCGACAAGCCCGACGCCCGCCTCCGCCCCGGCTTCGCCACGCGCTTGAGCATTCGCGGCGACCAGCTTTCCAACGCCGTCTCCCTCCCGAGCGAAGCCGTCTTCGACCGCGGCGGAAAGAAGATCGTCTACTGCAAGCGCCACGGCAGCTTCGAAGCACAGGAAGTCAAAGTGCGTGCGCTTAGCGAGGGCCGCGCGGTTCTCGAGGGCATTCAACCGGGCACCGTAGTGGCGCTGGTCAATCCCGAAGCCCGCGCGTCAGAAAAGGCCAAAGCCGGCAGCAACGGACCGTCCCTGGGTCCCAGCGCGAAATGAGGCGGTTCCCGCGACAATGAACACTCGCTCCCTGGCCGAACCTAGATCGCTGGCACAATGGGTCCCCGATCTGGCCTTCGGTTTCGAGAACCTCGCCAGCCACAAGCTGCGCTCTTTGCTCACCATGCTGGGAATGATTTTTGGCGTGGCGGCCGTTGTGGCCATGCTTTCCATCGGCGCCGGAGCGCAGCAAAAAGTGATGGCCTTCATCGAGCAGCTCGGCGTTCGCAACATCATTGTCGAGGCCAAGGAAGCGCACAATTTTCAGGAACTGCAGAAAGTGCGGAAAGATTCTCCGGGCCTGACGCTAGCCGATTATCAGATTATCCGGCACAACGTCGGCGATGTTCAGAGTGGGACGCCGAGGAAGCGTTTTGCACCAAGCAAATTCCTGCCCAAGCCGCAGCAGGATACTCCTGTCGTATACGGCGTCGAGCCCAATTACCTCGAAATCGGCCACCTCCGCGTTACCGAAGGACGCTTCTTCGACGAGTCGGACAATGCCGCGGCGGCGCCAGTCTGTGTTCTCGGCGCCGCGGCTAAGGACAGCTTGTTCGGCGCCGCTTCCGCCGTTGGCGAATACATCAAGTTGAATGACCAGTGGTGCCACGTCATTGGCATTGCAGCCCCGCAAATGTCCCCGCAGGGCGAAGTCTCCGGAGTGCGCAGCGAGGATATGAACAACCTGATTTACGCGCCGCTCAACTCCGTCCTTTACCGCCTCGAAGATTCACAAAGCCGGTTGAAAGACGAGATCGACGGCATGTACCTGCATCTCTCCTCCACCGACACGAGCACCAAGGACGCCGAGGTCGTGCGCAGCATCCTGAATTCCTCGCATCACAATGCCGGCGACTTCAGCGTCATCGTTCCCGCAGAACTGCTTGCGCAGCAGAAGCGCACCGAGCAGCTCTTCAACACCGTCATGGTGGCCATCGCCTCGATTTCTTTGCTCGTCGGCGGAATCGGCATCATGAACATCATGCTGGCGGCCATTCTCGAGCGCACCCGCGAAATCGGCGTGCGTAGGGCGATTGGCGCTCGGCGCTCGGACATCGTTCGCCAGTTCGTGATTGAAGCGATATTGATTTCCTTCGCCGGCGGCTCCTTGGGCGTGGTGCTGGGCGTCGTGATGTCTCACCTGATCGCCTGGTTAGCGGGATGGAACACCGTCGTAACCATCGGCTCCATCCTTTTGGCATTCCTGGTCTCCATTTCTGTTGGCTTGATTTTTGGCACGTACCCGGCCGTGAAGGCCGCACGGCTCGATCCTGTGGAAGCAATTCGTTACGAGTAGGATTTTCAATTCAAACCAATTCTTTGGGGGCAATCGATGGGACGGCTACATTTTTTTCTCTTTGCGGCGTTTCTTGCTTTCTTCTGCGCGGCTCCTTCGCACGCACAATCCACCTCGCCCTTCACGACCTCTCTCGGCTTTGGTGCCTGGCAAAAACCGCCAGCGCAGTTGCCGCCGCCGCAGGGCTTGCAAGATCATGTCGTGAACGGCAAGCTCACGCTTACGCTTGACGACAGCATTCGACTGGCGCTTGCCAATAATACGGACATCCGCATTGATCGCGCGCAAATTGACTTCGCGGTGGCTAATCTTCAGCGCACGCATTCGCCCTTTGATCCCGTGGCTAATTCCACCTTTTCTGACAGCCGCGCGAAAAGCCCGGCCATTAGCCTGATCCAGGGCACGACGAGCATTCTTGATACCCTGTCGCAATCCGCAGGGCTTGGTTACACGCAAACATTTCAAAGCGGCACGAATCTCCAAGCTTCTGTGAGCGGAAGCAAATCCGCAACGAACAGCAACCTCGCGTTCGTCAATCCTTCTGTTTCCACCAATGCTCAGTTCACAGTTACGCAGCCCCTCCTCCGCAACTTCGGCTTCTTTCCTAATCGCGCCCCCATTCTGATTGCGCAAGCCAACCTGAAGCAGGCACGCGCCAACTTCACCGCCGAAGTCAGCAACATCATTCTTCAAGTCGTGAACGATTATTGGAATGTCATTCTCGCCCGCGAAAATCTCGAAGTGCAGCGAAAGTCGCTCGATGAAGCACAGAAGAGTTACGAACACGACAAGAAGGCCCTGAGCCTCGGCGCGCTGCCGCCCCTCGACATTTACCGCTCGGAATCGCAAGTGGCTTCGCAACGCGTTGGCGTCATTCAGGCAGAGTACGCGCTCATGCAAAGCTCCGACGTTTTCCGGCGCGACATCGGGGCGGACTTGGATCCGAACATTCGCGCCCTGGATCTCGACCTTACCGACCAGCCCGCACCGGTCGGCGAGTTGCCTACCATGGACATCGCCACGGCTCTTTCGCGCGCACTAGCCAATCGCCCGGAGTTCGATTCTGCCAGGGAACAACTGGCCAGCGATGAACTCGCCATTCGCCTGGCGCACAATAATTTGAAACCAGACCTGGAACTCTCGGCCTTTTATGCCGGCAACGGCGTCGCCGGCAATCAATTCAACCTGAATCCCACGCCGCCGCAACTGGTCAGCAGCACGGGCTTCAGCGACAGCTTCAGTCAGACTTTCCACTTTACCTATCCCGCCTACGGCGCCTCACTTACTCTCAATCTGCCGGTGAGAAGGCACTCCGCCGAAGCCAACCTTGCCGATGCATTGCTCAACCGCGGCCGCGACCAGTATCAGGAGCGCCGGACCAATCAGGCCGTGACCCTCGAGGTGACCAATGCCGTGCACGCCCTCGAACAAGCTAAACTCTCCATGGAAGCGGCAAAGGTTGCAGAATCGCTCGCCGTGGACACGCTTCATGCCGACGAACGCAAGTACGAACTCGGTGCCGAACCCGTGTTTTTCGTTCTGGACGCGCAAACTCGGCTCGCCCAGGCCGAACTCAATCTCATTCAGTCTCAGGTCAATTTCCAATTGGCTGTGGCGCAACTCGACCATGCCACCGGCGATTTGCTCGACCACCACCACGTCCAAATCGTCGGTTCGCAAAATCCACACCCCTAGCTTGGTCGGCCGGCTTTAGCCAAGGCCCAGCTTCAAGATCCGCTTTGAAAGCGCAATTTCCGCTGCGCCCTTTTATATACGATCTGTTACCCCGCCCTATGTCTTTTTCGCAACCAGTACCCCGGTACGCTTGCTTCTTTAAAAATGCCTAATTCATAATCTCTGTACTTTGTTTTGTGCCCGGGCGCGGCTCTCTGCGTCGCCGCAGGAGTGCCTCTTCGTGTGACTGGCGGGGGGCTTGCCCGTAAGTCACATTACGAAGGAATTCCGCGCCTCGGTACCGTGCGCAACGCCGTCCCTCTTGCGGGCGGAGAATTGACTTTGGTCTTGATACAGAGCTTCACTTCTCTGGCGCTGTTGATCGCCACGTTTCTCGTGGCGAGCTTCTTTGCCTATATCTATAGCGTCAAGCGCCAGAGTTACTTGCTCCTTTGGACGGGAGCCTGGCTCATCTTTGGCGTTCACTATATCTCTCCCGCCATTACGCAATCCGCGGTATCCAGCTCTCTGGAAAGCGCTCTGACCCATTGGCTCTTTGGACTTGCAGCGGTGCTCTTCTTTCTCGGCGCCCAGATTTATGCGCAGCGAAAGCCTTGGAAGATTCCCGCCCTTCTGGTGGCCATTTTTCTGGGCGTTTGGGCAGCCGCTAATGCTTTCAACGCTTTCTCTTTCTCTGCGATCCTTCCCGCCTCGCTTCTTTATGTGGCGGTTGCCGTGATCTTCTGGAAGGAAAGCCGCCGCCAGGAGACGCTGGCCGATCGCCTGCTAGGCCTGTCCTTTGCCTGCTGGGGAGTTCTTTGGCTGGCGCTTCATTATTTGAAGGCCACCCCCGAGCTTCAGGGCCCCAACATGAGCGTGGTCGCCACCGCTCCTTGCGCCTTTGTCGCCATGCTCATGGTCATGGCGCTCTACGAAGAAGAGAAGCGCCGCATCGAGCGCAACATGCTCGCGCTCTCGAACCTCAACCTGGCCACTTCCAGCTTTGTCGGCGGCGAAATCCAGCGCATGCTCTCGCAAGCTTTGGACCGCGTCCTCGGCGTGGCGCGGCTTCCCGCTGGCGCGCTGTTTCTTCACCACGGCGATCCGCAGGGTCCAACTTCCGTAGTGGCAGTTGGCTTGAGCGATGAGTTCTGCCGCGCCGCCCAGAACGAAGGCTTGGACGATTACCTCGTCACTCTGGTGGCGAGTCTTGGCGGCTTGCTGGGGTTCCGCGACCTGCGCGACGATTCTCTCTCCGCTCTCGACAAGGAAAAATCCATCCGCCGCTTCCGCGAGCTGGCCCTCTCACAAGGTCTGCGCAGCGTCGTAGCCATCAGTCTGCAAGCCAAGGAACATGCTTTTGGCGTTCTGCTCCTCGGCACGCCCGACCACCGCCGCTTCACCTCCGCCGAGTTGCGCCTCCTGCTCGCGCTTGGCCATCAGATCGGCATGGCCGTCGAGAATAGCTATCTGATTCAGCAGACTTCGCGCCGTTCCGAAGAGCTGCACGTGCTCAACGAAATCGGCCGCGTGCTCAGCTCCACGCTACAAAAGGAGGAGCTCTCCAAGAAAGTGTGGGAAGAACTGCGGCGTCTCTTCGATGTCGAAAACTTCTACCTCGCCGAGTTGGATCCCTTCCGCGACGAACTTCATTTTGGGCTGGAAATCATCGCGGGAAACCGCGTTCCTCGCCGTAGCCGTCCTGCCGGAAACCATCTCACCGAGTACCTTATTCGAACGCGCCAGCCCGTCCTCATCCGCGAGAATTATGTCGCCGAAGTAAGAAAGCTCGGCGTCGAGCCCATTCGAACCGGCGGCTGCTTTTGTGGCGTCCCTTTGGTGGCCTACGACCGCGCCATCGGCGCCATGGCCGTTTTTTCCGACCACGAGCGGGCCTTCGATGAAGGCCACCTTGAATTGCTTCGCGTGCTGGCAAGTGAAGCGAGCATCGCCATCGAAAACGCCCGTCTCTTCCACGAAGAACGCACCAAGGCCCGCCACCTGTCCTTATTGAACACGATTTCGCGCAACGCCATCGCTACCCTGAATCCTGATGAGATGCTGGCCAAAATCACCGAGCAGTTGGAAGCCGGCCTGACGTACGACCACATCGGCATCGGCTCGCTCGATTACGCGACGCGCGAAATCGTCATCCAAGCCGAAGCGGGCACGCGCCGCGGGGCCCTTGGCCAGCGCATTGCGCTCGGCACCGGCCTCGTTGGCCACGTTGCGCGCAACGGCCACATGGCGCTCTTTCGTGCCGGCTCTTCGACAGACAGCGCTTTGAAGCCGCTTTTGCCCGATTCCATTTCGGCCATGGCCCTGCCGGTCTTTTACGCCGAGCAACTCCACGGCATCCTGTACGTTGAATCCTCCACGCTGGCGGACTTCTCCGAAGAAGAAATCCTGCTGCTTCGAACTCTCGCCGACCTCATCGCGGGCGCGCTGCACAACGCGCTTTCGTTCCAAAAAGCGCAGGAGCAGGCCATCACCGACGGCCTGACCGGCGTCAAGACGCACCGCTTCTTCATGGAAGCGCTCTCTTCGGAATGGAAACGTTCGACACGCGCGGGGCGCTCCTTCGCACTCGTACTCATGGATTTGGACCGCTTCAAGTTCGTCAATGACTTCTACGGCCACCTGGAAGGCGACCTGGTTCTTCAGCGTGTCGGCCAGATTCTCGAAACCAATTGCCGCCGCTCCGACGTCGTCGCGCGTTATGGCGGCGACGAATTCGTCATCCTGATGCCAGAAACCACCATGGAGCACGCACGCCAGCTTGCCAGCAAGCTGCGCGGCTGGGTTTCCGCCGATCCGCTGCTGCGCGGGAAAAACATCAGCGCCAGCTTCGGCATCGCTTGCTATCCGCTCCACGGTTCATCGCCCCAAGAACTCATCCAGGTTGCCGATGCTTCGATGTATCTTTCGAAGCATCAGGGTGGAAATGCTGTTTCCACCGCCGATCACTTCGATCCCAGCGAAGCCAAGAAGTGGAAGCGCGACGTCCTAGAAGCCTATTTGGGCGTCACGCTCAAGCGGCTTTTCTCCACCGGTCCCGAAGCTTTCGAGGAAATCTACCAGCGCTTGCGGCAATTCACGGAATCGCTCAGCATAACAGAATCAGAAAACGGCAAAGCCCTGGCGTCACAAACCGACGGTCCGCACGCGCTCCCGCAGGCCGTTCTCGATACTGTCACTTCGCTGGCCTACGCGATTGACGCCAAGGATCACTACACCCAGGGCCATTCGCAGAAAGTCGCCGCGTACGCCGCGCTCATTGCCGAAGCTATGGGAATGGGCGACGCCGAAGTCGAAGAGATTCGCCTCGGCGCCGTGCTTCACGACATCGGCAAAGTCGGCATCCCGGAAAATATTCTCAACAAAAACGGACCGCTCAATCCGGAAGAGTGGGAAACCATGAAGTCCCACGTCAGCTTTGGCGCGAAGATTCTCGATCCGCTCACGCCGCTCGCGCGCATTCGCGAAATGGTGCTGCACCACCACGAATTTTTCGACGGGTCGGGCTATCCCAACGCGCTCTCCGGTGAAAGCATCCCGCTCGGTGCGCGCATCATCGCCATTGCGGACGCTTACGACACGATCACCAGCGACCGCACGTACAAGAAAGCGCGCAGCGCCCCCGACGCCCTCTCCGAACTCGAACGCTGCTCCAACGCTCAATTCGACGGCTCCATCGTGGAGGTTTTCGTCCGCACCATGCGCACTTTGCCCAATCCCATTATCGAAGTTGCCGCTACGTCCGCCTCTCCGCGCAATTCCTGATTTCCGCTAAAGAGTTGCTAGGGACTGAAAGTGCTTTGGCAGCCGGCTATAACTAAGGACTTAGGCGGGCGCGCGCTGCGCCGCACCTGCCGCAGCAAACCGCAGCGGGCTGAAGCGCCCCCAATCCACGCTGACTCTTTGTTCGGTAATCCACTCGCGGGTCAGTCGTGCCGTCACCGGCGTCAGCAAAATGCCGCTGCGAAAATGTCCCGTGGCCATCAGCAAGCCTTCGAGGTCGGTCGGCCCCAGGATGGGAAGATGGTCCGCCGAATCCGGCCGCAAGCCCGCCCAGGTTTCCTCGATGCGCGCGTCCTGCAGGTCAGGAGCGAGTTCGATCGCCGCGGCCAGAATCTTTGCGATGCCGCCCGCCGTGATGCGCTTGTCAAAGCCGACGTACTCGACGGTGGCGCCGGCAAGAATCCTTCCGTCATTCCGCGGCACGAGATAAACCTTCTCCGACCACAACACGCGTTCAATTTTCAGATCGTCGGTGCGCAACGCAATCATTTGCCCTTTCGCCGGCTTTACCGGCGCGTACGCGGAGATTCCTCCGAGCGTTCCCGAAAAGCAACCCGCGGCGATCACCGTCCACTGCGCCTGGACTTTTTCGTTCTCGAGAAGCAGGCCGCGGCAGCGCATGCCTTCGCGCCAAATGCCTTTCACGCGGCTCGCCGGAAAAATTTCCGCGTCGCTGCGCTGTGCCGCCTCGAAGACCGCCGGCGTCAACAGGCGATTGTCAATCGAAGCTTCCTCCGGGCGGAGCGCCGCGGCTTGCAGTTCGTCGCTCAGCGCCGGCTCGAGTTCGCGCGCGTCTTCCGCGCGCAGCGGCTCGGCTTTCAGCCCCAGGCCGTGATGCAGCGCAATAATGGTGCTGAGCTCTTCCTTCGCCTCTTGCGAAAAGATCGCTTCCAGCGTTCCTTTGCGGCGGTAGCCTGTGCTTTGCCCGGAAAGCTCCTCCACCAGCGCGACAAATTCCGGATACAACGCCGCGCTGCATTTTGCCAGTTCCACCGTGGCGATCATCCCGGGATTTTCCGGCGCCGGCGAAATGATTCCCGCGCTGGCCCACGAGGCTTCTTGCCCCGGCTTCTGCCGGTCGAACACCGCCACGCGCAAGCCCGCGCGCGCCAGCTCCAGCGCGATGGAGCCGCCAATCACTCCTCCGCCCGCAATCGCCACGTCGTACTTCTTCATCCTTGTTGCGTCCTGCTACCAGCGGTTAGGCACATGGTGTTCAGACTCATGCCGTTCCTGCCGCCATCTTAACGCACGTCAACATATCCGGCATATCGAACGGAGCAAGATCTACGGAAGATTTGAACGCGCAGCGCGCCCACGCGCCATGGAGCATTACCGCGGCAAATTGTTTGTGGTAGAGGTCGACCGCATGCGCATTCGTCAGTGAATCGCCGCTTTTCAAATTTCGCTTTTCGCGTTTCGAGTTCCGGCGCTACACCGAGCGGAGGAGCTCTTCAGAGAGGACCTGGGCTTTTTTGGCGAGGTTGCGAGCCAGCGCCCAGTCGCCGGCCTTCGCGGCTTCGCGCGCGTCCTTGAGGAAGCCTTTGATCTTCGATACCAAATCGGATTGTGCGGGATTCAATTTTTTCCCGCGCGTGGCCGCGAGATTTTTCTCGGCAATGCTCAGGCTTTCATTGGTTTCCTGTTGCGCGGCGGCGAATTCTGCCTTGGAAAGTTGCGTGGCGATCGTGGGAGCCGGCGGCTTATCCTCTTCCGCCTCCGCCGGGGGCGATGCCGGAGTTGGACTAGTAGGAGGGGGAGCCACATGCGGTCGCGGAGGGACGCTGCGCACGGGAACCATCAATGCTGCCTGAGGTTCCAGATCGAGGCTAATTTCCGGAGCTTCTAAGTCAGCCTCGTTCGATACCGGGCCTTGGGGCGGGAGCGTTGGGCGTACTTGGATGGCTGTCGCCCAAGGGACGGCCGGTCTCCTCCGAATGACGCAACCGCTCATCAGCAAAGTCAGTGAAAAGGTCAGGCAAACAACCGGTGCGCTGCGATAGAGAAGGGAGTGCCTGGGACAAACGCGGTGCTGAGCTGGGTTAACCATGATTTTAGGCCGCGAGCGGCAATTCGATCCGGAACGTGGTGCCCCGGCCAACCTCCGAAGTAAAGTTTATCGAACCGTTGTGCAGCTGCACAATTCGGAACGTGCTGGCCAGTCCGATTCCGCTGCCCCCCGGCCTGGTGGTGAAAAACAACTGAAAAATCTTTTGCTGGTTTTCCGGCGGGATGCCTTTGCCGGTGTCGCCGACGGTGATTTCCGCCATTTCGCCCCGCCGGCTCAGCACCAGGCGCAATTGGCCGCCGTCGGGCATGGCTTCTGCGGCGTTCAGCAGCAGATTGAGCACGGCCTGCTTGAGCAAAGCGCGATCCACATACACTTCCGGAACATCGATCGGCAAAAGTTGCGCGAGCTGGATGTTGGACTGTTGCAACTGAGGTTTGGCGATTTCCAGAACCTCTTTCAGGAGGTCGGCGAGCTGCGTAGCTTCCAGGCGCACTTCCATGGGGCGGGTAAAATCGAGAAAGCGCTTCACGACCTGGTCGAGGCGGTCAATCTCTTTGTCCAAGACTTGCACGGCTTGCTGCGCATTGCCGTCGCCATCATACGGCAGGGATTCTTTGAGGTTTTCGAGCCACAAGCGCATGGAGTTCAGCGGATTTTTGACTTCATGCGCCACGCCCGCGGTGATGCGGCCGAGCGCGGCGAGGCGTTCGCTCACGCGAAGCTGCGTGTCGATGCTTTCAAGCGAATCGAGGTCGCGCAGGGTCACCAGAGCTCCGATGCGCTCGCCGGCTTCCTGGATGGCTTGCACGCTGACGTTAACGCGCTTGGGGCCCTCGCTCGTCTCCAAGTCGGCGTCGGCGGCGATTTCCCGGAGTTCGTCGTTCTCGATTTGCAGCGCCTCGCGCAGCGCGTGGCCCGGCGGAAAAATGTCGGTGACCCGGCGGCCGAGGAATTCGCTGGCTGGCGCGCCGAGAAATTTTTCGGCAGCCGGACTGACCATCACGGCGCGCGCATCGCGCGTGAACAGAAGCAAGCCGTCTTCGAGGCCGGCCATGACGGAGTTCATGTTTTCGCGCATGGTGCTGAAAATTTCGTGCACGCCGCGGAGCTGCTGCCCGACCTGGGTAATTTTGCGGCTCATCAGGCCGAGTTCATCGCTGCTGGCCCACCCCGACAGGCGTGGTGGGTCAGCCGCAGGCGCGTCAAACTGACCCGCGGAGATGCGGTCGAGCTGCGCGGTGATGTCACGCAGGGGAGCAAGGGTGATGCGGCTCACGAACGCGGCGAGCAAGGCGGAAACGACCAGTGCCACCAGCACAATCGCTCCGCCGGAGCGCAGGTTGGATTCGATTTGTCCTAAGAGAAGTTCCGAGTCCACGACCACGCGCACTTCGCCGAATGGCTTACCTGCGTTGATGAAGGCATAGTCAACTTCGAACAACTGAGGGCCCTTTTTGACCCCTCTTATGGTACGCAGGAGAACACCTGCCTGGTGCAGAAAGCCTCGAGCCTCGAGCTGGGAGATGGGGGTTCGGCGTGGCAGAAAAGAACCCGGGAGGCTTGGGTCGCTTGAAGCGAGCACCAAGCCATCGATATCGGTGATGGAGACCTCGTAGATCAGAGGGTTCTTGACGACGTCGCTCAACTGAGTGCGCAAGCCCTCGTCGATTTCGAACATGTGGCGCACCCAATCATGCATTTCCTCAGGATCATAGGAATCCGGGCGCAGGCCCTTCTGAGCGGCCTCCATCAGAGCGTGCTTGGCCTGGAGGAAAACTTGCACGGCGAGGTCCGTGGCGCGCTTGTCGGTTTCGCTGATCAATTCTTCGAGGAGCTGCGCGGCGAACACGCAGGACAACACGGCGACGACCAGCAGCACGAGGCTGGTCATCACCAGGGTGAATTTTGTGCGCAGCCGTAGCTGCATTGCCGGATCCTACTCCGATTTGGCGTGGTCGCCGAGCGTGTTCGTCCCTATTTTACAGAATTACAGCGTGGAGGGCGCGACGCAGTTTAGACCAGCCCGAGGGCCAGGACTCGTGGGCAATGTTCCGCGCAATTGCTTCATCGGGCCGCCGCAGAAGAACCTGGACTTTACGATCGGCAAGAGGTTCAAAATCACGGAGCGCCAAAGCTTGCCTTTCCGAAGCGATCTTTGCAATCTGACAAACCACCCGTCGTTCGCGAATCCGCCAGCTACCGATATCGAGGCTCCCAGTCGCTTCACACCGATCACGCAGGTCATCGGTACCCCGCGGCTCATCCAGTTTTCACTGAAGTATTGGTTTTGATGTGGAGTGGGCCGCGGCAACGGCCGTTAGGCAATCCAAGCTTCTGCAAGGCACGGTAGTACTCCGGAGTGGGACGCTCGCTCTTCTGCACACCCTGTGGCACAAATCACTTTGTGGAGATTCGGAGGTTTTACCCGGGTTACCCGTCACGAGTCTCAGTCGGAGTCGGGGCGGTCGGTGCCGTATTCCTTGAGTTTGTTGTGAAGTGTTTTCAAGCTGATGCCGAGCAGTTCGGCGGCGCGCGTTTTGTTGTTGCCGGTGTTGCTCAGCGTTTGCAGGATGAGCTCGCGTTCCATGGCGTCCACAGTGGTGCCCGGGGGAAACTTAATGGTCGAGAGATCACTCGGCCCCTTTGCAGCGATCTTGCCGAATTCCTGCGGGAGGCACGCCCGGGTGATCAAATCCTTTTCGCACATGATCGCGGCGCGCTCGATGGCATTGCGCAATTCGCGGATATTTCCGGGCCAGGTGTGGCCCATGAAAATGTCCATCACTTCAGCGCCAATTCCGCGGACGTGCTTGCCGTGCTTGGCGTTGACGTCGCGCAGGATGTGCTCGACAAGGAGAGGAATGTCGTCTTTGTGTTCGCGGAGCGGCGGCAGGTGGATGTGAAAAACGTTCAGGCGGAAATAGAGGTCCTGCCGCAACTGGCCGCTGCCGACAGCCTGCTCGGGATCTTTGTTGGTTGCCGCGACGACGCGTACGTCTACCGGAGTTTCGGTTTTGCTTCCGAGGCGGCGCACTTTGCGGTCTTCCAGGACGCGAAGCAATTTCGCCTGCGTGGGAGCGGGCATTTCGCCGATTTCATCGAGAAGCAGAGTGCCGGCGTCGGACAATTCAAAACAGCCGATGCGGCGCTCGGCCGCGCCGGTAAATGCGCCGCGCTCATGACCGAAGATTTCACTCTCCATGAGCGTTTCGGGAATTGCGGAGCAGTTGATGGCGACGAAAGGGCCGCTGGCGCGCGGCGAAAGGCGGTGAATGGTCCGCGCGACAATTTCTTTGCCGGCACCGGTTTCTCCGGTGATTAAGACCGAAGCGGAACTGGGCGCGGCCATCTCCACGACACGCATCACTTCTTGCATCTGTTTCGTCGCGCCGACAAGTTCGCCGAGGCGACCTGTTTCTCGGAGTTGCCGCTGGAGCACGGCCAGTTGCCGCGAATCGCGGGCCTTGCTGAGGGCGCGGTCGAGCAGCGCGCGCAACACCGGCCCTTTCAGCGGCTTCTCGATGTACCAGAAGGCGCCGGCTTCGATCGCGGCGACCGCGCGTTCATCGTTTCCTTTGCCAGTGATGATGATGGCGGGGACGCCATGGAGGTCCGGCCCCAACTGCTTGAGAAGGTCGAGGCCGTTCATTCCGGGCAGTTCGACGTCGGCAATGAGCGTGTCCGGCTGATAGCCGGCAAACTTGGCAAGCACTTCCTCGGCGGACGCTACGCCTAAAACGTCGTAACCCCAGCGCTGCAGGAGCTGTTCGTAGCCTTTGCGCGCGTTGTCCTCATCCTCGACGATGAGAATGCGGTCTTTGCGTTCGAGCGTCTCGACGGCCCTCACGGCCGCGCGTGTTTCTTCCCCCATGGCTACCAGCCTCTCTCGGGCTTTCTTGGTGAAATCGTTCTAGGATTATTTTTGCCGGATTTTTCAACTGTAGCAAGCCCCGAAGAAGATGCCAAGACAGGCATTTCCTTGAGTTTCCTTGAGGCTACTGGCTGGCGCCACCGAACGCCAGGCGTCCGGAACGACCGAGGCGGGCGGTCGTGCGTCGCGGGCGCTGACGTCTGTGGAAATGAAAAGGCGGTGTTCAATCCCTGAGAAGGTAAAGAGTTCTTTCCAACTCGAGTTCAAGCTTGGCGCCTTTGGGGAGGTTCAATTCGTGGCCGCGGCCGGATTCCATCAAATAGGCGGTAATGGCGCCGAGCGCCGCGCCTTCGGCGGCTTCTTTCTTGTCTTTATCTTTTACGCCTTTGACCGCGCCGGTGGCCGCGCCCGCCGCTGCCGCGGCCGCCGCGTCCTGCTGCGTGCCGGTGCGGCCGGCGATGAGACCTTCCTGATGGGGGACGGTCTTTACGCTGTGGTCGCCAGGGACGCTGACGACTTCGGCGACGATGGGCAAGGCACCAAATTTCGTATGCATTTCGTCAAAGGTGAGCCAGAGTTTGGCGCGACCGGCAACGCCCGCAGGCTCGACCCGACTGACATGGCCTACTATCTCGGCGCCGGGGGGCAAGTAAAAGCCGCTGCCCGCTTCGAGCGGTTCTAACGTTTTCACTTTGAATGGGGAGTTTTCTTGCGTGCCTTTGGTGTTCAATCCATCTTCTAGGCCGACTAAGAATTTGGTGCCGGGAGCAACCGCGAAGGTTTCCGGCGGCAGACCATGGCGCTCGCCGTCCACTTTGTAGCGCGCCGGCTCGGAAGCTTGAGGGATGGTCTCTTTATTTGGCTCTTGCGAAGGTTCTTGCGCGCGCAATGCAATTGCCTCACTGAGGACGATTGCAAGAATTGTCGTCGAGGCGAAGAGTGCTCGGGCTGTCAGACGGTTCATTTCTCTCTCCAACGGAATGTTGCCATGTGTGCTTAACTTCGTGCAGGTGGCGGGCCAGGCGAGCGTCGATTCGACAGGCCGGAAGAGGCTGAAAATGCGGGTACTTGGCATTGCTGTCGGGCGGAGGTAGCGAAGGGAAACCCTAACCTGTCGGCAATTCCCACCATCGAGCCGCAAGGGCCTGCCGACACATTTAGCAGGTGGCGGAGATGGGGCGCAGCATGGAGCGCCCCTACAAACACCGGGGAACGCCGCAATGAACGGATCGCAGGAAGAGGGGCAGCATGAGCTGAAATGCAACGGGAGAGGCGCTAGTTTTCGAGGAAGCGGCGGATTTTGTGGAGGACTTTGGCGTACATGGCGGGAGTGACGCGGCCGGTTTGTGTGTTCTGCTGACTGGGATGGTAGACGCCGAATAAGCGCGGAGTTCCCGGCGCGAATTCGGCTTCGGCGCCATGCGCGAATTTGTAAAGCGCGCGCGAAGCGATGACGCCGCGCTGCTTCAAGATTTCGAGGTAGGCGTCCCAGGCGATCTTTCCGAGAGCGAGAACCGCCTTGGGCTTCAGGATTTCCAGCTCTCGCTCAAGGTAGGCGCGGCAATTCGAAACTTCACGAGGAAGGGGTTGGTTGTCCGGCGGCGCACAACGGCAGGTGGCCGTGGTGTAGACGCGATCGAGCTGCAAGCCATCGTCGCGGTGGAGAGAAGTAGGCTGATTCGCGAAGCCGGCTTTGTGCAGCGCGGCGTAGAGAAAGTCGCCAGAACGGTCACCCGTGAACATTCGCCCGGTACGGTTCGCTCCATGAGCTGCGGGAGCGAGCCCCAGAATCAGCAACTGGGCCTGGGCATCACCAAATCCTGGAACCGGCTTGCCCCAGTATTCCCAAGCGCGATAGGCGCGGCGCTTTTCGCGCGCGACCTTCTCGCGATACTTTACCAGGCGCGGGCACTTGGCGCAGGCGACAACCTCATCGTTTAAAACGCGAAGCTGGGCGAGGTTTTCCGCCATTCGCTTAGTGGAACCCGCCTCCCCGTGTGGTGCCGTGCCAATCGGCAGAAAAGCGGCAGCCAAGCTGCCGCACTCCAAATAACCTCCCCAAATATGTTGGGGACTCAGGCATTGGCCTCATGGGTGCGGCGTTGCATCATGCGATTCAGTTCGGAGTGCGGAATTGATCCCGCGAACATCATCTCGCAAGACCGCGATTCCAGCATCTCTTTTCCAATCCTTCGCACAAGACCCAGAGAGGCGCGCATGATGCCGGAGCCGGCGCTGACGCGGGCCACGCCAATTTTTTCCAGTTCGGAAATCGGGGGGCAGGCGGGATTCGCGAGGATGTTGATGGGAGCCTCGACGGCTTTGACGAGTTTGGCGATCGTTTCGCGATCGTAGACGCCCGGAGCAAACAGGCAAGACGCTCCGGCGTCACGATAAGCGCGCAGCCGCTCGACGGTGCGGTCGAAGCGCGTGGCTTCCGGGCCGATGGGCATCAAGTAAATGTCAGTGCGCGCGTTCAGCACGAATGGGACGCCCAGGGACTTCGCGGTCTCGCAGATGGCGCGAATTTTTTCCACCTGCAAGGGCAGGTCGACGAGCGAGCTTTCCTCATCTCCGGTCACGTCCTCAAGGTTCATGCCGACAACGCCCGTGGCGATGGCGGCTTTCACCGTTTCGACCATGTCTTTGACGGTTGTGCCGTAGCCTGCCTCGAGATCGGCGGTGACGGGAATGTTCACGGCACGAGCGATTCGTCCGGCGACTTCCAGCATTTCGTCGCGGGAGATGCGCTGGCCGTCCGGGTAGCCGAGAGAAAAAGCTACCGCGGCGCTGCTGGTGGCAATGGCCGGATGACCGCATTCTTCCAGAATGCGCGCGCTAACGACGTCCCAAGCGTTGGGGAGCAGAACGAGCCGCGGACCGTGGTGAAGTTTCCCGAATTGCTCGGCTTTTTGGGCTTGTGCGCGAATATCCATAGGAACCTCCATAGAGGAACAGGCTACATTTTGCCATCGAATTTAGGCGCTGCCAGCCTTGGAGGGAACGGCCAATTTGGAGAGCATTTCTGGGGAGGAAGCTTTTCGAAGAATCTTCTCGACAAACTCCGCCTTGGCATTGTTGTAGGCTTCGCGATGGTCGCGAAGTGTTCCGGCTAGCTCTCGTTTCAAGCTGGCATACGCGGCGGCGTCCTCAGGATGTGTCCGAAGATAGTCTCGGAACGCAAGGTGGCGTCCGTATTCTCGGCCCTCCGTACGGACATAAAGGTGGTGAGGGAAAGCGCTAGCGGGAGCTCGGAAAGCTTCGCGGCCCAAGATGCCTAAATCGCCGCGGCGCCGATATCCAATAGACGCTAATGCCGCGATGACCTGCGGAAGATCGCTGACCGACCGCAAGAGCACGTCGATGTCGATGAGGGGCTTGGCCGCGAGGCCGGGAACAGCGGTGCTGCCAACGTGCGCGATCCTGACGGCAAGGTCCTTTAGCACGTTAGCGAGCCTGGCGCGGAGCTTTCGAATTGTTGGGCCCAGAGCGGGCTGTAATCCTCGATGACGGCGGGCTTGTTCCTTGCGCCGGTTGCGGTCGCCTCTGGCGTCATTTCTTGTTCAGCGCTTCGGCAATGAGGACGGCCTGGTTGTGTTCCGGATCACGGGCGCCAAACAAGAGCGTCACGGTCCCATGCTCCTTCTCCAATTTCTTCAATTGTGCAAGCGACTCTTCTTTCTTCTTCAACTCGGCCCGATACTTCTTCTCGAAATCGGGCCATTTCATCACATCGTGGTGGAAAGTTTTGCGCAGAGCGTCGCTCGGAGCCACGTCCTTCATCCACACGTCGATTTTCGCTTGCTCTCTTTTCATGCCGCGTGGCCAGAGGCGATCCACCAGCACACGGTAGCCGTCTTCTTTGCTGGCTTCTTCATAGACTCGTTTGATGCGTACCATTGGGGTTCCTCACTGCAAAAGCTGGAGGACTTGATCGTGGATTTTTCCATTCGTGCTGATGAGCTGCCCCGTGTAAATAGTTCGCTCGCCGCGCGCATTTGTGGAGCGGCCACCCGCTTCTTCGACGATGATGCCCAGGGGAGCAAGGTCCCAGGGCTTGGAGGTCCAATCCAGCGCAACTTCAATCGAGCCTTCGGCGACCAGCATGTGCTGCCAGAATCCGCCAAAGGAGCGGCTGTTTCGGGAGGCGTCCAGCAGCCTGCGGATTTTTGCCAGGTCCGCGGCGTTCTTGCTGGGGCCGGTGCCGGTGGTGAACACCATGGCGTTGCTGAGCTGGTCCACGTTCGAAACGCGCAGCTTCGTCCCGTCGCGATAGGCGCCTTCGCCGCGATAAGCCCACCAGCGCGAACGCAAACCGGGTGCGCTGACCATCGCCGCGACAATCTCGCCGCCCTCTTCGATGGCCTGGAGCGTTCCAAAGGTTGGAATCCCGCGCGAAAACTCTTCCGTGCCGTCAATAGGATCAATAATCATGCGCGCGCGGCCCGCATTCGGTGCGGATTTGGCATTGGCTCCACCCAATTCCTCACCCAACACATCCAGTGGCAGCCCGCTGTTCGCCACACTGCCACGCGCCATCTCCTCGATGGCGCGGTCGGCGGGCGTAACGGCAGTGCCGTCCGGTTTGCGCTCGACGCGGAGGCCATTCGAACGGAAGTAGCGCATGGCAATGGCATCTGCCTGTTCGGCGATTTCGTTCAGCAGTATGCCATAGGTTTCGACATATCCCGCGGTCCTGCTCATCCATTCCTCTTCCTCAAGATCTCCGCCTGGCTGGACTTGGCTATCGTTTCTTGTCCGTCGAAGTTCAACCTACTAATATAAATCTTCGGCTCTTTCCGATTTGACTCTCTTGCTTTCCCTCTCTAGCATACAAAAGTTACCCTCATGTGCGCTCAAGACAACGCTGGACCCGTGCTCGGCCGTATCCTGGAGGCGCGGCGCGCCGAGGTCGAACATCGCAAGAAAGTGCTGCCGGAAACGGCGCTCAAGTATGGCGTCCAAGCGGCTTCGCCGTTGCGGGACCTTATAAGCGCGCTCTCGGGCCCTGGAATTAATGTGATGGCCGAGCTCAAGCCGGCTTCGCCAAGCCGCGGGCTGCTGCGCGAGCCGTTTGACCCCGTCGGTCTGGCGGCATCGCTCGAAAGCGTCGGCGCGGCGGCCCTTTCGGTCCTGACCGAGCCGGAGTTCTTTCGCGGCTCGCTCAAGAACCTTCGCGACGCGCGGAAAAGCGTGAAACTTCCTGTCCTGCGAAAAGACTTTATCTTCGATTCGTGGCAAGTGTGGGAAACGCGCGCCAATGACGCGGACAGTTTTTTGCTGATTGTTGCGACGTTAGCGGATGCTCAGTTAAAGGAACTGCTCGCACTCGGGCGGGAGCTGGGGATGGAACCGGTCGTGGAGGTCCACACTCGGGAAGAGCTGGATCGCGCGCTCGCGGCGGAAGCGCGGATCATCGGTGTCAACAACCGCGACCTCAAAACGCTGGAAGTTCGTGCGGAGACTTCTTTCGAGCTCATTGAGCATATCCCTCAAGATTGCATCGCCATCAGCGAATCGGGCATCGCCACCAATGGCGAACTGGCCAGGCTTCGCGCGGCGGGATTTGACGCTTTTTTGATCGGCACGCGCCTGATGCTTTCATCCGATCCCGCAACAGTTCTCAGGGAGTTGCTCGGCGCTGCAGCCTAGGAGAAGTAGGCGCAATGGTTCGCGTGAAAATTTGTGGCATTACCAGCACCGCCGATGCGCAGGCAGCCATCGACGCAGGAGCCAATCTGCTGGGCTTCAATTTTTATGCGAAGAGCCCGCGTCACATCGCGGAAGGTGAGGCCGCTAAAATCCGTTCCGAGCTGCCCAAGAAGGTGAAAGCGGTGGGTATCTTCGTCAACCGGTTGGCAGCAGACGTGATTACGCTGCAAAGTAGGCTTGATCTTGATGCGGTGCAACTCCATGGCGACGAACCACCCGAGACGGTGGCGGAAATCGCTCCTGTGGTGCCGGTCATCAAAGCCTTCCGCGTCGAGCCTGAATTCCCCCTGACGACCCTCGATCCCTACGCGCAGGCATTTGCATTTTTGTTCGACGCGGCACACACCGACCAATATGGCGGTACCGGGCGCATTACAGATTGGGATGTGGCCCGGCGCGCGGCGCTGAAGCACCGTATTATCTTGGCAGGTGGCTTAAAGGTAGAAAACGTGGCGGCGGCGGTTCGCATCGTGCGCCCGTACGGGATTGACGTTGCCAGCGGAGTGGAATCGAGTCCGGGCAAAAAAGATCATGGTTTGCTGCGTGCATTCATTCAGGAAGTGCGGCGGGCAGAGCGCAAGTAAATTTTTCGTGCAGAGGGAATCGGGGAGCCCGTGAGCACCATTCTTCCATCGCCGACGACGGCACCGGGGCGATTCGGTCCCTATGGCGGCCGCTACGTTCCAGAGACCCTCATGGTGCCGCTGTTCGAGCTCGAGCGCGCTTACGAAGCAGCGAAAGGCGATGCTTCGTTCCAAGCGCAATTCCAGAACTTGCTGAAGAACTTTGCCGGGCGTCCTACGCCGCTGCAGTTTGCTTCGCGCTTGACGGAGAGACTAGGCGGGCCGCGCATCTACCTCAAGCGCGAAGATTTGCTGCATACGGGCGCGCACAAAATCAATAATGCCATCGGCCAGGGCCTGTTGGCCGTGAAGATCGGCAAACCGCGCATCATTGCGGAGACCGGTGCGGGCCAACATGGTGTCGCTACCGCCACAGTCGCGGCGCACCTTGGACTGGAATGCGTGGTGTACATGGGCACGGAAGACATGGCGCGGCAGGCGCTGAACGTCGCGCGCATGCGGATGCTTGGCTCGCAAGTAGTCGCGGTAGATTCCGGGAGCCGCACGCTCAAGGACGCCATCAACGAAGCGATGCGCGACTGGGTCACCAACGTGCGCACTACCCATTATTTGCTTGGCTCCGTTCTTGGCGCGCACCCTTATCCGACGATGGTGCGCGATTTCCACTCCGTCATTGGCCGTGAAGCGCGGGAGCAAATCCTCGCGGCGGAAAAGCGCTTGCCCACCCATCTATTCGCATGCGTGGGCGGGGGTTCGAATTCCATCGGCTTGTTCCATCAGTTCCTCTGCGACCCGGACGTGAAGCTGATCGGCATTGAGGCGGGCGGGCGCGGCGGACAGCTCGGCGAGCACGCGGCACGCCTTGCGGCACATCAAGGGTTTACTGGCGCGCGGCCGGGTGTTCTCCAGGGAACCTATACGTACGTTTTACAAAATGAAGACGGGCAAATCGCGACAACGCATTCCATTTCCGCCGGGCTTGACTATCCAGCGATTGGTCCCGAACATGCCTGGCTGGCGGACCAGCACCGCGCGGAATACTCTGCGGTGTCCGATCAAGCTGCGCTGGACGCGGCACGGCTGCTTTCGCGCACCGAAGGGATTATTCCGGCGCTGGAATCCGCGCACGCGATTGCCGGGCTCGTGGAGCGCCTGCCCAAAATGACCAAGAGCGATCTCGTCATCCTCAACCTCTCCGGGCGGGGCGACAAGGACATGGACACGTATTCCCGCCTGCTCTAACCGGGTTTCGCCACACGGGAAAGTGGAACAGGTTGGTGTACTATTTCCAGACACAGAGTCCTATGAAGATCGCCCTTTCCAGCACCCTCGTTCTGAGCCTCTTGCTTTACGGGTGCGGTGCGCACGAGCGAGTAAGGAATCACATCCCGGCCAATGCGGGCGTTTATGAGGACGCGGAAGGATACGCGGTGCTGTCCATGCTGCTGAGCGGCGCAACTCAGGAATCACACGGGGGAATCATTCGAATCAACATGCTCACGCACGTGGAGTCCGTGAATGGGACCCACTCGCTGGAAGACTGCATGAAAATCCCCGAAGAATTCCGCGAAGCCGCAAATGATTACGAGCGAAGGGCAGGAACGGCCTTGGTGCTCAGGAAGAAGTTCACGATGAAGACGCCTTACGACCTTGCCGGGGAGACGCGTATTGTCGGGACGAAGGCCCAGCCTTCTTCCGCGCCCGGCGCGGATACTATGGCGAAAATGTCGAGCGGAGTG
>Ga0209153_1000070_pt1 | contig 50246 bp, 55 predicted proteins | sample GraSoiAngelo_120_FD_185877 | JGI IMG/M metagenome (GOLD analysis project Ga0209153, IMG submission 185877) | Grasslands soil microbial communities from the Angelo Coastal Reserve, California, USA - 14_0919_09_20cm (SPAdes) (version 2) | ecosystem: Environmental > Terrestrial > Soil > Grasslands ... | reverse complement strand
GGTCAATTGGATGCCAAGCTCGATCTGGCCAAATACCTTCATCATACCGGCAGCCCCTGGTTTTTGGCGTTAACCGCGCTCGGCGTCGTCTTCGGCGACATTGGAACAAGTCCGCTCTACGCGTTCCAGGTGGCGCTGACAGGCACCGGGCATTCGGTTCCGACAGCAGCCGACGTTCTGGGGATCGTCTCGCTCATTCTCTGGGCGCTGATGGTCATGGTATCGTTGAAATACGTCGTCTTCGTCCTGCGCGCCGACAATGACGGCGAAGGCGGCATCCTCGCATTGCTCTCGCTGGTGGCCGCCGACCAGGTTGCCAAAGGCGCAAAGCTGCCCGCGCTTGTTCTGCTTGGCGTGGTGGGCGCCTCATTGCTGTACGGGGACGGCGTCATTACGCCAGCGATCTCGGTGCTGTCGGCCATGGAAGGGCTAAGGCTTGCCGCGCCGGGATTTGAGCATTTCATCGTACCCGCCACGATCGCAGTCCTGATCGGATTATTCGTGATCCAGCAGTACGGCACCGGGAGCATCGGCAAGCTGTTCGGTCCGATTATGGTGGTCTGGTTTGTTGTCATCGGGGCCCTCGGGTTGGTCAACATCTGGCGGGCACCCGCCATCCTCACAGCGGTCAACCCGGCCGCGGCCGCGCGTTTTCTGATCGCTGACCCGAAAGTCTCGTTCGCGGTGATTGGCGCGGTGTTCCTGGCGCTCACCGGCGGCGAGGCGTTGTACGCCGACATGGGCCATGTCGGCGCCTCGGCGATCCGCCGGGCATGGTTCGCCCTGGTCCTGCCGGCGCTGCTCTTGAATTATTTCGGACAGGGCGCGCTGATCCTTGCCGATCCCACAGCCGCCGACAATCCCTTCTACAAGTTGGCGCCCGGCTGGGCGCTGATCCCGATGATGGTGCTGGCCACCTCCGCCACCATCATTGCATCACAAGCGCTGATCTCCGGCGTGTTCTCGTTGACGCGGCAGGCCATGCAGATGGGATTATCGCCGCGGGCGAGGATAACTCCGACTTCATTCGATGAAGCCGGTCAAATCTATGTGCCTGCCGCCAATTGGCTATTGATGATGGGCACGTTGTTGACGGTGCTGCTGTTTCGATCGTCGGAGAATCTGGCGGCGGCCTACGGCATCGCGGTATCCGGCACGATGCTGATCACCACGATCCTGCTGTACCGCGTTGCGGTGTCGCGATGGCACTGGCCGGCCGGCGTGACGATCCCTGTCATCGTGATCTTCGGTGCGATCGACGCCACGTTCCTGGTGTCGAATTCCATCAAGATCGTCGAGGGCGGCTGGTTTCCGCTCATCGTCGGTACGGTGATCGCGGCCCTGATGCTGTCGTGGCGGAAGGGTTCCTCCGAAGTCAGGCATCGTCTGCAGGAAATGTCGATGCCGCTCCAGGAATTTCTGGCTCATGCCGACAACATCGTGATCGGCCGGGCGCCGGGCATGGGCGTATGGCTGACGAAAGTCGAGCACGGTGCGTCGCCGATGCTGTTACGGCATATCGAGCACAACAGGGTACTGCATGCGACCGTGGTCCTCTTGACGTTCGTGTCCGACCGCCGGCCGCGGGTGCCGTTTGGCGAGCGTCATTCGGTTCACCGCCTCGGCCACGGCTTCTACCGGATTCAGGTGCGGCTGGGTTTCATGCAGACGCCGGATATTCCGCTCACCTTGATCAACTGCAACAAGCTCGGATTCGATGCCGATCTCGATCACAAGAACTACTACATCGCCCATGAGACGATCGTTCGCCGCGACACGGGATCAGCCATGGATCCGATGTCGTTTGCGATCTTCTCGTTTCTGAACCGGATTGCGAGCCGGGCACCTGATTTCTTCAAGATTCCCCACGACGCGGTGATCGAGGTGGGGTTTCGCGTCGAGATATGAATTCCCGAAGATCACGCGATCCTAGGCCGGTCCGGTCCGGCATGCCGCTTGCATCGGGTTAGACCGATATCCTTCCCTTGAGGGGATAGCGGCAGCGGGAGACCTCGATGACGGTCATGGCAGCGGCGCCAGTCGCAGGCGTAGAGCGCGCGAAGCTCAACTCCATCGTGTTCGCAAGCTGCCTCGGGACGATCATTGAATGGTATGATTTCCTGATCTACGCCACCGCGGCGGCGCTGATCTTCAACAAAGCATTCTTCCCGACCTTCGATCCGCTTGCGGGGACACTGGCGGCGCTCGGCAGCTACGCCGTCGGTTTTCTGGCGCGGCCGCTTGGCGGCGCGCTGTTCGGCCATTTCGGCGACCGGCTCGGCCGCAAATCCATGTTGGTACTGACCCTGTTCATCATGGGGCTCTCCACCTTCTGCGTCGGGCTATTGCCGACCTATGCGTCGATCGGGGTATTGGCGCCGATCCTCTTGATCGCCTTGCGGATCATTCAGGGGATTGGTCTAGGCGGCGAATGGGGCGGCGCCTCGCTGATGGTGCTTGAGCACGCGCCGGCCGATCGGCGCGGCTTTTACGCAAGCTTCGTGCAGATCGGATTTCCGATTGGGCTGGTGCTGGCGAGCCTCGTGTTTGCGCTGGTCACGAAATTGCCGGACGCCGATTTCTCAGCCTATGGCTGGCGGATTCCGTTTTTGATCAGCATCTTGCTGCTCGCCATCGGTACCTTCGTACGATCCCGGGTGCCGGAGACGCCAGTATTCGAAGGACTCAAGCAGCGCGGCGGTCTGTCCGCCAATCCGGTCAGTGAAGCCGTCGGCAAGAACACCAAGACATTTCTCATCGCCATCGGACTGAAGCTTTCCGAAGTGTCGTGGGTCTACATGCTCACCGTATTCGTCGTCGTCTACGCAACCACCAAGCTCGGCCTGCCCAAGCCGCTGATGCTCGACGCCGTCTTGTACGCGGCGCTGTTGGAATTGATCAGCCTGCCGTTGTTCGGCTGGCTGGCCGACAGGATCGGCCGGCGGCCGATGTACATCCTGGGCGCGCTGTTCACGATCGCGTTTGCGTTCCCGCTGTTCTGGATGCTCGAAAGCAAGAGCGCCGCCCTGATTTTCACCGCTATCATCATTGCGATGAATTTCGGCCACGGCATGATGTTCGGGCCTGAATCCTGCTATTTTCCCGAACTGTTTGGCCCCGCCGTCCGCTACAGCGGCGCGTCGTTCGGATTTCAGGCCTCAGCCGCGATCGGCGGCGGTTTCGCGCCTATCATCGCGACCGCGATGGTCGGATATTTCGGCGGCACCACCGGCGTGTCGATCATGATGATCGTTCTCGCGCTGATTACGCTTGCGGCCGCGCTCGCGGCGCGCGAGACAAAGGGGGGTTCTCTGATTTAACAGGAACGGACTACGCGCCGTGCAATTCGGGATTTTCATCTACGATGGGGTCGAGCCGATCGATCTTGCAACCTACGGCGTACTGTCGATGGCGCGCCGGATTGTTCCGGAGATTGCGATCTGCACCATTGCACCCCGCGCGGGGCCGGTCGCGCTCGCCAACGGGCTCAAGGTATCAGCCGATTTCGGCATCGACGACGCGCCGCCCTGCGATCTCGTCATCGTCACCGGCGGCCCCGGCTGGACCACGCAGGCGCAAGAAAAGGCGACGCTCGGATATATCCGTCGGGTTCATGCCTCAAGCCGGATCGCGTCGGTCTGTACGGGCGGCATGATCCTGGCCGCGAGCGGCATCCTGGACGATGGACCCGCGACCACCAAACGCGAAGTGGTGGCACCGGAAATCTCGCCGCTCGCGGTCATGCGCAACGACTATCCGAAAGTGGACGTCCGCGAAGCGATGCTGGTGGAGCGGGGAGGCAGGCTGGTGACGGGCGGCGGAGTTTCGCTCTGCATCGACACCACGCTGCATCTCTTGGGTCTCATGCTCGGCCAGCACGTCGCCGACGAGACCGCGCGCATCATGGAGTATCAGCGCGCCTGGCGCGCCAATCGCGACGGGTTTGCGCCGGTCCTGACCGGTTAGATTCTACGGCGGGGCCTGCGAGAGCGGCTGCGCGGTCGGCGTATTCTTCTTCTCCGCGCGCCAGTTCTCAAAACGCTGGATCACGACGAAGAACGCCGGCACGAACAACACCGCAAGGCAGGTCGAAGCCAGCATGCCGGAGAACACGGTGATGCCGATCGATTTGCGCGCGCTGGCGCCGGCGCCGGTGGCCAGCACCAGCGGCACGACGCCGAGGATGAAGGCGAACGACGTCATCAGGATGGGGCGGAATCGCGCGCGCGCCGCCTCGACTGCCGATTCCAGGATCGGCTTGGCGTCGCGCACATGCAATTCGAGCGCGACCTCGACGATCAGGATCGCATTCTTGGCCGACAGCGCGATCAAAAGGATCAGCCCGATCTGGACGTAGAGGTTGTTGTCAATGCCGAGGCCTCTCAGGACCGCCATCGGCCCCAGCAGCGACAGCGGCACGGCCAGGATCACCGAGATCGGCGCGTACCAGCTCTCATATTGTCCGGCGAGCACGAGATAGACCAGCAGCATGGCAAGCCCGAACACGTAGTAGATTTGGCTGGTCACGGCTTTTTCCTGGTACGACATCGCCGTCCACTCGTAGCCGGTGCCGGGCGGCAGGGTCTTGTCGGCGATCTGCTCCATCAGGTTCAGCGATTGCCCGGAGCTGTAGCCCTGCGCGGGCAGGCCGACGATGGTCGAGGACGGATACAGGTTGTACAGGCTGATCAGGGAGGGGCCGACCGAAGGCGTGATCTTGGCAACCGTGCCGATCGGGATCATGTCGCCGTTTTGGTTGCGTACCATCATATTGGCGATGTCGCGCGGAGTGAGGCGGAACTGGGCGTCCGCCTGCGCATAGACCTGAAACACGCGGCCGAACTTGTTGAACTGGTTGACGTAGGACGAGCCCAGATAGGAGGCGAGCGTCGAGAACACCTGATCGGTGGTGACGTGCAGCGTCTGGGTCTTGATGCGGTCGACCTCGACGTCGAATTGCGGCACCATCGCGCGGAACGGCGATTGGACGCGCTGCAGCGCGCTTTGGGTCTGCGCGTTGGCGACCATGGCTTGCGTGATCGCCTGCAGCTTGCTGAAGTCGCTATTGCCGTCGCGCAGCTCGACCTGCATGGCAAATCCGGCGGCATTGCCGATGCCCTGGATCGGCGGCGGTGGCAGCACCAGCGCCCGCGCTTCTTGAATGATGGAAAGCTTGTCGTTCAATCCGTAGACCAGCGAGCGTAGATCCTCGCCCGCGCCGCGCGAATCCCAGTCTTTCAGGATGATATAGCCGACGCCGGCATTGGCGAGGCTCGCGCTGTTGTCGAGTGCCGAGATGCCGGCAATAGTGATGACCTGCGCAACGCCCGGGGTCTGGCCTGCAATCTCGGCTACCTTGTCGAGCACTTTCTGGGTGCGGTCGAGCGCGGCACCGTCGGGCAATTGCACCGCCGCGATCAGATAGCCCTGGTCTTCGATCGGCAAGAAACCTGTCGGCACGCGCGACAAGCCGTAACCGCCGATCGCGATCAGGATCAGGGCGACGATCACGGAGACATTGCTGTGCGCGGCCATGCGGCCGATCAGCCGGGCATAACCGCCCTCGAGCCGGTCATAGACATTGTTGAAGCCCCGATAAAAAAAATTGCGCTGTCGCGGTGGCACCGGACGGCGCAGCCACAGCGCGCATTGCGTCGGCTTCAAGGTCGCCGCGTTGACGGCGCTCAGCAGCGCGGTGGCTGCGATCACCAGCGCGAATTGCGCATAGATGCGGCCGGTCAGGCCCGGCAGGAACGCTGCGGGCAGAAACACCGAAATCAACACCAGCGTGATGCCGACGATCGGTGCGAACAGCGCATCCATCGCCTTGATCGCGGCGTCATGGCCGGACATGCCCTGCTCGATATTGTGTGCGGCGCCTTCGACCACGACGATGGCGTCGTCGACCACGATGCCGATCGCAAGCACGATCGCAAACAGCGTCGACAGGTTGATGGTGAAGCCGAGCGCGGCCATTGCGGCAAAGGCGCCGATGATGGTGACCGGCACGGTGGTCGCCGGCACCAGCATGGCGCGCCAGTCCTGCAGGAAAACCAGGATCACGACCAGCACCAGGAAGCCTGCCTCGATCAGGGTCTTGTAGACCTCGTGGATCGACGCGTTGACGAATTTGGTGGTGTCGAAGGGGGTATCGTACTTGATGCCTTGCGGGAAGGCGCGCGCCAGCTCGGTCATCTTCTTCTCGACCGCTTTTTCGACCTCAAGCGCGTTGGCGCCCGGCGACTGGAATACGCCGATGCCGGTCGAGGGCTGCTTGTTGAGCGAAAATAGCTGGCTATAGGTTTGCGCGCCCAGTTCGACCGAACCGACATCGCGCACGCGCGTCACGTCGCCATTGTTGCCGGCCTTGACGATGATGTCCTCGAACTGGCCGGCGTCGTCGAGCCGGCCGTTGACGTTCAGCGTATACTGAAACGCCTGGTCGGGCGGCGTCGGCGGGCTGCCGATCTGGCCGGCCGCGACCTGCTGGCTTTGCTGCTGGATCGCCTGGATCACGTCCTGCGGCATCAGCCCGCGCGCCTGCAACTTGTTGGGATCAAGCCAGATCCGCATCGAGTATTGCCCGGCGCCGAACACCGTGACGTTGCCCACGCCCGGCAGCCGCGACAGCTCGTCCCTCAAGTTGATGGTCGCGTAATTGCTCAGATAGAGGCTGTCATATTTTGCGTCCGGCGAGGTCAGCGTCACGAACAACAGGATCGAGGTCGACTTCTTCTGCACCGTGACGCCCTGGTTCTGCACCACTTGCGGCAACTGCGCCAATGCGCTGGAGACGCGGTTTTGCACCAGCACCTGCGCGAAGTTGAGGTCGGTGCCGATCTTGAACGTCACCGTCAGCGTGTAGGTGCCGTCGGCGCCGCTATAGGACTGCATGTACAGCATGTCTTCGACGCCGTTGACCTGCTGCTCGATCGGCAGCGCGACGGTGTCGATAACGGTCTTGGCGCTGGCGCCGGGATAGCGTGTCGTGACCTGTACCGTCGGCGGCACCACGTCGGGATACTGCGCGACCGCGAGATTGAACAGCGCGACGCCGCCGATCAAGATCATCAGCAGGGCGATGACGTTGGAAAGAACCGGCCGCTCGATGAAGAACTTTGAGATCATGGGCCGGTCCTATTTGGCCGATGCGGAAGGCTGCTCGATCTTCCGCAGTTGCGGGTCGACCTTCTGGCCGGGGACCGCGCGCAACAGCCCGGCGGTCACCACGCGGTCCTCCGGCTTAAGGCCGCTCTCGATCACGCGCAGATCGCCCTCAAGCGGGCCGGTGTCCACCTTGCGCTGCTCGATCACGTTTTCGCCTGTCACCACCAGCACATAGCGCCCGCTTTGATCGCTGCCGAGCGCCGTGTCGGGAACCAGCAGCGCGTTCGGCTGCTGGTCGACAGGAACGCGGACGCGGACGAAATAGCCGGGCAAGAGCACCCGGTTCGGATTGGGCACGACGCCGCGCACTGCCAGCGTTCCCGTCGATTGATTGATGGTCGGCGCCGCGTAATCGAGCTTGCCTTGGTGCGGATAGCCGGTTTCGGTTTGCAAGCCCACCTCGATCGGCACCGACTTGAGATCGGCCGCCGTCAGTCCTTTGCGCGCGGCCTGCGCCCTGATCCGCAGTACATCATGCTCATTGACGTTGAAATTCACGTAGATCGGGTCGAGCGACACGATGGTGGCAAGCTGGGTCGGCGAGGCCGCGCCGACCAGCTCGCCGACCGAGACCAGATGCGCACTGACGATCCCGTCGAAGGGCGCGGTGACCTTGGTGTAGTTGTAATTGACTTCGGCGATCCTGGTATTGACCTGAGCCTGCTGCAGGTTGGCCTGCGCGTTGTCGCGGTTGGAAGTCGAGGTATCGAGGGTGGCCTGCGACACCGCCTGGCGCGCGACCAGATCGGTCTGCCGTTTGAAATCGGCTTCGGCCTGCTTGACGGAGGCTTGCGCGCCGGCCTCGGCCGCCTGTGCCTGATCGAGCTTCAATTTATAGGTCTCGGGCTCGATCGTGAACAGAGGTGTGCCCTCCTTCACGAAGTCGCCGTCCTGATAATCGATCGATTGCAGGAAACCCTGCACCCGCGCGACAAGATCGACGGTCTTGATCGGGGCGGTGTTGCCGGTTGCTTCGAGATAGCGCGTGATCGTGCGCTGCACGGGTTGGGCGACATCAACCTTCGGCGGCGGCGGCGGCACAAACGTGTTTTGCTCGCAGCCTGCGAGCAGGGCAACTACGAGCGTAGCGATCGCCGCCCGTCCAATCCGCAGGCGATGGCGGCCGTCGGTTCGCGCGGGACTTGACAGACGCGCAGGCTTCATTGCGGTGCCCCACTTCTTGCGCCTGAGAGCAGGCCTCCCATCATTGCTGAATAGCAACAATCGGTTCGCGGTGAAACCGGAAAGCGCTTGCCTGACGTCAAAACGGAATCGGCCAATCCAGTTGACGCAATCGTCGTCGCTGCACCCTGACAATTTGATCATTGCGATCAACAATTTGGGTTTCAACGTTTGCCCTGATCGACCACAATTGCCGTAAAGGCTCGTCAAAGATGAGCCGATAGAGAAGGAATGCAAATGTCTAGCCGATCTCTGCCGCGCCTCGCCAGCCATGTTTGTGGCATTGTCTTTGGCCTTTTCCTGGGGGTCTCCGCGCTAACGATCTCGGCAAGCGCCGACGGGCTGGAGGACGAAATCGCGCCGACCGGAAAATTGCGGGTGGGGATTGGAATCAGCCCCTCCGGTGGCCCTTACTGGTCCAACAAGAACGAAAACGGGGATTATACGGGCGTGCCGGTCGATCTCGGCAAGGAGATGGCGGCGCAGCTCGGCGTTCCCGTCGAATACGTCGCTTACTGGAACTCCGGGCAGATCACCGATGGCGCAGCGACAGGCGCCTGGGACGTCACATTCCTGCCAAAGGATGCCGAGCGCGAGACGAAAATGTTGTTCGGCCCGATCTACGAGGTGGCGGATGCAACCTACATCGTGAAGGCAGGCTCGACGATCACGAATTTTGCGACGCTCGACCAGCCCGGCATCAAGGTCGTGGCGGTCAGCGGCACCACCACCATGCGCGGCGCGCAGGCACATCTGAAGAACGCCAAGGTCACGGGCTATCAGACCTACGACGAAATCTTCAATCTTCTGAAAAACGGTGAGGTCGACGCGTTCGCGCTCTCGCGCGATCAGCTCAACGCCATGGCAAAGAAGATTCCGGGCACCAGGGTGCTGGACGAGACGTTTAAGAAAACCGTGACCGCGGTGGCGGTACCGCCCAACCATCCGTTAGCGCTGGCCTTCGTCTCCAAATTCATGACGGACGCCATTTCGAATGGGACCTTGCGCAAGGCCTACGACAACAACGGGCTAAAGGATTCGCCGATAAGGGTGCGGTAGCTGTAGCCGATCAATTCGTCCCGCCGCTCGCTATCGGCTCCATGCCGCTCTTGACGATCTCGGCGCGGGCCTTGGGCGAGGCGAGGAATTTGATCAGTGCCTTGCCGGCGTCGGGCTCTTTGGAGACCGTGGCGATGCCGGCGGAAAATACCGTGACCTTCTGTAATTCGCTCGGCAGGGGACCAACGATGTCGATGCCCTGCACGGGCATTAATTCACTGAACTGCTGGAAGCCGATCTCGGCGTCGCCGTGAGCCACGATTTCGCCGACCGGGGTTGCCGGAATCTTCCTCGCCTTGTCCTTCATCTCCTCAGTAATGCCGAGCTTGGCAAACATCTCGGTCGAGACATAGACGCCGCTGGCGCTGTCGGAATAGGCGATCGATTTGCTGCGAGCAGCGTGCGCTTGAGCGCATCCACGGAGCTGATATCAGGCTTCGGCGCGCCCGCCTTTACCGCAACGCCGATCAAGGATTTGACGAGATCGACGCGGCTGTCGGCAATGACCTTGCCATCCTTGGCGAGGTCGCCGAGCGCATAGCCGACCATGATCAGCACATCCGCGGGCTCGCCGCGCCCGAGCCGGACCGGGATCGCATTGACGGTCGTTCCCATCGACGGCCCGTAAACGGTCAAGACCTTGTTGCCGGTGGTGCGCTCGAATTCAGGCACCAGCGCGTTGTACGCCGCGGTCAGCCCGCCCGAGATCATCACCCGGACTTCGGCGGCGGCTGCCGAGCCTGCCAGCAGCAGCACGGCCGCGCAGCCGAGCACCAGCTTGCGGAAACGTACGGATCGAAATCGCACGGCATTCCTCCCCAGGACGCTCTTGGGCGGCGGTCCTTGATGGCGGGGATGCTACTCTGGGGCGCTCGAGTTGTCATTGCGAGCGAAGCGAAGCAATCCAGAAATCCGACCGCGGCAGCAGTCTGGATTGCTTCGTCGCGGAGCCTGTCATCGGGCGCGCGTTCGCGCGACCCGTTGGCTCCTCGCAATGACGTGGGGGAGAATTGTCTACGAATTGACGTGCACGAAATCCCGTAAGAGCGGGTAGATTTCGTTGTTCCAGCGGCGGCCTGAGAACACGCCGTAATGGCCGACGCCGGCCTGCATGTGATGCACCCTGCGATAGGCACGCACGCCGGTGCAGAGGTCCTGCGCGGCCAGCGTCTGGCCGATCGAGCAGATGTCGTCCTTCTCGCCTTCGACGGTCATCAGGCCCATCCGCTTGATCGAGGCGGGATTCACCGGCCGGCCGCGATAGGTCAATTTGCCCTGCGGCAGGAGGTGCTCCTGAAACACGTCACGGATGGTGTCGATGTAGAATTCCGCCGGCAGGTCCATCACTGCAAAATATTCGTCATAGAACGTCTTGATGGTCTCGGCCTTTTCCTTCTCGCCCTTCACCAGATGGTTGGCGAGATCCATATGCTGCTTGATGTGGCGTTCGAGATTCATCGAGACGAACGCGGTGAGCTGCACGAAGCCGGGATAGACCAGGCGCAAGGCGCCCTTGCACTGCAACGGCACGTAGTTGATCAGATTATCCTCGAACCATTGCAGCGGCTTGCTCTTGGCGAAATCGTTGACCTTGGTCGGTTGAATGCGGGTGTCGATCGGTCCCGCCATCAAGGTCAGGCTTGCGGGGCGCGAGGGATGATCGTCCTCCGACATGATCGCCGCCGCCGCGAGTGCCGACACCGACGGTTGGCAGATCGCAACCATGTGCGGGCGCGGCCCCAACTGGCCGAGAAAGGCGATGAGGTGTTCGGTGTACTCGTCGAGGCCGAACCGGCCCTGGTCGAGCGGGATGTTGCGCGGGTTATGCCAGTCGGTGATGTAGACGTCGTGGTCCTGCAGCAGGGTCTTGACGGTGCCACGCAGCAGCGTCGCGAAATGTCCGGACATCGGCGCGACCAGCAACAGCCGCGGCTGCTCGGGCGCATCCTCCTTCCTGAAGCGCAGCAGCGATCCGAACGGCGTTGCATAGACGACCTCCTCGGTCACCTCCAACTCGCGGTTGCCGACCTGCACCCGGTCGATGCCGTAGGCCGGGCGGGCGTAGCTGAGGGAGGAGCGTGAGATCAGCTCAAGCGCAGCGGCCAGCCGTCCGAACAGTTTGTCGGACATGCCCTGCGGCGCCAGGTTGAGGTATTTCAAGGCCGATGCGGCGCCCTTTCGCCATGGCTCCGTCAGGTCCATATGGTTTTGATAGGCCTGATATAACATCGACTTCATCCGGTACGCCCCTGCCCTTATTGTCATGCAATATCGGGGCCGGACCGCCTGCCAAACTGGCACGTCGCTTGCTGCGAAAGATGCCGGAAGCACAGGCAATGGGCATGGGCCGCAGGGCCGGGCAGGGGGCGCCGGACGCGTCCTTTAGGCCCTGCGCAGGCGTTCAGGTGTGAGGGAAAGGCCATATGGCGAAGGCGACACTGACCATCAGCAGCAAGAACTATTCTTCATGGTCGCTGCGCGGCTGGCTGCTGACCAAGTTTTCCGGGCTGGAATTCGAAGAGATCGTCACTGCGCCGGATGATCCTTCCGCGCGCGCTGAAATCCTGTTGCTGTCGTCCTCGATCCTGGTGCCATGCCTGCGGCACGATGGTGCCACGATCTGGGACACACTGGCGATCGGCGAGTATCTCAACGAGGCGATGCCCTATGCCGGCCTGCTGCCGGCAGACCGCGTGCGGCGGGCACATTGCCGCTCGATCTGCGGTGAAATCCATTCCGGCTTCACGACGTTGCGGGCGTCGCTGCCGGTCAACCTGAAAGGTCATTTCCCGAACTTCAAGATCTGGTCGCGGGCGCAGGCCGATATCGACCGGGTCTGCACGATCTGGCGCGATTGCCTCGCCGAGTCCGGCGGGCCCTTCCTGTTCGGCGAGCGCACCATGGCGGACGCCATGTATGCGCCGGTCGTCACCCGCTTCGTGACCTACGACGTGAAGCTCGATCCGGAGCTTGCCGGCTACGCCAATACGATCATGGCCATGCCCGAAATGCAGGAATGGATCGAGGCGGCGAAGGCCGAGCCCGCCGAAATCGAAGAACTCGAGGTTGAATATTAGGCAGCGAATGCGTATCGCTGCCTGTTTGAACGGCTTAAGCGCGCGGCAGGGTTTGCTTAAGCGGGTGCCATCGGGGTGCGTGGCTGCGTGCGGTTCTGACCCGTGCGCGCGAAACCGGACATTACCCAATTTCGGATTCTGCCCGCGCTTCAAGAGGTTCGCTGGCTCGCTGGCCAAGCCATCGCACTGCAACGCGCTTGGCGCGATTTTCGCATAGCACAATCAAGCTGTGAACGCGACGATGCGGCGCTGCCGAAAATTTGGACGCTCATGAATGGTCGCGCTGGCACCAGCACAACGGTGGAGGCCGTCATGAATCAGCACACAGTCGTCAGCAAATTCTCCCACGTCAAACCGACCGACACCGAATTCACGGGCGGGGGCCTGCGCGACTTCTTTCTGTATCGCGATCTCGGTATCGCCGAGGCAACCGGAGGGCAGGTGATCTGCCACCTGGTCAAGGCCAACGCCGACATGCCGCCGGAGGACGGCACCGGCTGGCACAAACACGAATGCGATTTTCAGATCGTGATCATGATGAAGGGTTGGGCGCGCTTCATGTACGAGGACAAGCCGACGCTGGTTAAGGCCGGCGATGTCGTGCATCAGCGGCCCGGGATCGTGCACTACTTGTTCGATTATTCGCCCGACATGGAGTATCTCGAAATCGTCAGCCCAGCCGACTTCAAGACCGTCGACATGCCGCCGGCGACCGACGATGTGCCGCCGATCACGCCGTGGAAGTGAACTTGGGTGTCCTCGTCCGAGGAATTAACCTTTGTCGTCGGCCGCTGGCGGCAGTCGATCCCTGTGGTGCTGGATGTGGTGCGCCGAATCAGGCGGCCACCGATAGCTAGCCGTGAACAAGTGAGTACGGCGTCCAGCCACTGATTCGGACGCGGTTCGTTCTCGCCGCGTTCCGAAGCTTAAGACGCGCGCGAACTTCCGTCGCGTTTTGGCACAGCGGCTGCCCGCCTCACGCCGCGCCGGACTGTTTCAACCGCGGCAACCGCCAGCCAATCACCGTCGCCTCGACGGTATGACCGGATTCCCCGTTGCGCCATCGGCCGTCGATATAGCGGCAGGCGAACGGCAGTTGATAGGTTCCGCTGTGATCTTCGCACAGCACCTGGACCGGCAACCCCACCGGCGGTTCCCCTTCGCCATCGAATTCAGCCAGACGTCGTTCACGCGTCGCCATTCCATCAGTCTCCCGTCAAACAGCCGCGCAGCTTGAGCACCCCTGCATCCGCCGCGCGTCGCCGCAAAACCTCAACGCGCGATTGAGGTTTCAATGTGGTATCCTCGGAATCCCCTGCCAGCGCTGCGCAATTTGCCGTGATCGGCGATATCAGAAGGTATTATCTGAATGAAGATTTCCACGACCAGCCGAATCGCGCTCGCCGTTGCTGCGACTCTCGCGGTTTTCCCAACAACGATCTCCGCGCGGGCGCAGGATGTTCCCGGTATCGAAATCTGCACGGTCGAAAAGACCATGGAGCGCCGCACGAGCTGCCTGCAGAGCAATGTCGACTTCCTGCAAAAGACGATTCTGAAGTTGAGCGCGGACCATCAGCAGAAACTCGATGCCGCCAATCGGCAGGTCGAAACATTGAAGGCGAGCCTCGCCTCCGTGCAGAAAATCGTCGACGACTTGCAGAGCGCGCAGAAGAAAACCGCGGAGGATTTGAAAAAGAAGGTTGATGCGCCGCCGGCGAAGGAGACGGCGCCGGCTGCGAAAGAAGGTACCAAATAGGTTTTGGCAGGAACCGTCGTTGCGGGTAGCGATGAGCAAGGACTGTCAAATGCGCCGCGCGCAAAGCGGGCATCATGTGCGCGCTTTGAATGAGGGCCGCGGTCCAATGAATCCTGCCCAGAAGGCGCTCTGGTTTATCGAAAGTCATCTCGCCGGTGCGCTGACGCTCGACGAGATCGCCGGCATCGCCGGTGTCTCGCGCTTCCATCTGGTGCGGGCGTTTGGCGCTGCGACCGGATTTTCGGTGATGCGTTATGTGCGCGCGCGGCGCTTGACCGAGGCGGCACGCGCGCTCGCGCGCGGCGCGCCGGATATTCTCTCGCTGGCACTGGATGCGGATTACGGCTCTCACGAAGCATTCACCCGCGCGTTCCGCGACCATTTCGGGGTCACGCCCGAAGCGGTCCGCAGCTCGACGTGCCTTGATCATCTCAAGCTTCAGGAGCCGATCCTCATGGATTCAACCCTCATCGACAATCTTGACGCGCCGCGTTTTGAGACTGCCAAGGCATTCTTGGTCGCCGGCGTCGGCGACCGCTTCAGCCACGAGAACGGCGCCGGCATTCCCGGCCTGTGGCAGCGCTTTCATCAGAGCGTTGCGCACATTCCCGGCCGGATCGGCCAGGTGGCCTACGGCGTCTGCTGCAACGGCGACGATGCCGGCAATTTCGACTACATCGCCGGCGTCGAGGTGTCGGACTATTCCGACCTGCCGCATGAATTCGCCAAGGTCCGCATCCCCGAGCAGCGCTACGCGGTGTTCACCCATCGCGAGCACGTCTCGACCATCCGCCGCACCGTCAACACGATCTGGAATCACTGGCTGCCGGCTTCGGGACACAAGATCGCCGACGCGCCGAACTTCGAGCGGTATGATGAGAAATTCGATCCGCTCACCGGCAATGGCGGGTTCGAAATCTGGGTGCCGGTGCGAGATCAATAGCGTTTTCGAGCGCAGCGGATACTGGTTCGCGTGAAGAAGACGCGGCGAAGAAAGACCAGACGCCGCCTGCAACGCAGCCTTGCATGAGATTGCCCGCGCGATTGCTTGGCAAGCGTGATCTGCTTTGCCATAACATCGCGCAACGATTTCGTTGCGCGTGCGGAAGGAGCTTTGAATCCGCCTGCGCCCAAAAAAAGCCGGGGGATTCCGATGCCCGATGTTCGCGTGCTCGCCACTGATCTGGCGTTTCCGGAAGGGCCGGTGGCGATGCCGGACGGCTCGGTGCTGCTGGTCGAAATCCGTGGGCAACGGCTGACCCGGGTCTGGCCCGACGGACGCAAGGAGGTGGTCGCGCAGATTGCGGGCGGCCCGAATGGCGCGGCGATCGGCGCCGACGGCAAATGCTATGTCTGCAACAATGGCGGGTTCAGCTGGGTGCCCACGCGCAACACGATCATGCCGGGCGCGCCCGAACCGCACGAATATATCGGCGGCTCGATCCAGCGCGTCGATCTCCAGAGCGGCAAGGTCGAGACGGTGGTCGACAGATGCGGCGAGCATCCGCTGAAGGGACCGAACGATCTGGTGTTCGACCGGCACGGCGGCTTGTGGTTCTCCGATCTCGGCAAGCGCCGCGCCCGCGACATGGATGTCGGCGCGTTCTATTACATCAAGCCCGGAATGAAGGAGATCGTCGAAGGCTCCTTCGGCATGCTGCCGGCCAACGGCATCGGACTGTCGCCCGACGAGAACATTGTCTACATCGCGGAGACGCCGACGGCGCGGCTGTGGGCGTTCGACCTCTCCGCGCCCGGCACGGTTCGGCCTCGCGAGGTGATCTATCGCGGCGAACGGGGCAAGCCGATCGCAGGCCTCGGCGGCTATCAGATGTTCGATTCGCTTGCGGTCGAGGCGTCGGGCAATGTCTGCGTCGCGACGTTGATCTCGGGTTGCATCTCGGTGATCGCGCCGGACGGCAAGCTCGTCGAGCAGGTGCCGACCGGCGACCGCGTCACCACCAACATCGCCTTCGGTGGACCAGAGCTGAAGACCGCCTACATCACGCTGTCGGGCAAGGGTGAACTGATCGCGATGGATTGGCCGCGCCCCGGCCTGCCGCTGAATTTTTTGAACAAGTGAGTGAGACCACCGATGCCCTGGCTTGAACCAACACCCCTGCGCGGCCCATATGCGCGGCTTGAGCCGTTGTCGCATGATCACCATGATGGTCTCGTGGAAGCCGTGAAGGACGGCGAATTGTGGAAGCTCTGGTACACCCATATTCCGAAGCCGGAGAACATGGGTAAGGAGATCGACCGCCGGCTTGGATTACAGGCCGCAGGTTCCATGCTGCCGTGGACGGTATTCGATGCCGACGGCAAGATCGCCGGCATGACCACCTATATGAACGTCGATGCGGCAAACCGGCGCGTCGAAATCGGTTCGACCTGGTATGCCAAGCGCGTGCAGCGCAGCGCGGTCAATACCCAGTGCAAACTGCTGCTGCTGACCCATGCATTTGAAAAACTGGATTGCATTGCGGTAGAATTTCGCACGCACTTCTTCAACCACCAGAGCCGTCGCGGCATCGAGCGGCTCGGTGCCAAGCTGGACGGCATTTTGCGCAGCCATCAGATTGCGCCGAACGGCACGCTGCGCGATACAGTGGTTTACAGTATCATTGCCGCCGAATGGCCGACGGTGAACGCCCACTTGAACTATCAACTGAACGAGAAGGCGCGCGCATAACGTTTTCAAGCGAAGCATGCCCTCGGACTCGATCCGGGGGTGGAAACCGGTTCGCGTGAAGAAAACGCGCCAAAACAAAGAGCGCGTTTAGAGAAAGTCCGATGGAAACGTTCGATTATGTGATTGTGGGCGCGGGCTCGGCCGGAAGCGTGCTGACGAACCGGCTTAGCGAGGATGGGATTACCTCCATCTGCGTGCTCGAAGCAGGTCCGCGCGATTGGCACCCCTACATCCATCTGCCGGCGGGCTTCATCAAGACCTTCCACATGAAGAGCATCAACTGGGCGTACCAGCAGGAGCCCGGCCCCTACACGGGCGGACGCAGCATCTATGCGCCGCGCGGCAAGACGCTCGGCGGCTCCTCCTCGATCAACGGCCACATCTATAATCGCGGCCAGCGCCAGGATTTCGATACCTGGGCGCAGCTCGGCAATCGCGGTTGGGGCTATCCGGACGTGCTGCCGTATTTCAAGCGGCTGGAGTGCCGGATCGGCGAATGCGATGACACCTATCGCGGCCGCGACGGCGCTCTCACCGTCACCACCATGGACTGGAAGGATCCGCTCTGCGAAGCCTTCATGGCGGGCGCGATCTCGCTCGGCATTCCGCGCAACCTTGATTACAACGGCGCGATCCAGGAGGGCGTCTCCTACGCCCAGCGCACGATCAAGAACGGGCTGCGCGTCAGTGCTGCGACCGCGTTCTTGCACCCGGCGCGCAAGCGGCCGAACGTCGATGTGCGCACGCATGCCCATGCCACCAACATCATCTTCGAAGGCAAGCGCGCGGTCGGCGTGCGCTATATGAAGGGCGGCAAAGATGGCGTGGCCGTGGAGGTACGCGCGACCAAGGAAGTGATCCTTGCAGGCGGCACCTACAATTCGCCGCAGCTTCTGCAATTGTCGGGCGTCGGTTCACCCGACCTGCTGCGCTCGCTCGGTATCGAGGTGCGCCATGCGTTGCCGGGCGTCGGCGAGGGGTTGCAGGATCATTACGCGCCGCGTTCGGTCGCGCGCGTCAAGAACATCAAGACCATCAACGAACTCAGGCGCGGTCTGCATCTCTGGGTCGAAGCCCTCAAATGGGCGACGACCCGGCGCGGCCTGCTCTCGTTGTCGCCGACCATGGTCTATTGCTTCTGGCATTCCGGCGAGACCACCGAGAGCTCGGATTTGCAACTGACCTTTACGCCCGCAAGCTACAAGGAAGGTGTCCAGGGCCAGCTCGAAGAGCGGCCCGGCATGACGGTCGCATCCTGGCAGCAGCGCCCCGAGAGCCGCGGTTACGTTCGCATCCGCTCGGCCGATCCGTTCCAGCAGCCGATCATTCAAACCAACTATCTCGCCGCCGAGCTCGACCGTCGTGTCGTCGTCGCCGGCATGAAGCTGGCGCGGCGCCTGCTCAAATCGACGCCGCTTGCGCCCTATTACGAATATGAGGATTTTCCCGGACCCGGCGTGCAGAGCGACGATGAATTCCTGGCAGCAGCAACGCAACGGGGCACCACGACATTCCATCCCGGATGCACCTGCCGCATGGGCCCGGCCGGCAGCACGTGGGCTGTAGTCGACGACCAGTTGCGCGTGCACGGGCTCGAGAGTCTTCGCGTGATCGACGCCTCGATCATGCCGCGGATGATCTCCGCCAACCTCAACGCCTCGACCATGATGATCGCCGACAAGGCCTCGGATATGATCCGCGCCCGGAAACTGCCGGAGGCGGCAGTGGGGTCGATAGCGGGCTAGTGGCCTCATAGCGCCTTCGCGAAGTGCCGACGAACTCTCAGCATGTGCATCTGTCGGGAAGCCCGGAAGCGGCCGGCCGACGCTCAAACGGCGCTCTGACCTCAACGCTGACCTATCTGTCGCCGCGCTGAGCCTCGGATCTGGTCCGTCTGCGTGGAGAGCCTGTCGGGTGATTTTGGCGGAGGGGTGTTTCGATGCTCGGCAATGGCTCCTGGGCGGCGGCGAGAATCCAGCTTCGGAACGCCTCGATGGCAGGATCGCGCAGGCGATCATCTCTGATGACAAGTTGATAGTCGTCGGCCCGCAATTCGGGGGCCGCGATGGGACAAACCAGGCGACCGGCTGCGATGTCGGCTTCAATCAGGTGCAGAGATCCCAGAGCGATGCCCAGGCCATCGACGGCAGCCTGAAGCTGAAGGTAGACGTGGTCCAGCTCAAGGTGTCGAACCGGCGCCAAGCCCGAGACGCCCGCCGCCGAGAACCATTGCGGCCACGCCGAGCGCGTCGTTGTGGAATGCAACAAGACGTGCCGTCGCAGGTCGTGCGCAGTTTCCACCGGACGGTCGCGCAAGATTCTTGGACTGCACACAGGGAGCCGCCGGTCCGGCATCAGCGTCTCGCAGTGAATTCCGGACCCGTACTCCACGCCCGAGCGTATGCCGATGTCGAAGGCGGTGCCGACATAACGGAGCTTGCGCGACGTGGTTGAAATTTTCACCTCGACGCCCGAATAGGATTCCTGGAATCTCGAGAGCCGCGGCAGCAGCCAACGCAGGGCGAAACTCGACAACGCGTTGACGCGAACGATGCCCAAGACGCGGCGTGCGGAGCGAGGCTGTCGAAGTCTGCCCGTTGCCGACGTCAGGCGCGAGAGTGCCGCACTGACATCGGTCAGGAGGTCCGCGCCATGGTCCGTCAGCGCGACGCCGCGCGCGCGTCGCTCGAACAGCGGGAGGCCGAGCCAGTCCTCCAGATGCCTTATCTGCTTCCCGATCGCCCAGTGGGTAACGTGCAGATCTTTCGCTGCTTCAACAAAGCTGCCGCGCCGCGCCGCGGCCTCGAAGGCTCTGATCGCATTGAGGGGCGGCAATTCAACCATGTGTGAATTTTTCTCCCATCTAACGAGAAAATAGCTCAATTGAGGGTTCGTCGCTAGCCAGCTATGCCAATCCACAAACAGAAATAGCCGCAAGGCCGAATCTACCTTGGGAGGAATTCTCTCCGACCGGGGATGGACGAGCGAACCGGATTGCTGATGGCGGCGTTAGACGCAAACGGCAGAAATGCGGATGCCCGGGCGCTATCTCGCGGACGGACGCTCTGGACTGCCTGTGCGGCGCACGCACTGCACGACGGCTACACCGATTTGATCTATCTGTTGTTGCCGATTTGGCAGGCCGAGTTTGGGCTCGGCTACGGTGCGTTGGCATTCTTGCGCGGACTTGCCGCCGCCACCATGGCGGGACTGCAGGTGCCGGCAGGACAGGCAGCGGAGCGTCTCGGAGGGCGCACCGCGCTGGCTCTCGGTACGGCATTGGCGGCGATTGGCTACGTGCTGGCAGGCTATTCGGCCGGGTTGGCCGGATTATGCGTTGCGCTTGTGGTGACCGGGTGCGGATTGAGCACGCAGCATCCCATTGCGTCGGCCGCGGTTTCGCGCGCCTATCAAGACGACGCACGCGGTCCGCTAGGCACTTACAATTTCGCTGGCGACGTCGGCAAGGCCGCAATTCCCAGCGGGGCGTCTCTTTTATTGGCCTTGATGTCCTGGCACCAAATGGTGTGGTTTCTCTCCGCGCTCGGTGCGGTCGTCGCGGTGGCCGTGGCGATCTTTTTTCCAGCCAACCTGCGGCCGGTTTCCCCGAGTAAAAAAACCGAACACCACTTCTCCGGCACGCACGAAGGATTCACGCTGCTCCTGACTATTGGAATCCTCGACTCCAGCGTGCGCATGGGATTTCTGACGTTCCTGCCGTTCTTGCTGAAGGAGCAAGGTGCAACCTTATCGACGATCGGCTCGGCGCTTGCCTTGGTGTTCATTGGCGGTGCTGCCGGGAAGTTTGCATGCGGCTGGCTGGGGGCACGATTCGGCGTACTCGCGACGGTGCTCCTGACCGAGGCGGGCACGGCCGCCGCAATCCTTTCCGTCCTGGTGTTACCGCTCGTCGCGGTGCTGGTGCTTTTGCCCGTTGTCGGCCTCATGCTCAACGGCACCTCCTCGGTCCTCTACGGCACCGTTCCCGAACTGGCGCCATCCGGTCGCACGGAGCGGGGTTTCGCAATCTTCTATACCGGCACGATCGGTGCCGGTGCGATAGCGCCGATCCTTTTCGGGATGTTGGGTGATGCGGTAGGGTCACGCGGGGCCATGATGGCGACGGCAATCACCGCGGCTGCAATTTTGCCGCTCGCGATCGCTTTGGCGCCGCGACTGTCGGCCAGAGCATCGGCTCGCCGCGCGACTGACGGCTAGTCCAAGCGTTTGCCAACGAGAACGCAAAGGTCTGTTGTGATCCAAGCCGTCATTCGCAAAGACACTCGTCATGCCGGGACCTTGATCCGGGCATCCATCCAGCTCACAACAAGTTCTTTCGAAGGGGATGGACAGCCGGGTCGAGCCCGGCAACGACGGAGTGAGTTGACCACTGCTGTTTGAGAGTGCCCCTCACACCTCGCGGCGGCTCAAAAACGCCAATCGCTCGAACAGGTGCACGTCCTGCTCGTTCTTGAGCAGCGCGCCATGCAGCGGGGGGATCAGTTTGCGCGGATCGCGCTCCCGCAGCATCTCCGGCGTCATTTCCTCGTTGAGCAGGAGCTTTAGCCAATCCAGTAGCTCCGAAGTGGAGGGCTTCTTCTTCAGGCCCGGTACCTCGCGGACCTCGAAGAAGATGCGCAAGGCCTCTTCGACCAGGCGCTTCTTGATGCCAGGAAAATGCACGTCGACGATCCGGCCCATGGTCTCGGCGTCGGGAAACTTGATGTAGTGGAAGAAGCAGCGCCGCAGAAACGCGTCCGGCAATTCCTTCTCGTTGTTCGAGGTGATCATCACGATCGGGCGCAGCTTCGCCTTGATGTTCTCGCCGGTCTCGTAGACGAAGAATTCCATGCGATCGAGTTCGAGCAGGAGGTCGTTGGGGAATTCGATATCGGCCTTGTCGATCTCGTCGATCAGCAGCACCGGGCGTTTTTCGGACGTAAAAGCGTCCCATAATTTGCCGCGCTTGATGTAGTTTCCGATATCCGAAACCCGGGCATCGCCGAGCTGGCTGTCGCGCAAGCGCGACACCGCGTCGTATTCGTAGAGGCCCTGCTGCGCCTTGGTGGTGGACTTGATGTGCCAGGTCAACAGCGGCGCGCCGATCGCTTTGGCGACTTCCTCGGCCAGCACGGTCTTGCCGGTGCCGGGCTCGCCTTTGATCAGCAGCGGACGCTCCAGCACGATCGAGGCGTTGACCGCGATCTTGAGGTCATCGGTGGCGACGTAGTCCTTGGTGCCGGTAAATTTCATCTAATCCTGATGCCTGTTTTTGAGGAATTTTGGTGCCAATTTTCGAGCGCAGGAGAGCGCCTCTGGCTTAACAGGAAATGTCAGCCAAAACAGCATTCGTTGCGGGAATGGGGGAATGCGTCAGGCGCGTCTTACCAGCGAAAGGATGACCAAGACGACGATCGCGCCGATGGTGGCGTTGACGATGTCGCGGATCGCGCTGCCGCCAAGGCTGACGCCCAGTTGCGGCAGCAGCCAGCTTGCGACCAGCGCGCCGATGATGCCGACCACGATGTTTCCGATCAGCCCGAAACCGGCGCCGCGCACGATCAAGCCGGCGAGCCAGCCGGCGATCGCGCCGATCACGAGTGCCACTATGATGCCCATTTGAGAAAGCCCCCGCCCAAACCTCGCCAGTACAATTCTAGTTGAAAAAGCTCTCTGGTCCAGGCCCGTCCGGCTCTTGACGTCCTGGGGCTGCCGGGCGATCTAATAACGATGTTCCTGCAATTCTTTACCGCATTGCGCGATGCGCAGGTCCCGGTGACCTTGCGCGAATATCTGACGCTGATGGAGGCGCTCGACGCCAACCTCGCCGAACAAACGGTAGAGAATTTCTACTATCTGTCGCGCACGGCCTTGGTGAAGGACGAGCGGAATCTCGACAAGTTCGATCGCGTGTTCGGCACGGTGTTCAAGGGGCTGGAGAGCCTGCTTGACGCCATGGAGACGGCGGACATTCCGGCCGAATGGCTGAAGAAGCTCGCGGAGAAATACCTCACCGAAGAAGAGAAGAAGCAGATCGAGGCGATGGGCTGGGACAAGCTCATGGAAACTTTGCGCGAGCGCTTGAAGGAGCAAAAGGGCCGCCACCAGGGCGGCAACAAATGGATTGGCACTGCCGGCACTTCACCGTTCGGCGCGCATGGCTACAATCCGGAAGGCGTGCGCATCGGCCAGGAGAAGAACCGCAACAACCGCGCGGTGAAGGTGTGGGACAAGCGCGAATTCAGGGATCTCGACGGCAATGTCGAGCTCGGCATCCGCAACATCAAGATCGCGCTGCGGCGGCTGCGCAAGTTCGCCCGCACCGGCGCGCCGGACGAGCTCGATCTCGATACCACGATCAAGGAGACCGCCAACCACGGCTATCTCGACGTCGTGATGCGCCCGGAGCGGCGCAACGCGGTCAAGGTCCTGGTGTTCTTCGATATCGGCGGGTCGATGGACTCGCACATCGAGCAGGTTGAGGAATTGTTCTCGGCGGCAAAGACCGAATTCAAGCACATGGAATATTTCTACTTCCACAACTGCCTGTATGAAGGCGTGTGGAAGCAGAACAGGCGGCGCTTCACCGACCGCACGCCGACCTGGGACGTGCTGCATAAATACCCGCACGACTACAAGGTGGTATTCGTCGGCGATGCCTCGATGTCGCCTTACGAGATCATGGTCCCCGGCGGCTCGGTCGAGCATGTCAATGAAGAGGCCGGGTCGGTCTGGCTCGAGCGCATCACGCGGACCTATCCGCACGCGGTGTGGCTCAATCCGGTGGCGCAGAAGCACTGGGACTATTCGGAATCGACCACCATCATCCGCCGGCTGTTTTCGGAGCGCATGTTCCCGATCACGATCGAGGGTCTGGAAAGTGCGATGAAGGAATTGGTGCGGTAGACCCGCTGTCGTCATTTCCGGATCTGGTCTCCCGGACGATCCCGGAAGGCTACTTTGCATGGGGTTGTTTTCGATATTTTAGGGAGGTGCAACAAAAATGCCCCAGACTATTCACCGCGGCATCAAGTCGCTGATCGACGAGGCCAACGCCGAGATCGAGACGCTCAGCGCAACCGACGCAATCCAGGCCGCGCAAAGCGATGATGTAGTGATCGTCGATATCCGCGATCCCCGCGAGATCGAGCGCGACGGCCGCATTCCTGGCGCGTTTTCCTGCACCCGCGGCATGCTGGAATTCTGGATCGACCCTTTGAGCCCCTATGCGAAACCGATCTTCCAACAGGACAAGAAGTTCATCTTCCATTGCGCCGGCGGCATGCGCTCGGCGTTGGCGGCAAAGACCGCGCAGGACATGGGCTTAAAGCCGGTCGCGCATATGGGCGGCGGCTTTGCCGCCTGGCGCGACGCCGGCGGTCCGGTTGAAAAATACGAGCCGAAGAAGAAAGCTTGAAATGACTGTCGCCAACGACCCGCTCGTCTCCACCGACTGGCTTGCCACGCATCTGAACGATGCGAATGTGAAAGTCGTCGACGCTTCGTTCAAGATGCCGGGTGTCACGCCGCTGCCGAAGGATGACTATTTCAAGGCGCACATTCCCGGCGCGGTGTTCTTCGATGTCGACGCCGTGTCGGATCACGATAGTCCGTTGCCACATATGTTTCCGAGCGCGGAACAGTTCGGCCGCGACGTCGGCGCACTCGGCATCGGCAACGGCGACATGGTTGTGGTCTATGACGCGGGCGGCTGGGTCGCGGCCCCGCGCGCCTGGTGGATGTTCCTTTCTTACGGTCACAGTCAGGTTCGCCTCCTCGACGGCGGATTGAAAAAATGGCGGGCGGAGGGATATCCGGTCGATGCCGGCGCGGTCACGCCACAACCCGTGACGTTCAGGGCCGCGTTCGACGCACGTCGCGTCCGCAGCATGCAGCAGATGGTCGCCAATGTCGCAAGCAGGGCTGAGCAGGTGATCGATGCGCGTGCCAGCGATCGTTTCGAGGGCCGTGTGGCGGAGCCCCGACCGGGTCTCCGGCCGGGTCACATCCCCGGCAGTCGCAATGTCCCCTACAACCAGTTGTTTGATCCTGCGACCGGCGCCATGAAGCCGCTTGACGAGCTGCGCGCGGCATTCTCCGCCGCCGATGTGAAGCTCGATGCGCCGATCGTTACAAGCTGCGGGTCCGGCGTATCGGCTGCCGTCCTCACGCTCGCGCTCTATCGGCTGGGTGTCGAAAATCCGGCGCTTTACGACGGATCATGGTCGGAATGGGGTTTGCCTGACGGGCCGGCGATTGCAACCGGCCCCGCCTGAGCGTCTGATTAGCGCGCCTGTGTGAGCGGACCAACCTGTGTGATCGGGCTCGCCTGCGTGGTCGGACGGGCCTGTGGGGTCGGACGTGCCCGTGTAATTGGACGTGCCTGCGTGATCGGACGGACTTGTGTGGTCGCACGCGCCTGTGTGATGGGACTAGACTGTGTCGCGACAGGAATTGTGCGCCCGAACAGGTCGGTCGCCGGTTGCAGCGCCGCCTGTTGCGCCAGTTGCGCGCGTCGTATTGCCGCTAGTCTGCGCCGCTCTCTGGCGCGCCGAGCCCGCAGCCGCTGCTTTTTGATCGCGGCCTTGTCCAGCGTTGGACTTGCGGGCGCATCGACAGCGACCGGCGGGCCGCCCAGTGTTGCGATCGTGGTTTGAGTGGTGTCGATTTCGGACGCGGCCGGCGCGCTCGCTTGCCCGGGCGCGGCCGGAGCGGCGTCGCTCGCCGGCGGCGGCGTCTCCAGGATCGCGGCAATCTTGTCGATCGCGGTGATCTTGGTTTCGGTCTCGGGTGCCCCGGCGGTTGCATTGGCCTGGACCGAGCCTCGCTCGCTTGAAGCCGGCGTTTCCGCAGGTGTTTCAGATTTGGCGGTCTCCTGGGTAGTCTCGGACGGTGAAGCTGGTTCGGCTTTGGGCGCAGCGATCTCGTTAGGCTCTTCAGGCGGCGGAGCGATCGTGGCCGGCGCCTCGCGCGCCGTGGTGACGAGCGTCTCCGGAGTTCTCGGCTCCGCCGGCTGTGGCTCGACGACAAGCGCCGCCAGCACAGGCTTGGTGGGCTCGCTCTGCTGGGCAAATATCGTTTCCGGCGGCGCGCGCCACGTTGGATTACTGGCAAACTCCTCGTGAGCCGCGCGCAGCAGTGCGGCTGCGCCCAGGCCGAAGATGAGTATCGACGTCGCCAAGATGATCGCGGCGAGCAGAAAGCGAAAGCCGGGCAGCATCGGGAGGGTGAATTCCGCCTTGGCAGGTTGCTGCGAAGGCCTTTGAGCCAGCGGGAACGCGGTGAAAACGGAACCGGCCGCGTTCGCGGCGCATCGAGCCAGGCCGCGCGCTCGCGAATCAGGTTGATTTGAGAATATCGCAACGCATCCACTGCCGTTTGCAAAAAATCGGCGGTATGAAGGCCGCATCACCTTCCGGACAGCTTTTCTTTGGCCGTGAGACTTGCTTGCAACGGCGCTCGCGGCCGATCACAAATGACTAAATCTGGCGCAGATCGACCGGATAAGTCTTGAATGCGCCGCGATCTTCGGTCATTTGCGATTAACGATCCGGTTGGGCTTTGGGGTCTATACAAGGGCGATGATGATCAAACACATTCTGACGGTATGTGCGGTCGCGGCAGCGGGCGCGGCCGGAACCTCGCTTGTGCAGGCCCAACAAGGTTATCCGTTACCCCCCGGGGCCGTGTACGCACCTCAAGCTCAATCCTATCCACCGGGCGGATATCCGGCCGATTATCGACGTGGCCCGGGCGCACCCGATTTTGACGCTCTGGAGGACGATGAGGCGCCGCAGAACTCTGCCGTGCTGCCGCCGCCCGGCCCGGTGCTCTCGCCCGACGATCCGCGCTACGGCCGCCCTCTCGGTGCCCCGCCGGTCTACTCCGCCGCGCCGACCGGTCCGGTCCTTTCACCAGACGATCCACGTTACGGCCGCCCGGCCGGTCCGCCGCCGGTGATCTACGCCGATCGTCCTGGCGGTCCGTCACAGGGCATGGACCCGAACTATGATAACCGCGGCTTGCGTCCGCCAGAGGCCATCGGCGCACCAACCGGCGCCACCAGTACGCTGCAGCCTTCCGTCGGGGTTGACGGCAAACCGATATCGCTGGCGGCGCTGCCGCCGGAGGAACAGCCGGAAGTCGCTCCTGTGCAGCTTTCGCCGAACCTGCGCCGGCAGGAGGTTGCGTTCCCTACCAAGGAGCCGGCGGGAACGCTGATCGTCGATACGTCCCATACCTACCTTTACTACGTGCTCGGCGGCGGTCGCGCGATCCGCTACGGCGTCCGCGTCGGCCGCGACGGTTTTACCTGGACCGGTGTGCAAAAGATTTCGCGCAAGGCTGAATGGCCGGACTGGCATCCGCCGTCTGAGATGATCGAGCGGCAGCCCTATCTGCCGCGCTTCATGGCCGGCGGTCCGGGCAATCCGCTCGGCGCGCGCGCAATGTATCTCGGCAATACCGTGTATCGCATCCACGGCACCAACCAGCCCTCGACAATCGGCAAATTTGTCTCGTCGGGCTGTATCGGCATGCTGAACGAGGACGTGTCGGATCTGTTCGACCGGGTAAAGGTCGGCACCCGCGTGGTGGTATTGCCCGGCGGCCCGCCGCCAGGCATGGCGACCGCCTCCGTGCAGCCGGTGCCGGGATCTGCTGCCCCGGGCGCGGCGGCCATGCCGCCGGCGCCGATGTCGAATGGCCCTGTTCCCGGCACGCAGCCCACGGTCGTGCCGCCGCTGCCCGCGCCGGTGACCGTGCGCTAACGGGCGCCGCAAACGCCAACGTTCAAAGCCAACGTTCAAAAGAGGCACGCCGCGGCGTGCCTCTTTTGTTGGCGCAGGCATTGCACGCCAAGTGATGCAACGGCGCCCAGGTTTCGACGTTGGCGCGGCGAGGCAAAACGATGCTTCAGGAAGCGTGTCTGACTTATCCGCCGCTGAATACCCTCAAGCCGATCGCCGATGACGTCTGGATCGTCGATGGTCCCGTGATCCGGTTTGGCCCAGCCTGGCTTGAAATGCCGTTTCCGACCAGGGCAACGATAGTTCGCCTCGCCAATGCGCGGCTGTTCGTTCACTCGCCCACCCCGTTGGTTCCCGGCCTTCAGGCGGAGATCGCAAAGATCGGACGGCCGCAATGGATCATCGGACCGAACCGGTTGCACTATTGGTGGATACCGGATTGGCACACCGCCTATCCGGATGCCGAAATCTATCTTGCGTCCGAAACGAAACGGCGGGCCGGCCGCCGGTTAGATTTCGAGGGCCGGTCGCTCGATCGGCCGGCCGGCTATCCCTGGGATGATGAGATCGCGACGCTTCCGATCAGAGGAAGTTACATGACGGAAGTGGAGTTCTTCCATCGGCGCTCCAGGACGCTTGTGCTGACCGATCTGATCGAGAATTTCGAGTCACAAAAGCTCACGACGCCTGTCATGCGGTTTTTGACCTGGATCGGGGGTGTTCGAGATCCAGACGGCAGTACGCCGCGGGACATGCGGATGACTTTTTCGAACAGCAGGCCGCAATTGAGAAACGCCATCCGGAAGATGATCGGCTGGAATCCGGAACGCGTGATACTCGCACACGGACGCTGGTATGACCGCAACGGCCAAGCGGAACTACGGCGCGCCTTTCGCTGGATATTGGATCGGTGACAATGCTCGGCGTGCTTCTTACACGCCGCCACATTCGCGCGCTTGAATTCACGTTTGATCCGACTACCTGCCGAGCGTTGCAAGTAGGAGGATCAGCACATGCGCATTTTCGTTGCAGGCGCTACCGGCGCCGTGGGCCGTCCGCTGGTTCGCGCACTGGTATCGGCTGGGCATTCGGTCGCAGGACCCACTCGTTCGGCAGCGAAGGTCGAAGCCATCAAGCGAATGGGTGCGGAACCTGTCGTCGCCGATGGCCTCGACGCGGCTTCTATCCGGACAGCGGTGGTGTCCGTCAGGCCCGAGATCATCATCCATGAAATGACCGATCTCGGTAACGTGATGGATCTCAGGCATTTCGATCGCACGTTCGCGGCCACCAACGCGTTGCGGACCCGTGGCACCGACCATCTGCTGGCCGCCGCCCACGAGGCCGGCGTCAAGCGCTTCATCGCCCAGAGCTACTGTGGCTGGAGCTTCGCGCGCACAGGCGGTCCGGTCAAAACCGAGGCGGACGCGCTTGATCCGGACCCGCCGCCGGAATTTCGGCGGACGCTGCAGGCGATCCAGCATTTGGAGCGCACCGTAACCAGTTCAGCCGATCCCGACGGCATCGTGCTGCGCTATGGAGCGTTCTACGGACCCGATACCGGCATGCTGGCCCCTGCCATGATTGGCCAGCTGCGTCATCGGCGCGTGCCGTTGATCGGCGACGGCGCCGGCTGTTGGTCGTTCATTCATGTCGATGATGCGGCTTCCGCCACGGCTGCTGCGATCGAGCGCGGCCGCGCCGGCAACATCTACAATATCGTCGACGACGAACCGGCGGAGGTCAGCGAATGGCTGCCCGCGCTTGCCGGGATGCTCGGCGCCAAGCCGCCGCTTCACGTGCCGGCCTGGATCGGCCGCATCGTTGCAGGCGAGCATATGGTTGCCATGATGACGCAGGTGCGGGCGGGCTCGAACGCCAAAGCGAAACGTGAGCTCGGCTGGCATCCGGCCCATTCATCATGGCGCTTCGGGTTTGCCGAGATCGCGAGGCAAAGTGTTGCGCGACAGGTTGCCGCTTGAACAGCGCGGCTTTAGGCGAGCCGCCGCAACGGCTCGCCCTTGAACCAGGCGTCAATGCCCTCGACCATCTGGCCGTAGTGATTGCGAAAACCTTCCTCGGTGGCATAGCCGAGGTGCGGGGTCAGCACCATGTTATCGAGCTTGCGGAAAGGATGATCGACCGGCAACGGCTCGACCGAAAACACGTCGAGCGCCGCGCCCGCGATCTTTCTCTCGCGCAAGGTTTCCAGCAGCGCCGCCTCATCGACGATGGGGCCGCGCGCGGTGTTGACGAGGTAGGCGGTCGGCTTCATGCGCGCGAGGTCTGCAGCTCCGACCAGGCCGCGCGACCGCTGACCCAGCACCACATGGATGGTGATGACATCGGCGGTCTTGAACAGCTCCTCCTTGGTGGCGTAGGTCACGCCGACCTCCTTGCACCGTTCTGGCGTCAGGTTCGGGCTCCAGGCGATGACGTTCATGCCGAACGCTTGGGCCAGTCCCGCCACCTTGCCGCCGAGCTTGCCGAGGCCGATGACGCCGAGCGTCCTGCCCTCGATCTCGTGACCGACGAATTTCTGCCACGGCTGGCCTTCGTGCATCCGCGCATTCTCGCGACCGATATTGCGGGTCAGCTCCAAGATCAGGCCCATGGTCAGCGGTGCGGTCGGATCGCGCGCAAATTGCGTGCCGCAGAGCACGACGTTGTGATTTTTGGCCGCTTCCATGTCGATGGCGGCATTGCGCATGCCCGAGGTGATCAGGAGCTTCAGTTTGGGTAGGGCTGCAAACAGCGCGCGCGGAAACGGCGTGCGCTCGCGCATGGCGCAGATGATCTCGAAGTCTTTCAGCGCGCCGGCGGCGGCTTCGGACCCGGCAAAGGGCTGATTGAACACCGTGATGTCGATACGATCGGTGACCTTCGACCAGTCCGCGCTCGAAAGCGAGAGATTGAAATAGTCGTCGAGGATTGCACAGTGCAGCCGCGTCATGTTGAGGTCCGTTCACGGCAAGAGGACGGCGCGGGAACGCGTCGTCCGGGAACTGCCATGGTCGCGCGCAATCGAGGTCGGCGCAAGCGCCTGCGGCCTTGAAAGGTCGCCGGCGGGACTAACGAGCGCCCCGGCCGGTATCGGATCAATCAGTTCGAGCGGGCGATCTGCTTGGCGCGCCAAGCGGGGCCCGGGCCGCGCATATAATGCAGTTCCGGCCGGTAGGGGTTGAACGCCTTTGCGAAGAAATGCTGCCAGAAAGCCTTGAATTCAGCGAAAGGCGCGGGCTCTCCGTTGCGGCGGGTTGCCGGGGAGGAAAGGGACGCCGAAGTGATCGTTGCCATGACGCGGCCTCTTTTTTTCATTCGCGGCTTTGCCGCGGGGCGCCTTTTTTGCGCTGAAGCCGAGTTTTGGCCTGATTTGTTAAAAGATAGTTTCAATTGCCGTCATTCGCCGCACACATGGTGTCCATCCCGTATTCATCCGTGGTGAACGGATGGAAAACATTGCCCTTTGGGGCCGCCGCCGCTACATCAGCGGCAGCAAATCTCCCATAAATCCGCTCGTTTCCAAGGGATCGCGATGGCCCGCCAGTTCGTCTATTTCATGCAGGGTCTGTCCAAGACCTATCCGCCCAACCGCAAGGTGCTCGATAACGTCCATCTATCGTTCTATCCGGATGCCAAGATCGGCGTACTCGGTGTCAACGGCTCCGGTAAATCGACCCTGCTGCGGATCATGGCCGGCCTCGACAAGGAATATAACGGCGAGGCCTGGGTCGCCGAGGGCGCCCGCGTCGGTTACCTCGAGCAGGAGCCGCAGCTCGATCCCACCTTGACCGCGCGCGAAAACGTGATGCAGGGCGTCGCCAAGCAGAAGGCGATCCTCGACCGCTACAACGAACTGGCGGCCAATTATTCCGACGAGACCGCCGACGAGATGACGAAATTGCAGGACGAGATCGAAGCGCAAGGCCTGTGGGATCTCGACAGCAAGGTCGATCAGGCGATGGATGCGTTGCGCTGCCCGCCCGACGACGCCGATGTGACCAAGCTCTCCGGCGGCGAGCGCCGCCGCGTCGCGCTGTGCCGTCTGTTGCTCGACCAGCCCGAGCTGTTGCTGCTGGACGAGCCGACCAACCATCTCGACGCCGAATCGGTATCCTGGCTCGAAGGGCACCTGCGCAACTATCCCGGTGCCATCCTGATCGTGACCCACGACCGCTACTTCCTCGACAACGTCACCGGATGGATACTTGAGCTCGATCGCGGCCGCGGCATTCCTTACGAAGGCAATTATTCATCCTGGCTGGTGCAGAAGCAGAAGCGCCTCGAGCAGGAGGGCCGCGAGGAGGCCGCCCATCAGCGCACGCTCGCACGCGAGCAGGAATGGATCGCGGCGTCGCCAAAAGCGCGCCAGGCCAAATCCAAGGCTCGCTATCAGCGTTACGAAGACCTGCTGAAGCAAGCGAGCGAAAAACATACCCAGACCGCACAGATCACGATCCCCGTGGCCGAGCGGCTCGGCCAGAACGTGATCGATTTCGAGGGGCTCACCAAAGGGTTTGGCGACGACCGGCTTTTGATCGACAATCTCACCTTCAAGCTGCCGCCGGGCGGCATCGTCGGCGTGATCGGCCCCAACGGCGCCGGCAAGACCACGCTGTTTCGGATGATCACGGGACAGGAGAAGCCGGACACGGGCACGATCACGATCGGCGAGAGCGTGCATCTCGGCTATGTCGACCAGTCGCGCGACTCGCTCGACGGCAAGAAGTCGGTGTGGGAAGAAATTTCCGGCGGCAACGAATTGATCCTGCTCGGCAAGCGCGAGGTGAATTCGCGCGGCTATTGCTCGTCGTTCAATTTCAAGGGCGCCGACCAGCAGAAGAAGGTCGGCTCGCTGTCGGGGGGCGAGCGCAACCGCGTCCATCTTGCGAAGATGCTGAAATCCGGCGCCAATGTGCTGTTGCTCGACGAGCCCACCAACGATCTTGATGTCGACACGCTGCGCGCGCTGGAAGAGGCGCTGGAGGATTTCGCCGGCTGCGCTGTCATCATCAGCCACGACCGCTGGTTCCTCGACCGTATCGCCACCCACATGCTCTCTTTCGAGGGCGACAGCCATGTCGAATGGTTCGAAGGCAATTTCCAGGACTATGAGAAAGACAAGATGCGAAGGCTCGGGCAGGATTCCGTCATTCCGCATCGGGTGAAGTACAAGAAGCTGACAAGGTGAGGCGGCCTAACTCGACTACCCCACCTTCTCCGCCAGCCACATCTTGATCAGCGACTGATACGGCACGTCGCGCTTGTTGGCGGCGATCTTGATTTGCTCCAGCAAGCCCAACGGCAGGCGAATCGAGATCGCCGTGGTCGAGGGCTTCAGGTTTGGAAAGCGCATGCGCTCGGCCTTGCTCCAGTCGACGTAGTCGGCGGAATCGTGTGTTTCCCAAAATTTCCTTTCCTCGGCTTCGGTCTTGAAGGCAGGAATTGGTTTAAGCTTGCTCATAAGCTTTCCTCTCCTTTCGATGCATGTCTCGCGCCGATATCACCCGAACCATGGTTCCATTGTGACGGAGGGTGAAGGTGATATGCAGCAGGCGATTTTGCGCTGTCTTTCCCAACGCATTAAAACGCTGCTCCGTTTCACTATGCCTTGCATCCTCGATAACGATCAGCGGATCGTTGAAGAAGATACTTTCCGCTTCGGCCTGACTAACGTCATGTTTGTCCGCACTCTTGCGGCTGTTGCCGTCGTCCCAGTCAAAACCCGCGATCTGGTCAAGGTCGATCATTCTGTATATGCTCAATATATACAAAGCGAGACGTCAATGCAATATGGATTATTGTTCGAGCGTCTGAAAAATGGGCTAGGAGCACTTGTGCTTGTTGCGGCTTTCGTGGTGCTGCCTCCTCCAGCCCTCGCCGCCGATGCCGCCTTCACGCAATTCATCGCCTCGCTCTGGCCGGAGGCGCAGGCCGCCGGCGTCTCGCGCGCGACGTTCGATGCCGAGACGAGAGGCCTTGAGCCCGACTACAAGCTGCCCGATCTGATCCTGCCCGGACGGCCCGCGACCGGCGCGCCGTCGCAGGCCGAATTCGTGCAGGTGCCCGCCGATTACATCAAGGAAGCGGCCATTGCGCGGTTAGCTGCCGAGGGGCAGCGGTTGATGCAGAAATACAGGGACGCATTGAACACGATCGAAGCGCGCTTCGGCGTTCCCGCAACCGTTGTGCTGGCGATCTGGGCCCGCGAGACCGATTTCGGCCGCTACACGTTGCCCTATGATGCCGTACGCGTGATGGCGACCCAGGCCTATGTCGGCCGGCGCAAGGATCAATATCGCAACGAATTCATCCTGGCGCTGAAGATCCTCGGCGAGGGCAATGTCGCGCGAAAAGACATGCGCGCGTCCTGGGCCGGCGCCACCGGGCTAACCCAGTTCCTGCCGTCGGAATATTACAAGCACGGTGTGGATCTCGACGGCGACGGCCGCATCGACATCTGGCATTCGGTGCCGGATGCGCTCGCCTCCGCAGCCCAGCAGCTCGTCAACAAGGGCTGGCAGAGCGGCGTGCGCTGGGCCTACGAGGTCGAGGCTCCCGCCAATGTCGATTGCACGCTAGGCGTTCCCGAAGTGACAAAGCCGATCGGCGAATGGCTGCGCGAAGGTTTTGTGCCGGTGCGCGGACAAAAGCTCAGCGCAGCCGAGCTGGCGCAGCCGGCGTCGCTGTTGCAGCCGGAAGGCATTTATGGACCGTCATTCCTCACCACCAAGAATTACTTCGTGATCAAGGAATACAATTTTTCCGATCTTTACGTGTTGTTCGTCGGCCACTTGTCCGACCGGATGGTGAGCCCGCAACCGTTCGCAACGCCGTGGTCGGCCTCGAGGCAACTGCGCACCGCCGATGTCGAAGCCATGCAGCGCGCCTTGACGCGGATCGGGTTGTACAAGGACAAGCTCGACGGCAAGGCCGGCATGCTGACCCGCGCCGCGCTCGGGGCCTACCAGAAATCTGCCCGCCTCAAGGTCGATTGCTGGCCGAGCGAAGCGGTGCTGCGTTCGATCAGCGCGGCGCGCTAAAATTCTTGATATGGAATAAAAAAGCCCGGCCGAGATATCGGCCGGGCTTCTGATGGATACGCCGATCGATCGTAGCGTTTTCGAGCGAAGTGGAAACCGGTTCGCGTGAAGAAAACGCCTCACATAAAAAGGATCAGTTGCAGACTTGAACGGGCCGGACCTGCCAGCCGTAGCCGTCCCAGAAACGTTGCCGGGTCCAGTAGCAGCCGGGGGGCGGCGGGGGCGGGCCTTCCACATAGACCGGTCCGCCATAGGCCGGCCGGCTGGAAGCGATGGCGCCGCCGATGATCGCGCCGCCGATCAGTCCTCCCACCACGCCTGCGGCAACACCGCGCTGGGCGTGGGCGGGCGCGGGTGCCACGGCTATCGAGCCGGCGATCGTCGCAACCGCGAGGAAGGCGGCAATGGTCTTCGTCATGTCTTGGGCTCTCCTGGAGATGGCGCCATCGATCGCGCCGGGTTTAGGTGAACTTACATGCTGTCTTCGGAGCTTTCCGTTCGCCTAAAAAACCGCACAACGGTCAACGGAAAGTAAACGGCCGCGCCTCGTGATCCGAAAAAGCGGTCTTTTTCGGGCGTTGAAAAGGATACGCCCCGGATAGTTGGTTGTTTTCCGGGGCGCCCTGGAGTTTTAACGAAGATGAACGGGTCAGCCGCAGACGCGTACGCTGCGCACGCGCCAGCCGTAGCCGTCCCAGAAACGCTGACGCTGCCAGTAGCAGCCGCCATACGGATCATCGGCGACATAGGCCGGGCCGCCGTAATAGCCATAGGGCCTGTAGCCCGGATAGTATCCCGGCCCGTAGTAATACGGACTCGATGCGATCGCGCCGCCGATAATGGCGCCGCCGAGCAGCCCGGCGGCAATACCGACGCCGACGCCGCGTTGTGCATGGGCCGGAGCGGGCACCGCCACGGCCGAAACGGCCAAGGTGGCGACGGCAGCCAATGCCATCAAAATTCTCTTCATGGCGTTACCTTTCTCACGAAGCCAGGACAGTCAGGAAAGCATTCTGTCGCCAACGAAAGTTCCACATTTCGCTTGAACGATCAATGAACGGAACAGCCACATTGGCGACGAATTTGGGCGGCGACGGGGCGCGGGTACCTCCTCGAGCGAGATTAACCATCACAAGCGCGCTGACGGCCGTTGGAATTCTGATCGGTGGCACGTCGCTCGCTTGCTACCTGCTGATGACGCGATCGGCGAAGCGTCGCGCCAGGCGCGGATTGTCGCGCGACGGCTCCGGGCCGGACGGCGGCAGCTACCTTGAGAGCAGCAATGGGAGCATCTTGAGCTCGTTCGCCGGCGAGCATTCAGCGGCCGACAGTTCGGGGAATGTCGACGGCGGCGGGGGCGACAATGGTGGAGGCGGTGATGGGGGCGGCGGCGGGAGCGATTGAGGTGAGTGTCGCGGACTGCGCCGCGTTTGATCCAGCGCTACGGCGACTTCTTAGATTCGTTCTAGGCTTGATAAGAGATCAGTTTGGAATCACTTGAAATAGCTGTTTTTCCTTTTGCATCGTGCCTAGGTCTTAAATATCGATTGCATCGCATCACCGAAGGGCCGCCTGTTTTTCATGATTGTTTGTTCCTGCAACATCCTCAGCGATCACGATGTCCGCAATGCCGTCAGCGCAACTTCGGACCTGCCGCGAAACGCCAAGCAACTTTATGATTGCCTCGGCTGCAGCGCCGAATGCGGTCGCTGCGCACGTACCATCCAGTCCATCATTGATGAGGCTTTAGGCCCCTGCGCCAAGGCCTGTCGTTCCGGCTGCCCGCATAATAACGATGCCGTGGCGGACGAACCCGCGTACACCGAGTTCGCGCTCGCGGCCTGCTGATCCAGCCAAATCCCGGTTTTCCTGCTCCCTGCGACGGGGTCGCTGTTGCCCTTGCGCTCCACCTGATTTAGAAGCATTCTAAATACGATCCAGGCCGGCTTTGGCCTCAAACCGTGGAGTGCACGAATGCAGGGCGATCCCAAAGTCATCGATTACCTGAACAAGGGCCTGCGCCACGAGCTGACCGCCATCAACCAGTACTGGCTGCACTATCGGGTGCTGAACAATTGGGGCCTCCTGGAGATGGCCAAGACCTGGCGCAAGGAATCCATCGAGGAGATGGAGCACGCCGACAAATTCACCGACCGCATCCTGTTTCTCGACGGCTTTCCCAATATGCAGGTGCTCGATCCCTTGCGGATCGGCCAGAACGTCAGGGAAATCATCGAATGCGATCTCGCCACCGAACTTAGCGCTCGCGCCCTTTACCAGGAGGCGGCAACCTATTGCCACAGCGTCAAGGATTACGTCTCGCGCGACCTGTTCGAGAAGCTGATGAAGGACGAGGAGCATCACATCGATTTCCTCGAAACCCAGCTTGATGTGATCGGCCGCATCGGCCTTGAGCTCTACACCCAGAAGCACGTCGGCGGACTCGAGAGCGAGAAATAGGCGAACATTACTTGTCGTCCCCGCGAAAGCGGACCCATAACCACGAATGGTCGTTGTTTGTTGGCTGTTGCTTCAGCCGTCGCCAGAACACACGTCCGTGGTTATGGGTCCCGGATCGCGTTCGCTCCGCTCACTTGTCCGGGACGACGGCTTTTAGGTACCAGATCTCTCACAGCTGCGTCTTATAGCGCTCTTCAACCACGGCCTGGGGTTCCGGCTCGCCGAGCTTGGTCTGGTCGTGGATCATCTGACTGATGCTCGGAATTACCGATCGCTCGACCTTCGTATCTGATGACCACAGGCGTGCGCGCATCAGCGCCTTGCCGCAATGGAAATAGGCTTCAGTTACGTCGATGCTCAGGACCGCGCGCGGCGGCTTGCCAAATTCCACCATCGATGCCAGCAAACCCGGATCCGCGGTAAGTCGTCCCTTGCCGCCGACGCGCAAGGTCTCGTCGATCCCCGGCACGAAGAAGATCAGTTGCAGCAAGCCGCTTCCCTCGACGATGTTCCTGAAACTGTCGATCCGGTTGTTGCCCGAGCGATCCGGCATCAGAATTAAGCTCGGCCCCGCGACATGGACAAACCCCGGATTGCCGCCGCGCGGCGAAGCATCGACGCTGCCGTCCGAGCCTGACGTGGCGAGCACGCAAAACGGCGACATCGCGATGAATTTCTTGGCGTGCTCGTCGATCTCCGGACGCGCCTTGGCGATGACGCGCGGCGTCGGTTTCGGATAGATCGTAGCGAGATCGCTGGCGGCAAGATCGGCCATGGGCGTGCTCCGGTCGAAGGTTTGGAGAAGGATATCACAATTCTCGTCATTGCGAGAAGCGAAGCGACGAAGCAATCCAGACTTGATAGGCGGGTCCATGGATTGCTTCGCGGAGCCCGTCATCGGGCGCGCATTCGCGCGACCGTTGGCTCGCAATAACGGGCGAAGAGCGCCTCACACCGCGTCGGCTGGCACGAAGCAACTGATGACGATGCTGCCGCGGTGATGCACGTACCACACCACGGCTTCGCCGACCGGGTTGCCGCGGTCGCGGATGACGGCGCGTTCAGGCACTGCCATCCATTGGCCTTCGATCGGGACCCAATAAGAGCCCTCGTGGAAATCATAGTTCGTGCGATGGCCGTCGGAAATGTCGCAGCAGGGCACGCCGTTCGGCGCCATCACGCTCTTGAACCAGGCGCGGATATCGGGTGGGACGTTCTCGTACTGCCCATTGTCGAATGCAAATGCCGTGGTCCCGAGCGCGGACAGGGACGCGAGCAAAGCGATGTGCGCGAGCCTTTGCATGCGGTCCTCCGACGGCACAGCCACGAATCGAACGAACGCGATTAAGCCGGAGTTGTTTCGCCGATGCACGCTCAAAAAATAAGCGACGCAAGCGGTTTGAAGAATTGATGCGCTGCGAAATCAGCGCATCGCTTCGCATCGTCTGCTGTGGCGCGGTCTGCAACAATTCCTACAAGGGCTGCTTGTAGAATGCCGCATTGCCTGTGGTCAGATGCCCGCGCGTCTCGGTGCTCGCGGGAATGAGATAGAGCTGGCCGCGCTTGATCCGCTTGATCGCCGCTGATGTGACGCGGTTTTCCGGCGGATTGCGCTCATCGTCGGCGGCAATGATCGCAAGCGTCGGCCGACGCACGGCGCAGCAACGATTCATCAGGATTCTTCCCTCGGACGCGACCGCCTGTTCGGCCGGCTCCCGAGAGAAAAGCACGGCACCGGCGATAATATTCCCTAGCGCCCGTTCAGCACATTCAGCGCGTACCAGCCCCAGTAGACTCGGTGGCGGGCGATCAGTCCGTCCCGGACTTCCATGACTTCCACGAGCTCCATCTGGTCTCCTTCCGGCGTTGCGCGGGGATATTCCCACATGATCACGCGCTCATCGCTGAAGAAACCGGTCCTGAAGCGCTTGCGCTGCGGCGGATTGGTTTGAAATACGAGGGCGATGAATTTGCGCAAATTGTCCTTGCCCTGGACGATGCCTTGTTTCGTCTTCATGAGGTGTTGAACGAGCGGGCTTTCGATCGATGCATCGTCCGCGTAGAGCGACAGCGACGCTTCGAGATCTTTCCTGCCCAGCGCGTCGTCCCACATCTGATAGATACGTTCAGCGTCTCGTTGGCTTGTTGTACCGGTCATGGCGGTTCCCTTCGTCTTGTGTTGAGGTCGGCCAGGATCGCAAAGACCGCCTGCCTGACGTTTCATCAAAATATGAAATGAGCGACGGCTGAAACTGGCTATAATCCGGAACCAGGAGTTCAAATGGCGCGTATCCAGCCGTCGGTGCATTCAGGATTTTCGAAGATCACGGACGCGCTGGGCGATCCGGCGCGGGAAGCGATCGTCAGTGCGCTTTCCGACGGCAAGGCGTGGCCCGCCGGCCACTTGGCGCTCGCCGCAGGCATATCTGCGCAAAGCGCCAGCGCGCATCTGCAAAAATTGGTGGATGCGAGGGTGCTGTCGGTCTGGTCGCAGGGCAGGTTCCGATATTACCGGATCGCCAATGATGACGTCGCATCATTGATCGAAACCCTCGTCGATCTTGCCGCCAGGACGGAGCAGGTCGATCGCAAATGTGCGCGGCTGCCGGAACCGTTGCGCCAGTCGCGCACCTGCTACGGTCATCTTGCAGGCCAGCTTGGCGTCTCGCTTTCCAATGCGCTGACCCGCCACCAACTTGTCGGCGTTAGCGACCGAACCGGGTTCGTCACGGACAAGGGTCTTGCCTGGTGCCGATCCGAACAGATCGACTTCAAGCCGAGGCACGAGCCGCATCTGCGCCTTTGCAACGACTGGACCGAACGCGTTCCCCATTTCGCCGGCCCGTTTGCCAACGCGATCCTGCGGCGGCTGGTCGAGACGCGATGCGTTGCGCCTGCGGCGATCCCGCGCGCATTGCGGCTTACGCAAAAAGGTCGTGCCTTCTTTGCCCGGCTCGGAGCGGAGGTTCCGTTTTGACGGTAGGCGCGGTATGGGCGGCTAGCGAGCGTACAGCATGATCCGGAAAAGTGGACACCGGTTTTCCGAAAAGATCATGCTCAATCAAAAACCTAAAGCGCGATGACGATCTAACTTAGTCTCATCGCGCTTTAGCCTCAGCTCATGCGCTGTCCTCGACATCGGTCTCCGGCCTGTCGTTGCCTGTGGCCGTTTCGTTGTGCCACTTGCCATCGGCAGTCTCATACTCGATCGACTCGGTGCGGCCGGGCACCCGCTGTTCGCCAGCAACGCGCCTTGCGGCGGCAAGTGCCGCGGCATGGGTCGCAAACGGTTCGGAGAATACGCCATTGGCGGTATAGGCCCAGCCGCCGTCGTGCTGGACGATCTTGTAGGTGACGTGGGACATTGAAAGGAACTCGCCTCATCGCACGGATAAATGGACCGCTTATTCTATGACAAAAATGTGCCGTGATGTAGCAATTTGCCTTACCCGATCGTCCTTGAGAGAAGGTATTCGGTGCCGTCCCCGGCAGAGGAGAAAGACGATGTGCCGCAACATCAAGACGCTGTTTAATTTCGACCCGCCGGCGAGCGAGGATGAGATCCATGCTTCGGCGCTGCAATTCGTGCGCAAGCTTTCCGGCTTCAACAAGCCCTCGCAGGCCAACGAAGCCGCGTTCGAGCTTGCCGTCAAGGAAGTCTCGGAAACCGCCCGTCGCCTTTTGACCTCGCTGCATACGCATGCGCCGGCGCGCGACCGCGCAATCGAGGCGGAGAAGGCGAAGGAGCGCTCGCGGCTGAGGTTCGGGTAGCGTAAGTCGGTGGGAGAATTGGCATGGCGGAGTACATCTTTTTCATGCACGATGACGCGCTCGGCGATGAGGACGCCTGGGGGCCATACCTCCAGGGGCTGCGGCAGGGCGGGTCCTTTGAAGGTGGCAGTGCCATAGGTGACGGCATCTGCGTACGAAAGAGTGGAGGACCCGGACCAATAACGGGCCACATCACCGGATTCATTCGGGTAAATGCCGACGGTATAGATCAGGCCAAGGCGCTGCTGATCGGCAATCCGGTATTCGAAGCCGGCGGAACAGTAGAAATCCGTGAACTGCTGCGGACGGATTAATTCCGACGAAAGGCGAGGTATGGCGTCGAGCTAATCCGTATCCCACGCGACGGGCAGATTGAGCAGGCCGCGAAACGCCCACCCGCCGATCTTGACCGGCTCTGCCTGGTCGAGGCGCAAGCCCTTCAAGCGCGCGAAGATCCTGGGCAGCGCCACATCGGCGACCATCGCCCGCGAGGCAAAGGCGCCGGCGCAATAATGCGGGCCGGCGCCGAACGCGATGCTTTTCGAGGTGTCGCGGGTGATGTCGAAACGATCGCCATCGCTAAAACACGCTTCGTCGCGATTGGCCGAGCCGAACATGAAGAACACGCGGTCTTCCGGCTCGAAATCGACGCCGCCATAGCTCCACTGCTTCGCCACCCGCCGCGGCGACATTCCGATCGGCGCGATCCAGCGCGCATATTCCTCGAACACGTCGATCCACTTCGCTTTGCCCTCGGCTACCCACGCGAGTTGCTCGGGATGGGTCAACAGCGCCCAGACCGAGCCTGAGATGGCGTCGCGCGGCTCGTTCTGGCCGCCCGAGATCGCGAGCTTGACGTTGGCGCGGATGCTGTCGATGTTCTGGCCGGCCGCCAGCAGCACGCTCAGAATCGAGGTGTTGGGATGTTTTGACACGACCGGGATCATGTCGTCGATCGCCGCATCGATCCCGGCGGTGGCGGCATGGCAGCGCGCCTCGACTGCCTTATTCCCGGTGTAATTGGCAATGCCGTCGATCATCGCCTGCGACCACGCGTCCATGTCCTCGAACCGCATGTTGGTCAGCCCGGTGATGTCCTTCAGGCATTCCGCTGACAGCGGCAGCGCCAGCGCTTTGCAGAGATCGGCGCGGCCTGCCGGCGCGAGCTCCTCGATGATGCGGTCGGCATGGGCCTGAAATTTCTTCAGCCAGGTGTCGCGCACGGCGCGCGGCGAAACCGATGGAAACATCGCGGCGCGTTCCGACATATGCGCCTCGCCATCCTTGCGCATCATGTTGTGGCCCATCAGGACGTTCATCAGCCCGGCCGGCTGATGCGAGGAGAATACGTCGATGCGCTTCTCCTGCGTGAAGATGTCGTCGCGGCGGGTGAAGATGGTCGAGCCTAGCTGCGGCACGAACGCGATCGGCGCGTGCTTTCGCATCTGGGCCAGATCAGGATAGGGATCGTCCCAAAATCGGGCAACGTCGATCTCGTAATGCGGGGCGTTGGACATCGGTGTCCCTCAGATCGTCCTGTAGCCGCCATCCACCATCACGATCGAGCCCGAGACGTAGGATGACAGGTCGGAGGCGAGGAAGATCGCCGGGCCGACAATGTCTTCAGGCTTGCCCGCGCGGCCGAGCGGGGTGTGGTCCATGAAAACCTGCACCAGCCCCGGATTGGCGGCGCGCACCTTCTCGTTCAGCGGCGTTTCGATAAAACCCGGGCCGATCGCGTTGACGCGCACGCCGTCCTTGCCGAGCTCGGCGGCGAGCGCCTTGGTGAAGCCGAGCACGCCGTGCTTTGAGGCGGTATAGGCAGGCGAACTCGGCGTGCGCAGGTGCACGAACGATTGGATGGATCCAATATTGACGATGCGCCCCTTGGCCGCGCGCAACGGCTCGAGAAAAGCATGCGTCACGTTGAAGACGCCGGTGAGGTTGATGGCGATGATGTCTTCCCAATCGCTGATCACGGCCTCCCGCGCGCCTAACATGCCGTTGCGGCGGGCAATACCCGCGTTGTTGACGAGGATCGAGACCTGTCCGACCTTATCCGCGATTTGCCTCGCGACCGCGACGCAGTCCTCGCGCCTGGTCACGTCGAGCGCAAAACTGTCCGCCTTGCCGCTGCCATCGCGGATTTCCTTTGCCACTTCGGATGCCGCTTTGTCGTTGACGTCGAGCAGCACGACGCGGGCGCCCTCACGGGCATAACCGGAAGCGATCGCGCGTCCGATGCCGGAAGCGGCTCCGGTGACGACGGCGATGTGATTTTGCAGGAGAGCCATGGGTGTTTCCTCCACATTTTGTTTTTGGGAATCCGGTCCGGCATTATGTCATGTGCTGACGGCTTCGTGAATGGCGCGGCAGTGGCGCACGATGTTGTCATGCGCGACCACGAATTGCTTGAGCGGCGTGTCGATGTCGTAGAAATAGATGTTGGCGACAAAACCGTAGATGCCGGCATCAATGCCGGTCGGCCGCTCGCCATGCACATAACCTTTCGGGGGAATGAGATCGGCAATCGCGGCGAGATCGGCGAGCCCGCGCGCCATTGCGGCGTCGGGTTCGTAGCGGCCGATGCCCTGGTAGTAGTAGCGCTGGGCATTGAACGCCTGCGCCTTGGCGAGGCCCTCTTCGGTCAGGCTCGGATGCTCGCGCTTGAGCGCATCGCGGAACGCGTGCCAGTAGCGCTCGTCCTTCCAGCGCGAATACGACATCACCCAATAGAGGTCGTCGAGCATGCGCGTGACCAGCAGGTTTTGGGTGCGCTGCGCCGGTGTCAGCGCCGCGTCGATGGTCAGGTGGTATTTCTCGGTGACATATTTAAGGATGGTCTCGCTGTCGCCAACCGTGTCGCTGCCGTCGACGATGTAGGGAAGCTGGCCGCGCGGCGCTTTCGAGGCGTCGAAGATATGCTCGTGCTGGAACGGCACGCCCGCAAGCTTGAGGAACGCGAATACCTTCAGGCCGTAGCCGTTGTTGTCGGCGACGCCGAACAGCGTGGGGTAGGAGTAAAGCGTGAGCATGCGAAGCTCCGGTTCGAGGCAGCTACAAAGACAGGTCAATTGAAGCAGCGGTGAGCCGCTGACATCGTTACTTCGCCAGCGACGCCACGCCCTCGATCTCGATCAGCATTTTCGGATCGGGCAGCGCCTGGACCACGCAGGTGGTGCGCGCGGGGTAGGGCGGAGGCCCGAAAGCTCCCGCATACAAGGCGTTCATCGCGGCGACGTCGGAGGCGCGGGTCAAGAGCACGTTGACCTTGACCAGATCGCGAAAGCCCGCGCCGGCTTCGTCGAGCACGCGCTTGATGTTCTTCACGACAAACCCGAACTGCGCCTCGAAGCCGTCCGGCAGCGCGCCCTTGTCATCAAAGCCGGGGATGCCCGAGATGAACAGCAAGTCGCCGACGCGTGTGGCGAACGAGAGCGGTGGTGATTTGATGCCGGCAGGCGGCGGGAAGTGCTGGATCGGGGGCATGGGTCACTCCTCATGGGAGTTTGGGAGGCGCGAGCTTGAGGATGACGCAATCTGCCCCTCCCGACTAGTCTATCTTGCGGGGGCGAGCGGCGCGGATCGCGTAGGGGGTCGCGAATACGCTTTTCCCATTCGGTCCATCGGCTACAATCGCAAACGCGCGACTCACTTTGCGCGGCAATGCTTGCTCACAAGAATCCCCAAGGAGACCGTATCAAATGAAGAAATCATCCGCCATTCGTGTTGCGCTTCTCGCGCTGACGGTTTTCGCTGGCACCGCGCTGTCCTCGGCCTGCCGTGCCGACGAGGGCTTTGTCTCGCTCACGATTTACAAGGCGGGGTGGATCATCGGCGGCTCGGGCGGTGGCGGCGTCCTGAACTTCCGCGGGCGGACTTATGCGCTGTCCACCGGCGGACTGGATTACGGCCTCGTGTTTGGCGGATCGAAGACAGTGCTGCACGGCCGGGTCAGCAACATCTATCGGCCGTCGGACGTCGCCGGTGTCTACGGCGCGGCAGGCGCGGGGCTCGCGGTCGGCGGCGGCGCCCGCGCGATCGTGCTGACCAACCAGAAGGGCGCGGTGCTGGAATTGTCCGGCCGCCAGGTGGGGCTGATGGCGAACGCGGACTTAAGCGGGCTCGCGATTACGTTGAGGTAGTAACGTAGCCCGCATGAGCGCAGCGACATGCGGGTTTGTGGCCCCCGGATATCGCTCCGCTCATCCGGGCTACGCTTGCTACGAGCTGTGAAGGATGGTGGGCAAGGCGCAAAGATCGCCTTTGCTCACCCTGCGTGCGCCCCTAGAGTGTGCAGTGGCGCTGCAGCCGCATCTTCTCCTGCACAGCCATCGCGGCAGCGAAGGTCGGAACGGGCTTGCTGACGACCTTGTACTCCGACGGCCATTGGATTGGCTTGTACCTCAGGTCCTCATTCCAGATCTGGCAGACGCCGGTATTGTCCCAGCGGATCACATAGTAGCCGGCTTGCGCGGGACTGACGACAGCAAGGCCCGAGACAGCGATGCCGACAGCGGCACAGAGGGCGGTAGCGTGACGCATGAAGAATCTCCTGGAGGAAAATATGCCCCAACCCCAGCGCGTCGTGCGCCGAGGCGGTGTCCATCTTTTGCGATGGGGCGGATAGGCAAGTCGTGCGGCAAAAGCGTGACGGATGCAAGTTGAAAGGCGGTGATTGCCGGCGGGCGTGCAAGCGGCTGTTGATTGCAGGTAATGGCGGGTTAGCGAACGCGTAACCCGCCATTACCACGGCGATGGGAGAAGATGGCGGTTACGCTGCGCTAATCCGCCCTTCGATATGACCGGGAGTGGAAGGCTCACAACACCCGATTGCTCTCCTTCACCTTCTCCGCATCGAGATAAAGGTCGCTGCCCATCTCCTTGAATTTTTGCGACATCTTCGCCATCCCATCCTCGATCGTGCCCGACATCGACATCCCCACCGAGTTCGGATCGTTCAGCGTCGCGGCGTAGTCCCGCACGTCCTGCGTGATCTTCATCGAGCAGAATTTGGGGCCGCACATCGAGCAGAAATGCGCCACCTTGTGCGCTTCCTTCGGCAGGGTCTCGTCGTGGAAGCTCTTTGCCGTCTCCGGGTCGAGGCCGAGATTGAACTGGTCGACCCAGCGGAAGTCGAACCGTGCCCGCGACAGAGCGTCGTCGCGCAGTTGCGCGGCCGGATGGCCCTTGGCCAAATCGCTCGCGTGCGCGGCGATCTTGTAGGTGATGACGCCGGTCTTGACGTCGTTGCGGTCGGGTAGGCCGAGATGCTCCTTTGGTGTGACATAACACAGCATCGCGCAGCCGAACCAGCCGATCATGGCCGCGCCAATGCCTGAAGTGATGTGGTCATAGCCGGGCGCGATGTCGGTGGTCAGCGGCCCCAAGGTATAGAACGGCGCCTCGCCGCACTCTTGGAGCTGCTTGTCCATGTTGATCTTGATCTTGTGCATCGGCACATGGCCGGGGCCTTCGATCATCACCTGGCAGCCCTTGTCCCATGCGATCTTGGTGAGTTCGCCGAGCGTCTCGAGTTCGGCGAATTGCGCGCGGTCGTTGGCGTCCGCGATCGAGCCCGGCCTTAAGCCGTCGCCGAGCGAGAACGACACGTCGTATTTGCGCATGAGGTCGCAGATCTCCTCGAAGTGGGTGTAGAGGAAACTCTCCTTGTGATGGGCCAGGCACCACTTCGCCATGATCGAGCCGCCGCGCGAGACGATGCCCGTGACGCGGTTGGCGGTGAGATGGATGTAGGGCAGCCGCACGCCGGCGTGGATCGTGAAATAATCGACGCCCTGTTCGCACTGCTCGATCAACGTGTCCTTGTAGAGCTCCCATGTCAGTTTGACCGGGTCGCCGTCGCATTTCTCCAAGGCCTGGTAGATCGGCACGGTGCCGATCGGGATCGGCGCGTTGCGCAGGATCCATTCGCGGGTGGTATGGATGTTGCGCCCGGTCGAAAGGTCCATCACGGTGTCGGCACCCCAGCGGATCGCCCACACCATCTTGTCGACTTCCTCCTCGACCGACGACGTGACGGCCGAGTTGCCGATATTGGCGTTGATCTTGGTTAGGAAGTTGCGACCGATGATCATCGGCTCGAGTTCGCCGTGGTTGATGTTGGAGGGAATGATGGCCCGTCCTCGCGCGATTTCGCTGCGCACAAACTCCGGCGTGATGAAGGCCGGGATTTCCGCGCCAAAGCTCTCGCCGTCGGCCAACGCCGCCTCCGCGCGCTCATGCTGCTGCTTGCGCCCCAAGTTTTCGCGCTCGGCGACATAGATCATCTCTTTGGTGATGATGCCGGCGCGGGCAAATTCCAGTTGCGTGATCTTGTGGCCGTCAAGCCCGCGCAGCGGCTTGTGATAGGCGGAAAACGCCTTGGCGGCCTTTTCGGGCGAGACGTTGCCGTTATCGACCGGCTTGACCGGGCGTCCCTCATATTCCTCGATGCCGCCGCGCTCCTTCACCCAGCGAAGCCGGTTGCGCGGCAGGCCGGCATTGACGTCGATCACAACGTCAGGATCAGTGTAGGGCCCGGAAGTGTCGTAGACGCAGAGATTGGGCTCGCCGGCACCTTCGCTCAGCATGATCTCGCGCAGCGGCACGCGCACATCGCCCGCTGCATCGGGCGTGACGAAAATCTTGCGCGAGGCGGGCAGCGGACCGGTAGTGACGGCCGGAAGCGTTGCGTCGGGATTGGAGCGGATGTTCATAATCTATCCTCCTTTGAATTTCTATCTATCGATGCCGTCATTGCGAGCCAACGGGTCGCGCGAATGCGCGCCCGATGACAGGCTCCGCGAAGCAATCCATAGCTGCCCCCAGGGTGGAGGCATGGATTGCTTCGTCGCTTGCGCTCCTCGCAATGACGGCGGTGGGTTTTCTTTGCTCATTTCAAGCGGCCTCCGCGTTCATTCCGAGCCACGCGCGTACCCGTGCGTCGGGATCGGCGTTCTGGGTGACATCGCTGACGACGGCGATGGAATCCGCGCCGGCGGCAAAGATCTCAGGCGCGCCCTCAAACTTGATGCCGCCGATCGCAACCAGCGGGATGTTGCCGACGCGTTTCTTCCATTCGGTGATCCTTGCAACGCCCTGCGGCGCGAAACGCATCGATTTCAGCGTGGTCGGAAAGATCGGCCCGAGGGCGACGTAGTCGGGCTTGGCGCGCAGCGCGGTCGCCAGTTCTTCGTCGTCATGCGTGGAAAGCCCAAGCGTCAGGCCGGCGTCGCGGATCGCCTTGAGATCGGCATCGGCCAAATCCTCCTGGCCGAGGTGCAGATGTTTGGCGCCAGCCTCGATCGCCGCGCGCCAGTAGTCATTGACGACGAGTTTTGTCGGCGTGCCCTTGATGACAGCGAGTGCGTCGCGAACGATCTCCAGCGCCTCGGCGTCCTTGAGATTCTTGGCGCGCAGCTGCACCGTACCGACGCCAAGCAATGCAAGGCGCGCGACCCAGGCGACGCTGTCTACGACGGGATAAAAGCGGTCAGGATACGCAATCATGATACGGCGTGCCAGAATGGGGTCCCGACGACGGGAGTGGAAGGAGAAGCGAAATCGCGGGCTTCCATCAGCCCGGCCTCATAAGCCAAGCGTCCGGCCTCGACGCCGGCGCGGAACGCGCCCGCCATCGCCACGGGATCGGCGGCTTTGGCGATCGCCGTATTCAAAAGCACCGCGTCGTAGCCGAGTTCCAACGCCTGCGCCGCGTGCGATGGCGCGCCGAGGCCGGCATCGACCACCAGCGTCACGTCGCTCAGGCGGTCGCGCAACAGTTTCAGCGCGTCGCGGTTGATGATGCCCTTCGCGCTGCCGATCGGCGCCGCCCACGGCATCACCACCTTGCAGCCGGCATCGACCAGCCGCATCGCTACGCTCAAATCTTCCGTGCAATAGGGGAACACGTCGAAGCCGTCCTTGATCAGGATATCGGCGGCTTCGACCAGGCCGACCACGTCGGGCTGCAGCGTGTCGTTGTCGGCGATCACCTCCAACTTGATCCAGGAGGTCGCAAACAATTCACGCGCGAGCTTTGCGGTGGTCACGGCCTCGCGCACGGTGCGGCAGCCGGCGGTGTTCGGCAGCACGGTCACATCGAGTTCGCGGATCAGCGACCAGAACGCATCGCCGGTCTTGCCCCCGGCGGCCTCCCGCCGCAGCGACACCGTGACGATCTGCGCGCCCGATGTCCGGATTGCCCCCTGCATGATCGCCGGCGAGGGATACAGCGCACTGCCGATCAGGAGGCGGGAAGAAAATTCGCGGCCGTAGAAGTTCAGCATCGCGTCAACATCCCATGCTCGGTATTTCCGCATCCCGTACTCGTCATCCCCGCGAAAGCGGGGATCCAGTATTCCAGAGGCGACTGAGCGTTATCGACAGGGCGCGGCGTACTGGGTCGCCCGGTCAAGCCGGGCGATGACAGCCGAATATGAGATGACAGCTGAATATGAGGCGTGCGCGCGCTCATCTCAATCAACCTCCCTGCCTCGGCGTGATGATCTCGATCTCGTCGCCATTCTTCAGTGGCGTCGCCGCCCAGCGGCTCTTGGGCAGCACGTCGTAATTCAGCGCGATCGCGAAATGCGTGCCCTCATATTCGAGCTCGCTCAACAGCGCATCGACCCGCGATGCGCTGATCTCCCGCGGCTCGCCATTGACGATCACGCGCATTGCATCACCTCGTTGTCGATCACGCCGCGCTCGACGTAGCCGAGCACCAGCTCCGCCAGCGCGGGCGCCAGCAGGAAGCCGTGGCGATAGAGCCCGTTCACCGCGATCTTTTCCTTGTCGATCGCGATGCGCGGCAGATTGTCGGGAAAGGCCGGACGCAGCCCCGAGCCGAATTCGACGATGCGCGCTTCGGCAAAGGCCGGATGCACCGCATAGGCCGCGCCCAATAATTCCAGCGCCGAGCGGACGCTGACGCCGCTATCTTGCGCCTCGATCGAGGTCGCCCCCAGCATGAAGCGGCCGTCGCCGCGCGGGATCACATAGAGCGGCCAGCGCGGATGGATCAGCCGCACCGGGCGCGACAGTTCGACCTCATCGGTCTCGACGACGATCATCTCCCCCTTGACGCCGCGCAAGCTTGGCTGGACGTCGCGCGCGGCAAGGCCGCGGCAATCGATCACGATGCCGTCGAGAGCATCGGCGTTCGCCTCGCTGTTGAATTGGATGGTGCCGCCGGCGGCGGCGATCCGCGCATGCAATTGCGGCAACACGCGCCGCGGCTCGACATGGCCTTCGTCCGCGTAGAACAGGCCGTCGCGGAAGCGGCCT
>Ga0209153_1000068_pt1 | contig 50495 bp, 41 predicted proteins | sample GraSoiAngelo_120_FD_185877 | JGI IMG/M metagenome (GOLD analysis project Ga0209153, IMG submission 185877) | Grasslands soil microbial communities from the Angelo Coastal Reserve, California, USA - 14_0919_09_20cm (SPAdes) (version 2) | ecosystem: Environmental > Terrestrial > Soil > Grasslands ... | reverse complement strand
TCGACCGGCGCGATCGTACCGGCGACGTCATGGCTCAGCGTGCTCACGGCATCGGTCGCGGTCGCGAGCATTGGCTGCACCGCCGCTTCGACCGGCGCAGTCGTACCGGCGACGTCATGGCTCAGCGTGCTCACGGCATCGGTCGCGGTCGCGAGCATTGGCTGCGTCGCCATCTCGACCGGCGCAGTCGTGCCGACGACGTCATGACTCAACGTGCTCACGGTGACGCTGTCGGTCGCGGTCGCGAGCACTGGCTGCACCGCCGCTTCGACCGGCGCAGTCGTGCCGACGACGTCATGGCTCAGCGTGCTCACGGCATCGGTCGCGGTCGCGAGCATTGGCTGCGCCGCCACCTCCACCGGCGCAGTCGTGCCCGCGACGTCATGGCTCAGCGTGCTTCCGGTGTCGGTCACCGGAGCGAGCGTTGGCTGCGCCGCCGCCTCCACCGGCGCGATCCCTCCCACCACGTCATTGCTCAGACCGCCGACGGTTCCAAGCGGGGGAGCGGAGCCGTTGATCGCCGGGCTGAACGAGCCACCAAGTACAATGGACTGAACGGATTCGAGCGTTGACCCGCCCGGGAATGGACTGCTTCCGAAGTGGGAATCGACAGAACTATCGTCGATTGAGGTGTGAGCGCCATGATGGCGGGAGTCGGCGTCATCGCCGCCGCCTCCGCCCCCAGAGTTCGCGTCGGCAATAGCCTCGTTGCGAGCGGTGCCCGGCTTGGGCGCGTCTTCATGCGGCCGCGCCAGAGGCCCGATCGGATCGAGCTGGGCCGCATGCGCCTCCGAGGCGGCGGCCGGCCCTTTGGCCGTCGCATCCTGTGCGCTTGCTTTCGAGAGATCACTCGTCGGTGGATGGTCGTTTGCCGCCTGCGGCGCCGCGTCTGCCTGAGCGGCACTCGCGTCCTCCTCTTCGGCCGCCGCCGATTTGAACATGGCTGCGAGAAACTCTTCGCAGGCAATCAGGGGGGCAATGAAGAACGACCAGGTCAAGAAACTGAAAGAGCCGGTTCGCCTGTCCACACGCTGCGCCCCAGCTTCGAAGATCTTCCGCTGTTGTTCGAACAGTTCGCGTTTTTCTATTTCGTTCATGACCGCCGCCTTTCATCTCGTTCCACTCATAAACAACTCTAACAACTCTCGCCCGGCAGCATTCACCGCCAGGCGAGTCTTTTCGGCGCATCAGGCGTCGGTGTCGTGCGACGCGTCCGCCGCCACGTCGAAATGCCCTACGTCGGAGTGATCCGCCGGGCCCATCTGGCTAATGGCGTATTCGAGCGCATCGTCGGACGACATCGAAGCGAGCGCGCCCTGGATGTCACCCGAATGATCCGAACCATGCGAGCCGAAATCACCATGCGAGAAATCACCATGTGAGAAGTCGAACTTGGCCAGCGCTTCACCCGGGTTACGATAGGTGTCGCCCTTGCCGAAGTCGTCCGGCGGCTTTGGGTCGCAATCGTCCTTCTGCGGCTGGCAGTCGACGTTCTTGGCGTCCTTCCAGCCACCGTCGTGCTTGGAGTAGTCGCCCTTGCCGTCTCTCGAGTAGTCGTCCTTTCCGCTAAGCTTGGAATAATCGTCCTTGTCGCCGTTCTTCGAGTAGTCGTCGCGACCCTTGTGATCGTCATTCCAATTGGACTGCCTGCCGCCACCGCAATCGTCGGGCCCGGTTGGCTTGTAGGCCTCGCGTGGGACGCCGGTTCCCGGAATCTTTATCAGCTCGAGAATGCTCGTAACGCTGCTCAGGAAAGACATCGTTTCGCTCCTCGCTTCGGGTATGCGACGGTCACGGGCACATATCCTGTCCGGATCACCATGCCGTCACCCCTACTGTCGCCGCCGCACGCCGGTGGATGCAGCGGCGAAAAATAAATTCACGCCTCATTCGAGCCGCCGGCGCATCGCCATGAGCTCTCGCCGGATCCAAGCCTTGACAGTGCCGACCGGAGCCTGGAGGTATTCGGCTATCTCCTCGTGCGTGCGCCCGTCGATGATCGCCAGAAGCAGGCTCGCGCGGCGGTTTGGCTCGAGCTCATCGAGCATGGTCCGTAGCGTCATGCTGTCCGGGATGCAGGACGCGGGATTCGGGACGCTTTGTCCCCGCTCGCAGATGGCGTTCAACGCGTCTTCCTCGAGCGCAAGTTCGCGCCTGGCATTCTCCTGCATCTTGAGCGCCGTATTACGGACGATCGCATAGATCCAGCCGCGGGCGGATCCGCGTGCCGGATCGAAGTTTTTGGCATACCGGAGGATCTGCGCGAATGCATCATGGATGACGTCCTCCGCACGTGACCTGTCGTGGACGATCCGGTGCGCTACAGCGCGCAACTTTTCCTTCTCCCGGGCGTAGATCTTGCCGACGGCCGACCGCGATCCGGAGGCGCACTCAAGCAGAGCTTTCTCGTAATTGAGAGCCGTCTCGCGCTTGAGATTTGTGTCACCCTGCGTTGCGCGGGGGTGAAACTCTGCCTTTGTGAAGCCGGCGCCTTGGTGGGGCATGTCACTCACCCCGTCACAAAACAGACGCGACCACTATCCCCCCGGTAGGGAATAGCAGGAAACATTAGCGACTTGCATTTCCAGCAATTTCGATACGAACTGGTGGTGACGTCAAACTTTGCGGCACGAACTTTGTTCCCAATAATTTTTTAATTTCCGCCATCCCCAAATCGCGGCGGCGGTATCATTAAGCCGTGAGGCGCAATCTCTGGGCGCATAGTTTGCAGCTTCGACCATACGCCGTGAGTCACTCCCGGACCTTTTCCGGCTATTGGCGGTGCAGTGAACTCGTGCGCCGGAGAGCGAAACGCAAAAAGTTGTGGCTACATGACATCCGCACTAACAACGGCGCAAAAGAGGACGTAGCACAATCGACCTGAATAGGATCGACCAGCCGCGCTCCTGAGCCCAAAAGGTCTCAGACCGTGCCAGGGCTTATTAAGAGAGAAGGAGCACCGCTATGCCTCGCACCTCCACGATGCAGGCAGTTACAGTGATCGGAATAGAAATGGGCAAGAGCACGCTTCACATGGTCGGCCTCAATTCGTCCGGTGCGATCGTGTTTAGAGAGAAAGTGTCGCGCGGACGAATTGCATCGAGATTTGCAAAGCTACCACCTTGCCTTGTTGGCATCGAAGCGTGAATGGCGACGCATTATGTTGCTTGTGAGCTTGTCGCACTCGGTCACAATGTGAAGCAGGCGCCCGCCACGTATGCATAGCCTTTTCGGCAGCGGCACAAGAAATGATTTTTCGAGATGCCCGCGCTGTAGCCGACAGCGCGTGCTTGATGCCGAACCTGTCAGAGGAAGGCGTCGATCCAGAGCGTCGAGTGAACGATGATGTTGGCGACGCGCAATTCGGCAGTCGCTTCCGCGCATAGTGTAGCAATAGAATGAAGACCGAGCGCCTAGCACTGCCGTACAGAAAAAATTTGTGCGAGGTGCATCCAGATTGGCGTCCTACGACTAGCTATAACGTGGCAGCAGTTACAGCAATATCCCGCCACTTACATCGAAAGGAGACCAACATGGAAAAGATGGACAAGCTTACTCACCCTATCGATCTGTATGACGAGGAGCTCGACCTCGTGGCCGCTGGCTGGAATAACTGCGGCGGCCGCGGCGGCGACACCAACGGCAACGGCTCGATCAACGTTCTCAGCTTCGATACCGTGCAGGTCAACGCTGGGATTTTGAGCTTCCAATCGAACAAATCCGATAACGCCTAATGCGATGAATGCTTAGCGCGAGAGCCGCTTCTCCGTAGCGAGGAGCGGTTCTCACGGTAGTGTGGGGTATCAATCCGCAGCCGTGGCGCGGCGGAGATATTACGCGCAGCCTGAATTGACCAATGAGAGCGTCGTAAGGTGCATCCATGGCGGCTCGGCCAGCTCTATTTCGACAGGAAGCAATCGACTTTCTGCATCAGCGCAGCAGCTGGGGCGAGGTCGTATCACTGCAGCCGATATCGAGCACGATCCTTAGCTGGTCTCTTGCAGGACTTGTTGCACTCATTTTCTGCTTTCTTTCCGTTGCTCAGTACGCGCGCAAGGAAACCGTTACCGGCTATCTAACGCCGACCTTCGGCACGGCCAAAATTTTCGTGCCACAACAGGGTTTCGTCAAAGAGCTTAAGGTGAAGGAGGGTCAGGAGGTTGCGGAGGGCGACCCCCTCCTGACCATAATCACTTCCCAAATCACCGCCAACGGCGACGACGTAAATGCCACCGTGCTCGCAGTGTTGGCGCAGCAACGCGATGTGGTCGAGCGACAGATCGTTGCGGAAGAGCGCCGGACCACCTCGGAACACGATCGCCTCGCTTCCACGATCAAAGGGACCGAGGGGGAGATTACTCAGCTCGAGGACCAGCGAGAGATCCAGAACGAGCGGCTGAAGCTTTCCGAGAGTTTCGTGTCAACGGGCGCTGCACTAGCTGCAAAAGGCGTGCTGCCGGCGATCGAGCTGAAGCGCCGCGAGCAGGCCGCACTCGAGCAAAAACAGAGCGTGGTATCGATCGACCAACAGATTACCGCGCGACGCAGCCAATTGACCGACACTGAGCATACGCTCGAGCAACTTCCGACTGTCGCCGCAGAGAGGATTCGAGTGCTGCGCAATGATCTCTCCTCGATCGAACAGCGCGTCGCCGAGGTGAATGGACGGCAGGCCTACGTTATCAAGGCACCGACGAGTGGGCGCGTGTCCACGCTGCAAGCGACCGTCGGCCAGATCGCTGATCCAAAGCATATGCAGCTCGAAATCATTCCGCTTGATTCCCCCTTGCAGGCGGAGCTGTTCTTTCCGACGCGCGCGTTCGGATTCGTGCGCCCCGGCCAGAAGGTCAGGATGCTTTATGATGCATTTCCCTATCAGAAATTCGGCACCTACCGCGGCAGCGTGAGAAGAGTCTCGCACACGATCCTGACCGCCAACGAAACTACCGGGCCGATCACCCTCAAGGAGCCGGCTTACCGCGTGACTGTGGCCCTCGAGCGGCCCGACATCGATGCCTATGGGCTCAAGATGCCGCTTCAGCCAGACATGCTGCTTAAGGCCGACGTCATTCTTGAGCAGCGCTCGCTGATGAAGTGGCTGCTTGATCCGGTGTTTAGCGCAAGGATGTAGCTGCATGCAGGACCTATTGAATTTCAGCGGGCGCGGGTTCCTCCCACTCATCAGGCAGACAGAGGCGGCGGAGTGCGGGCTGGCATGCCTTGCCATGGTAGCGTCCTATCATGGCCATCGGACTGACATGAATAGCCTGCGGCGTCGGTACCCAGTGTCCCTGAAAGGTCTCACTCTCCGCGAACTCATGGAGATAGCAGCTCACTTGGGGCTAGCATGCCGGCCGCTAAGAATCGAGCTTGGCCATCTCGGTCAATTGCGTCTCCCGGCTATCCTGCACTGGGACATGGTCCATTTCGTTGTCCTGAAAGCGTACAAGAGTAAAGGGATCGTGGTGTACGATCCGGCCGCTGGCGAGAAATGGTTTCCCACCACCGAAGTATCGAGACATTTTACCGGAGTCGTCCTCGAACTGTCACCCACCGAAGAATTCTGCCGCACAGACGAGAGAGTGCGATTGCCGTTCTCGGTATTCTTTAGCGGAATGAGCGGAAACACTCATGTCTTAATGCAAATATTAGTTCTGTCAGTGGTCATCGAGATTCTTATCCTCGCCGCCCCTTTCTACATGCAGCTCACGGTTGACGAGGTCATCGCCAGAGGGGACGTCGATCTCCTGCTCGTACTTGGGCTTGGATTCGCGCTCCTCCTCCTGATCAAAGTCGCATCGACCGCGACCCGCTCATTCATTATCCTTATTCTGCAGAACACGTTGAGCTTTCAGATCGGCGCCCGGCTGTTTCATCATCTGGTGCGTTTGCCACTCTCCTTTTTCGAAAAGCGGCACATCGGCGACATCCTGTCGCGCTTCGGCTCGATCGAGCCCATCCGCAATATGCTCGCGGAGGGACTGATCACGGGCTTGATCGACGGTCTCATGTCGGTGTTGATGCTGGCGTTGATGTTCACCTACAGTGTCCAGCTCGGATTCGTCGTCCTGCTCGCGTTCGCGCTGTACGCCGCTTTGCGGCTCGCTCTGTTCAGGATGTTCCGGCAACGGAACGAAGCGGCGATTCACAGTAAGGCACACGAAAACTCCACCTTCATCGAAACCGTGCGAGCGGTGCAGAGCCTAAAGCTGCTCAACCGAGAGAACGAGCGGGAGAGCCAGTGGCTGAACCGTTATGCTGCATACGTAAATGCCAACGTGCGGCTAGGCCGGGCGAGGATCAGCTTCAAAGCGATGAACGACACGATATTCGGCTTGGAGAACGTAATCACAATCTACCTCGCCGCTCGCCTCGCACTAGACAACCTCATCACGGTTGGCATGATATTCGCGTTCGTCAGCTACAAGCTGCAGTTCGCGGAACGGACTGCGCTGCTGATCGAGAAGCTGGTGGACCTGCGCATTCTCGGACTGCACCTGGAGCGCCTCGCCGATATTGCGCTCACCCCACTCGAGCGGGGGCACGACCAGGACCTGTCGTATATGCGACCGATCCGCGGCGCGATCGAACTGCGCAACGTGTGCTTCCGCTATGCAGAGGCAGAGCCTCTGATTCTTAATAACGTGAATCTGTGCGTTGCTCCGGGACAATTCGTCACGATCATGGGACCCTCTGGATGCGGCAAGACAACTCTTGTCAAGATTATGCTTGGGCTGCTCGAGCCAACGGGCGGGGAGGTCCTGATCGACGGCCTTCCGCTGGGCCATATCGGACCGCGCGTTTATCGCGAACAAATCGGCGCGGTGATGCAGGAGGATCAATTGCTGTCAGGGTCTATTGCCGACAATATCTGCTTTTTTGAGACAACATTCGATCTGCAGTGGATGATCGAGTGTGCGCGGATTGCCGGCATCCACGACGACGTCATTGCAATGCCGATGAGCTACAACAGCCTGATCGGTGACATGGGAAGCTCGTTATCTAGCGGGCAGAAACAGCGAGTACTGCTTGCGCGCGCGCTCTATCGCCGACCAAAGATCCTGTTTCTGGACGAAGGCACGGCACATCTTGACACCGAGAAGGAAAGAGAAATCAATGCGAATCTCCGGCATCTAAATATGACTCGCGTGAGCGTAGCACACCGACCCGAAATCACCCACGGAGCGGATATGATCGTCCACCTTGCCACTGCGGCCGGGCCGTTGCAGGTCGGAGTTAGAAGCCGCAGACAAGCAGCGGCGCCTGCGCGCGATGCTGGTCTCACGGGGTTTGCCGCCGAAGGCACGAAATCGGCCGAGGCCGCGCAGGGCCACAACGACTGCTCCGATGACGGGCGCAAGGGCGATTATTCAAAGAATGCCGGAAAGGACGATTACTCGAAAGACGGCAAGGGCGACTACTCCAAGCACGATGGTGGCTGGAAGGACGCCAAGAACGATGACAGCCACCCGCACAAGTACGACTGCCAGCCGCAGAAGGACCATTGCGATCCCAAGCCATCCGACGACTGCGGCAAGGGCGACAGCTATCGTAACCCGGGTGAAGCGCTGGCCAAGTTCGACTTCTCACATCGTGATTTCGGCTCGCATGGGTCCGGATCATTCGGGTGACATGCAGGGCGCGCTCGCTCCGATGTCGTCCAACGATGCGCTCGAATACGCGATCAGTGAAGCATCGCAGTGAGATTTTGAGGGGAAACGGCTGCTTCGAGTGCCATGGCTGTTGCTGCTCCGCGTTAAGACAGACTTGTCGGTCGCGTGCTCCTCCGTTGCGATGGGAGCGCAAATGGAAGAGCAGCCGGAAGCCGTCCTTGGCGCCGTGCTGCCATTTCTGAACCAGTATCTGGATTGAGTCGATTGGGCGTCGAGAAAATGGCTCGCAGCCGCTCGAACTCGACATCTAATTGTCGCGGCGCGAGCGCGACGACGACAAATGAGAACGACGACGATGCCGCACCGACTACGAATCCGACCGATTTATACGCTGGGCTACGCTACTGCACTCTCGAACGGAAATCGTCCTTTCGCTTTGCGCCACGGTCGTTCAAATAGAGCTGCGAGGACCACAGAAGCAAACACCGGATGTAAATTGGAGACACCGAGTGACAAAGTTTGAGGGATGCCACGCAAGTGTCTCCGCTGTGCTTGCAGCAGATAGAAAACGAGAGCTGGAGATTATCGCGCCCTATGGGGGTGCCGAAATACAGATCTCGCCATCTGAACGAGTCTCTTAGCCAATCAACTTCTGATTGAGTAAGGACGAAATCAAAGAAGGGCGAGATCCAACAAGGAAGATTTGTGCGGAAAGATAGTAACTTTTCGCTGAGAGTAACAAAGTAGGAGTAGAAATCGCGAAAATACCTTTCGTATCAATGACTTATGCCCTTGGTGCGCTCGGAGGGGCCGGCGCATTTGTTGCCATGTCAATGGGTTGCCAATATCCTTCAAGTCATAAGGTGCGTTTCGAGCTTAAAACTACCTTTCAGAAAAAGCCGCCCGGAGGATAGCCGGTTCCTCGACGCGGCTGGTCGCGGTCGATGTCCCCTAATCATTGGCAAATCCGCCTCCCCGCACACGAGCGTGTCGGGGAGGTTCTTTACGTTGCCTGCCGCGCACGGGCGCGCGATGGCTGCTACTTGCGAAGCTCGCGAGGACGCACCGAACCGACAACTAGCTGCCGCCCGTGTAGGTGATCGTCCAGATCACACCAGACTTCCCTACAGTGTAGAAAGGCGTCGGCATCTGGAAGTTGGTGTAGACCTCACCGTAATCCACCACATACATCGTCTTGCCGTCGTTGCTGAAGACCACCCTGTTCGGGCGCTCCAGTCCACCGCGGTTCTCAGGCTTCTGGTAGGCGTTGGGCCCGGGATCGATGTTCTGTGCAAATTTCGACCATTTGACGCCCATCGGCTCGAGAAATTCAATCCGCAACACCAATGGCCAGGTCGGGATCAGGCTCTCCGGGCCGGTGTCCAGGATCCCGTAGACCGCCCCGAACAGATTGTTGTTGGCGCCAAAGTTCGACGCACTCCAGGCAATCCCATCGATCGGATTGTTGCTATCCCATTCCAGCACCGGGTTGATGTAGCCGTTGGGATTCGGATTGGCGACGATGAGCGGCACGCCGCGGTAACCGTCGATGTGGCGCTGGAAATGGTAGGGACCGGGGGCTTTGAGGAACGGCTTGTCCCCGATGTAGAGCTGCGGGTAAGGGCGGTCGACCGCGTTACCGAGGTAGGGAATCAGAGAGAAGCGCTTGTTGGAGACGAAGTTCATCCCTTCCTTGTCGGGGAACCCCCCATCCTGACCCTTTTCCGTCACGATCCAGAGTTTCTCCGCACCATTGGCGATGCGGCGATGGCCGACGTCGTTGGCGCCGTTGTCGGAAACCGCGAGCGCGTTCTCCCACTTGGTCCCTTTGGGCCCAAAGGCGACGCCGGACTGGTTCCGGAAGCCCATGGCGTAGACTTCCATCTTTTCATGCGGATAGATGCCGTCGGCATCTTTGTCGCCGAGCTTCACCCGCATGATCGAGCCGCCACAGGGCACCTGCGCCTTGACGACCTGGCCGGGCTTTGCTGGCACGCCAACCGGCATGAGCGCACCGGTCAGCCGGCCGTCCGACGAGCGGACGTTGAGGCCGGTGTGAACGATGTCGCGGCAGACCGGATCGTGCGGGGTGGTTCCGAGGCCATCCTTGTGCTTGACCCAGAATGGATCATTCGGGATGTCGGTCCAGCCATGATTGTCGGGATCGGCAAAGCCGCTGTTGCTCGGAAAGCCGAGCGCAAAATACAGATAGCCGTCCTTGCAGGTAATACCGCCATTGCGGTGGTCGCCGATCGGCAGATCCTTGACGATGAGCTTGAGTTCGCCGCTGACGCCTTTCATTTCCCAGATCTTCTCGCCGTATTCCGGGATGTACATCGTGTCGTTCTCGGCGCAGTAGCCGATCTCGTTCATGACAGTCTTGAAGATGTCGCGACCGACTTCCTTGATCAGGGTTCCTCTCTTGTCGAAAATCTTGACGTGCGGCGGATCGAGCGTGTCGATCGTGTTGAACGTCTGGCCAGATATGGCGACCCACAGATTGTCGTCCTTGTCGACGGCAGCCGAGGACGGCGTGTCGAGCCCCGCCTTGAATACGCCTACCTTGTAACCTGGAGGCACCATCACCTTGTCGGGATTAGGGGTGACGGGCATGCGCTTCACCCAATCGCCCGCCTGGGCACCACCCGATTTGGCCTCCATATCGGCCTTTGCTCCGACGGCTGGCAGAACCGCGACAAATGCAGCCAGCATCGTCCACGTCAGCATCCTCATGCGTTCCTCCTTGCGTTCGGTTTGTTTCCCGGTGGTCCGGGTTTTATTGGAGTGAATGACTCACTCGGCAACAAAAGTTCGAATGAATGCGATGACGTCGGCGATGTCCTGTTCTGTCAGCGTTGTCTTCCAGGACGGCATGTAGCCGCTCTTGCCGACGGCAAGGCCTCCCTCGGCTATCACCGCGGCCAAATATTCGTCGGGCATTGTCTCGATGTAGCCTTTGCGGGCAAGCGGCCCGACATGTGGCATGAAGCCCTTGCCGCCGCCTCTGCCGTCCGGGCCGTGACAGCCCTGACAATATCGCAAGAAGATGGTTTCGCCGTGACGTGCATCCCCGGCCGCCATCGCCGCAGGCACCATGACCGACGACAGCAACGAAACAACAACTGCCAGGCAGCAACACAGCGCCGCCTGCGCGTCATTCCTCCCCATTTGCAGCGCTCGTTTTTGTTTTGTTTGTTCTGTCTTGTTTGTTCTGACGCTCGTTCCTGCTGTCGTTGCGGCCTACGATCCGTGTCCGAAACGACTTCAGGTCATCCTTGGATCCTCACCTTGCTACTTCAGTCTAACCTCAGGTCCATCTGCAAGCCAGCAAATTTCTCGATCTTCCTATGGAGCAGATGCAGTCGCTACCACGATTAGCAGCCATATCAACATGCACCACGACACTTCACGTAATGAACAAATCGTCCGCTGAGCGACCAGGCTGCTCGATCCGCGGCGTCTGGCCGCCGCGCAGGACCGAGTTGCCCTCGTATAACGTTCGCTGGTCGATCGCAGCGGGCGCAAGCCAATGCTGTTCGTCCATCTCGCCGTTCAATCCATAGACGGCCAGCGCGTTGGCGTAGACCACCTGATGAATGGCATCCGGGCTTATGCCACGCTGCGCCATCAGCCGCGCCGTCTTGGCGACGGCGAGCGGATCCGACACACCCCAGTCGCATGCAGAATCGACGATGATCCTCTCGGGGCCGAAGCTCTCGACGACAGCTGCCATGCGATCGCTTCCCATCTTGGTCTGGGGATAGATCGAAAAGGCGCACCAGTAGCCGCGATCAAGCACCTCGCGGATCGTCTCCTCGTTGTTATGGTCGATCACGCAGCGTGTGGGGTCGAATTCATGCTCTTTCAGCACGTCCATGGTGCGCAATGTCCCTGCCCGCTTGTCGCGGTGCGGGGTGTGAATCATGATCGGCAGGTCGAACTCCTTCGCCAGTTCGATCTGTCTCCTTAGCGCCTTGTCTTCCAGAGGCGTCTGTTCATCGTAACCCAGTTCGCCCATGGCAACGACGCCTTCCTTGACGAGAAAGCGCGGCAACATCTCCATGACCGCCTCACCCAGATGCTCATTATTGGCTTCTTTCGGATTGAGGCCGATCGTACAGTAATGCCGGATGCCGAACTGACCGGCACGGAATCGCTCGAAGCCGGAGATCATGGCGAAGTAGTCCGCGTAGCTTCCGACATTGGTGCGAGGCTGCCCAAGCCAGAATGCCGGCTCGATGACTGCGACAATGCCAGCCCTGGCCATGGCTACGTAGTCGTCTGTCGTGCGCGATATCATGTGGGCGTGCGGATCGATGATAATGCCCGCATGCTGATTTCTGGACGCACCGTTCGACCCGTTGTGTGGTTGATCTTTCCTAACAGATGCGAGGCGCTGCACGTCGGCGAGCAGACGCGCGAGCTTCTCGGCGGTCAACGGGCCATTGCAACAGGGACAATCGATCGTCCTGCCTGCCATCAGCTCTTGAAGCGAACCTGCGTCGCAGGCGAACGTCCCAAACGGAGGTGATCCAGTCATTTGTCCAGAGTCCTCACATAGGCGATGATCCGGAGTACTTCATCTTGCTTCGTGCCGCGGCGATGGAACGATTGCATCGCACCACTGGCGCCGCGACAGATAATAGCAAACATCCACGGGTCCGTCAGCAGCCAAAGCTGAGACGGGAGAAATCCAAGACCGGATCGGGAAAATGTCCATTGAAAGGACAAGATTGAAAGGACAGGACCAAGAGGAAAAGCCCGCGCCAGCCTCTCGTGGGCTTCGCAATCCACTTTGCCTACGCTGACATCTTTCGATCGGCACAGCCCGTCGCCAGGAATGTTGCGATGATCAACAAGAGGGCTCCGTTAACCGCATGCAGACCGATCCCGATGGTCAATCGTCCTTCCAGCGCACGATGTGCCAAGACATACTGCAATGCAACCTGAACCACTGGAATGGTTGCAAACGCAGTGCGCCAGTAGCGTGGCCGACTGCCGAGGAAGGCGAGGATTGGAAGTGGCACGACAAGCCACTGAAATATTCCGATCCATGCGCTGTGATAAGTCCACCACTCGGGATTCGTCATCGTGGCCATGCCCGCAATGAAGAATTGGATCAAGATCGCAAGGGACAAAAGCGCGGATAGGATTCTCAGAGAGAGACGCGACAATGCCTCGCTCATGCAAGCGATGTCCAATCGATCTTCTCCATTACCAGATGCGATTGGAGTTCCGTAAGCTGACCGCTTAGGCCTCGGCGGCCGAAAGCGGCATTGGCATGTTGTGATGCAGGCTGCTGCAACGCCAGCGCAACCGAGAGACGCTCCCTCTCCCCGCCCGTTTCGAACGCACGGACCAGCGCGCCAATCCCTTCGGCGTCTGCGTGGGGAGCGACGCAGCGCCACACTTCGCCGCTCACGGGCCGCCCCGCTGCCCATCTCTCCTGGGCAAGATCGACCAGCATGCGCGCCAACCGAGGATTGCCACGCTCGTCGAGTTGCTGGATCGGCCACAGACGCGAGCCAATGAAGAACGCCTTTACGACCATCTGATTCCAGGCGTCTTCGCCGAAGAATTCGACGGGGTATGGATTGCGATGGGCGACCGCCTCGAAGACCGGCTTCATGCCTGATCGCACCGCCTCCCGCGCTCTCGGCTCAAGCCGTTCGGCGGCCGGATAGACCGGCAGTCCCCGGCAAAGAGCGATCAATTCGTTGATTTCGGCCGTGCTGCAGAACGCGTCGAATTGTGCGGCGAATACGGCGTCGTCTCCGGCGTAGCTCGCGACCATCAATGCGCTGCGTGCCAGTTGATCGATGCTCCAGTCGCCCGGATCGAGCCCCGTCCGCAATGCGCTTGCCCGCGCCCTGTCATCCGAGGTCAGCGACAGATCAGCTTTGCCGACGCGGCGCGGCGCAAGACCGATAGCTGCAGCGAGCGCATTGCCGTCGGACGCGGCCCTGACGCTCTCAATGGCGCGGCGAAACCAGGACGCTGCATTGTCGCTAACCGCGCGCACGATCCACTCATCGGCCAACGCGAGAAAGCCCTTGCAGACCGTTGCTGCGACATCGCCTTTCCCATTGTGACCGGCATGACTTGTCAAGGCTGGCACCTCACGTTCCTGGAACCGCCGCTTGGAACAGCCGCGTTAGAGGATAACCGCTCGCGCAGATACCGGTCAGAGCGATCCCGCCCCCATTCAGCGCCACCGCCAGGGCATCGACCAGACAGATGGCAGCGATCAGCATCGACACCGCGCGCGGCACCGCGTCCGCCGTGGTGCGTCGCGCGAGCAGTCGCACGGCGGCGATATCCGCCGCGCACAACAACAGGGACGCGACGACAACAAGCCACCCGGCCACGACGCCGGACAAGGCAACCAGCAGCGGGCCGGCCAGAAATGCAAGCGGCCACAGGCGGCCGACCTGATTCAGGTTTTCCTGTTTTGCGGCGTAGGTCAGTCCAATAACATGTGCGGCAAGCGCGGTCGCGCCGACGATCAGGGCCGTACGTACGTCACCGCTCACCGCTGCGCCAGTTGCTAGATACACCAACTCCCTGCACAGGCCCATGATGACCGGTGCAAAGCGGTTGCCCTTGTGCCAGGCGTCGTACAACACGATGGCGCCGGCCAGCGCCAAAGCCCAGATCGCAGTAAAAGGACCGAACGGCGCCAGAAGCGCAACGCCCGCCGCAAGCAGCGCGAATCCGATGACCGATACCGTGGCTGCACCAATGTAACCGGCGTGAATCGGCCGGCCTGGACGCTCCCTGGCATCGATCTCCCTGTCGAAGAAATCGTTGAGGTACATGCCGCCCACGTAGAATGCCGTCATGGCAAGTCCGACGTTCGCGATGTCGGCAACAGTCGCGGCGGTATTTGCGATCGTTGCCCCGGCAATGACATTGGTCCATACAGTCGGCAAGTTGGACACCCGACCGAGCCTCAACAAGGTCTGCGCGCTGGGTGCTCGCACGATGGCGGTATTCATCCCACGAGTTCCTGCCGGCAGAATTCGATTTCGCGCGCGATGTCCGCCGACTTCGAACCGGTGCGAACGTTGTTGGGCAGAACGTCCCAGGTATACGTTTCGACTTCCAGGTGGGATGAGCGAGTTCGCTGGCGCAGCGCCGCTAGCGTCGCGACGAGATCGCTACGCGTGGAACTGATTTCGCCGAGATCGGCGAGGAACACAGGTACGTGGCAATGGATTCGCCACTCCCCGTCGGCTTGACCTTCTGCGAACGCAGTGACTGCGTCCGGCAGATCAACATGACGAGACAGGTTGTCGCCGAGTCGGATGATCGATTGATGCAGATAGACGCCGTCATTGTATTGCATGACAGCGTTGATCAGGCTCTTTGTCATCGCCGGGATACGCATGGCTGCTGAAAGCTGGATTTTCGGGATCGCGATTCCCGCAGCGAGCAAGCGATCCAACGCGGCGACAATATCCTCATATTCAACCGAACCGTGGCACACATCGTAACAAACGCCCAGATGACGGCGCAGCAGAACCTCGGCTTCCCTGCGATCAACACCGGTGATGCCGCCAAGCATATCAAGGGTCTCTGGTTTCAAAAGCGTGCCTTCGAAGAAGGCGATGCTCTCATCCGTTGTTTCGAGGAAACAGCAGGGCTCGGGCTCGAGGGCCAGTGCAATGTGTTTGCCAGTGCACCGCTTCAGGTCCACGAGATCAGCAACCGCCAAGATGAGATTGCGTGCCATCGCCGCGACGGCCTCGCTCGACCGGCCGTTCGGTTTGAAAGCGCCCGGAACCGTCGAAATACTGCCTTCGATTCCGTCGGGAAGGATTCCAGCAAGGACCGCAGCACTGTTAGCCGTGAACGCAACACGCTCGCGGTCGCGCCAATCAGGCAGATAGACGTCTTCCTTCACCCGGACGCCGTGAAACGGCCCGAAGGGAAAAGCATTGATGGTGAAAACATAGGCGCCGAGCGCCAACAGTTGATCGCGGAACGAATCTAACGCCTGCGGCTGCCTTGCCACGGCGGCAGCTTCGCCGGAAAGCCGCAGTCCGACACCCATCGGCTGGCTCTGGGCAACGGTCGACTTGATGGCCGGAACATGTTCATCAAGACTTGCCCGAATATCCTGCCAGCTTTGGCCGGCATGAATGTTTGTGCAATACGTCAGGTGAACGTCGCCCGAAAGCTGGTTGAGTTTCATCCGCGGTCACGCCCGTTGTTCAAGCCAGTCAATGCAATTCCTGACAATTCTCTCGTCCATCTCGTGCACCTCCACGCCACGGCCGACTTCTGCGAGCAGCGTAATGGTCAACTCACCACCAAGATGCTCCTGGAAATCCGCTAGGCCTTTCAGTACCACCGGCATTCCCCGCGAGTCGCACTGCCGCAGCTTGTCATGCCACAAGTCGAAACCAAGCCGTCGAAGAAGATCTACGACACGATCGTCTTCGCCCGCGGCAAGACGGCCGGATAAAACCGAATAGCGCGTGTCGAGCGCAATGCCAATTGCCACGGCCTCGCCGTGATTGAGTTGATTTTTTGTCAACTGTTCGAGCTTGTGCGCGGACCAATGACCGAAATCCAGCGGACGCGCCGACCCCATTTCGAACGGGTCGCCGCCAAGCCTGATTTGGCGCATGTGCAGCTCAGCGCTGCCCTTGATAAGATGATCAAGATGCGGTCTGGAAAAGCGCGCAAGCGCGTCCGAATGGGCTTCAAGCCACTCGAAAAACTTTCCGTCGCGTATCAAGGCAACCTTCACGGCTTCAGCCATGCCTGCTCGCTTTTCGCGCGGCGGCAGCACGTCGACGAAGGCGCTGTCATTGATGATCGCCCAGGGCGGCGCAAAGGTGCCGATCAGGTTCTTGAGACCGAACAGATTGACGGCGTTCTTGACGCCGACGCCGCTGTCATCTTGTGCCAGTACCGTAGTCGGAAAACGAATGTGGCGGACGCCACGATGAAAGATCGTCGACGCATAACCGACCGCATCGAGGACAGCGCCGCCGCCGACCGCAATTACAAAGGAGTGCCGATCGATCGCGCGTTGCGAAAGGATTTCAAGCAGGTTGGGAATGGTTTTCGGATCGTTCTTGCAGATTTCGCCTCCCCGGACCGGCACAAGTCCGACCAGGTCGATGCTTCCGGTGTGCGCAGCAGCGTAGTTTTCAATCTGCGAAGCAAGATCCGGAAGCGATGCCAAGACACCTTCGTCAACGCAAATGAGACATTTGTGCCGCTTGCGCGGTTCTCGCCGGGACAGCGCATCAACCAGGCAACGATTTCCAAGCGCAAACGCATCGCGGGTAAAGACCACCGGATACTCATAGGTGACGCCGAACGACTGCAGTCGAACGTCTTCGGCGCTTTGCGAGGGCGTATCGAGCATGGCATCCTCCCACGCGGCGCCCTTGCTCTTGTGGTTTAGACGGCGCCAGCGAACAGTGACGAAGCGATCTGCGGATCGCTTGAAAAACCGCCTCTCACTTTCCATTTTATTGGACAGCGTGCCACTGTGCTTGGCAGTTTGGCAAGCTGTTTCGCTCGGTCCCGCTGCATGCGACCGAAGTGCCGGAACTGTCCCAACTCAGCAGGCGGAGGCAGGCGTTGAAGGCAGTGTTGGCGATGATCGTGGTCGGATTGACGCCACGGCACCTGGGACCATTGACGCCAAGACTTTCAGCGCTTGCCCGCGAAGGCGGTATGGCCGCGCTCGATACCGTCACTCCCGCCGTCACCTGCAGCGTGCAGGCAAGTTTCATGACGGGGCTCCCCCCGCGAGATCACGGGATCGTGGCCAACGGCTGGTTGTTTCGCGATCAGATGGAAATCTTTCTGTGGCGCCAATCCAATCGGCTCGTCGGTGGCGAGAAGATTTGGGAGGCCGGCAAGAAGCGTGATCCCGCTTTCACCTGCGCCAACATGTTCTGGTGGTACAACATGGCATCGAGCCATGATTTCGGTGCCACCCCGCGCCCTATCTACAAGGCGGATGGTCGCAAACTGCCCGATTGCTACACCGTACCAGGTCAACTACGGGATCAATTGACGGAACGGTTCGGAGCATTCCCCCTGTTTCAGTTTTGGGGACCAGGGACTTCGATCGTCTCCACGCGCTGGATCGCCGACGCGAGCAAGTTCGTGATGGCCGAGGCCAACCCAACCCTGACCCTCGCCTATCTTCCGCATCTTGACTACGATCTACAGCGCTTCGGCCCCGATGAAACTCATCCGAAGGTCCGGCAATCGCTGACCGAAATTGACACCGTCGTGGGCGACCTCGTCGACGCTGCACGTGCCAGCGGGCGCTCAGTGATCATTCTGTCGGAATACGGGATCACCCCCGTCAATCGGCCCATACACATCAACAGGGCGCTTCGCGATGCCGGCCTGTTGTCCGTGCGAGAAGAGGACGGCGGCGAGTTGCTCGATCCCATCTCTTCCAAAGCCTTTGCCGTAGCCGACCACCAGATCGCGCACATCTATCTGTCCGACGTGGGACTGCAAGCGAAGGTGAAAGATCTCTTGAAGGGACTAGATGGCGTAGAACGGGTGTACGACGCAACGGACAAAAGCCTTATCCAATTAGATCATCGACGATCCGGTGAACTCGTCGCGATCGCCGACTCTCGGTCGTGGTTCACTTACTATTATTGGAACGATAATGACCGTGCGCCGGACTTTGCCCGCACGGTCGAAATTCACCGCAAGCCCGGATACGATCCAGTCGAGCTTTTCGTCGATCCCGGCATCTCGTCACCGAAGCTCGCAATCGGCAAGCGTCTGTTCATGCGCAAGCTGGGATTTCGTACCCTGATGGACGTCATTCCGCTCGACGCGTCGCTGGTACGGGGATCGCATGGCCGCCTCACCGACAAAACCGGGGATGGCCCACTCGTGATTTCGAGTGAGCCGCTCGGTAGAACGAAATTGGCGGCGACCGACGTCAAGCCACTCTTACTTGACCTGATCTTCCGATCATAGCCGGACGGCTAGAATTCGGGGTCGGGAGCGGCGCCGCCGCCTTCCTGACGCCAACTCCTACCCAATCCTTCCGCGAAGCTAAGGTGATCCGTCTGGCCGAGGGGCACTATCCCTGGGATCTTGAATCCAAGCCAAACATGATGACCAACGCCAATATCGCCAAGATCGAAGAGGTCGGAACGGATCGTGTGGTCAGGCTGAATTACGCCCGCGGTGAACAGACAATCACCATCCCGATGAGCGCGACGGTCGTCGCCTTTGACAAGGCGCCGGCCGATCAACTGGCCGTTGGGCGCAAGGTCTTCGTCGTGATGAAGAAGGATGGCTCGGAAGCTGCCGCGGTCGTGATCGGCGCTGAGGGCGTGAAGCCGCCGATGTGACGACGCGATGGACCTCGGCGAGCGATCGGCCCAGGGCTGATGAAAGAGGCCGCCTACGGAGGCGGCCTTACTCCGCCTCATCGATGCTAACAGCCCCGGCAGATCCCGCTAAACTTGCTCACCTGTGGCCGGCTCCGGCGGCGGAACTGCGGCCTTCTCGAGTAAGCGCGATCTGCGCCGATGATGCGCTGTGACGCGCCCGCGTAGGGCGTTACCACCCTTGACGGTGATGAAACGGTTGGTGTGGAGGAGACGACCGGCGTCGGAGGATTTCTACCAAGCGGCGGGACCCTCGACGCATTGCCGATGCCGCTGGGGTCGCTGAGCACGCTGGGATTGGCAGGACCGAACGGCACGCCGCTAATCGGCGAATTGCCCGCCCCTGCCGATCCGGCTGGCGGCGTGAGCTGCGCGTATGCGCTCCCCGGCGCAACCAACCTGCCGAGCAGCAGGACGAGAACAAGCGGCGAATTGCGGAACATCGATCTCTCTGGAGCTGCAAGTCCAACCAGGATGTGGGAGCCCGCACGCGGGGATCAATGCGCAGTCCGGCCGAAGGGCGGGCGGGCCAGATTGTCCATTAGATGGCGAAGCTTGGCTGCCGAGCCATTGCACCGGCCGCCGCGCTCATCCCTGCCCTCACACGAGCTGGACAATGATCTCGTCCAGCTCTGGGGCGCGTGCTCTGCAGATGTGGTGATGTCCGCTTATCCCCCGGCAACAGACGTCGGAGGCGGCACCCGGTATGTCAGCGATGTGCCGCCGCCATGAGCGGACATGGCCGGCAAAACACCGTTCCAATAGCTCGCGGGCCGGCCTGCCATGCCCCGCACCGCGGCCGTGCCATGGGTGCACGTGCATATGGGAATTGGCGTGGCGTCGAAACGCTGCATAATGACGGCCGGGGGGATAACCACCTTGGTACGTCCGCAATGATCGGAGCCGCCTTGAGCGTCATATCCTTCCTGTTTCTTGGCTTCTTCCTGGGGATGCGTCACGCGACCGACGCCGACCATGTGGTCGCCATTGCAACGATCGTCAGTCGCGAGCGCAGCCTGGGGGGCTCGGCGCTGATCGGTGCCTCATGGGGCGTCGGACACACCATCACGGTCATGGCGGTCGGCGCGGCGATCATCGTGTTCGGCGTCGTCATCCCGCCACAGCTCGGTCTGTCGATGGAATTCGCCGTCGGTATCATGCTGGTCCTGCTGGGGGTTTTCACCTTAACAGGATTGGGCCGCGCGGTCAGCGCGGCCCACGTCCATGAGGGTGACCCAGCCGGACATGCGCTCGACCTCCACGATCACCTGCATGCGCACGGCGACTACCTGCATCGGCACCCGCACGGTCACGGCCCCGATGCGCACGGGCATGCCGAGGAGCACACCCCGCTGGCGCGACTCGACCGCAGTGGGCTCCGCCGGCTCGCGTTCTATGACTGGCTACGACCGTTTGCGGTCGGCCTTGTTCACGGCCTCGCAGGATCGGCCGCCGTCGCACTGATGGTCCTGTCCATCATCCGCGAGCCTTTCGCCGCGCTCGGCTATCTGCTGCTGTTTGGGCTCGGCACTATCGTCGGAATGATGCTGATCACGCTGATCCTATCGGCGCCGTTTGTGTTCACGGCCGTCAATCTGCCGAAATTCAATTGGCGGCTCCGCGTGGCGTCGGGCCTGGTCAGCTTCGTCTTCGGGGTGGTCCTGGTCTACGGCATCGGCTTTGCCGAGGGCGGCCTGTTCACCGGCGCGCCGACCTGGGCGCCCCGTTGACCACGGCATGCGGCTCGCGGGCAACAGCAAGCCATGCGTGCGGGCGCGGTCTGTTTCACCTCGGCATCGGTTGACCGACGCGGAAACCGAGGGATAGAGTACCGCAACTATAAATGGAGGATGCGCCATTCAGACGATCGGCATGCCCGGTGGTCGGTCGTTGTTGCTAGCCGGCGTCGTTTCGACGCTCGCGGCGATCACGGGTGCCGCTTGGCTGCACGAAGCGCGGCCGGGATCGGTGGTACAATCAGCGGCGCAAACTGTCAGCCCGCAAGCCGGGAAACCCCAGCCGCCGGCATTGACGGCGGACGAGGAACGCTTCGCGACGGCCTTGTGGGCGGTCCACCGGGAGGCCACCCGGTCGGCGGTGGCGATGAGCTTTGCCGGCATCACCTATCAGGCCGAGGATCGGGACGCACGGGCGCTCGCACGAAAGATCGAGCCGCTGGCGAAATTCTTTCACGATGCCGAAATGCAGGTCCGCGCCATGAGCGCGCCGCCCTCGCTCTCGAAGACGCAAGTGCAGTACGTCGGCGCGATGGCGCTCTACGCCAATGCTGCGGCCGAGATGCTGAAATTCACCGAGGATAGCGACAGGCAGCGACTCGGCGTCGCACACGAGATGGATGTGAGGGCGTCAGAAGACATGCTGCGCGTCGGCGAAGTGCTTTGGCCGGGACAATACAAGCCGCATTAGCGGGCAAATCGAGCCGCAGGAGAAGAGACAAGCGAATCCGATCTCACTCGGAAAACTCAATCTAGTTGTAAGGGAGGACGCAATGAGAAAACGTGCATTACGAATTCGTCCGTTTGCGTTGACCGCGGGGATCGCGGCACTGGCATGCCTGTTCGGCGCAGCGGCTCAGGCCCAGCAACCGATCTGCTCGGCATGGCTGATCGAGAGCAGCCGTTTCATGAACGTGCCGTTCGGATCCTTCATGCCGGACCGCGCGTTCGTGCCCGGCAGCACCAAGCCGGAGAGCAACATCCCGAGCGTCGATCTGCCAGTGAACGTCGGTGTGATCAAGTGCGGAAGTGAGTTGATCCTCTACGATACCGGCTGGAAGCAGCAGGATTATCTGAAGATGACCGGGTCGGATCACTGGGCCCCACTCGCGGACCAGCTGAAGGTTCTCGGCTTCAACGCCGCCGATGTCACGAAGGTGGTGATCGGCCACGCCCACTGGGACCACGCGGGCCAATTGTCCGACCTGCCCAACGCCGTGCTTTACGTCCAACGTGAGGAGCTCAAGGCGATCGAGTGGGCGCTCAATTATCCGGAGCCCCACATCCGGGCGGTCAACTCCGATCCGGGCGGCTGCAATCGTACGCCCGCTTGCGGCTACATGCCGCTCACCATCGAGGAAGTCTACGGCAAGGTGCTGAAGGGCAAGGCCGTGATCGTCGACGGCGAGGCGGAGATTCTGCCGGGTGTGCGGATTCATCCGGCGTTTCGCGCCCATACAGCCGGCTCGCAGTTGCTGGAGGTGCCGACCAGCATCGGCAAGCTGGTGTTCGGATCGGACGCCTTCTCGTCCTACGAGGGCATCCGCGATTGGATGACGGCGAACGTGCAGCAGACCGATACGGTCCAGCAGTTTCTCGCCTACGAGAAGTGCTACAAGATCACCGGGGGTTACAACAACTGCGTCTCCGCCCACGAGCCGCTGAGCTACACGGACAAATATCCGCTGACGAAGAATTCCTGGGTGGCGTTGAACGGCGGACGCATGGCCGAGCTCACGCTGGCGCCGGGTGAAAAATCGCGCAAGCCATGAGAGGTGCTTTCGGATGGGACCGGTCGTCCCACCTCGACCGCTTCATCTTGGGATGAGAAGAGAACAAATCGGCGTGCGTCGGCTGACTTTTTGGCTTGCCTGCGTGGTGTTCCTTTTGGCCGGCAGCGCGTCCGCGCATGACGCGAGCAGCTATGGCGGCGTGTTTCGCTCCCGCGATCTTGGTGCCGCCTGGTTGAATGCGGATGTCGGCCTGTTTCTCAATGCGGCGCTTGTGGTCGCAGTCGACCCACGCGATTCGTCCCACCTGTTGGTCGGCACCGATCTCGGAATCCTGAGTTCGCACAATGGCGGGCGGAGTTGGATGCCGGAGGCGCGCGACCTCATCATCGGTGCGGTATTTGCGCTCGCCTTCTCGCCGGACGGCGAGTTGGCCGTGTGCGCGGCGGCAAGCGGCGTGTTTCGTCGGGACCAGGACGGCTGGCTGCGCGCCGAGGCCCCGGAGTCCGCAATCCCGGCGCGAGCGCTGGTCGTCGGGGCGGCGACCGGTCGTTTCTATCTGCTCGGCCGGAGCCGGCTGTTCTCCAGCGAGGACGGCGGCCGCAGCTATGTGGTCGTGCCGGGGCTCCCGCAGATGAGCGAGATGACGGCGCTGGCGGCGGTCGCGGGATCGGCCGACACTCTGGCGGCGGTGATCGACGGCCGGGCGATGATCGGCCATGATGGGGGGCGCACCTGGCGGAACGCCGGTTTTGGCGGCGCAGATGCGCCGGTCGACACGATCGCGACCGACGCTGCGCGGCCGCAACGGATCTGGGCGGCGGGGGGCGGCCGGATCGTGGTCAGCGACGATCTCGGCTCCGGTTGGCATTCCGCCGGACGCTCGTTGCCAGAGCCGAAAGCCAGGGTGCGCGGCATCGCGGCGAGCGCAGACGCGACGACCCTGGTGGTCTCCTCCGATCGCGGAATCTATCGAAGCGAGGACGGCGGAGAAACGTGGGCGCCAAAAGAAGACAACCTTCCGGTTCATATCGAGGCTGGCCCTCTCGCCCGCGATCCGAAGGATGCGGGCGTCGTCTACGCGGTCTTCTCGCTGATGCCCTATGCGGAAGTCTGGCGCATGGCCATCGACGGCGGCAACCTCCTGGCGCGCATCGATCCGATCAGCCTTGCGGGTGGCCTCTCGTTCTGTGTACTGGTGCTGATCGGCGGCAGCCTTGCGGCGCTGCACCTGTCACGCCGGCGCGCGGCGCCGCGATGATCCGCGCATGGCCGCTAGCGATGCCTGCCGCGGCACTGGGCATCGCGGTGCTGGCGGGAGGCGCACTTCTGCTGGTGCGCGCCACCCCGGAAGAAAAATTCATCGAGTATCGCATGGCCGAGCCGCAGGAAGCGCCGATCGCGATTGCGGCGGGCACCGACGGAAGCATCTGGTTCACCATCGACCATGCCGATACGATCGGCCGACTGCGCAACGGCCGTATCGAACGGCTGCCCACGTCCAGCCGCAACTTCGAGCCGCTCGGGCTCGCGGTCGCGGCCGACGGCAGCGCCTGGTACACGGACCTCGCCGCGCGCGCCATTGCACACGTCAGCAGCGCCGGCGAGATCTCACGGTTTCCGCTCGACACTCCGATCGCTCGCCTCGGACGGCTGGCGATCGCGCTCGACGGCGCCGCCTGGTTCGCCGACCCGACCGGCTATGGCATGACCAGGCTGAAGGACGGAGTTTTTACCCGCTATCAGATCGAGTCCGCGCGCGGCGGCCCCTACGGGGTCGCGGTGACGGCCGATGGCGCCATATGGGCGACGCTGCAAAGCGGCAACCAACTGCTGCGCCTCGCAGCCGACGGGACCAGCAGGACATTCGACCTTCCGCGTGGCGGTGCCGTGCCGACTGACGTCGCGGCTGGCTCCGATGGTTCGGTTTGGTTCCTGCAGTTTCGCGCCAATCGAATCGGGCGTTTCAAGGATGGACAATTCTCGGACGTCGAGGTGGGCCGGGAAAATGCCGGTCTCAGCGGCATTGCCGTAGCCCGCAATGACGATGTCTGGTTCGGCATGATGCGCCGCGCGAGTCTCGGGCGGCTGCGCAACGGCCACATCACGGTCTTTGCGCTTCCCCGCGACAATGCCCGGCCATTCAGCATCGCCGTCGATCGCGATGGCAATGTTTGGTACGCCGACATCAGTGGATTTGTCGGCATGCTGCCCGCCAGGTATGCGGATGCGCGGTAGCCAGTGCGGTGGATTTGAAGTTCCTATGTCACCGGCGGCTAACGTAGGAGCCGCCAGGTGGTGCGAGCTTCGGAATTGGAGCACTAGAAATTTAGCCTGCCGGCAACACCGCCAGCTCGGACACCGCGCGGATGGTCAGTACGACGCCCATGCCGACGATCAGCAGGCTGATGGCGATCTGTACGCGGATCAACCAGATGCTGGCCAGCCAGTCGAGCACCTTTTCGCCCACCTTCGCGGCAACAATGCCGACCACCACCAGCGTTGCTGCGAAGCCGAGACTGAACACGACGACTGTGACCAGGCCGAGCAGGACTTTTCCGCTCGACAGCGCGCCGAGCAGCAGCGCCAGCGCGGCTGGGTCGGGGAGCAGGCCGCCCGCAATGCCCAGCGCCAGCAGCACCGGCAGTTTCGGGCGGTTCTCGGTCGCGACGTCAAGCCGGTGTGAGTGGACCTTGCCGAATCCGTGACTGTGCCAGACCACGGCCCCGCCGTGCCCATGGCTCTCCGGGTGGTCGTGAGTATGGTCGTGAGCGTGATTCCGCGCGTGGGCATCCGCCTGATTAGTGCCATCGCGCGGCTCGCCGGCTTCGCCCATGGCGAGCGCGACAAGCTCGCGCTGCACCCAAAGCATCCATAGGCCGAGCGCGATCACCAGGGTGCCCACCGCGACCGCGAGGTAGGCTTCGATGCGCTGCGGTCGCAGCCAGGTCGAGCCGAGCGAGGCGAGCACACCGACCAGCACGATGCCGCTGGTGTGGGACAGCGTGACGAAAATTCCTAGGATCACCGCGTCGATCGGCTTGCCGCGCGCGCCAACGATGTAGGCGGCCGCGATCGTCTTGCCGTGACCCGGCGTCGCCGCATGCGCGGCGCCCGCCCAGAAGCTCGACGCGACGAAGAACAGGAGTTCCCGCATTCAGGTAACCGTCAGTTGGCCGGCCACGGCCGTGGAATTTGCCACTTTAACTCGGTCAACAATCCCCTCAAGGCCGCCAAGAGGGCTACCAATTGAATTCGTCACCTGCACTTTGTCTAACAACAGCCTGGTTTCGTCGCTGCCGCTCCGGCAAATCCTTTGGGAGCTAAAGAACACCAAGACTGACACTTGGCTACCGAAACTGGGTGACAACAAGCGCTCCGGTCCATTGCCGTAACCCTCATACGACGCCGACTTGGCTTTACATAGAGCGACATCGGCATGAGGCAGCGGGCGTCCTCAAGAACGTAGTCAGCCAATGCGCCGACGGCCCCCTGCCCACGTAGCGCTCGATGGAAACGCAGCTCTGGAGACAGCGTAGCACAGATGAGAGTATGAGCCCGCCGATTTCTACGCCACCACCCTCTCGTGAGCGGATGGTGGTCATAGATCGTCGGATACACGTCATGGCGGCTCGTTCTCAGCGCGCGACCAAAAGAAGCTTATCGCGAGTGGCCTTTCAGGCCTAGCGAGCAGTCTCGTCTTTTGAAGTGGATTCAACTAATATGCAGCGCAACTCATCTATCCGACGCGCAAAATCCAACGCATTTGCCTTCAAAATGTCCATTGCATGACTCTGGTGGCCTTCATCCTCCAACTCTGCGATCCGCTCGTTAAAGGCGTTCAGTTCGTTTTCTAATTTCTGAATTTCGCTTTGGACAGGAAAGCGTCGAGCCGGCAATTTACCCATGACCAGTCGTTGCTTCGAGCGCGTTCGCCCAAAGAAAAGGGCGTTCTTAACCTTGCGGCTAATTCGAATCAGGGGTGCAATAAACGGCACTCGATCTAACAATCGGAAATCGTGAATGTCGGTTCTTTGGCAACACTGGTTGCGAGCTAACGCACTTACGCTCCGTCGCAGCGCCTGCTTGATCTCCTGCACAGCTTCACCCGCATGCGGTCCCCTCGGGTCTTCCGCTTGGTCTGGAATTTGCCCGAGCGCGTTTTGCCGCAAATGAAGGTGAAGCCCAAGAAGTTGAAGGTCTCCGGCTTGCCGAGCCCGCGCCGCTTACGAACCAGCAGGAGCGGAACGTCCCTTATATTGACTACCTCAGCCGCAGCCTTTCCGTGCGCCGGCCGAGTAGAGGAACCATTTCGCGACCGAAAACGTTTGGCGTGGCGGAAGGGATCGTATGCAGAGTAAAGATATGAGATTGCCAAACCGGCGCGAATTCAATGACGTGGCGCTTGGTTCGTTGGTGACTTTGTCAGCCGCGATGGCTCTCGATGCAGCGACTGCCGTCGTCTTAACGGGCGCAGCGCGGACCGTTAAGTTTCGCGGCGGCACCATTGTCGCGGCGATCGGTCAGGGCTCTGGAAGTATTGGGCAGGGAAGACATCCGGCAGCCGACGAAGAAGAAGCGTTGTACACGGGCCTTTCGCTCGGGATGACGCTGATTGACACATCGGGGAATTACGGTGAAGGCCGTTCCGAAGAATTGATTAAGCGCGTGATTGCCGGTCAGCGTGACCGCGCCTTCGTAGTGTCCAAGGTGGAAGCCAACGAGGTCACTGGAGACGCCATGGCACGTGCTTGTCAGGCGACCCTTTCCCGGCTCGGTACTGACCATCTCGATCTCTATTTGCTGCACTGGCCAACTCCGAACGCTGAATTTTCCGAAGTCGTAGCGGGGTTTGAAAGTCTACGTGCAGCTGGCAAGGTTCGTGCCTGGGGCGTGTCCAACTTCACAGTCCCCCAAATGGAAGATCTGTTCCAAATTCCACAGGGCGATCGCTGCGCGACCAATCAGGTCCTTTACAACCTCGGCGACCGCAGGATTGAACACGACCTGCTGCCATGGTGCGAGCAGCACGGCATGCCGGTGATGGCTTATTCTCCGCTCGGCGGCACCGGCGCCAGCCTGCTGCGTGATCCCACGCTTGTACGTATCGGCGCAGCACACGAATGCTCGGCAGCCGCCGTTGCGCTGGCCTGGACCATTCGCAACGGCAACGTCATTGGAATTCCCGAATCTGGTTCGGTGGCGCATGTAAAGGAGAACGCCGTCGCGCTCTCACTGACGCTAACACCGCAGGAGCTTCAATCGCTGGATGCAGCGTATCCGCTGCCTAACCGCTAGACTTTGACACGAGTCGGCGCGGTCGATCCTCGCAAGAGCGCGTCGCGTCTGAGCGGGGCTTATTCGCGTCGCTTTGACCCTCGGCCTGTCACTCCCGGTCTGCCCCTATAAGCCGACATCTTCAGAGCCAGTTGGCGCGCCTCAAACGTGCCAATAGCCGACTCCAACAGAGTTGCCACGGTTCAGCGCATTTGCCGATTGTCGCGGGTGCCGTGGGGATGGCTATGGCCGCCATGTGGCTCGATCGGCATCATCACGACATGGCCGTGGCGCACGCCGCGTTCGGCGATGACGTGGTCGGCGAACGCCTTCACCTCGGAGCCGCGCCCCTTCAGCACGGTGACCTCGAGGCAGCTATCGTGATCGATATGCACGTGCAGCGTGGCCTGGGCGAGATCGTGGTGCTCGTGAAAATCCTTGGTCAGCCGTTTCGGCAATTCGCGCGCGGCGTGATCATAGACATAGCTCAGCGTCGCGATGCAGTGACGGTTGGCTGCCGCTTCACGGCTGGAATGTTCGAGGCCGTTGCGCAGGAGATCGCGGAACGCCTCCGAGCGGTTGGCGTAGCCGTGTTTCGCGATGAAGTCGTCCACTTCGGCGACAAGATCGTCGTCGATCGTAATCGTCAGGCGTTGCATGCGTGGTCTCCGGCAGCCCAAGTATGATGAATTCAAATTGACATCATACTTCTTGAAACTTAGCGTCCTTTTCAGCAAGAGGCTAACGAAGGATTAGTGAATCTGGAAGCGAACGGCGGTCGCGCAGCTGCGGCGCGCCGTAGTATCGAAATCGGGGGCGGAAATGTTGCGACGGCGGAGTGAGTTGACGCTGGGCGCGCTCGTCGCATTTGGCCTTTGTGGAGATCAGGCCCTCGCCCAGTCGCCGGTCGATAGCGATACCGCGAAGCCGCAAGCGTTGCCGCCGATCACAGTGCAGGGCCCGGCGGCCTCAGTGAAACCGCATCCATTGCAGAAGCGCGAGTCGCGCAGGCGGCCGCCAGCCGCGCCGCGTGCGGTTGCATCCAATACCGCTCCGCCGGTGCCGCAGGTCACGGTCGGGGGGTCCGGCGCGTCGAATATCGGCTCCGGGCCGGCCAGCTCGCCCAACATGGCGAGCGAGATGACGGTCTCGGGCGAGGACCTCAACGCGCGCCCAGTGACGCGGCCGGGCGAAGTGCTGGAGGCAGTTCCTGGGCTGATCGTGAGTCAGCACTCCGGCGACGGCAAAGCCAACCAGTATTTTCTACGCGGCTACAATCTCGACCACGGCACCGATCTCGCGATTTATGTCGACGACGTGCCGGTCAATATGCGCACCCACGCGCATGGCCAGGGCTACGCCGATCTGAACTGGCTGATGCCGGAAACAATCAACGCGCTCGAAATCCGCAAAGGGCCCTACTTCGCCGACGAAGGGGACTTCTCTTCCGTTGGCAATCTGCATATCGGGCTGATCGACAGCGTGCCGAAAGCCATCGCGCAGATCACCGCGGGAAGCTTTGGCTATCGCCGAATCTTCGGCATGGACTCTGCCAAGGCCGGTGATGGCACCGTGCTGGTCGCAGGAGAAGCCGGCAGCTATGACGGGCCCTGGGTCCATCCTGATGACATGCGCAAGCTCAACGTACTGGTGCGCTATACCCAGGGCACCGCGCTCGACGGCTTCTCGCTCACGGGCTTTGCCTATTCCAACAAATGGAATTCGACCGACCAGATCCCGCAGCGCGCGATCCCGCTGATCGGACTCTTTGGCTCGGAGGACCCGAGCGACGGCGGCAACACCAACCGTTTCGCGCTGTCGGCGCGCGCAGCCGGCACCGACGATGCGGGGTCGTGGAAGGCGAACGCCTATGTGGTCAAAAGCCAACTCGACCTCTTCAACAACTTCACCTATTTCCTCAACGATCCCATACTCGGTGATCAATTCCATCAGCATGACGACCGCATCTTGGCCGGCGCCAATGCTTCGCGCACGCTGAACGGCTCGTTCGCGGGTCTGCCGATGCAGACCACCTTCGGCGTGCAGACGCGTTATGACGCGATCGATCTGGCGCTGAGCGACACCTTCCAGCGCAGCTTTCTCTCCAATGTCCGCAGCGACAAGGTCGGGGAAGGGAGTGTCGGTATGTACGCGCAGAATACAATGAAGTGGACGGACTGGCTGAAGACCACTATCGGCTGGCGCGGCGACTACTACCAGGCGCGCGTCAACTCGATCTTCGATGCCAACAATTCCGGCGAGGCCAGCGCAGGCATCGGCAGTCCGAAATTCACGGCCGTTGTCGGTCCCTTCAACCAGACGGAATTCTTTGGCGGCGCTGGATACGGCATGCATTCCAACGACGCCCGCGGCGCGACCATCACCGAAGACCCGACCGATCCCACGACAAAATTGTCGGCCTCGCCGCTGCTGGTTCGCACCAAAGGCGCGGAGACCGGCGTACGCACCAAAATCATTCCGGGGCTGAATTCCTCGCTCAGCGTGTTCATGCTCGACCAGGATTCCGAGATCGTGTTCAAAGGCGATGCCGGCAACACTTCGGCAAGCCGTGCCAGCCGGCGCCATGGCGTGGAGTGGACCAACCGCTATCGGCCGGTGTCGTGGATCGATATTGATGCCGACTTCGCCTATTCACACGCGCGCTTTGTCGGCTTCGACAGCGACCAGCAGGCGCTGTTTGAGTCGCTCGCCGGTTTCCCGCAGGCGCAGATCGGCAATGCGCCCGGCAATTACATCCCGAACGCGCCGGCGATCATCGCTTCCGCCGGCATCACGCTCGGCGAAAAGACCGGACCATTCGGCACGCTGCGCTGGCGCTATCTCGGCTCCAGCCCGCTGACCGAAGACAATGCATTCCGCTCGCCAGCTACCAGCATCTTAAACGGCCGACTCGGCTATCGGTATGAGAATGGCTGGCGTATCCAGCTTGACGTGCTCAATCTGCTCAACACCAAAGCCAACCAGATCACCTATGCCTATGGTTCGCTGATCAAGACCGACAGCCTCTACAATCTTTGCTTTCCCGTGCAGGTGGCGCCCGCGGCGGTGTGCCGGAACGGCGTGATGGACACGGTGCTGCACCCGATCGAGCCGTTGGCTATCAGGATTACCGTGGCCGGGGCATTTTAAACACGTCAGCCCATTGGTGGACTTACGTCCGCGTTGGGTCACAAGCGGCGGTGACAGCTCGCAACTGCCACGTCTGGACCACTGCACATACCGGACATGGGATTGAGGGTCTGCGCGGCATCCTGTCGGAACGAGATTCGAGCATCTCCTCTTCGACCCGGGCAGCTAATGAGCGCGAGGGCATTACGCGGTCCCGCCTCCGTCCTGATTGAGCTCATGATATCAAAGGTAGCGCAACTCAAGCTTGGATCAGCCAGTCCGGTCCATCATCGGAAGTTTGAGCTAGCTCCAGCCAGCGAAATCTAGCCAGATCAAATTTTCGCACATCTCGATAGGTGCTTTGCGTGCAATCTGGAAATCACGCCCAAGCAAAGAGTAAGGCTTGCCCATTCATGCTGGCCTCCAACCCAGCCAGCATGGTGAATCAGAAACGCCCTGATTTGGGAATCCAAAATCGATTCAAACTAACTTCATCCCGCTTTAGTGTCCTCGTCGCGCCCCTTCGATGAGCCGATTCCGGTGCCGAAGGGAAAGCTACTCCTCACACTGAGGGACGCCGGCAACTACATCACGAAGCTTCCGAAGGCTGAGCACGCGGCCCCAGAGTGGCAGGCGGCCATGGAAGCCTTGATCCTGGTCGCGGAATTGAACGGCCCGACAATGTTTGCGCGGATCGGCGTCATGCTAGCGCTGCAGCATAGCAATCCAGCTCCGAAGATCGCGCCGCGCGGCAAGCGCAGCATCGTCCGATGAAAGAGCTGGTGCACCGGTGGCCAGGGTGAGTTGCGGCCCGCGCGGCACCCAGCATTTTCCCCAATCTGGCTGGAACGCCTGCCCACGGGCCCCGTTATCGGACCGGCTTTGCCCCTGGCCGACGTTCCCATGCTCACGAACCTCACGTGGCGCAATGTCGCCGTCCTGATTGCTGTCCTCGTGATTGGGAGCGGCTGCATAGCATGGGGCATTATCATCACAACCGACCGATCAGTCCGATCAGTATTGTATAAGGGAGCTGTCACGCAGAAGGTCCTGCCCCTGAAGGTCGGACGATCCTCTCTAACGAACTCAAACTCTCCAGCTCTCGCACCGAACCAAGACCAAAAAGCCGAAGCCCCCAAATCCCTCGCCGAGGGACGTGTCACTCAAAAGCCAAGCGAGCCTTCTGAGAGTGATGTCAATGCCAAGCTAGAGGATAGGTCGTGGGCTGGCAGAAAGGTTGAGAAGCGCAATTTCCAAAACTCGAAGCGCGACGGCACGATGATTATTGTGAGAACGATATTTCCCAGATGGCCACGATGAGCGTTGGTACTCGCCGTTCATGTCCTCTTCGTCGCGAAGGATTAAGGCCGCAAACGATGACGCGTTTGATCAGTGGTGGGAATGGGCGGAAAAGCCGTTCGACAGTCCGCTGCCGATTGACGGCGACATGCAGGTTACCGCCGTGGAACCAAACTGGCCTAGCGCCGGTCATCGTATTTTTTGTCTTGAGCGGATTCGTTTTGACGCGGTTGCTAGAGAACAACCCAAATTGGCTTCTATTCTTTCGGAACCGCGCTCTTCGCCTTTTCCCTGCTGCGGCTTTAGTCGTCGTTCTACTCGCAGTGCCTTTATAAGCAGTTCGGGTTTTTCGTGGGATATCGAGCATCGTTCGATGCACTCAACATTGCATTGAACGGCGTGATGTGGTCGCTCACCGTCGAATGTCTGGCCGCGCCACTGATCCTCAGCAGCGTTATCCTGTTCAAGCGCTTTGGTGTAGTCTCACTTATTGCGGTCTGTTTCGCTTAGCGCTGTCTTTTTGGGGGCCGTATGTCCACCTGCTCGGTGGCTTTACCAATCTCGCGCCCTTCTATGCTTTCGTGATCGGAGTGCTTCTTCACTTCCACGCCATGAGGGCGCCGCGATATCGATTTACTACGGCGACCGCCATCTGCGCTGCAATCGTCATGGTGATATGTGGCCTTAAAAAACAGACGTCGCCAATCATCCTTCTGGAATGTCTCAATTCCGGGGCATTGATTTTTCTTATCGCAAGCCAGCAAGCCGGGACGCTCTTAAGCCCCTCGATTTGGCCGCTGTTCGTTTCTACGGACGGATTTCCTATAGCTTTTACTTATTTCATCCGATCGGGCTCGCTCTTGCATCTAGAACAATCGGCGCTGCTGGATTGAGCCCATCCATCGCCGTCGCTACGATATTTCTGTTGACGCTGATCTATACCACGCCAATGGCATGGCTATCGTGGCGAGCGGTCGAGAAGCCATTCATGCGGCTTGGCCGTTCGAAATATCCGAATGACGTAATTGCAAACGATAGTCGGCTGCACGATCACATGAGCATTACCGGTGCCGGTGTTATTTATAGTGATGTTGGTGAGGGATGAGCCGGTAGTCGCCCCAGCGTTACTGACAAAAACCGGCGTGGCAGTGCCAGATTGATTTAGTGTACCGCTTGCTTGCAAATAACTGTGCGTGTGACCAAGGTCAACAACTGAGACTGCTCATCGCCCGTCGCTTGCGCACCTCCGGAATTTTTGTCGTGCAGGTCGCCACCGTGCCCACTTCAGAAGGCCTGCTCGCATTGGCCGTCGCAGGATTTTTCTTGATCTCCCGGTGCACACGTCGTGCACACGCCGCCTTCTAACCGATTGAAAAACTTAAACTCTCGCTCCAATCCATCATGAGCAAGTTTGAGACAGCTCCAGCAAACAATGACCAATTTGGTCATGTCGACAATCGCGCGTGACCATGGAAGGCTTGAATTTTTAGATTGAGTCCGAACGGCCACGCGGCCGCGACAGACGCCTGCGTTCAGTGACAGCAATTCGCCGACGGCTGAGCCTTGGTCCGACACATGCACGAGGAGGTGATCGGGATATCCGCAAGGGCCAGCGCGATCGCAAGCTTCGTCTGCAACGGCGGTAGTTCAACTTCCTCGCCACGCGGCTGCAGGCATTCGACCAGTCCGTGCAGCGCCCGGACATTGTCCGGATGCTGGGCGCAGCGCTGAATTCTGCCGCTGAGACCGAGATCGTCGCGATAGATCGCTTCCGCTTCGCCGAATTGCCCCTGCTGCATCAACAACGCCGCCAGAGCGTGTCGCGGCGGATGCATCCAGGCCCACGGCTCGATATATTCGAGGTTGTCATCGAGGCGAACGCTGTCCCAAAGATGGGCGAACCTTCTCCTTCACTTGGGGCGTCGCGGCCGCCGACCCTCTTGAATCGGGCTAGGCATCGCGGGATCATCGAACCGTTTTGTCTGATCTCGAATCAGAACCGTTCCAATCCGCGCGCCAAAGCCCTGCAGGTAGGCAAGCTGTACAAGAAGCATTCCAAGCGGCTCGGTATAGCGGGCGAGCGACAGCGGCCCGGCATCGACCCCATCGGCATCGATATCCGAGACCAGCTTGAGGATGGTCGCTCGCGCAGCCGGATCGTTTCCGCAGACAAAAACGCCGGGTCGCTCGCCACTAATGCGAGTAGAAGGCGAGTGAAGCACTTCCGCGAACGGCGGAACGGCCTTGACGACTTTTGCCCCGACGACAGCTTGCCCGCCCGTGGACAACGCGAAGGACGGCAACACCGTGGGACCGAGCTCGATCAACGGTGTGGAAATTGATCCCCTTGTCGGCTGGGCCATGACCTACTTTGTCAACTTCAGCGGCCATCCGGCGGCATCGGTCCCGGCCGGGCTCTCCAACGGCCTGCCGATCGGGATGCCGATCGTTGGCCGGCGAAACGCCGATGTCGATGTGCTGGCGGCGAGCGCGGCCTTCGAGCGGCTTCGACCGTGGCAGGAGAATTACCGGATCTGCAGAGAACGATCGCTGCGGGTGTGAGGCAAAGTTGCAACGTCTCCTGCAATCTTTGGGGTAACCGACTGCAAATCAGGGTCGGAGACCTATAGCACACTCTGCATCCACCGAATGTAGTGCGGAGCCGGATGCCGTTCGCCAGAAGTCACTCGTGTTCCTCGACCGGGTGTCGATGGCGACGATGTTCAAAAGACCTCCTGGCAGAACGTCGCGTGACGCTCGCGGCACGGTAACGTCACCGCAAAGCAGATGACGCGGCCACGGCTTGCCATGTGCACAAGTCCCCATCCCTTATCGGCTATGGATGATCGGTTCTGCCGAGGGTCGCGTCATTTGGCATCGGCTCAGGCCCGATGTCGGCGGATCGCTCTCGAGAATGCTCTCGCCGATTGAAGATAGGCCGTCCAGTCGGATTTGCAGAATGAGACGATTCTATTCAGCCAATGTGATCCGGGACGAGAACTTGAGGAGACAACTATGCCCAGAATGTCCCCACGGCGCACGGGAGCTGTGAGGGAGTTTGACGGTCTAACATTTGCAGGTACGGCGCAAAAAGCCTATAGAAATCAACGATGCGGACGTGGCGGAACTGGTAGACGCAAGGGACTTAAAATCCCTCGATGGCAACGTCGTGTGGGTTCGAGTCCCACCGCCCGCACCACGGCTCGGCAACATGCCAATCCGCATTTAGAATGGTCCGATGCCCGCCCTCGAAAAAGTCACCATCGCCCCTCACCTCACCTTCGACGCCCTCGTCGCGGGCGAGGCAGGTTCGCCGCTGGTGCTGCTACTGCACGGCTTTTCCGAATCGATGCATTGCTGGCGCGCGCAGGTGAGCGCGCTTTCGGCTAGGGGCTATCGCGCGATCGCCCCTAACCAGCGCGGCTATTCGGCGGGCGCGCGGCCCGATCCGCGCGATGCATCGAACTACCACATCGACCGCTTGATGGATGATGCGATGGCCATCGTCGCTGCGTCAGGTTGTGGCGAGCAGCGGTTTCATCTCGTCGGCCACGACTGGGGCGGCAGCATCGCTTGGGCGCTCGCCGATCGCTACCCCCAACGGCTCGCCTCGCTCACGGTGCTGTCGCGGCCGCATCCGAACGCCTTCAATCGTGCGTTGCAGTCTCCGGATGGCGATCAGGCGCACCGCTCACGGCATCACAAGGCCTTCCTCGAGCCCGATGCGGCCGATGTCGTTCTGGCAGATGACGCCAAATGGCTGCGCGATCGCCTCAGCGCCAACGGCGTGCCGCAAACCGCGATCGCGACACATCTTGCCGTGCTCGGCAACAAGCCCGCCATGGAATCAGCCCTTGCCTGGTATCGCGCACGCGGCGCGATCCGCTCGCCGCTCGACGCGATCCGTGTGCCGACGCTCTACATCTGGGGCGATGCCGACGACACCGTCGGACGGCCAGCAGCCGAAGGCACGGTCGACTTTATCGCCGCGCCCTATCGCTTCGAGGCGCTGCCCGGCGTCGGCCATTTCGCCGCCGATCAGGTGCCCGATCGGGTCAGCGAATTACTGCTGGAACATTTGCAGGCTCACCCGATCTGATCGATCACGCCTTGTCATGCCGCTTTGGCGAGCTCCGACACCCGCTCCCAGGTCGTTGCTGTCATGCTGGGCCGTTCCTGCATTCGCGTAAGCCACGCCATCAGATTGGCATGCGGTGCGCCAAGCGATGACCATTCCGGAATCATCGCGAAAAATTCGACGGCCGGCGCGAGCATGAGATCGGCGAGCGACAAGCTGTCTCCGGCGAAATAGGGTTTCTCGCCGAGCAGATGCGCGAGCTCATTGAACACGGTGAGCGCCTTCGGCATTGCAGCGGCGATCGCCGCCTCGTCCGGAACTAGCCCCATCACGCGCGGCCCGATCACGCGGTGAAAGACGATGACGTTGGCGACGTTGTGAAACAGGTACCAGTCGTTGACATTCATCACCTGGTCCATGCGCGCGGCGCGCTTCGGATCTGAAGGCGTCAGCGCAGGTTGTGGCAGCACGCGGTCGAGGTAGCGCAGTATGGCTTGCGTCTCGTAAAGCAAGAAGCCGTCATGTTCCAGCACCGGCACCCGGCCAAACGGATGACGCGCCAGATGCTCCGGCGATTTGAGAGCACCCGGTGCCACCGGTGCAAGCCGGTACGGCGCGCCCTTCTCTACCAGCGCCGCCAACACTGCGCGTCCGAACGGGCTGCCCGGAATGGAATGAACAAAAAATTCCGACATGACGGTCTCCTGTTCATTGAGGGTTGATCTCGCAAGGGTTCTTTTCGCCAGCTCTCACGTCACCCTCATCGGGATGGCACCGAGGAAGTCGACCTTGCCGATTTCGACACCGCAGTGACGGAGAATGTCGTAGGCGGTTGTGACGTGAAAATAAAAGTTTGGCAGCGCGAAATGGTTGAGATAGTCGGCGCCCTTCATGTGCCCCGTTTTCGGGCCGAGCGGCAAAATGATCTCGCGGTCGGCGGACTCGTCGATCTTCTTGGCGTCGAGCGTCTTCATAAAGAAGATCGTCCTGGCAATGCGCGCCTTGAGCTCGGCGATCGTCTTCTCGTTGTCCTCATACCTGGGCGGGTCGATGCCGGCGAGCCGGGCGCCGCCGTTCTTTGCCTGGTCGCAGGCGCTCTGCACCTGCCGGGTCAACGCGAACATATCGGGGAACAGGCGCGCGCTGAGCAGCGCCGTTGGATCGATCGACTTGTCTTCGGCATATGCCTCGGCCTTATCGAGGATGGCCGAGAGTGCGTTGAGGCCGATCTCGAACACCGGAATTGATGCTTTGGACATCGACATGTCGGATCCTCCTTCGAGGGTTGATCTCGCAAATTTCAGCTTTCGCGGCGCTCCGCTTCCTTGACAAAGCGCTCGAGCAGGCCGGGCCAACCGCCGTCGACGTCCTTGCGCATCGAGTGGCCTGCCTCGGCGCCCATCGTTTCGAATTTGTGATGGACGAGTTCGACGTTGGTCGCATCAGGCCCGTCGGCGGCAAAACGCACATCGACCTCGGATTTCATGGCGACGTCCGGCTTCCACTGCGCGTTGATCTGCCAGAGCAGCACCAGCCGGTGCGGCGGTTCCCACACCGTGATGGTGGCGACGGAGGTCTCGGTGCCGTCTTCCGAAATCTCCAGCCAGCGCCCGCCGAGGCGCGGCTCCATCAACACTTTCTGGATCGGCTTCTTGCCGACGCCGTGGTCATAAGGCCACCAGCGCGTCAGGCCGCTGGTGAAGACCTCGAAGGCGTGATCGATCGGCGCCTTGACGTGAACGGTTTTGCGCACCGGCGCGATGACAACTCTCTCGTTCATGTGTTCCTCTTCTTGGCCTTGTGGGATTTTTCAGCCTCCAGCCTGAATGCCTCAAGCGCATCGCCCCAAAAGCTGTCGAGCCAGGCGCGCAATTCCACTAGCCCTTCCCGGCGCAACGAATAGATGCGGCGGACGCCTTCGCTCCGTTCTTCGACCAGCCCGGCGTCTTTCAATACCCTCAGATGCTGTGACACCGCCGGCCGCGAGACCGGTAGTCCCGCCGCCAGCACGTTCACCGGACGCGGGCCACCCCGAAGGCGCTCAAACACCTTTCGCCGGGTCGGGTCCGCCAGCACCGTCAACGCATTTCCGTAAGCCATGGCTAACGGTAAGCCATGCCTTACGTATCTGTCAAGCGGCTGCTGACGCGAAATCATTCAGGCGCTCAAACGCAAATGGCGCGGCTCAAGTGCGGCGCCATCTCCACGAAACGAGAGGTGAAGTCTTCAGCGCGACGTCACGCCATTGCAGCCCGCACGAACCGCTACGTGTGCGTCGGCCAGTGCCGCTCGCGGAACCAGTTGCGGTAATCCGACGACATCTTCGCGCGCTGCGCCTGCGGCGCGTGCCGCTTGCACGTCGACGCCTCCTCGCTGTTGTCAGGCGCGCCCCATCGCAACTCGACGCAGTCGTTCGGGTTATAGGCCATCTCGAAATCGGCCGCCCGATCGATGATGTCCTTTAGCGACAGCGTCCACTGCGAGCCATCGCTGCGCGTATAGGATATTTTGCGCAACGTAAGCTCGGAGGCGAGCACGCCTTGCAACTCGCGCTTCACGTCCTCGGCGCTCTTGCCGCTCGGCATTGCATAGCGCGCTGCCCGCCGTACGACGCGCTCGGGAAATCCCCGCACCACGTCGATCGCGATCAGCAGGCGGAAATCGCGCGCCGGCGTGGAATAATCTTCCCAGGGTCCTGACGTCTCGAAGATCGAGGGACCGTTCGGCATCGCCGTCTCGCCGGTTGCCTTCTCCTGATATTTTCGCCCGTTTTCGACCGAGGTGACGCGCGTCCTGACCTGCTCGTTGAGGCTCGCGATCGCGTCCGTCATCGCTTTCACGGGATCGAGCGGCTCCGGCGACATCACGTCATCCATCCGATCGTAAAAATCCTCGGCGCTCATCCGCGACTGATCGAGCGAAAAATCGCCGTAACTTGGATTGTTGGCGATTTCGGCATTGGCCAGCCGCCGCAGCGAACCGCCTTTGTCGCGCACGATGGGGCGGAAGTGCTTGAAGCCGGGACTGCCGAGCGCGGGATCGTGCACGAACAGGAAATTGCCGCGCCAGAAGCGCTTTCGCGTGATCGATCCGTCGGGCTCGGCGTCGACGGCAAGGAAGACGCCCGGTGTGCCGTTGGCCTCCGGCACGAGATGGACCAGCATCAGCACGTGGCCGTACGGGTCGGCGTACACCGTGCCCGGGCGCAGCGTCTGTTGCGTCAGCGGGATGGTGTAAAAATCGGTGCTGTCGTCGCTGCCCGCCACGCGCACGGTGCCGCTATGCACGACGTCGCCGACGTCGCGCAGATATTCGCCGAACGTCGTCGGGCGCTTCGGCTTTGGCGGCGGCAACGCGGCAGCCGGCGGAATCGGCGCCGCTGCCTCGGCCGACTGCGGCCGGCCAAAAAACTGCCCCAGAAGCGTCGGCGCCGGCACAGGCGGCGCGGCATCTGCAAGCGTAGCGGAAGCGATTTCCTGTTCGGGCGGCGGCGGCGGACGCGTGAACTCGGGATGCTCCATGTCGAACCACTGGTAGCACTTGGGCGGCTTGCCGCCGGTGCCGCGCGCGCAATTCGAATACCCGAACGGCAGCCCCATCTTGTAGGCGAAATAGGCCCGCAGGAAGTAGACGAAATCGGCGCAATCGGGACGAAGGCCGGTCTTCGCATTGTCCTCGCCGCGACCCAGATAGTTAAACAGGAAATTGCGCGATTGGTCGTGCAGGACTTCATGCCACGCCTTCCAGGACAGATCCTGGTCGGGCGGCGCATCAAACAGCTTCTCGATCCACGCCGAAAACAACGATTCCGTCGTGCGGTCCCAACTGCTGCGGATCTGCCAGAAAACTCCCGACGGCGTACGCGGAGGATCCGGCTTGCGCGCGCTCACGGTGATGTCGCGTGAAATCGCGCTGCATTCCTCGCTGGGACGGTCGAGCGCCAGCGTCGCGTGCCACGTGCCCGCGGCAGGCTCGGCAACCTCGGCGAACCAGGAATACGGTGCACCGCCGTGCCGGTCGGGCGATTTGGCGCGGACGCTGCCGTCGGGTGCGATCAGCGAGAGCACGCCTTGAAGCGGCTTCTCGGTGACGAGCATGACTCGCAGTGGCGCGCCCTTCCATGGCGCGATTGGCGAGGGCAGGACCGAAAGCCCAGCCGCATCCTCGCAGGTGCCTGAGGCTGCTTCGGCCGACGAGCCAGCCGCTGAGACCAGGAACAAAGCCGTCGCAGCAACAGCAAACCGGCTTGCGAGACGCATCTTGGCAGGTTTCATGGAGAGGCCCCGGAACTCGGCCCCTGCCCGCGGGACCGGTTTCGCAGGATAGCCGAATCTGAAGGTGATCAGTCAGCAATTTGACGGCGATTTTGCGGCCATCGCGCCCGGGAACCGATGATGAACCAAACCGGCGTCGCTCCCTGGGCGCCGTCCCTCACGCTGAACGGGCGGATGGGGTTCCGCGCGACGTCGCGCTGCCGCCCTACTCCGACTTGTCGATGTTCCAGAAGATCGGCGTCGCCGGGCCGTCGAGCACGCCGGTGAGCGATTTCCGCCACGCGCTCGGTATGAGGAACTGCCCGAGCGGGACATAGATCACCTGGTCATAGGCTTCCTTCTGGATGTCGGCAGCGAGCTTCTTCTGCTCCTCCGGAGCGGACGAGCGGGCATAGGCGTCTTTCAACTGCTCGATCTTGGCGTCTTCCGCCCAGCCGAACCAGCCGCCATTCTTGCCTCGGCCGCCGATCGAGAAATTGACCACGGGATTCATCACGTCGGCCGCGACCCAGTTGGTGAAGAACATGTTCCAGCCGCCCTCCTTCACCGGCTTCTGGCTGGTGCGGCGGCTTACCACCGTCTGCCAGTCGGTCGCCTGCACGTCGACCTTGAAGCCGGCTTCACGCAAGAGCTGCGCGGCGACGATCGGCTGCGCCTTCAGCGTCACGACATCGCCGGGCGCCATGATCGCGATCGGCGTGCCGTCATAGCCGGATTCGGCAAGCAGCTTCTTGGCCTCCGCCATGCCGCCACCCTTCACCAGCGTTTCCGAACCTTCCTCGCTCGCCAACGGCGTGCCACAGACGAAAAACGCGCCGCAAGCCTGGTAATATTTGGAATTGCCGACCAGCGCATCGAGCACATCCTTCTGGTTCATCGCCAGAAAAGCGGCGCGCCGAACCTTGACGTTATCGAACGGCGGATAGAGGAAATTCATCCGTCCGAGCGTCTGGAAGCCGAACTTGTTCAGCGTTTCGACCTTGATGTCCTGGTTGGCTTCCAGCACCGGCAAAAGATCCCACGGCGGGTTCTCCATGAAATCGATGTCGCCAGACTGCAGCGCGTTCACCGCGGTCTGCGCATCCGCCATGGTGATCCATTCGACGCGGTCGACCTTTACCACCTTGCCTCCGGCGGTCCAGCTCGCCGGCTCCTTGCGTGGCACATAATCGGTGTTCTTCTCATAGACCGCCTTCACGCCGGGCTGGAATTCCGCCTTGACGAACTTGAACGGACCGGACCCGATCTGCTCCGGAATCTGCTGACCCGCCGGCGTTTCGGCCAAACGCTTGGGCATCATGAACGGCACATAGGACGACGGCTTTCCGATCGATTCCAGCGCCAGGCCATAGGGCTCTTTCAGTTTCAGCGTGATGGTTTTGGCGTCGGTGGCCTCGATGCTGGCGGTGAAATCCATCAGCTTCTGGCCCATATTGTCGTTTTTGCCCCAGCGCTTGAGCGAGGCCACGCAATCTTCCGCCGTGACCGGCGTGCCGTCGTGCCATTTGAGGCCATCGCGCAGCGTGAAGGTGTAGGTGAGCTTGTCGTCGGAGACCTTCCAATCCGCCATCTGCGGCTGGATCTTGAAGTTAGCATCGGTCGCCAGCAGCGTGTCGTAAATCATGTAGCCATGATCGCGCGTGATATAGGCCGTGGTGAAACCGGGATCGATGGTGCGCAGGTCGGAATGCATCACCGCGGTGATGGTCTTGCCGACCGCGACCGCCTGCGAGCTAGCCGCGGCCGTGAGCGCGAAGATTGACAGGGATGACACGATCGCAAAACGCTTCCAGCGCGAGATGTGGGACATTCGGTCTCTCCTGACGTGAAACTGGTCAAAACCCGCTGATAGATTATGCATGTAGTTCGTTATTTGGGCGATCTAACATGCTGTAAACCCTTGGTATTTGAGACTTGCACCAAGCGTCTCACGCGTCAATTGCGATTCTCGCCGCTCCGGCCCATGCAAGTTTCGCGCAAATCTTTCACTTTACAATTTCCTCGCCGGTCCCTCTCGTGGCGCCTCGCGCGATACAAAAGTCGTTGTTTGGAAGTCGAGAGACCAAGCGATGAATCCAACCAATCTTCCATTTGATTCCGAAGCGATGTTGCAGGGCCTGCGTGGCTGGATCGAGTGCGAAAGCCCGACCTTCGATGCGGGTGCGGTCGAACGCATGCTGGATATCGCCGCGCGCGACATGGCGATCATGGGCGCCACCATCGAACGTATCGCCGGCCGCCAGGGTTTTGCCGGTTGCGTCCGCGCCCGCTTTCCGCACCCCAAACAAGGCGAACCGGGAATCCTGATCGCCGGTCATTTCGATACGGTTCACCCGATCGGCACGCTGGAAAAGCTGCCGTTCCGCCGCGAGGGCGACAAATGCTTCGGCCCCGGCATCTACGACATGAAGGGCGGCAGTTACCTGTCGCTTGAAGCGATCCGGCAACTGGCGCGCGCCTCCTTTACGACGCCGCTGCCGATCACGGTGCTGTTCACGCCGGACGAGGAAGTCGGCACGCCCTCGACGCGAGACATCATCGAGGCGGAGGCCGCGCGGAACAAATACGTGCTGGTGCCGGAACCCGGCCGCGCCAATAACGGCGTCGTCACCGGCCGTTATGCGATCGCGCGTTTCAATCTCGAAGCGACCGGCAAGCCAAGCCACGCCGGTGCCGCGCTCTCTTCGGGGCGTTCCGCAATCCGCGAAATGGCGCGCCAGATCATCGCCATCGACGCGATGACGTCGGAGGACTGCACGTTCTCCGTCGGCATCGTACATGGCGGGCAATGGGTCAATTGCGTCGCCACCACCTGCACCGGCGAAGCGCTGAGCATGGCCAAGCGCCAGGCAGATCTCGACCGCGGCGTCGAACGCATGCTGGCACTGTCCGGCACCGCCAATGACGTGACCTTCAAGGTGACGCGCGGCGTCACCCGGCCGGTCTGGGAGCCGAACGCCGGCACCATGGCGCTCTATGAGAAAGCGCGCCGACTGGCCGAAGAGATCGGCATGGAACTGCCGCACGCCAGCGCCGGCGGCGGCTCGGATGCCAACTTCACCGGCGCAATGGGCATTCCGACGCTCGATGGCCTTGGGCCGCGCGGCGCCGATCCGCACACGCTCAACGAACACATCGTGGTCGAAAGCCTCGCCGAACGCGGCCGGCTGATGGCGGGGCTGTTGGCGACGCTGGAGTGAAATCCGCATCATGCCCAAAGCGCAAGACAATCCGCGCGTCGTCCCGTTCAAGACCATTCGCGCCCGCGCGGAAAAACGCAAGGGCGGGCCTAAAGAACTGGAAAAGCTGCTGCCGCGGAAACCCGATGCGAAGGCGTTGGCTCGTCTCTCGGACGACCGCATCCTGGCGGAGATGACCAAGCGGGTGTTTTCCGCAGGCTTTGCCTGGAGCGTCATCGAAGCCAAGTGGGCGGGCTTTGAGGAGGCATTTCTCGGCTTCAAGCCTACCAAGCTGACCTTTCAGCCCGACGACTACTGGGACGACCTGTTGAAGGACACGCGTATCGTCCGCAACGGTGCCAAGATCTCCTCGGTGCGCGAGAACGCCGCTTTCGTGCAGGGGATCGCGAACGAGCATGGCAGCTTCGGCAAGTTCCTGACGAAGTGGCCTTCCTCCGATGAAGTCGGGCTGCTCGATCTCCTCGCCAAGCGTGGTAGCCGGCTCGGCGGCAACACCGGCCAGATGTTTCTGCGCTTCGTCGGCTGGGACGGATTCGTAATGTCGCAGGATGTGGTGGAGTGTCTGCGCGACGCCGGTCTGGATATTGCGGCCGAAGCGAAATCGAAGCGCGACCTCGCCAAGGTGCAGGCGCAGTTCAATGTCTGGGCCAAGGAGACGGGATTGCCGTATGCGCATCTGTCGCGCATCTGCGCGATGTCGATCGGCGAGAACCACCCGCCATGACGTGCTATCATTTGCACCATGCTTGCGCGATGGCATGGGGCTTGCACAGCGGTGAGCGGCAAAATCAGGCGAGAATCCGTCGATTTTGGGTTTGTCAGGAGATGCAGATGCATTCACAGTTGCGTGCTGAAAGCGTGAGTTCTTGCTGAGGCATTGACGTCATCATGCTCGGATATCTGCTTCGCCGCGTGCTTGCCGCCATTCCCGTCATGGGGGTGGTCGCGCTGTTCGTGTTTCTCCTGCTGCGGCTCACCCCCGGCGATCCCGCAGCGATCCTGGCCGGTGACAACGCAACTCCCGAGCAACTCGAGCGCATCCGCACCTCGCTTGGCCTGAATGAACCGCTCTACACGCAATTCTTCACCTGGATCGGAAAACTGCTGCATGCTGATCTCGGCGTGTCTCTGATCTCGAACGTGCCGGTACTGCAGATGATCGGCCAGCGGGTCGAGCCTTCGATCTCAATCGCGCTATCGACTATCCTCCTATCGATCGTCATTGCGGTGCCACTCGGCGTCGTCGCGGCATCGAAGCACGGCACCTGGATCGACCGCTTCGTGATGGGACTATCCGTGCTCGGTTTCTCGGTGCCGGTATTCGTGATCGGCTATGTGCTGATCCAGATCTTCGCCATCGATCTGCGCTGGATGCCGGTGCAAGGATTCCGCAGCATCTCGTCGGGCTTCTCGCCGTTTCTCGAACGCATTGTGCTTCCGACCTTCACCCTGTCCTTTATCTACGTCGCGTTGATCGCGCGCATGACCCGAGCATCGATGCTCGACGTGCTCGGCGAAGACTATGTCCGCACCGCGCGCGCCAAGGGCATCGGCGAGGTCGCCGTGCTGCTGCGTCATGCCTTGCGCAATGCCGCGGTGCCCGTGATCACCGTGATCGGCAACGGCTTTGCGCTCCTGATCTCCGGCGTCGTCGTTACCGAAAGCGTGTTCAATCTGCCGGGCGTCGGACGCCTCACCGTCGATGCCGTGCTGGCGCGCGACTATCCCGTCATTCAGGCGATGATCCTTTTGACCTCGCTGGTCTATGTGACCGTCAATCTCCTGATCGATGTGGCCTACACCTTCCTTGATCCTAGAATCCGCTATTGAGGATAAGGCACCGATGGCGATCGAAACCCTTCCAGAGCCGTCGATCCCGATCACCACGCCGCTGCGGCCGCGGCTCGGATTCCTCACGGCGACGCCGATCATCGCGGGCGCCACGATCTGCCTGTTCCTGATCGTTGCGATTGCCGTGCTGGCGCCCTGGCTCGCGCCGCACGATCCGCTACTGCTGGCGCCGGCGCAACGGCTGAAACCATCCAGCGCGCAATTTTTGCTCGGCACCGACGGTTACGGCCGCGACTTGCTGTCGCGCATCATCTATGGCGGGCGCATCTCGCTCGTGATCGGGCTTGGTACCGCGGTCGTCTCAGTCGGTATCGGGCTCGTGATCGGCCTCGTGTCCGGATTCTTCAAGTGGGTCGATACCGTGATGATGCGGATCATGGATGGGCTGATGGCGATCCCGAGCATCCTGCTTGCAATTGCCGTTGTGTCGCTGTCGGGCGCCACCGTGATGACCGTGCTGGTCGCCATCACGATTCCCGAAATTCCCCGCGTGGCCCGGCTGGTACGCTCGGTCGTGCTGTCGGCGCGCGAGGAGCCCTATGTGGAAGCCGCGATCTCGGTGGGCTCAAGCCTGCCAAAGATCATGTGGCGGCATTTGATGCCCAACACCATTGCGCCGTTGATCGTGCAAGGCACTTACGTCTGCGCATCGGCCATCCTCACCGAGGCGATCCTGTCGTTCCTCGGCGCCGGCATCAGCACGGAAACGCCGACCTGGGGCAACATCATGGCGGAGGGGCGCGCCTATTTTCAGATCAAGCCGTCCCTGATCTTCTGGCCGGGATTGTTGCTGTCGATGGCGATCCTCAGCATCAATCTGATCGGCGATGCCGCACGCGACGCGCTCGATCCGCGCATGAAGCAACGCGAGGGCAGCAAGTGACTCTCTTCTCGTCATTGCGAGGAGCACTTGCGACGAAGCAATCCAGTCCTTGCGGGGACAGATGGATTGCTTCGCTTCGCTCGCAATGACGGGGAGAGAACGGCAACGTGACAAACGTCATCCTCGACATAAACGACCTCATCGTTTCCCTCGGCGAGGATGCGCGCGCGCCGCGCATCATCGACGGCGTCTCATTGCAGGTCGTCAAGGGCGAGACGCTGTGCCTGGTCGGCGAAAGCGGATCCGGCAAATCGGTGACCTCGCTGACCGTGATGGGCCTGTTGCAGAAAGGTTCGCTGGTCGCCTCCGGCGGCAGCGTCAAATTGGTCAGTGAAGAGCTGCTCACCGCAAGCGACCGCCGCTTGCGGCAATTGCGCGCGACCACCATGGCGATGATTTTCCAGGAACCGATGACGGCACTCAATCCGGTGGTGCCGGTCGGCCGCCAGATCGACGAGGTGCTGCGGACCCATACCGATCTCGACGCCCGCGCCAGGCGCAAGCGCATCCTCGAGATGATGGAACAGGTGCGGCTGCCCGAGATCGAACGGATCTTTGCCTCCTATCCGCACCGGCTGTCGGGCGGCCAGCGCCAGCGCATCATGATCGCGATGGCGCTGGTGCTGGAGCCAAAACTCCTGATCGCGGATGAGCCGACGACGGCCCTCGACGTCACCACGCAAAAGCAGATCCTCACGCTGATCCGCGACCTGCAGCGCGATCACGGCACCGCGGTGCTGTTCATCACCCACGACATGGGCGTGGTCGCCGAGATTGCCGATCGCGTCGCGGTCATGCGTCAGGGACGACTGGTCGAGACCGCCGCGCTCGATGCCATCCTGCGCAGGCCGACCATGGAATACACCCGCAACCTCCTCTCCTCCGTGCCGAGCCTCGTGCCGCGCGCGCCGCGCGCCGATTCCAAGGAGCCCGTCGTGCTGGAGGCCAACGAACTCGGCAAAGTCTATCGCGAGCGCTCGTTGCTCGGCAGAACCCGCGACGTCGCGGCCGCCAAGGACGTGACGCTGACCTTGCGCAAGGGCCGCACGCTCGGCATCGTCGGCGAAAGCGGTTCCGGCAAATCGACGGTAGCGCGCTGCATCGTCCGCCTGATCGATCCGACCTCCGGCGGCGTCCGCCTTGCAGGACGCGAAATCTCCGGACTGTCGCGCCGGCTCTTGCAACCGCATCGCAAGCGCATCCAGATCATATTCCAGGATCCTTATCGCTCGCTCAACCCGCGGATTACCGTCGGCGAGACGATCGCGGAGGGTCCGATCAATTACGGTATGCCGCGCGTCGAGGCGCTTGCGAAAGCACGTGAGCTGCTGGAATTGGTCGACCTGCCGCCAGATGCGATCTCGCGTTATCCGCATCAATTCTCCGGCGGCCAGCGCCAGCGCATCGCGATCGCCCGCGCGCTGGCGCTCGACCCCGACGTGCTGGTGGCGGATGAGGCCGTCTCGGCGCTGGACGTGTCGGTACAGGCGCAGGTGCTGGAGTTGCTCGACGAAATCCAGTCGAGGCTCGGTATCGCGCTGTTGTTCATCACCCATGACCTGCGCGTCGCGGCGCAAATCTGCGACGACGTTGCCGTAATGCAGCACGGCCGGGTCGTGGAACAGGGTCCAGCGGCGCAAATCCTTGCGCATCCGCGAGAGGCATATACCCGTGCGCTGCTCGATGCCGCGCCCGGACGCGGTTGGGATTTCGCCAATTTCCGCCCCGTGGCGCTTGCTGGCACCGCACAATAATCGTCACTGCGAGCCAACAGGTCGCGCGGATGCGCGCCCGATGACAGGCTCCGCGAAGCAAACCATTCTGTCCGTGGGGCACCCAAAGCTGGATTGCTTCGTCACTTACGCTCCTCGCAATGACGAGAGGAGCAATCCCGAAACAGTCCGAAGCCATGCGAGAGGTGGATTGCTTCGTCGCTTGCGCTTCTTGCGATGCCGAGGCTAACGTCGCGCGTATAGAGTGCTGAGATAGTATCCATGACCCGCATCGCAGTCGGCGGATTTCTGCACGAGACCAACACCTTCGCGCCGACCAAGGCGACCTATGCGGATTTCGTGCATGGCGGCGGTTGGCCCTCGATGGCACGCGGCGCCGATGTGCTCAAGGTCATGCGCAACATCAATGTCGGCCTCGCCGGTTTCGTCGAAGCGGCGGAGACCAATGGCTGGGAAATAGTGCCGACCATTTCATGCGCCGCCAGCCCCTCGGCGCATGTGACGAGGGATGCCTATGAGCGCATCGTCAAGGTGATGATCGACGACACCGCCGCTGCGGGACCGCTCGATGCGGTCTATCTCGACTTGCACGGCGCCATGGTCACCGAACATCTCGACGACGGCGAAGGCGAAATCTTGGCGCGCGTGCGCCGCGTTATCGGCAATGACCTGCCACTGGTCGCAAGTCTCGACCTCCACGCCAATGTGACGCCCGAAATGATCGAGCATGCCGACGCGCTGATTGCCTATCGAACCTATCCGCATATCGACATGGCCGAGACCGGCCGCGCGGCGGCACGACATCTAGCGCTGTTGTTGAAAACCAAACAGCGTTTCGCAAAGGCATTCAGGCAATTGCCATTCCTGATTCCCATCAGCTGGCAATGCACCAACGACGAACCCGCCAGGAGCATCTATCGGAAGCTTGCAGGCCTTCAGGGTGATGCTGTACCGGCACTATCGTTGGCGTTTGGCTTTCCAGCGGCCGATTTTGCGCATTGCGGGCCGAGCGTGTTCGCCTATGGCAGGACGCAACAAGATGCCGATGCCGCGGCGGACAAGGTCGCCGCCCTGGTCGAAAGCCATGAAGGCGATTTCGACGGCCGCATCTATGCGCCGGATGAAGGCGTGCGCCATGCGATGGAACTGGCAAAGACCGCCACGAGGCCGATCGTTATCGCCGACACGCAGGATAATCCCGGCGCCGGCGGCGATTCCGACACCACGGGCATGCTGCGCGCACTGGTCCGCAACAACGCCAGCCGCGCCGCGCTTGGGGTGATCTTTGATCCGGAGTCGGCGAAAGCCGCGCATGCCGCGGGCGTCGGCGCGACACTTACGCTCGCGCTCGGCGGCAAGTCGGGCATATCGGGCGACGCACCGTATGAAGCGAGCTTTGTCGTCGAGAAATTGTCCGACGGAAAATTCGTTGCGCCCGGCCCTTATTATGGCGGCCGCGACATGGATATGGGCCCATCGGCAGCGTTGCGCATCGGCGACGTGCGCGTGGTCGTAAGCTCGCACAAGGCGCAGCTCGCGGATCAATCGATGTATCGCTATGTCGGCATCGAACCATCCGAGCAAGCCATCCTCGTCAACAAGAGCTCGGTGCATTTCCGCGCCGATTTCGAGGCGATCGCACAAGAGCTTCTGATCTGCGCCGCACCCGGCGCGATGCCGGCCAATACCGCTGACCTGCCATGGACGCGACTGCGTCCGGGCATCCGCCTCAAACCGAACGGCAAACCTTTCGTTCCCCCAACCAAGTCACGTTCAACGTCTGCAACTGGATAACAACGAATGCCCAACATCGACCGCATCGAAGGCTTTGCCGACGAGCTCACCGCGATCCGCCGGGATTTGCACGCGCATCCCGAGCTCGGCTTTGAGGAGGTGCGCACCTCCGGCATCGTCGCCGACAAGTTAAAGCAGTGGGGCATCGAGGTGCATCGGGGCCTCGGCGGCACCGGCGTGGTCGGCGTGCTCAAGGGCAAGGGTAACGGAGGAAAACGCATCGGGCTGCGCGCCGACATGGATGCGCTGCCGATGGAAGAAAACACCAATCTGAAATGGCGCTCGACCATTCCCGGCCGCTTCCACGGCTGCGGCCATGACGGCCACACGACCATGCTGCTCGGCACCGCGCGCTACCTGGCGGAGACCAGGAATTTCGCCGGCACCGCGCATTTCATCTTCCAGCCGGCCGAAGAAGGTCTCGGCGGCGCGCGCGCCATGATCAGGGACGGCCTGTTCCAGAAATTCCCCTGCGACGAAGTCTACGGGCTGCACAACG
>Ga0209153_1000067_pt1 | contig 51543 bp, 43 predicted proteins | sample GraSoiAngelo_120_FD_185877 | JGI IMG/M metagenome (GOLD analysis project Ga0209153, IMG submission 185877) | Grasslands soil microbial communities from the Angelo Coastal Reserve, California, USA - 14_0919_09_20cm (SPAdes) (version 2) | ecosystem: Environmental > Terrestrial > Soil > Grasslands ... | reverse complement strand
TGGGTACGGGATGCGGTGGACGCGGCAGCGTCGCGCGCGCCAATGGCAGTTGCAGGGCGGGTCCCTATGGATTTCCGTGAGCGATGCGCCGGCGCGCAGACGAACGAGGCTGAAGCGGACGGCAAAAACGTGTGGTCCTGGCATCCGTTGCTGATGTCAAGTTTGCGGAGGCGCGTCGGCCCAACCGGGCGCGGACGTTTCCTTAATCCGCCGATGACGGTGGCAAGACGAATTCGTCGCCGAGGAGAGCGCGCTATAAGCCGTTAAAACCATCGCGCAGGGAAGGCCGGACTGTTGCGGTGAACCTGTGGCGACGACGCTCGTGCGCTTTTTTGTTTGCGTGCGAGGCTGCGGGTGCATCGCGCACCCGGCTTTCCCTGCGCCCTCTTTATCTTTGGGCGAACGTTCATGCAAAGCTCGGGCGCGATCCGCGCCGCGAGAAAGTGAAGCTGCGTTTTCGAATTGGCGTTTGAAAATTAGATCAGTGACAATTCGTTGCGTACGAGCGCGCCGTCCTTCCAACTGTCATCACCCGCGAAAGCGGGTGATCCAGTACTCCGAGACGTCAGTGATGGAATCCGAAAGGCCGCGGCGTACTGGATGCCCCGCTTTCGCGTGTCATGACGAGCCAGCTAGCTGTTACGTCCCGGCGCGCTCAGCCCGCCTTCACCTCATACGCCGCGCGAAACATCCGCGTTGCGCTTTCGACGACTTGCGCGATGCGCTCGGGCGAGGGGGGCGGCGCGGCCTGGAAGACGAAGGGGAGGAACAGCGAGGCCTGGCAGAGCAGCATGAATTGCGACGCCGCGTGCTGGCAGTCGTCGATCGCAAGCTCTTTCGCCTTCACCCGCGCCTCGAGATAGGCGGCAAGGCGGGTGATGATGCTTTCCAGCACGCTGGCGTAGTAGCGGCGGCCGACGTCCGGCATCCGCTCCGCAATCGCCATCACGGTGCGGATCGACGATCCGCCGCCCGGACGGCACAGCATCGCAATATAGGTTTTGCCGAATTCCAGAAGGGTCGTCGGCGCGTCGCGCGCCGGGCTCAGGTCGAACGCGACCTTGCCCTTTTCGAGCGCCTCTTCCTCGACAATGGCCTCGAACAGCCGGCTCTTGTCGGCGAAATAGACGTAGAGCGTGCCCTTGGAGACGCCGGCGGAGCGGGCGATCTCGCCCATGCTGGCGCCGTCAAAGCCGAGGTGCATGAATACCTTACGAGCGCCGTCGAGGATCTGACGGCGTTTCGAACTATCCTCGTCGCCGACCAGATGAAGGGCGGTGCGGTCGCCTGCAACCATTGGTTTAGCTTCTCCGCAAGAATTCAATTTTTTAGAATATATCGCAGTGCAGCATCGGGTAGTCTGATCGAATGACACTATATCTTGACCGAACGGTTCGGTCAATGCTAATTTGGCTCGGGCGAGGCCGTGAGGACCGCAAAAGCCGTGCGAACGGCCGTGGCTCTTCCGCGTATGCCGCGTTGTAGTGAGGAGGCCGTGATGGCCGCACCGAGAGATCAGGCCGCGCGGATGCTTCGCCCGGAGCCGGAACAGGTAGAAGCCGCGCTTGCGCCCGACAATTCCGCTGCTCCGGCGGAGCAGCTTCGCACTCATGTCGCTGAAGAATCCAGACGCCGCCCCGCCGAGACGCCGGTTGCGCCCGTGGTCGACAAGCCCGCGATGGCTCCCGCCAATTCCGCCGCGCCGAAATCCGGCAACCGCAAGAAGCTGGTGCCGATGGGCGTCGCGGCGCTGGTCGCGCTCGCGCTCGCAAGCTATGGCGTGCATTATCTTCTGGTCGGACGGTTTTATGTCTCGACCGATGACGCCTATGTGCGCGCCAACAACACCATGCTCGGCGCGAGGGTGTCGGGGCACATCGCGGCGATCCTGCCCGGCGACAACGCGCTGGTGCACACCGGCGAGGTGATTTATCGGATCGACGACGGCGACTATCGTATCGCGGTCGATGCCGCGCGCACCAAGATCGCCACCCAGCAGGCCACCATCGAGCGTATCGGCCGCCAGGTCACCGCGCAGGAAAGCGCCGTCGAGCAGGCGCAGGCGCAAGTTGTTTCGGCGGAGGCCGGCCTGAAACGGGCCGGGCTCGATTACGATCGCCAGCAGGCGCTGAGCGCCAAGGGATTTGCCTCGCATGCGACCTATGAGACCTCCGAAGCCGCGCGTGATCAGGGCGTGGCGGCGCTGAAGGCGGCGCAGGCGGCCTATGATGCCGCGCGCGACAGTGTCGAGGTCACCAAGGCGCAGCAGGCAGAGGCCCGCGCCCAGTTGGCGGAGTTGGAGACATCGTTGGCCAAGGCCCAACGCGACCTCGATTTCACCTCGGTGCGCGCGCCGGTCGACGGCACCTTCTCCAACCGCATGGTCAATGTCGGTGACTTCGTCACCATGGGACAACGGCTCGGCAACGTCGTTCCGCTCGACGACGTCTTCATCGACGCCAATTACAAGGAGACGCAGTTGAAGCGGATCCGACCCGGCCAGCCGGCGACGATCTCGGTCGACGCCTACGGCCATCGCAAATTCGCCGGTGTCGTCGAGAGCATCTCGCCCGCGGCAGGCTCGGTGTTCACGCTGCTGCCGCCCGATAACGCCACCGGCAATTTCACCAAGATCGTGCAGCGGCTTCCGGTTCGCATCCGCGTTCCCAAATCGGTCGCGCGGCAGAACCTGTTGCGCGCCGGCATGTCCGTCTACGCCACCGTCGACACCAACGAGGGTGCCAAGGATGCCGACAGCGACGCCGATCTCGATTCGCCTGTCATGGTCCATCCGCAATAGGTCTCGCGCATGGCCGATGCTACGACCGCTACCCCAGGGATGACGGCCTCCGCGCCGTCCGATCGCATCGCGCCGCGACGGCTGGTTGCGTTCCTGATCATGGTGTTCGGCATGTTCATGTCGATCCTCGACATCCAGGTCGTCTCGGCCTCGCTCAGCGACATCCAGGCCGGTCTCTCGGCAAGCTCGACCGAGGTCTCCTGGGTGCAGACCGCGTATCTGATCGCGGAGGTGATCGCGATTCCCTTGTCGGGATTTTTATCGCGCGCGCTCGGCACGCGGCTGTTGTTTGCGATTTCCGCGTCCGGCTTCACCATCGCGAGCTTCCTGTGCGGGTTCGCCTCGACGATCGAACAAATGATTTTGTGGCGTGCATTGCAGGGATTTTTGGGCGCCGGCATGATCCCGACCGTGTTCGCCTCGGCCTATACGGTGTTTCCGCGCACGAAATTCCACATCGTCGCGCCGATCATCGGCCTGGTCGCGACGTTGGCGCCGACCGTCGGCCCGACGGTCGGCGGTATCATCACCGACTGGATGTCGTGGCACTGGCTGTTCTTTATCAACATCGTCCCCGGCATCGCCATCACCATCGGCGTGCTGGCACTGGTCGATTTCGATTCTCCGAATTTCGCCCTGCTCGAGCAGTTCGACTGGTGGGGGCTGATCTTCATGGGCGGCTTCCTGGGCTCGCTCGAATATGTGCTGGAGGAGGGCCCGCAATATGAATGGCTGCAGGACACCTCGGTCGCGGTCTGCGCCGCGGTCTGCGGCATCTCGGCGATCGCCTTCTTCTGGCGCGTCTTGACCGCGGAGGAGCCGATCGTCGATATCAGGACCTTCACCAACCGCAATTTCGCCATCGGCTGCCTGATCTCGTTCTGCGTCGGCATCGGGCTGTACGGCCTGACCTATATCTATCCGCGCTATCTTTCCGAGGTGCGCGGCTACAGTGCGCTGATGATCGGCGAGACCATGTTCGTGTCCGGCGTCACCATGTTCCTGACGGCGCCGCTGGTCGGGCGGCTGATGCAGAAAGTCGATCTGCGCTACATCATCGCGGCCGGCCTCGTCATCTTCGCGGCCGGCTCCTACCAGATGACCTGGATCACCCGCGACTACGATTTCTACGAATTACTGCTGCCGCAGATCCTGCGCGGCATCGGCATGATGTTCGCGATGATTCCGACCAACAATATCGCGCTCGGCACCTTGGCTCCGGAGCGGGTCAAGAATGCCTCGGGACTATTCAACCTGACGCGCAATCTCGGCGGCGCGGTCGGGCTCGCGCTCATCAACCAGGTGCTGAACGATCGCACCGACCTGCACATCGCGCGCCTGCAGGAGCGCGTCACCTGGGGCAACGCCACCGCGACCGAGACGCTCAACCTGTTTACCCAGCGCCTGCAGGGCATGGGCGATGCGGCGCTGATGGCGATGAAGCAGTTGTCCCAGATCGTCCACCGCCAGGCGGTGGTGATGGGCTATGGCGACGCCTTCTTCATGCTGACGTTGTTCTATTGTGGCCTCAGCCTGTTGGTGTTGCTGTTGAACAAGCCGGCGGCGGCAACGAGCGAGGCGGCGCATTAGGCCTTCATCTTCATGTGATGCGGGTGTTGTTGCAAAATCGCCATGATGCATCTATAAGCACGGCGTCGTCGCTCGAACTGGGGGAGGATTTGCATGACCACGTCTTATTCGCAGACCTCTTATTCGCAGATTCTTTATTCGCAGATTCTGCGCCCGCGTCCGATGCCCATGCTGGACGCCCGCTTCGCCTTTTGAGGGCGTTTTCCGACAGCATCGATCGGGTCTCGCGCCCCGATCCCCCAACTTCCCGGTAAGTCACTGATTCCTCAACGACGCTCGCGTTCGGCCTGTCGCCGTCGCGCGTCAACCAACGGAGCCGGCATGCGCAAAGCGCGAGCCGGATGACGCCATGACCGTTCAAAACAACAAGCCCGCCGCGATCCGCGTGGTGATCCCGTTCGTGTTCCGCCACTGGCTGAACCAGCCCGTCGTCTCGGCAACCGTCATCTCCGGCTTCCTTGGCGCAACGGTTGCCGACCTGTTCATGCCGATGTTCTCCGGACATCTGGTCGACGCGCTCACGTCAGGTGCTGCCGATCCCGCCGCGCGCGGTGCGGCGTGGTCGGCGTTTGCCGCCATCGTCGCGCTGGGGCTCGCCTCGATGATCCTGCGCCTCACCGGCTTGCAGACGATCGTGCCGTTCACGCTGCGGATCATGTCCGACGTTGCGCGCGACGCGTTCATGCGGGTGCAGCGGTTCTCGACCGACTGGCACGCCAACAGCTTTGCCGGCTCGACGGTGCGCAAGGTCACCCGCGGCATGTGGGCGCTCGACCTCTACAACGACACCATCCTGATGGCGCTGTTGCCGTCGCTGGTCGTGTTGCTGGGCTCGATGGTCCTGCTCGGGCTGCACTGGGCCTCGCTCGGCGTCGTGATCGGGCTCGGCGCGCTGATCTATGTCTCGATGACGGTCGTGTTCTCGACGCACTATATCGCGCCGGCCGCGCGCATCTCCAATGCCTGGGACACCAAGGTCGGCGGCACGCTGGCCGACGCCCTGACCTGCAACGCGGTGGTGAAATCGTTCGGCGCGGAGCTGCGCGAGGACGCGCGGCTCGAACGCGTCATCAACCGCTGGCGCACGCGCGTAAAGCGGACCTGGTTGCGTTACAATTACACCTCTACGGCGCAACTCACGGTACTGTTGTGCCTGCGCGGTTCGGTGATCGGCGGATCATTGCTGCTGTGGATCGCGGGCCGCGCCACGCCGGGCGACGTCACCTATGTGCTGACCAGCTACTACATCATCCACGCCTATTTGCGCGACGTCGGGATGCACATCAACAACCTGCAGCGCTCGGTGAACGACATGGAGGAACTGGTCGCGATCCATGACGAGCCGATCGGCATTGCCGATGCTACCGATGCGAGGCCGATCGACATCGAGAGCGGGCGCATCGTGTTCGAGGACGTGACGTTCCATTACGGTGGACACCGCGCGCCGCTCTATGACGGCCTGTCGGTCGACATCCGCGCCGGCGAACGCGTCGGACTGGTCGGCCGCTCCGGTTCCGGCAAGTCCACCTTCGTGAAACTGGTGCAGCGGCTATACGACGTGAGCCGAGGCCGAATCCTGATCGACGGCCAGGACATCGCCAAGGCGACGCAGTACTCGCTGCGCAGCCAGATCGCGATCGTGCAGCAGGATCCGATCCTGTTTCACCGAACGCTTGCCGAGAACATCGCCTATGGCCGGCCGGGCGCCAGCGCGGCGGCGATCGAACAGGCCGCGCGGCTCGCCAATGCGCACGAGTTCATCCTGCGCCTGCCCAAGGGCTACGGCACGCTGGTCGGCGAACGCGGCGTCAAACTGTCGGGCGGCGAGCGGCAGCGCGTGGCGCTGGCGCGCGCGTTCCTCGCCGACGCGCCAGTCCTGATCCTGGACGAGGCGACCTCGAGCCTCGATTCGGAATCGGAGGCCCTGATTCAGCAGGCGATGGAACGGCTGATGAAAGGACGCACCTCGATCGTGATCGCGCATCGGCTATCGACGGTGCGCAGCCTCGACCGCATCCTGGTATTCGATCGCGGCGAGATCGTCGAGCAGGGCACCCATACCGCGCTCGCCGCTCGTGCGGGTGGACTCTATCGCGGGCTGTTCGAGCGCCAGGCAACGGAGTTCGCGCGGATCTCGGCGGCAGAGTGATCCCGGAGGATTGCGGCGCGGCGAGCGCGTCAGCGCTCAACGACCGGCGTCGTCGTCCGGCCCCGGGTCTGGGTAGAGATCGCCACCGTTGCGACGACGGCAAGCGCAAACAGCACGATCTGCAGCGTGATGGTTTCGCCATTAAAGGTCGCGGCGAGCGCAAACGTCACGAACGGCTGCAGCAATTGCACCTGCGATACGCGTGCGATGCCGCCCATCGCCATGCCGGCATTCCAGGCGAAGAATCCGATCCACTGCGAAAACAAGGCGACGTAAAGCAACGCCAGCCACGGCTTTGCGCCGATATGGATGATGTCGGCAGGCATGGTCAGCACGGCTGCGGGCAGCGAGATCGGCAAAGCGATCACCAGCACCCAACTGATGACCTCCCATCCCGGCATTTGCGCGGTGAGCCTGCCGGAAAATGTATAACCGATCGCGGACACCGTGACGGCGGCAAACAGCAACAAGTCTCCGGCCGAGAGCGCGCCGCCGCCCTGGCGCAGCGCGAAGGTGACGACCAGCGCAGCGCCCGCAAGCGAAGCGATCCAGAACAGCGGCCGTGGCCGCTCGTGCGTGATGAGAACGGCGACCAGCGCGGTGGCAATCGGGAGCGCACCCATCACCACGCCGCCATGCGCGGCATCGACGGTCGTAACCGCCAGCGCCATCACGAACGGAAACATGATGCTCGAGCAGAGCATCGCAACGACGAGCTGAAACCACAGCTTGCGCGGTGGAAGCGGCCGGCGCAGCACGATCAGCAGCGCCAGCGCCGCGAGCCCGGCAATCGCGGTGCGCAGCGCGGTCAGCACGATCGGGTCGACTGCCGACACGGCGATGCGCGTCGCCGGCAGCGTACCGCCGAAGATGATCATGCCGACGAAGCCCAGCAGCAAACCCAGCCGCTCGCGCGACAACGGAGGGGATGATTCGCGTGACAGTGAAGGGGAAGACATCGCGAGACAACTATCTGCTTCGCCGGCGCAGGTACAGCGTCGGCGCGTTCCGCATGGCGGCCATGCACCGGTTAGTGCAGATTGCTCCAGACCAGACCGATACCGGAAAGAAACAACAGGCCCAGGACGAGGTCGCGAAAATTCTTGTCACTCAGGGCGCGATAGACCCGCGCGCCCAGCCAGGCGCCAAGGATCGTGCCGGGGAGGGCCAATAGCGCAAGCCAGATCACTTGCCGGTCTACCAGCCCGGAGGCCACCTGCAGGCAAAGTGCGGCAACGAGTACCGTCCAGTTGAAGAGCTGGAAAATGCCGCGCCGCTCGTCCTTGCCCCACCCCCTGACGCTCGCCCACAGGATGGGAAGCGGACCCGATAGGCCCGCCAGCCCGCCGAGGATGCCGCCGGCAAAACCAATGGCGCCATCCGCGAGTTTGCCGCCGAAGTGGAACTCCGTCGGCATGCGCTGGAGATAGAGCGCGACTGGAAACACCAACAAGAATACGCCGACCGTCAATTTGAAAATTTGCGGGTCGGCGTGAGCGATCAGTGTCGTGCCCAGCGGCACGCCGGCGAGGCCGCCGATCAGGAACGGCCAGATCAGCGTCAGGTCGAAGCTGCGCCACATTGACGGCAGCGTCGAACTCTGGCCGACGACCGAACAGATCAGCACCAGCGGGACCGCCAGCGAAGGCGGCATCAGATAGAGCCAGATCCCCAGCGTCATCAGCGCGGTGCCGAATCCCGCGAGGCCGGACACGAAGCCACCGGCGAGCGCGCCAGCCAACAGCAACGCGTAGGCGAGCGCGTGCACTTTCACTTCTCTCCATCATCATTCCGGGCCTTCTCCTTCGGAGCATCCCGGAACGACGGATACAGAAATTGGCACGACGTTTACACGACGCGAGCGGCAGATAAACTTGAATTTAACCCTTGCTACCAATTTTGCGGAAACCGCCCAATCAGTTCGCGCCACCCGGAGATCGATGTCAGCCATTCGCCGAACGTGAACTACGCCGGAAGCGCTGATGACGCTGCCGGAGGCGATTCGCGCGGAGGACAGCCTAAAATTATGCACGATCCGTTAATGCAGCTTTAGATTCTGCACCCTAGGTTCCGGTTCGTGGAACACCAGCTTACCGAAAAACAGGAGGCAGTATTGAAGCGCGTTTTGTTGGGCTTTCTACGCGACGAGTCCGGAGCCACGGCGATTGAATATGGATTGATCGCAGCCGGTATCTCTATTGTTATTATCACCGCGGTTAACAGTATCGGCTCGACCCTGAACACAAACTTTACTTCCATTAACACTTCGCTCAAGTGAGTCTGCCTTCTCAGGCTGCCCGGAAATTCCATGAGCACATTGGCCCCGCCAAGATGCGGCGGGGCCTCGGAATCCGCCGCTAGACTTCGAGCGCGTCGGCGGGAGCATCATCTAGAATTTGGCAAATGGTCTTCGACACGTCGCTTGATCGCACTCGAAATGGCGAGGGGTCCGGCGTGTGTGCGCCGAACCCCTCATTCTCCGTAACACGCGTTCTGTTCGAAAACGCTTTCGTCAAAGACATCAGCCGGCCTGTAAGCCGGGTTCTGTAGGGCACCACCCGCTTTCGCGAATGGTACGTGACGGCCATTCCTCTGGGGCAATGTTTGCACATTGCCTCGAGCAACCTACCCGGACGGCGAGAGCCCGACATCGCTCCCGCGGCGTTATCGCCTTTCAGCGAGCTGCCCGCGTAGCCGTCCCTATTCGGTCTTGCTCCCGGTGTGGTTTGCCATGCCGGATCCGTTGCCGGACCCGCGGTGCGCTCTTACCGCACCTTTTCACCCTTGCTGCCCCTTCCTTTCGGATGGGGAAGCGGTTCGTTCTCTGTGGCACTTTCCCTGGGGTTGCCCCCGCCGGACGTTATCCGGCACCGTATGTCGATGGAGCCCGGACTTTCCTCTCCAGCCACCTTTCGGTGATCGCCGGAGCGGCCGTCCGGCCGACTGACGTCCTTGTGATGGGGGCTGGGGGGCGTGGCGTCAAGCCACCAAACCGGGCAAAATAAATTATCCTGAAGATGTCGTTTGGCGCTGGCTGCGTTCGACCGGGTGTCGGCGATCCAGCCGACCAAAGGGAGTAATGAAATGCAGTATCTGCTGTTGATCTATCGGAACGAGGCCGAATACGGCAACATGAGCCCTGCCAACCGGAAGCAATTGAGCGCGGAATATGGCGTGTACACCCAATCCATCATTCAGAGCGGCCATTTCAAGGCCGGCGACGGCTTGCAGCCAACCTCGACTGCGACCACCGTGCGGGTTCGCGACGGCAAGATGTTGACCACAGATGGCCCGTTCGCCGAAACGCGCGAGCAACTCGGCGGCTATTATCTGGTGGAGGCCAAGGATCTCGACACCGCCATCGGGCTTGCCGCCCGGATTCCCGGCGCCAAGAGCGGCTCGATCGAGGTCCGGCCGGTCATGATCTACGATTGATCTCGCCGGCTCGAAGCCACCAATAAAATGACACCGAACGAGATCGAAAAACTGTTCCGCGACGAGGCGGGCCGGGCGCTGGCCACGCTGATCCGCCTCGTCGGCGATTTCGATCTCGCAGAGGACGCGTTGCAGGATGCGTTCGCCGTGGCACTGGAGCGATGGCCCCAGGAAAATCCGCCGTCGAATCCGCGCGCCTGGCTGGTCAATGTCGGGCGCAACAAGGCGATCGACCGCGTTCGTCGCGCCATCGCGTTTCGCGGCAAGCACGACCAATTGACGCACGAGATCGAACTCAACGCGTCGAGCCCGGACGAGGCGGATCAATCGACGACATTCGACGACGACATGATGCGGCTGATCTTCACCTGTTGCCATCCGGCGTTTGCTGCCGAGGTTCAGGTCGCCTTGACGCTGCGCACGGTCTGCGGGTTGACCACCGCGCAGGTCGCGCGTGCGTTTCTCGTCAGCGAGGAGGCAATGGCGCAGCGCCTGTTGCGCGCCAAACAGAAAATCCGTCTCGCTGGAATTCCCTACGAAGTGCCGGAGCGTGAGGCGCTCGAGCCGCGGTTGCGCGGCGTGCTGGCGGTGATCTATCTGGTCTTCACCGAAGGCTATGTCGCGACCTCAGGCGACGGATTGATGCGTCCGGATCTGGCGCGCGAAGCGATCCGGCTCGGTCGCCTGCTCAATATGCTGGTCCCCGGGCGCGGCGAGATCAAGGGACTGCTGGCGCTGATGCTGCTGCATGATGCGCGGCGCGCTGGGCGCGAAACCGCTGCCGGCGACATCGTGCTCCTGGAAGAGCAGGATCGCTCGTTGTGGGATTTTTGCCAGATCGCCGAAGGGTTGAAGCTGGTGGAAGAAGCCTTGCGCATGCCCGGCCCGCCGCAAGCTTACGCAGTGCAGGCCGCGATCGCAGCCTTGCATGCGCGTGCGCCGAATTATGAGGATACCGACTGGCGGCAGATCGCCGGGCTTTATGAGGTGCTGTTGCGGATCAGCCCATCGCCCGTGATCGAACTCAATCACGCGGCCGCCGTTTCGATGGTCGACGGGCCGGCGCGGGCGCTCGACCTGATCGATGCGATCGAGGCCCGCGGTGCGCTCGGCGGCTATGAATTGATGCCGGCGGTGCGCGCCGATCTGTTGCGCAGGCTCGGCAGGCGCGATGCCGCGCGCGCCGCTTATCTCGCTGCGAGCGAAGCGACGCAGCTCGAACCGCTGCGGCGGCTCTATACGCGGCGGCTCGCGGAGTTGGACGGAAAAAGCTGAGCGGGCGGTGTACTACCTCGTCGCCGCCGCCTGGGCCTCGGCCGGGAGGCTTGCGAGCAGCTGATGCAACGTGGTCAGCGTCGAGTGGTCGGCGATGCCGTCGACGCGGGCGGGCCGGAAGTGACGCTGGAAGGCGGTGACCACTTCCATGGTCGGTCCGTCATATTTGCCGGTGACCGGTATGCCATAGCCATATCTTGCCAAGGCCCGCTGCATGCCCGCGACGTTTTCGTCGATGCTGCCCAGTTTGAGGGCTTCGCCGCGCACGATCGGCGCCGGCTGCACCCAATGGCCGACGCCGGAATTGGCGAGCGAGTGCCATGGAAATTTTTCGCCGGGGTCCTTCTTGCGCGCCGGCGCAACGTCGGAATGCGCCAGCACGCGATTCCCCGGCACGTCGCGGCGGAGCATGATGCCGCGGCAAAGGGCGATCACGGCGGCGACCTGGCGCAGCGGAAATTCCGGATAGCCCCAATCATGGCCGCGGTTGACGATCTCGATGCCGATCGAACACGAGTTGATGTCCTCTTCGCCGGCCCAGGACGACACGCCGGCATGCCAGGCGCGCTTGGCTTCGGGCACGCATTGCACGATGCGGCCGTCTTCCAGCACGATGTAGTGCGCGGAGACGTCGGTGCCCGCGGTGCAGAGTTGCCTGATCGCGCCCTCCACATCCGGCATGCCGGTGTAGTGCAGCACGATCATGTCGGGTTGGCGGCCTTTGCTGCGGTCGCCGTAATTCGCCGACGGAATGACGTCGGATGCAATCGATGTATCGGGGGTGAAAGTCCGCATGCTGGCGCTGGCCCTGGGGAGCGGGAGGGCACGTTGACGCTTCGAATCATCACGATCGGATGCGAACGAACCGAGCGACATAAGCATAATTTAAACCGGCCGGGAGGACAGTGATAGTACGCAATGAAAACTAATCTGTTCACTATTCCTTTACGATTTCTTCCGCGCAATCCGGGCAACACCGCGCCGCGTCGCATTTTGGCTGAGTGTGCGCCGGAAGCCTCACCGCGGGGCAGGGATCGAAACCGCTTCAAATCCGGCCCGGACCGGCAACGCTTTCTTAACGCTGACTGCCGTTACTAAGGGGTGAAGTGCCGAACCGGTTCATGCTCGAAATCCCATGGCAGCCCTTAAAATTCCGCGCGGAAAACAGGGTTGGCGGCCTGGGATGCGCGGGATCGGCAATCGCGCCTCGCCAAGGCCTCTTTACCCGCAAGCGCTTTCCAAGGCGAAAGGTCCGGCGAAGCGCAGACATTTGAGGCGCAATGGGCCCGTTCGCGTCCAGCATCCCTGCTTTACGCCGGTCTTTCCCCGGGGGCGGCGCATGAGCCCGGCTGGCACGCGCCATATTCCCGTGCTCGGCCGCGAGGCCGTCGAGTGGCTGGCCGCCAAAAGCGGCGGCATCTACGTCGATGCCACCTTCGGCGCGGGCGGCTACAGCCGCGCCATCCTGGAGACGGGCGGAACCCGCGTCATCGGCATCGATCGCGACAGGACCGCGATTGCCGGCGGATTCGATCTGGTCGAGGGCTCCGAGGGTCGGCTGATACTGGTCGAGGACCGCTTCTCGCATCTTGACGAAATCTGCGCCGCGCAGGGATTTTCCGCAGTCGACGGCGTCGTGATGGACGTCGGCGTGTCCTCGATGCAGCTCGACGACGCCGGTCGCGGCTTTTCGTTTCGCCTCGGCGGGCCGCTCGACATGCGGATGGGCCACGATGGTCCGACAGCGGCCGACGTGATCGCGAAAGCGTCCGAGACCGATCTTGCCGATATCATCTACGTCTTTGGCGAAGAGCGGCGTTCGCGCGCCGTCGCCCGCGCCATCGTCGCCGCGCGCGCGCAAGCGCCGATTGCGACCACGCGGGCGCTCGCCGATATCGTTGCAAAGGTGGTGCGATCAAAGCCCGGCGACATTCACCCGGCGACGCGGACGTTTCAGGCGTTGCGGATCTTCGCCAACCAGGAGCTTGACGAGTTGCACCTGGCGCTGTCGGCGGCGGAGCGCGTGCTCAAGCCGGGCGGCCGGCTGGTCGTGGTGTCGTTTCATTCGTTGGAAGACCGCATCGTCAAGAATTTCTTGACCGACCGCGGCAAGTCTGCCGGTGGATCGCGGCATCTGCCCGAAGTGGCGCAGGCCGCACCGAGTTTTCATATTCTGACCCGGCGTCCGCTGGCGCCACGTGAACAGGAGATCGCCGCCAATCCGCGCGCCCGTTCGGCCAAGCTGCGCGCCGCCGAACGAACGTCCGCGCCGGCGCATCCCGCCGACGCGCTGCCGGCCTGGCCAAGACTTTCCGATGTGATGAGGGGAGGCTGACCATGCGGATCATCCATCTCCTCGTGATCGGCGCGCTATTGTTCGCGGCGAGCTACGTCTACCGCATAAAAATGGACTCCACGGCACGCGTCGAGCGCGTGTTGCGGCTGCATGCGGAAATCCGCGAGCAGCGCGACGCCATTGCGGTGCTGCGCTCGGAATGGGCCAAGCTCGACGCGCCGCTGCGGCTGCAGGGCCTCGCCGAGCGCCATCTGCCGCTCAGGCCCATCAGCGCGACGCAATACGATGCGTTGAAGAACCTGCCGGAGCGGCCGAGCCTTGTCGGCCCGGACGGTCCCGATCCGATCGGCGCCATGATCGGCACCATCGATGTCGCTGCCGATCCGGCCTCTGTCACCGGCTCGGTGCGCCCGCCGGAGGGCAGGCAATGACCGGTTCAAGGCCGGCCAAAGCCAGGTCCGCGGAGCCGTGGCGGCAGCGCGTGGTCCGCAGCCTGCTTTACGGGCGCAACGTCGACCGATCGGTTAAAGCGCGCGCCCGCGTCGGATTCGCGATAGTCGCTTTCGCGGCGATTTATGCGATCATCGGCGGGCGGCTCGTCATGTTCGCGGTCGGTGCCGACGGCCACGGCGCGCGCCGCACCGCCTCGCAAGATGCAATCGCGACCGCGCGGCCGGATATTGTCGACCGCAATGGCGAGGTGCTGGCGACCGACGTCAAGGCGCCGAGCTTGTTCGGCGAGCCGCGCCGCATCATCGACAAGGACGAGGCGATCGAGCTTCTGACGGCGACGCTGCCGGATCTTGACACCGGCGAAGTGCGCGACCGCCTGTCGTCGAGGAAAGGCTTCGTCTGGCTGAAGCGCGAAATCACGCCGGCGCAGCAACAGGAAATTCACCGCCTCGGCATTCCGGGCATCGGCTTCCTCCGCGAGAACAAGCGCGTCTATCCGACCGGCAACGAGGTCGCGCACCTGATCGGCCTCGTCAACATCGACAACCAGGGCATCGCCGGCATGGAGAAATGGCTCGACAGCAACGGGCTTGCCGACCTGCATCGCGCCGGCTTTGCCACCGATCGCCTGCAGCGGCCCATCGAGTTGTCGGTCGACCTGCGTGTCGAGCACGCGCTGCGCGACGAATTGCTCAAGGCCAAGGAGAAATTCCACGCCAAGGCCGCGTCCGGGCTCGTCTCCAACGTCAGGACCGGGGAGATCGTGGCGATGGTTTCGGTTCCGGACTTCGATCCGAACAATCCGAAAGAGGCGCATGATCCTGATCGCATCAATCGGCTGACCACCGGCGTTTACGAATTGGGCTCGACCTTCAAGGCGTTCACGCTGGCGATGGCGCTGGATTCCGGCAAGTATGATCTCAACTCGACGTGGGATGCCCGCGGCGCGTTGCACTATGGCAAGTTCGCCATTCATGACGATCATCCCCTCGGGCGCATGATCAATATGAGGGAAGTCTTCACCTACTCCTCCAACATCGGCGCGGCGCGCATCGCGCTCGCGCAAGGGGTGGAGGCGCACAAGGCGTTCCTGCGCAAGATGGGGCAGCTCGAGCGGCTACGCACCGAATTGCCGGAAAGCGCTTCCCCAATCGTGCCGCATCGCTGGGCTGAACTAAACACCGTCACTATAGCCTTCGGTCACGGCATCGCGGTGGCGCCGTTGCAGGCGGTGATGGGGATCGATGCGCTGGTGAACGGCGGTTACCTGATTCCGCCGACCTTCATGAAGCGCACCGAGCAGGAGGCGATGGCGCTGGCCAAGCGCGTGATCAAGCCCGAGACGTCGGAGAAGATGCGGTTCTTGATGCGGCTCAACGCCGAAATCGGTACCGCGAAGAAAGCCGACGTCAACGGCTACTACATCGGCGGCAAGACCGGCACGGCGGAAAAGGTCATCAACGGTCACTATGCCAAGAAGCGCGTGCTCAATGCGTTTACCGCGATTTTGCCGGCGGACAATCCCCGCTACCAGCTCCTTATCATGCTGGACGAGCCCCAGCCGCTGAAGGAAACCTTTGGCTTCATCACTTCGGGCTGGAACGCAGTGCCGACCGGCGGCAACGTAATTGCCCGCATTGCGCCGCTTTTGGGGATCGAACCGCGGTTCAATCTGCCGCCGTCCGACCGCCTTATTCTTGCGGCATCGAGGACAACCCAGTAAGGCGTAATAACAACAAGACTAGAAGTTCCCCGCCCGCGCCGGCCGGACTGGAAGATCATGAGACTTCGCGACCTCTTTGGCGATGACGCGACGATCGACCCCAAGGCGGAAGCAGTGGTGGTGACCGGCCTTGCCGTCGACAGCCGCGTGGTGAGGCCCGGCGACCTGTTCTTCGCGCTCTCCGGCCACAAGACCGATGGCGGGCGCTTCATCGATGCGGCGATTGCCTCAGGCGCGGTTGCCATAGCCGGCAACCATGCACTGCCTGGCGATCGTCGCGTGCCGTTCGTCACCACGGCGAATCCGCGCCGCGCGCTCGCGCTCGCCGCCGCCAGATTTTTTGCAAAGCAGCCGGCAACGATCGCGGCGGTGACCGGGACCAGCGGCAAGACCTCGGTCGCAGCCTTCACGCGGCAAATCTGGCTCAAGCTTGGTCACACCTCCGCCAGCATCGGCACCATCGGCCTCGTATCGCCGAAGCGCACCATTTATGGTTCGCTGACGACGCCGGATCCGATCGCGCTGCATCGCCAGCTCGACGAGATCGCGCGCGACGGCGTCACGCATCTGGCGTTCGAGGCTTCCTCGCACGGGCTCGACCAATATCGGTTGGACGGCGTCCGCATCGCGGCCGGCGGCTTCACCAATCTGTCGCGCGACCACATGGATTACCATCCGGACGTCGCGCATTATCTTGACGCCAAGCTGCGGCTGTTCCGCGATCTCGTCATTGCCGACGGTGCTGCTGTGATCTCAGCCGACCATGATTGCTCGCAAGCCGTGATCGATGCCGCGCAGGCGCGCGGCTTGCGCATCATCACGGTCGGCAGCAAGGGTGACGGCCGAGGGGAGGGCATTCGCCTGGTCGATGCCAGGATCGACGGCTTCGACCAAAAGCTCGAGCTCGAACATCGCGGCCGCAACATATCGATCCGGTTGCCGCTGGTCGGCGAATTCCAGATCGAGAACGCGCTGGTCGCGGCCGGACTTGCTATCGGTACCGGCAGCGAGGCCGGTGCGGTGTTCGCTGCGCTCGAACAGCTCGAAGGCGCGAAGGGCCGCCTGGAGCGCGTTGGCGAGCGCAACGGCGCGCCGATCTTCGTCGACTATGCGCACAAGCCCGACGCGCTGGCAAAAGCATTGCAGGCGCTGCGGCCTTACGCCAAGCGCAGGCTCGTCGTGGTGTTCGGCGCGGGCGGCGACCGTGACGCCGGCAAGCGTCCTCTGATGGGAGCGATCGCGTCGGAGAATGCCGACGATATCATCGTCACCGACGACAATCCGCGCAGCGAAAGCCCGGACGCGATCCGTGCCGCGATCTTGAGCGCTGCCAAGGGCGCCAAGGAAATCGGCGACCGCGCCGCCGCGATCCGGGTCGCGATCGACGGCCTGCAGCCGGGCGACGCGCTTCTGATTGCCGGCAAGGGCCACGAAACCGGGCAGATCGTCGGCGACCATGTGTTGCCGTTCAGCGATCATGATGCGGTGGCGGCAGCACTTGCGCCGAGGGTCGCATGAACGCGCCGCAATTGTGGACTTCGCAAGCGATGGTCGAGGCCATGCGCGCCTCGCGCCGCGGCGCGTTGCCGGACGGAGTCACGGGCCTGTCGATCGACAGTCGCACCATCGCAGCCGGCGAAGCTTATTTTGCGATCAAGGGCGACGTTCATGACGGGCATGATTTCGTCGCTGCGGCGCTGGCCGCGGGCGCCGGCCTCGCCGCGGTCGCAAAAGCGCAGGCCGACAAGTTCGCGCCGGACGCGCCGCTTCTCGTGGTGGACGATGTGCTGGCGGGCCTGGTCAATCTCGCTGGCGCGTCGCGCGCGCGGCTCGGCGCACAGGTGATCGCCGTCACCGGCTCGGTCGGCAAGACCTCGACCAAGGAAGCGCTGCGCCGCCTGCTCGGCGCGCAAGGCGAGACCCATGCCTCCGCGGCATCCTTCAACAATCATTGGGGCGTGCCGCTGTCGCTGGCGCGCTGCCCGGCGTCGGCGCGCTTTGCGGTGTTCGAGATCGGCATGAATCATGCGGGCGAAATCGAGCCCTTGGTCAAGATGGTGCGGCCGCACGTCGCCATCATCACGACCGTCGAGCCGGTGCACCTGGAATTCTTTGCCGGCATCGAGGCGATTGCCGACGCCAAAGCGGAGATCTTTGGCGGCGTCGAGCGTGGGGGAGCGGTTGTGCTCAACCGCGACAATTCGCAATTCGCAAGGCTGCGGCAGAACGCCGAGAAGCTCGGGATCGCGCGCATCGTCTCCTTTGGTGCCGATGAGAAATCGGATGCGCGACTGCTCGATCTATCGCTCCACGCCACCTGTTCGGCCGTCCACGCCAGCATCCTCGGTCACGACGTGACTTACAAGCTCGGCATGCCCGGCCGCCACATGGCGATGAATTCGCTCGCGGTACTGGCCGCGGCCTCGCTCGCCGGTGCCGACCTAGCGCTCGCCGCGTTGTCGCTGTCGCAGATCGAGCCCGCGGCCGGCCGCGGCGTGCGGCGCGCGCTCGATCTCGACAACGGCGAGGCCACCTTGATCGACGAAAGCTACAACGCGAATCCAGCATCGATGGCGGCGGCGCTCAACGTGCTGGGACAAGCCGCGATCGGCCCGCATGGTCGCCGCATCGCGATGCTCGGCGATATGCTCGAACTCGGCCCGACCGGCCCCGGGCTGCATCGCGGGCTGAATGAGGCCATCAACGCCAATCGCATAGATCTGGTGTATTGTTGCGGTCCGCTGATGCGCAACTTGTGGGACGCGCTTTCCGCCGGTAAACGAGGCGGCTATGCCGACAATGCGGCTGGCCTCGAAGCGCAGGCCGTGTCAGCTATCCGCGCGGGTGACGCGATCATGATCAAGGGATCGCTCGGCTCGAAGATGAAAACGATCGTGAACGCGCTCGAGAAGCGCTTTCCCGGCAAAGCCGCGGTATGAGGCGGACCGAATGTTCTATTGGCTGATTGATCTTTCCAACACGGTTCCCGGTTTCGCCGCTTTCCGCTCGCTCCTCAACGTGTTCCGCTACATCACCTTCCGCACCGGCGGGGCGGTGGCGACCGGCGCCCTGTTCGTCTTCCTGTTCGGCCCCTGGATCATCGATCACTTGCGGCTGCGCCAAGGCAAGGGCCAGCCGATCCGCACCGACGGCCCGCAATCGCACATCATCTCGAAGAAGGGCACGCCGACCATGGGCGGGCTGATGATTCTATCCGGGCTGGTTGTGTCGACCGTGTTGTGGGCCAACCCGCTCAACCCCTACGTCTGGATTGTGCTCGCGGTGACGCTCGGTTTCGGCTTCGTCGGCTTCTATGACGACTATCTGAAGGTGACGCAGCAGAGCCATGGCGGCTTCGCCGGCCGCTCCCGCCTTGCGATCGAGGCGATCATCGCGCTTGCCGCCTGCTATGCGCTGGTCAAGCTTGGGCGCGACGTGTCGTCGACCTCGCTGGCGGTTCCCTTCCTGAAGGACGTGATCATCAATTTCGGCTGGTTTTTCGTCCTGTTCGGCGCGTTCGTCATCGTCGGCGCCGGCAATGCGGTGAACCTGACCGACGGTCTCGACGGTCTCGCCATCGTTCCCGTCATGATCGCGGCAGCAAGCTTCGGCATGATCGCGTATCTTGCCGGCAACGTGGTGTTCTCCGATTATCTGCAGATCAACTATGTCGCCGGCACCGGCGAACTCGCGGTGCTGTGCGGCGCGGTGCTTGGCGCTGGCCTGGGATTCCTCTGGTTCAACGCGCCGCCGGCCTCGATCTTCATGGGCGACACCGGCTCGCTCGCGCTCGGCGGCATGCTCGGCTCGATCGCGGTCGCGGTCAAACACGAGATCGTGCTGGCGGTGATCGGCGGGTTGTTCGTATTGGAAGCGGTCTCGGTGATCGTGCAGGTGGCCTCATTCAAGCTGACGGGAAAGCGCATCTTCAGGATGGCGCCGCTGCATCATCACTTCGAGCAACTGGGCTGGACCGAACCGCAGATCGTGATCCGGTTCTGGATCATCTCGGTGATGCTTGCGCTCGCCGGTCTTGCCACGCTGAAACTGCGATGATTGTCGCGCCATCATGATACCGGTCACTTCCTTCGCGGGCAAAACGGTCGCGGTATTCGGCCTCGGCGGTTCGGGGCTCGCAAGCTGCCACGCCCTGAAAGCCGGCGGGGCGGAAGTGATCGCGGGCGACGACAGTGCCGACAACGTCGCCAAGGCGGCCCAGGCCGGTTTCATCGCCGCGGATCTGCGCAACGTTTCCTGGGCAAATTTCGCCGCGCTGATATTGACGCCGGGCGCGCCGCTCACTCATCCCAGCCCGCATTGGTCCGTGCTGATGGCACGGCAGGCCGGCGTCGAGGTGATCGGCGATATCGAGCTGTTCTGCCGCGAGCGGCGTCGCCATGCACCGGATGCGCCGTTCGTCGCGATCACCGGCACCAATGGCAAATCCACCACCACGGCGCTAATAGCGCATCTGATGCGCTTTGCCGGTTACGACACCCAGATGGGCGGCAACATCGGCACCGCGATCCTGTCGCTGGAGCCGCCGCGCAGGGGCCGGGTCCACGTCATCGAGATGTCGTCCTACCAAATCGATCTGGCGCCCTCGCTCGATCCAGGCATCGGCATCTTGCTAAACGTCAGCGAAGATCACATCGATCGGCATGGCACGCTCGATCATTATGCCGCCGTGAAGGAACGGCTCGTCGCCGGCGTGCAGGTGCAAGGCACCGCGATCGTCGGCGTCGATGACGGCTTTTGCCGCAACATCGCCGACCGCATCGATCGATCCGGCAAGCGCGTGGTGCGCATCTCCGTGAGGAATCCGCTGCCCGACGGCATCTATGTCGAGCGGGAGACCATCGTGCTTGCCGCGGGCGGCGCGCGCAGCGAGATTGCGAGACTTGGCGGCATCGGTTCGCTGCGTGGCCTGCACAACGCGCAGAACGCGGCTTGCGCCTCGGCCTGTGCGCTGGCGATGGGCCTGACCGGCGATGTCTTGCAAAATGGCTTGCGCAGCTTTCCGGGCCTTGCGCACCGGATGGAACAGGTCGGCAGGTGCGGCAATGTGCTGTTCGTCAACGACTCCAAGGGCACCAATGCCGATGCGGCGGCGCATGCGCTGTCATCCTTTTCCGACATCTTCTGGATCGCCGGCGGCAAGCCGAAGGCGGGCGGCATCACCGGCCTCGCCGAGTATTTCCCCCGCATCCGTAAAGCCTATCTGATCGGCGAGGCGGCGGCGGAATTTTCCGGCACGTTCAGTGACCGCGTCCCGCACGAGATTTCGGAAACCCTCGAGGTGGCAGTTGCGAGCGCCGCGCGTGACGCGGAGGCCTCGGGGCTGGCCGATGCGGTGGTGCTATTGTCGCCGGCCTGCGCATCGTTCGACCAGTACCGCAATTTCGAAATCCGCGGCGGGCGCTTCCGCGACCTCGTCACCGCACTGCCCGGCGTCAAGCCGGTGGTGTGAACGCTCCTCGAATGACGGCTTTGCTGTGACGCGGACCGTGCCGTCCACGTCAAAAGATAACAATCCCATTAACCTTTCGGAAACCCTCATGGGCGACCAATGGGCGAACCCCTGTCTGTTGTGTTGGGATCGCCCATGCTCTCCCGTGAAGAACGCAATCCGCTTTCCGCATGGTGGTGGACGGTGGACAAGCCGCTGCTCGGGGCGATCCTCGTCCTGATGTTGGCAGGCATCATTCTTTCGCTTGCGGCGAGCCCGCCGGTGGCGACCAGGATCGGGCTCGACCCATTTCATTTCTTCAACCGCCATGTGCTGTTCCTGCTGCCATCCTTCATGGTGCTGGTCGGCGTCTCCTTCATGTCGCCGCGCCAGATCCGGCGCAGTGCGCTGATCGTATTCGCAATCTCAATCGCGCTCATCGTGGCGACGCTGCTGGTTGGCCCCGAGGTCAAGGGCTCGCGGCGCTGGATTACGCTGATCGGCGTCAATATCCAGGCCTCCGAATCCGCAAAGCCCGCTTTCGTGGTGATGGCGGCGTGGTTGTTCGCCGAATCCACCCGGCGCCCGGAAATGCCGGCGACCTCAATGGCGCTGGTGTTGCTCATGACGCTGGTGGCGCCTTTGGTGATGGAGCCGGATTTCGGCCAGACCATGCTGATCCTGATGGCGTGGGGCGCGCTGTTCTTCATTGCGGGCATGCGGATGATCTGGGTGCTTGGGCTTGCCGGCGCCGCGGGCGCCGGATTGTTCGGTGCCTTCCTGTTGGTGCCGCACGTCGCCGGACGCATTAAGCGCTTCGTCAATCCCGCCTCCGGCGACACCTTCCAGGTCGACACCGCCATGGAGGCTTTCTGGAACGGCGGTTGGTTTGGGCTGGGGCCGGGCGAAGGCATCGCCAAGCGCAGCCTGCCGGACAGCCATACCGACTTCGTGTTCGCGGTCGCGGCAGAAGAATTCGGCATCATCCTTTGCCTGGTGCTGGTTGCGCTGTTTGCCTTCATCGTGATCCGCACGTTGTCGCGCGCCTATGCCACGGAGGACATGTTCTCGCGGTTTGCTGCGTCGGGCCTTGCGATCCTGTTTGGCGTGCAGGCCGCGATCAACATGTCGGTCAATCTGCAACTGATACCGGCCAAGGGCATGACGCTGCCGTTCATCTCCTATGGCGGCTCCTCGATCGTCTCGCTCGCTTACGGCGTCGGCATGATGCTGGCGCTGACGCGGCTCAGACCCCGCACGGAAGTCGAGTCGATGAGTGCCGCCAACGGATTGCGCAGCTACGCTTGACCTCGCGGTAAGTCTCGCCCCGTCATTGCGAGGAGCCAACGGGTCGGCGCAAAGCGCCGCCCGATGACAAGCTCCGTGACGAAGCAATCCATATATCCGATATGCGGAGGTATGGATTGCTTCGCTTCGCTCGCAATGACGGCTCGTTGCCTATAAAAGAACTCCCCATGGACACTTCGCCCTTGATTCTGCTGGCTGCGGGCGGGACCGGCGGCCATTTATTTCCCGCCGAGGCGCTGGGCGTCGAACTGATCAAGCGGGGTTATCGCGTTCGTCTCGCCACCGACGCGCGCGCGCTGCGCTATAGCGGATTGTTCTCCAAGGACATGATCGACGTGGTGCCGAGCGAGACCGTGCGCGGCCGCTCGCCGTTCTCGCTCGCTTACACCGGCATCAAGCTGGCCGCCGGCACAATCGTAGCGTTGCGGCTGATCCGCCGCTTGAAGCCCGCAGCCGTGGTTGGCTTCGGCGGTTACCCGACGTTGCCGCCGCTCATGGCCGCGCGGTTACTGGATGTACCCCGACTTATTCACGATGCCAACGCGGTGCTCGGGCGTGCCAATCGCTTTCTGTCGCGTCACGTCAGCGCGATTGCGACCTCGTTGCCGGGTGTGCTCGACCGCGATCCGGCGCTGGCCGGAAAGACGGTCACCGTCGGCACGCCGATGCGGCCCGCGATCCTTAGCGCTGCCGCGGTAAACTTTGTGCCGCCCGAAACCACCGGGCCGTTCCGGCTGCTGGTGGTCGGCGGCAGCCAGGGCGCGCGCGTGATGAGCGATATCGTGCCCGGCGCGATCGAGCGTCTCGAGCCTGCGCTGTGGCGACGCCTGGTCCTCACCCAGCAAGTGCGTGAGGAAGACATGCATCGCGTTCGCAGCGTTTACGACCGGCTCAAGATCAACGCCGAACTGGAGCCGTTCTTCTCTGACCTGCCGGCGCGGCTGGCGTCGAATCACCTGGTGGTTTCGCGATCCGGCGCCGGCACGGTGGCCGAGCTTGCCGCCATCGGCCGTCCGTCGATCCTGGTGCCGCTACCCGGCTCGATCGACCAGGATCAATTCGCCAATGCCGGCGTTCTTTCGAAAGCCAACGGCGCCCTGCGGATCGCGCAGACCGACTTCACCCCGGACCGGTTGGCTGCGGAGATTTCCGCGCTTGCCGCCGAGCCCGCGCGTCTTGGAGCGATGGCGGGGGCAGCGCGCACCGTCGGCAGACTGGATGCGGCCGAGCGGCTGGCCGATCTGGTGGTGAAAGTCGCCGGTATTTAGGCGGCGGCAACCGATTTTGTTCTTGTCATGCCCCGCGAAAGCGGGGCATCCAGTATCTCGCGCAGCTGATTTGAGCCGCAGCTTTCGTTGACAACCGCTTTCGCGGACGATGACGCCCAGGGGAGCACCATGAGACTGCCGCGCGAGATCGGACCCATCCACTTCGTCGGGATCGGCGGCATCGGCATGAGCGGCATCGCCGAGGTATTGTGCAATCTCGGCTACACCGTGCAGGGCTCGGATGCGTCCGAGAGCGCCAATGTCGCGCGCCTGCGCGACAAGGGCATCAAGATCAGCGTCGGCCACACAGCCGAGAATGTCGACGGCGCCGACGTGCTTGTGGTGTCGACCGCGATCAAGCGCGACAATCCCGAATTGATGGCGGCGCGCGCGCAGCGCATTCCCGTGGTCCGCCGTGCCGAGATGCTTGCGGAACTGATGCGGCTGAAAAGCTGCGTCGCGATCTCGGGCACCCATGGCAAGACCACCACGACCTCGATGGTAGCGGCGCTGCTGGATGCCGGCGATCTCGATCCGACCGTGATCAATGGCGGCATCATCAACGCCTACGGCACCAACGCGCGGCTCGGAGCCGGAGACTGGATGGTGGTCGAAGCCGACGAGAGCGACGGCACTTTCTTGAAGCTACCGGCCGATGTCGCCATCGTCACCAATGTCGATCCCGAACATCTCGACCATTTCAAGACCTTCGAGGCGGTGCAGGACGCGTTCCGCAATTTCGTCGAGAACGTGCCGTTCTATGGTTTTGCCGTGATGTGCATCGACCATCCCGTCGTGCAGAGCATCGTCGGCAAGATCGAGGACCGCCGCATCGTCACTTATGGCGAAAACCCGCAGGCCGATGCCCGGCTGGTCGACCTGATGCCGATGGGCAGCGGTTCCAGCTTCAAGGTCACCTTCCGCGATCGCAAGACCGATGCGGCGCACGAGATTGCGGGTGTCACGCTGCCGATGGCGGGAAGGCACAATGCGCTCAACGCCACCGCGGCGATCGCGGTAGCCCACGAGTTGGGACTTTCCGATGATGCGATCCGCAAGGCGATCGCCGGCTTCGGCGGCGTCAAGCGGCGCTTCACCAAAACCGGCGAATGGAACGGCATCATCGTGATCGACGATTACGGCCATCATCCGGTCGAGATCGCGGCGGTCCTGAAGGCGGCGCGGGAATCGACCAACGGCAAGGTCATCGCCGTGGTGCAGCCGCATCGCTTCAGCCGCCTGCAATCGCTGTTTGAGGAATTCTGCACCTGCTTCAACGATGCCGATACCGTTGTGGTGGCCGAGGTCTATCCGGCCGGCGAGGCGCCGATCGAAGGCATCGATCGCGATCACTTTGTCCTCGGGCTGCGCGCCCATGGCCATCGCGAGGTGATCCCGCTGCCGAATTCCGCCGCGCTTGCGGGCGTGATCCACGGCCTCGCCGGCCGCGGCGATCTGGTCGTCTTGCTCGGCGCCGGCAATATCACGCAATGGGCCTACGCGCTGCCGGGCGAATTGAAGGCGCTGGGGTGATGATCGCAGCGGTGCAACCAAGATCGTCATGGCCGGGCTTGTCCCGGCCATCCACGTCTTTACTGCGTGATCGTCGGATAGAGGTCGTCCCAGTCCGGATTTGCAGCGACGATCGTGCGAACCTTCCATGCGCGCGACCAATGCTTGATGTTGTGCTCGCGCTGGATGGCGTCGCGAATGTCGTCAAATCCTTCGAAATAGACCAGCCGTTTCAATCCATACCGCTTGGTGAAGCCGTCGACGAATCCGGAACGGTGCTCAAACACTCGACGGACGCGATCGTTCGTGACCCCAACGTACAAAATGCCGTTCGGGCGGTTTGTGAGAAAATAGACGTACCCACCTGCCATGCGGACAGTCTGCAAGACGTGGGTGGCCGGGACAAGCCCGGCCATGACGAATTGGAAGGCTTTGCATGACCTTTCCCGACATCACGCCCGAGCTTAAAGCCGCGATGCCAAACTTGCGCGGGCGGCTGCTCGCCAACCAATCGCTGGCCGAGCTGACGTGGTTTCGTGTCGGCGGTCCGGCGCAGGTGCTTTTTACGCCATCGGACGACGATGACCTTGCGTATTTTCTGGGGCAGCTTCCGAACGAACTTCCACTCCATGTCGTCGGCGTCGGCTCTAACCTGATCGTGCGCGATGGCGGCATGCCGGGCGTCGTGATCCGCCTGTCGCCCCGTGCCTTCGGCGACGCCGGCACTGAGGGCGAGATCATCAGCGCGGGCGCCGCCGCGCTCGACAAACGCGTGGCCGAGATGGCAGCTGCGGCCAATATCAGCGGGCTGGAATTCTTCTTCGGCATTCCCGGCACCATCGGCGGCGCGCTGCGCATGAACGCCGGCGCCAATGGCTCGGAGACTAAAGACGTTTTGGTCGAAGCGACCGGCCTCGGCCGCGATGGCAAGACGCTCATCTTCAACAATAGCGACATGAAGTTCACCTATCGCAATAGCGCCGTCGATCCTTCGGTCATCTTCACCTCCGCGCGCTTTCGGGGGACAATCGCCGCGCCGGAAGCGATCCGCAAGCGGATGGAGGAGGTGCAAAGCCACCGCGAGACGGCGCAACCGATTCGCGAAAAGACCGGCGGCTCGACCTTCAAGAACCCGCCGGGCCATAGCGCGTGGAAGCTGATCGACGCCGCCGGCTGCAGAGGTTTGCGCGTCGGCGGCGCGCAGGTCTCGGAAATGCACTGCAATTTCCTCATCAATACCGGCAACGCCACCGGCCATGATATTGAAACGCTGGGCGAAACCGTGCGCGCGCGGGTGAAGGAAAATTGCGGAATTGAGCTACACTGGGAAATCAAGCGGATTGGGATCGAACCGGCGTGACGCGGACTACCATTCTTTTCGGAGGCACGAATACCGAGCGCCTGGTATCGGTAGCGTCGGCTCAGGCGCTGCATCAGGCCCTGCCGGAGGCCGATCTGTGGTTCTGGGACGTCGCCGACACCGTGCATGAAGTGCGCTCCGAAGCGCTGCTCAACCATGCGCGGCCGTTCGAAGACGAGTTCAAGCCCGGCAATCGCGGCATTGCGCTGGAGCGGGCGCTGGATCAGGCAAAGGCCGAGGATCGGCTGTTGGTGATGGGTCTGCACGGCGGCAGGGCAGAGAATGGCGAGCTTCAGGCGATGTGCGAGCTGCGGGGCATCCCGTTCACGGGATCGGGCTCGGCCTCCTCGCATCTCGCCTTCGACAAGATCGCCGCCAAGCGTTTTGCCGCGATTGCAGGCGTGAAAGCGCCAGAGGGCATCATGCTGGAACAGCTGGATGCGGCGTTGGCCGAGTACGGCAGACTGATCGCAAAACCGGTACGTGACGGATCGAGCTACGGCCTGATATTCGTCAATTCCAAACAGGACCTGGTCGCCGTTCGCCATGCCGCCAAGACCGAAGATTATCTGATCGAACCCTGCATCGCGGGCGTGGAGGCGACGTGCGCCGTGCTGGAGCAATCCGACGGTTCGCTGATCGCGTTGCCGCCGATCGAGATCGTGCCCGCGGACGGCGGGTTCGACTACGTCGCCAAATATCTCGCCAAGTCGACGCAGGAAATATGTCCCGGCCGCTTCACCTCCGAAACGACTGCTGAGATCAAGGATCAGGCGCTTCGGGCGCACCAAGCGCTATCTTGCGCCGGCTATTCCCGTTCCGACTTCATCGTTTCGGACAAGGGCTCGATCTATTTGGAAACCAACACTTTACCGGGCCTGACCAACGCTTCGCTTTATCCCAAGGCGCTCAAGGCGCAGGGCATCGAATTCGCCGATTTCCTGCACGACCAGATCAAGCTCGCGGCACAGCGCGCGCGGAAATAGCGGAAATCTCGCGCGGCAGGTCCGGCGGGGCGCGTGAATCGGGCATCCAACAGGTAAAATTATTAATATTTTGCGGCAAAGTACTCACAGGGCGGATCAAATCACGCCCTGGGCTGACCTGATTTACACTTTGTTTACCAGGAAGTCAGAAGGTTAACGCTGGCGGCGCATGTGGCGCTGGCTGCCGGGGGCGTGAGCTGTTGCGGATTTTCCGCGTTCCGCGACCGCATCGAGGGAACTCGCAGCCCGGCGCGGCCAGGACATCATTTGTGCCAGAAACTCGCAAGCGTTTGCGGGCAACATGTGACGAGCTCGTGCAATGGACGGTGCAGGACGCCTCGCTCGATCCGCAAGATCGCTGGGGCCCGAGTCTGACCTAAAAGCGACTGACGCGAAAGCGACCGACCTGAAAGCGGCCGCCATTGGCGCGGTCGTGCTGCTGCGCGAGCAGCTCCGCCGTCCGCGCCCCCAACTGACGCTCGATCGCGAGCCCTCGCATCGCTGGATTGCACTGGTCGAGCGTTATATGCCGGCCCGCGCCGGCATCGCCGCCACGGTGCTGATGCTGCTCGGCAGCGCCGCTTTTGGCGTCGTGAAGGGCGGCCATCTCGAGGAATTGAGCCGGGCTGCGAGCGATACGCGCAACGCCATCGCCAATTCAGCCGGCTTTCGGATCGCGTCCGTTGCGATCAATGGCCGTAAGCAATTGAGCCAGGACGAGGTACTTGCGATCGGCGGCGTCAACGGCCACTCGTCGCTATTGTTCCTCGATGCCGCGACCGTGCGCGAGCGCCTGAAGGCCAATCCATGGATCGCCGAGGCCACGGTACTGAAATTCTATCCGGGCCAGCTTCAGATCGATATCGTCGAGCGTTCGGCATTCGCGCTGTGGCAGCGGGACGGCAGGATCTCGGTGATATCGAATGACGGCGCCGTGCTCGAGTCCTATCTGCCGCAGCGCTTTGTGTCGCTGCCGCTGGTGGTAGGAAAGGGCGCCGAAACCCATGCCAAGGATTTCCTGGCGCTGCTGGCGCGCTATCCGCAGGTCAGCTCCGTCACCAAGGCTGCAGTCTTCGTCGGCGAGCGGCGCTGGAATCTGCGGCTCAAGGACGGTGTCGACGTTCGCCTGCCGGAAAACGATGTCGACAATGCGCTTGCCGAACTGAGCAAGCTCGACAGGGAAGAGAAGCTGTTCTCGCGCGACATCGTCGCCGTCGACATGCGCCTGCCGGATCGGCTGACGGTGCAATTATCCGACGATGCGGCAAAGGCCCGCGAAGAACTGTTCAAGGAAAAGAAGCCCAAGAAGAAGGCCGGCGAAGCATGACCGGCCTTGACCGCAACCAGACGCCGAAGACGCGCCCGATGGCAAAGCGCACTGCGCTTGCGGCTTCGCTCGATATCGGCACCAGCAAAATCGCCTGCATGATCGCGCGGCTAAAGCCATGCCCGCCGAGCGGCGCCTTGCGCGGCCGCAGCCATGCCGTCGAACTGATCGGCTACAGCCAGATCCAATCGCGCGGCGTCAAGGCCGGCGCGGTGGTCGATCTCGCCGAATGCGAACAGGCGGTGCGGCAAGCGGTGGCGCTGGCCGAACGCATGGCCAAGGTCCGGGTCGAATCAGTACTGCTCCCGGTATCGGGCGGCCGGCTGCAGGGCCAGTTGATCGAGGCCGCCGCCGATATTCACGGCGGCGCGGTCACGCCTGCCGACGTCACCCGCGTCACCTCGACCGGCATGCGGCACGCCACCGCGGCGGGGCGCACCGTGCTGCACGCGCTGCCGGTTAGCTACGCCCTTGACGGCGTCAAGGGCATTCGCGACCCCAGAGGCATGGTAGCGCGGAAATTCGGCGTCGACATGAACGTCGTCACCTCGGATGCCACGGTCGCCAGGAACCTGATGCTGGTGGTCGAACGCTGCCACCTCAATGTCGAAGCCATGGCGGCGAGCCCCTATGTTGCCGGCCTGTCGGTCCTGACCGACGACGAGGCCGATCTGGGCGCCGCTGTGATCGAGATGGGCGCCGGCACCACGACGATTGCGACCTATTCCGGCGGCCGCTTCCTGCATGCCAGCGGCTTTGCCGTTGGTGGCCACCACATCACCATGGACCTGGCCCGGGGTTTGAGCGCCTGCATTGCAGATGCCGAGCGAATCAAGACGTTATATGGCACCGTGTTGACCGGCGGGTCCGACGCGCGTGAGTTGATGTCCGTGCCGACCGCCGGCGACAACGAGCGGGAAGTTCCCCAAATTGTATCCCGCGCCACGATCGCCAACATTGTGCGGCATCGCGCCGAGGAGATTTTTGAAATGGTCCGGGACAGGCTTGCGGATTCTCCCTTTGCGGCGGAGCCCAAGGCGCGGGTTGTCCTGAGCGGCGGCGCCTCGCAGCTCGTCGGCCTGGTCGAGCTTGCGACGCAGGTGCTCGGCCGGCCGGTGCGGATCGGCCGTCCGCTCGGCTTCGGCAGGTTGCCCAATGAAGCGAAAAGCGCGTCGTTCGCGGTCCCCACGGGTCTCCTGGTCTATCCCCAATACGCCCACCTTGAGCATGTCGAACCGCGGCATCCGCGTCAGCTCAGGACGGGGACTGACGGCTATTTCGGAAAGGTCGGCCGATGGCTTCGCGAGGGCTTCTGATGATCTTTCTCCGCACCTTCCGACTTCCACCAAAGCCCGCGGCCGCCGGCCGGGGCGAACCAACGCGCGCGTAATCGAGAGGCACCCATGGCACTCAATCTCACTCCCCCCGACATCAGCGAGCTGAAACCGCGCATCACCGTCTTTGGCGTCGGCGGAGCAGGCGGCAATGCTGTCAACAACATGATCACCGCCGGGCTGCTGGGCGTCGATTTCGTCGTTGCCAACACCGACGCGCAGGCGCTGACGATGTCGAAAGCGCAACGCATCATCCAGATGGGCACGCAGGTCACCCAAGGCCTCGGCGCAGGCTCCCAGCCGGATGTCGGCGCCGCCGCGGCGCAGGAGGTGATCGATGAGATCCGCGATCATCTCTCCGGCGCCAACATGGTGTTCGTCACCGCCGGCATGGGCGGCGGCACCGGCACCGGCGCGGCACCCGTGATCGCCAAGACCGCGCGCGAACACGGCATCCTCACCGTCGGCGTCGTCACCAAACCATTCCACTTCGAAGGTCAGCGCCGCATGCGCACCGCCGAGGCCGGCATCGCCGAGCTGCACAAGGTGGTCGATACGCTCCTGATTATTCCGAACCAGAACCTGTTCCGCGTCGCCAACGAAAAGACCACCTTCGCGGACGCCTTCGCGATGGCCGACCAGGTCTTGTATTCGGGCGTCGCCTGCATCACCGACCTGATGGTCAAGGAAGGCCTGATCAATCTCGATTTCGCCGACGTCCGCGCCGTGATGCGTGAGATGGGCAAGGCGATGATGGGCACCGGCGAGGCGAGCGGCGACAAGCGCGCCTTGACCGCAGCGGAGGCCGCGATCGCCAATCCGCTGATCGACGACAGTTCGATGAAGGGCGCCCGCGGACTCCTGATCTCGATCACCGGCGGCAAAGACCTCACGCTGTTCGAGGTCGATGAAGCCGCCACGCGGATTCGCGAAGAAGTCGACCAGGACGCCAACATCATCGTCGGTGCTACCTTCGACGAGAGCCTCGACGGCATTATCCGCGTCTCCGTCGTTGCCACCGGCATCGAACAGGCACAGATCGCGCGCAACGCGACGCCTTCGCCGGCAACCGTCAGCAATGCTGCGCCTGAAAACCGCCTGGCCGACCTGACGGCGCGTCTGCGCGCCGACAATGCGCGCCTTGCCGAGCGTACCCAGAAGCTGGAGGCGCATGCTCCGGCTTCCGCCGCCGCCGCGCCACAGCGCAGCTCAAACAACCACGAGCGGGCTACGCTGGCGGCGATCGCCGCTGCCGTTGCGCCCGACGCGCCGCAGCCGGCCGCGGCCGCGCCGGTGCAGCCGGTGTCCTACGGCGATGTCACGGTGCGTCCTATCGCGCAGAAGCCCTCGCTGTTTCCGGATCATCGTGCCGCGCCGGCGGCGTCCGACGAGCCGATTACGCCGGAAACATTCATCCCGCAGGCGGCCGAGCGAGCGCCGGCCCGCTCGCCGAGGATGCCGAAGTTCGAGGATCTGCCGATGCCGGCGCAGGCCGAAATCCGGCACGCGCGTGGCGAGCCCGAGGAAGACCATCCGCAGAAGAACCGAATGTCGCTGTTGCAGCGGCTTGCCAATGTCGGCCTCGGCCGCCGCGACGAAGAGAGCGAACCGCCTATTGCGGCACGCAGCTCTGGCCCGGGGATGCCGGCCATGCCGCCGACGGAACGGAAGCAGCCCCGGCGCACGGGCGGCGACCAAATCGCGGCGAACGAGCCGGTATCAGAGTATGCTCGCCGTCCGGCGCCCCAGGGTTTGGATGCTCATGGCCGCCCCGCACCTGTTGCGCCGGCGCCACAGGGCGATGACCATCTTGATATCCCCGCCTTTCTGCGCCGCCAGGCGACGTGAAGATTGTTACAGCTCAGACCATGAAAAAGGTCCCGGCTCGGCCAAGCCGGGACCTGCTTTTTTTGGCCGGGAGCGGTTCCCAAGTCACCTCTCAAGGTACTGATTTTAAACCATTAATTATTTATTCCATGATTAGATAGCCGCATCAGACGGGCTCCCGGGCGAGCCGTAATTTGGTTAAGCTTTGACGCGAATACGGCAGAGATAGGGTAACAATCAGTAAAAAAGCGTGAGTTGGAGCTCTTTGGGGCAGTGACTATGGTCCTGCCGTGACTTGGGGATCTTAGAGTGCGAATCGGCCCCGCGGTATTGGGGTATCGGGTCGGTTAGGGCTCTGGGATAAGTCAGTGGGCGGTCTGCGCATGAAATTGAACCGGCAAACAACGCTTCGGTCAGAAGCAACCGTGACGGGCGTTGGCGTTCATTCCGGATTACCGGTCAGTCTGACCATCGGACCTGCACCTATCGATGCAGGTTATATTTTTGTCCGCACCAGTCTTGATGGCGCCGACCGCGAGGTCCCGGCGACGGCCGAATCAGTGATCGCAACAGAATTTGCGACCGTGCTGGGCGACCGTGAAGGACCGCTGGTTTCCACCGCGGAACATGTGCTCGCCGCGCTGCGCGGGATGGGCGTCGATAACGCCACCATCGAAATTGACGGTCCGGAAGTTCCGATCATGGACGGCAGCGCCGCTGCCTTCGTCGCCGCGATTGATCAAGCGCGGGTTGTTACGCAGTCGGCGCCACGCCGCTTCATCCAGGTTTTGAAGCCGGTGCAGGTGGCGATGGGCGATTGCTTCGGCGAGTTGCGGCCCTATGCGGCCGGTTTCCGCGCCGAAATCGAAATCGACTTCGCCAATCCCGTGATCGGCCGTCAGAAATATACGCTCGATCTCAGCCCGGAACGCTTCCGCCGCGAGATCTCCCGCGCCCGTACCTTCGGCTGCATGAACGACGTGGCGCGGCTCTGGAGCGCCGGTTTTGCGCTGGGTGCGTCGTTCGAGAATTCGGTGGTGTTTGACGAGACCCGCCTGCTCAACAGCGAAGGGCTGCGCTACAGCGACGAATGCGCCCGCCACAAGGTTTTGGACGTCGTCGGCGATCTCGCGCTCGCGGGCCTGCCGTTGCTCGCCGCCTATCGTTCGGTGCGTGGCGGCCACAGGCTCAACCACGCGGTACTGACGGCCCTGATGGCCGACCGCAGCGCTTGGCGGATCGTCGAAGCCGCCGAGGCAGCGCGCCGTTCGCGCTCTCACACCGAAGCCGGCCATGGCATCGTGGGGGGCATGATCGCCCCCGCCTACGGTCCTGACGTTTCCTGAACCCTGAACTCGCGCCGAAGCCAGCCCCTTTCGGGGTCTTTCTGGTGCGAGAAAGGCTCCAGACCGGCGATCGACCGACGGTAACCATGATTGGGAGCGATGCCGTGGCGACCGCCTTAATGCGGGCGAAATGCCTGCCTATGCGGTTGGTCAACGGTAGTTTTTTGGGTACATAGGCCTTGGTGGCATGGCAGGCGCCACATGCTGGGCAAGTATCGCGTCCATGACGGCATCATGGCGCGGCCGATACCGCATCAACGTCAGGTTCCAGGATTGGCGTCAGGTCTCAGATTCATGTCAGCACAGCGTATGACGAGCGGACTACGCAGGGTCTCGGCTGGTGCCGCCGCCCGGCGGCTGCGGCTGGCCACCTCGCTCATCGTGCTTGCGATTCCGTTGAGCGGATGCGGCACCGGCGCGCTGTGGGACAAGTTCCTTGCCAAGGACGACACCTTCGTCGATGAGCCCGCCGACAAGCTCTACAATGAGGGCTTGTACTTGATGAATCAGCGTAAGGACGCCAAGGCAGCCTCGAAGAAATTCGAGGAAGTCGACCGCCAGCATCCTTATTCCGACTGGGCGCGCAAGTCGCTGTTGATGTCGGCCTATGCCTATTACAACGCGGGCGACTACGACAACTGCATCGGCTCGGCGACGCGTTACGTGACCTTGCACCCGGGAAGCCCCGACGCGGCTTACGCGCAATATCTGATCGCGGCCTCGCACTATGATCAGATTCCAGACGTTACCCGCGATCAGGGACGAACCGAGAAGGCGATCGCTGCGCTCGAAGAGGTGGTGCGCAAATATCCGACCTCTGAATATGCCGTCAGCGCCAAGGCCAAGCTCGAAGGCGCGCGCGACCAGCTGGCCGGCCGCGAGATGACGATCGGCCGCTATTACATGGAGAAGCATGACTACACCGCCGCCATCAACCGCTTCAAGACCGTGGTGACGCAATATCAGACCACGCGGCATGTCGAGGAGGCCTTAGCGCGGCTGACCGAAGCCTATATGGCGATCGGTATCGTCGGCGAGGCGCAAACGGCTGCAGCCGTGCTCGGGCATAATTTCCCCGACAGCCGCTGGTACAAGGACGCCTACAATCTCGTAAAATCCGGCGGGGTCGAGCCGAGCGAGAACACCGGTTCGTATATCTCCAAGGCGTTCAAGAAGCTGGGTCTCGGCTAGCCTTTTGTTTTGACGCGTTTTCTTTGCGCGAGCCGGTCTCCACTTCACTCCAAAACGCTCTAGTATCCCGAATCCGAAATTTGCTAGCCTGCAACGCCCGTTTGGGCGAATTGCAGATTCTTAAACGAATCACCACACCAGGGTTGATCTCGCATGCTGGCGCGTCTGTCGATCCGTGACATCGTCCTGATCGAACGGCTCGATATCGAATTTTCCCGCGGCCTTGCGGTGCTGACGGGTGAAACCGGTGCGGGCAAATCCATCCTGCTCGATGCCTTTGCGCTCGCGCTCGGCGGCCGGGGCGATGCGGGCCTGGTCCGGCATGGCGTGGAGCAGGGCCAGGTCACTGCGGTATTCGACGTGCCGAAGGGCCATCCGGCCACGGCCATCCTTGCCGACAACGGGCTTGAGGATAACGGCGAGATGATCCTGCGTCGCGTGCAGCTTGCCGATGGGCGCACCCGCGCCTTTGTCAACGACCAGGCGATCAGCGTGCAGACTTTGCGAGCCGTTGGTTCAGCGCTGGTGGAAATTCACGGCCAGCATGATGAGCGCGCGCTGGTCGATGCCTCGACCCACCGCCGCCTGCTCGATGCGTTCGCCGGCCTCGAGAAGGAGCAATTGTGGGACGCAAGGCGCGCTGCCCACACTGCGCTTGGCGAACATCGCGCTGGCATGGAACGCGCCGCGCGGGAGGCTGATTATCTTCGCCATGCTTCCGAGGAATTGAAGACGCTGGCGCCCAAGGACGGCGAGGAAATCCTGCTTGCCGAACGGCGCACCACGATGATGCAAGGCGAAAAGATCGCGGCCGATTTGCGCGAGGCGCAGGAAGCGGTCGGGGGCGATCACTCTCCGGTGCCGGCATTGTCGGCGGCGGTGCGGCGGCTGGAGCGCCGCGCTGCCAATTCGCCGACCCTGGTCGAGCCTGCGGTCAGGGCGATTGATGCTGCGATCAACGCGCTGGAGGAGGCCGATCAGCATCTTTCCGCAGCGCTGGCCGCGGCCGACTTCGATCCGGCCGAGCTCGAACGCATCGAGGAGCGGCTGTTCGCCTTGCGTGCGGCTTCCCGCAAATATTCGACGCCGGTTGATGGGCTCGCAGCACTTGCCGCGAAATATGCCGCCGACGTCGCGCTGATTGATGCCGGCGCGGATCAGTTGAAGCAACTCGAGGTCGCGGCCGATGAAGCCGACCAACGCTATGGCGCCGCCGCGGCAAAGCTCTCTGCAGCGCGCGAAAAATCGGCGCAAAAACTCGACAAGGCCGTCAATGCCGAGCTCGCGCCATTGAAGCTCGAGCGCGCGACGTTCACGACGCAGATTGAATCTGATCCGCAGTCGCCGGGCCCGCAAGGTTTTGATCGTATTGAATTCTGGGTCCAGACCAACCCCGGCACGCGGCCGGGCCCGCTGATGAAGGTCGCCTCCGGCGGTGAGTTGTCGCGTTTTCTTCTGGCGCTGAAGGTCGTGCTGTCCGATCGCGGCTCGGCGCCGACCCTGGTGTTCGACGAAATCGATACCGGTGTCGGCGGCGCGGTGGCGGACGCGATCGGCGCCCGGCTTTCGCGGCTCGCCTCCAAGGTGCAGGTGATGGCGGTAACGCATGCGCCGCAGGTCGCCGCAAGGGCCAATCAGCATTTGTTGATTTCCAAGGATGCCCTCGACAAGGGCAAGCGCGTCGCCACCCGCGTCAATGCGCTCGCCGCCGATCACCGCCGCGAGGAGATCGCCCGCATGCTGGCCGGCGCCGAGATCACCGCCGAGGCGAGGGCCGCCGCGGAACGCCTCTTGCGCGCGGCGACGGCGTAAGCTCCTCCCTCGCCCCGCGGTCGCGCCATCTTTCGTCCGCTCCAGCTTTGTCCTATTTATTGTCCATGGCCAAGACTGCAAAAGCAAAAGCCCCGACTGACGTCGCTGACCTCACCAAGGCGCAGGCCAAGGTCGAGCACAAGCGGCTGGCGCTGGAAATCGAGAACCACAACAAGCTCTATTATCAGGAAGACGCGCCGAGGATTTCCGATGCCGAATATGACGCGCTGCGCCAGCGCTTCGATGCCATCGAAGCCCGCTTTCCGGAATTCGTCACCTCGGAATCGCCGTCGCAGAAAGTCGGTGCCGCGCCGTCTGGACGCTTCAAGAAGGTCCGCCACGCGCTGCCGATGCTGTCGCTCGACAACGCGTTCGCCGAGCAAGACGTGCTCGAATTCGCCGGCCGCATCCGTCGTTTTCTCAAGCTCGGTGACGACGACAAGATCGATTTTTCCGCCGAGCCGAAGATCGACGGACTGTCGATGTCGCTGCGCTACGAGGGCGGTGAGCTTGTTACCGCCGCGACCCGCGGCAATGGTGCGGAGGGCGAAGACGTCACCGCCAATATCCGCACCCTCGAGGACGTGCCGAACAAGCTGAAAGGCCGCAACGTGCCTGAGATCTGCGAGGTGCGCGGCGAGGTCTACATGACCAAGCACGCTTTTCTCGCGCTGAACGAGCGGCAGAAGGCCGCCGGCGACACCATCTTTGCCAATCCGCGCAATTCGGCGGCCGGCTCCTTGCGGCAGAAGGATCCGTCCATCACCGCCTCGCGTCCGCTCGGCTTTTTCGCTTATGCCTGGGGCGAGATGAGCGCGATGCCGGAGGCTACGCAATCCGGCATGATCGGCTGGTTCCAGCGCTGCGGCTTCAAGACCAATCCGCTGACCAGGCTTTGTCATTCGCTCGAGCAGTTGGTCGCCTTCCACCGCAAGATCGAAGAACAGCGCGCCGAGCTCGACTACGACATCGACGGCGTCGTCTACAAGGTGGATCGCATCGACTGGCAGGAACGGCTTGGCTTCGTGTCGCGCACGCCGCGCTGGGCGATCGCGCATAAATTCCCGGCGGAGCGCGCCATGACCGTGCTCCGCGATATCGAGATCCAGGTCGGGCGCACCGGCTCGTTCACGCCGGTCGGCAAGCTTGAGCCGGTCGGCGTCGGCGGCGTCATCGTGCAGAACGTCACGCTGCACAACGAGGACTACATCAAGGGCATCGGCGGCGACGGCGAGCAATTGCGCGACGGCCGCGACATCAGGATCGGCGACGCCGTCGTCGTGCAGCGCGCCGGCGACGTGATTCCGCAAGTGGTCGATGTCATCCTCGACAAGCGGCCGAAGAATACGAAGCCGTTTCAGTTCCCGAAGAAGTGCCCGTGTCCGCTGCATACCGATGTGGTGCGCGAGGAGACAGCGACCGGGGAAGAGGGGGCGCGCGCCCGCTGCACCGGCGAGTTCGCCTGTCCCTACCAGAAGGTCGAGCACTTGAAGCTGTTCGCCTCGCGCCGCGCCTTCGACATCGACGGCCTCGGCGAAAAGCAGATCGAATTCTTCTTCGAGCAAGGATGGGTGAAGGAGCCCGCCGATATCTTCACGCTGGAAGCGCGCAACAACAAGATCAAGCTTGAGGAAATCGAAGGTTACGGCCAAACCTCGGTGCGCAATTTGTTCGATGCGATCAGGCGGCGGCGTGAGATCGCGCTCGAGCGCTTCATCTTCGCGCTCGGCATGCGCCATGTCGGCGAGACCACGGCGCTGGCGCTGGCGCGCGGCTCTGGTTCATGGAAATCGTTTCATGACGGCGCTCTCAAGGTCGCCAAGGGCGACGAGGATGCGATCGCGGAGATGGATGCGCTGGATCAGATCGGCGATACCGTGATCAAGGGCGTGGCCGCTTATTTCGGCGAGAGCCACAACCGCGGCGTCGTCGAGCGGCTGACCAAGGAAGTGACCATCCTTGATGCCGAGAAGCCGAAGAGCAACTCGGCGGTCGCCGGCAAGACCGTGGTTTTCACCGGCGCGCTGGAGCAGATGACGCGTGACGAGGCCAAGGCCACCGCCGAGCGGTTGGGGGCGAAGGCCTCCGGCTCGGTATCGAAGAAGACCGATTACGTGGTCGCCGGTCCCGGCGCCGGCTCCAAGCTCGCCGAAGCCAAGAAGCACGGCGTGCCCGTGCTGAGTGAAGACGATTGGCTTAAGCTGATCGGGGAGTGAGGGAGACGCCGTACCTACCGTCATCATCCGCGAAAGCGGATGATCCAGTATTCCAGAGATGCCTGAGATAGAATCGAGAGGCCGCGGCGTACTGGATACCCGCTTTCGCGGGTATGACGGCAGTGAGTGCGGGGCTCACGCGATTCCCCTTACAGCATCCTCCTCCGCCTGTTCCATCAATTCCTCGCTGACGACGACCTTACGGCGCGGCACCAGGAAGACCATGGTCGAGGCGCAGGCGGCGGACAACACGAAGATCGCCGCCGTCAGCGGCAGCGTCGTCGCAAAGTGGCCGCCAAGGTAAGCGCCGAATTGCGAGACCAGGGAGCCTATTCCCATCTGCAAAAACCCCATCGCGCCGGACGCGGTGCCGGCGGCGTCCGGGCGGACGCTGATGGCGCCGGCCGCCGAGTTCGACATCACGAAGGCGTTGGCAAACATCACGATCATCTGGGTCCCGAACAGCCATGCGGGCGCCTGGTTGATGCCGCTGACGCTCCAGGTCAGGTTCAACAGGCTGCCGCTGAATTGCAGCGCCAGGCCGAACCAGATCAATTTCTCCAGCTGATGGCGCGGCGCAAAGCGCACGCAGAAGAGATTGCCGATCAGATAGGCAAATCCCGTGGTCGCAAACCACGCGCCATATTCGGCGCTGGTCCGGCCCATCTGCGTCACCACGATATAGGGTCCGCCGCCGGCGAAGGCGAAGATGATCTGCGAGGCCAGCACCTGGCACAGGACATAGCCGATGAAGGCGCGGCTTTTGACGAGGCTGCCGACGTCGCCGCGAAATCCGCGTCCCTCGACGCGGTCGCGCCGGGTCTCCGGCAGCGCCAACGCAATGACAACGGCGATGGTGAGCGACGCCGCAGCAACCACATAAAAGATCGCGCGCCAGCCGAAGGCGGTCTCCAGCAAGCCGCCGGTCAAAGGGCTCAGCATCTGTGCGATCATCATGACCGCGATGACGAGAGAGATCATGGCGCCGATGCGGTCGCGTTCATAGAGGTCGCGAATGATGGCGCGGCTCACCACCATGCCGGTGGCGCCGCCCAGCGCCTGCAGGAAACGCGCCGCAATCAGTTGCGGCAGGTTTTGGGCGAACATGCAGCCGATGCTTGCCGCCACCATCAAGGCGAGACCCCACAGCAGCACCGGGCGGCGGCCGAATTTATCCGACAGCGGCCCCATGATGATCTGCGAGCAGGCGATGCCGACCATGTAGAGCGACACCGTCATCTGCGCGACAGAAATGTCGCGCTGAAACTGGATCGCCAGCATCGGCAGCGCCGGCACCAGCATATAGAGGGAGATCGGTGCTACGCCGGTCATCGCGACGAGCATCAGCAACATCAGCCGCGACGTCGCGATGTTGTCATTTGTGGCGGCGCTGGGCTTGCTGCCCATCACTCCATGCATGCGGGTCCGATCCGGTTTTTGCGAATCGGACTGTAACGTCATCGTGCCAGCGGAATACGGACGTTTCGGAATGCGGCTATTCCGATTTCGGGACGGTTTCGCCGTCGGCAGCTCGCGCCGCCCACACCGATGTCTTCATCCGCGAAGGCGGATGATCCAGTATTCCATAAAAATCTGTTTTGGATCGAGAGGCCGCGGCGTACTGGATGCCCCGCTTTCGCGGGGCATGACAGCTATGTCTGCGGCGAGAGCGCCGCCGTCGCCTGGTCGAGCCACGCCTTGGTCGCATCGTCGAGGTGCGAGCGTACCTCGGCCGCAACGCTGGCATGGTAGTCGTTGAGCCAGTCGAGCTCGGCCTGGCTCAGCATATTGACCTCGATCAGCCGCCGGTCGATCGGCGCCAAAGTCAGCGTCTCGAACGCGTTCATCGGCTTCTCGGCGCCCGCGATCTCGGTACCGACGACAAGCTCCAGATTCTCGATCCGGATGCCGTAGGCGTCCGTTTTATAATAACCCGGCTCGTTGGACAGGATCATGCCGCGCTTGAGCGGCGTGGTGCCGAGTTTTGATATTCGCGCCGGGCCTTCATGCACCGACAAATAGCTGCCGACGCCGTGCCCGGTGCCGTGCTCGAAATCGATGCCGGCCTGCCACAGGAATTGCCGCGCCAGCATATCGATCTGGGCACCGGTGGTGCCGTCCGGAAATACCGCGCGGGCGATCGCGATATGGCCGCGCAGCACGCGGGTGAAGCGGTCGCGCATTTCTTCACTGGGCTCGCCGACCGCGATGGTGCGCGTGACGTCGGTGGTGCCGTCCTCATATTGCGCGCCGGAATCGACCAGCAGCAGGTCGCCGCGCGCAATGCGCCGGTTAGTCTTGCGGGTAACGCGGTAATGCACGATGGCACCGTTCGGCCCGGTACCGGCGATCGTGGGAAACGAAACATCCTTGAGCGCGCCGGTGTCGCGGCGAAACGTCTCCAGCGCCTCGACCGCGTCGATTTCAGTCAGCGCTCCGATGGGGGCTTCGCGGTCGATCCAGGCGAGAAACCGCGCCAGCGCGACGCCATCGCGCCGATGCGCAGTTCGGGTGCCCGCGATCTCGGTTTTATTCTTCACCGCCTTCAAGAGGCTCACCGGGTCATTGCCGCGCACCGCCTTGCCGCCCGCCGAACTGATCAGGCGGTTCAACGCGTCAGCGGCGGTCGCATTGTCGAGTGCGATCGAGGCGCCGGCTTGCGCCAGCGCGGTCAAGCTCGGCGTCAGCGCGTCGGGCTCCCTGACGTCGGCGGTCTGTTCGAGATGGTCGCGCGCACTGTTGGAGAGTTTGCGATGATCGATGAACACGGTCGGCCGGCCGTCCTTCGGCACCAGCGCATAGGACAGGGGCAGCGGCGTGTGCGCGACATCGGCGCCGCGGATGTTGAAGGTCCAGGCCACCGCGTGCGAATCCGACAGCACCAGCGCGTCGACGCCGAGGTTGCCGATCTCCTGACGGATATTTTTGAGCTTTTCCGTTTCGGCTACGCCGGCGAATTGCGTGCCGTGCACGGTGACCGGCGCCAGCGGCGGGGCGGGGCGCTCGGTCCAGATCGCATCGATTGGGTTGGTCTCGACCGCGACCAGTTCCGCGCCGGCCTTGGCGCAGGCGGCCGTGAGCCGCTCGGCCGCTGCCGCAGTATGCAGCCAAGGATCAAAGCCAAGCCGGTCGCCGGCGGCAAGGTGCTTCGCCAGCCAGCTTTCCGGGGGCGGGTCGATCAGCGGCTCGACGGCCCAGGCTTGGCCGTCGACCTGCTTGCCCGCCTGCAGCGTATAGCGGCCGTCGACGAACAATGCGGCCTGTTTGGCTAACACGATCGCCATGCCGGCCGATCCGGTAAAGCCGGTCAGCCACGCCAGCCGCTCTTCCGAGGGCGCGACATATTCGTTTTGTTGCTGATCGGCGCGGGGAATAACGAATCCCGTGAGCTGGCGCCGTATCAGCTCCTCGCGAAACGCGGAGAGCCGCGCGGTCAGTGCCACGCCGCCTTCGGGCTCCTCGAATGTCTGGAAATGCGCTTCGAACATCGGCTGGGAGTGTAAGATTCTAAGGGGACGTCCGCAACGTGACGTAATTTTGCTCAATTTGGCATAGGTTATGCTTGAGTATGTATAGCTGAGACGGAAGATTATTGTTAGATAGGCTTCGTCTAACGATTAACAGGGGAAATACCGGGAGTGTTTCAACTCAACGACGAGGGGATACACCATGCCTGTCTTCACGTTTGAAAAGATTTCGCCGCCGGTCCGCCGCGGTCCGCTGCCGCCGATCGTCAAGAAGCAGCGCGGCGTTATCGTGCAGATTCTGGATCGTTTCGTCGAGGCACGCGTCAAGCGGTCGCTGCGCAAGGAAGAGCGCTTGATCGCCCATCGCCAGCGGAAATCGGCAAAATAGATTTACCGCGTATACCGCAAGTGCAGGCTGCTCCAGCCTTCGATCACAAGATGATGCACCGGCACCAGCCCGCGCGCGCGGTATGCCGCGATCACGCCCGGGGCCTGATGGCTCAACAATCCCGACAGGATCACCGAAGCAGACGGCGCGAGATGACCCGCCATGGGCGTCGCCAATTGCCGCAGGGGGTTGGCGAGGATATTCGCCAGCACCAGGTCGAACGGCCCCTGCGTGGCAAATTGAGGCGCTGAAAATCCCGTCGCGCGGATCACCTGCACCAGATTTCCCGTTTTGTTGAGCCGCGCATTCTCGCGCGCGACCCTGACCGAAGGCGCATCTATGTCGCTTGCCAACACGTGGTGGCGCAGCGCCTTGGCCGCCGCGATCGCGAGCACGCCGGTGCCGGTACCGAGATCGAGCACGCGGCGAGGGCGGCTTGCCTTGAGCACGGAATCGAGCAGCAAGAGGCATCCGCGCGTGGTGCCGTGGTGGCCGGTACCGAACGCCAGCGCCGCTTCGATCTCGATACCGAGCTTGTTGGGTGCCACCCGCGCGCGGTCATGGTGGCCATGCACGACGAACCGTCCGGCGGGGACTGGGACGAGATCCTCGAGGCTGGCCTTGACCCAATCCTTGGCCTCGACAGTGTCGAAGCCGATCCCTTGTGCGATGGCCTCGCCGGCGGCCTTGCCGACGACCTCACGGACCAGCGCCTGGTCCGGCGCGTCGGCAAAATGCACGGTGACATCCCAGCGCCCGTCCGGCCGCTCGAAGGCGGCGATCGCGGCCGGGTGTTCCAGGAACGGGCCCTCGGAGAAGGTCTCGGTGAGGACGTCGACCACGCGTTTGGCGGCCTCTTCGCCGCCGATCGCAACGCTGGCACGGTGGGTGGCGGGGGTGAGGGCTGAGGGCATCGGGCAATTGGCGCTTTTTCGTTAAACTTGAGTGAATATCTTCTCGTACTATCCGTAAAACTTACCGATGGCGCGTTCACACAACTTTAGGTCTGGAGACTTACGGTGCTCAGTCAATTCAACCCAATCCGGGTGGAGGCGAAGTTGAAGCGCACATTTCTCGACTTTTTGTCCAATGAAAAGGGCGCGACCGCGATTGAATACGGCTTGCTCGCGGCCGGTATCTCGCTGGCAATTATTGCCGCAGTGAACAGCGTGGGTGGCAACCTCAACGCCAAGTTCACCTCGCTCAATACGTCATTGAAGTAGTTCGAATGCTCCCTTCACTGGGAGTGCCCAGCTTTCATGACCATCAGTTTGAACGGGAGCCGTGCGACCCGTCGCGCGGGCATTAGGTATCGCCAACCGGCAGTGCTGCCCACGGCATAGGCGCCCGCGAACCCCACACACTGTCGATATCAAATTCAAGGGCTATCCACAGCGTTATGCACGAAAACATAACCGATTTCGGCGTGTGATTTGCGCGAAGTATCCACCACCTTCTCCACAGCGTCTGCAATTGGTTTTGCACAGTTTATCCACGGACTTGTCAACGGGATAAGACGGTATGGCGCGCTGTCCATCCAGCGCGTGCGCCGTCCACTCTCACCCAAACAGCGCTCGATGATCCCTCAGGATCACCCGCGCGGCGTTGTGGCCGGGGGCACCGGTGACGCCGCCGCCGGGGTGCGCGCCGCTTCCGCAATGATAAAGGCCCTTCAGCGGCCCGCGATAATCCGCGTGCCCCAGCATCGGCCGTGCCGAGAACAACTGGTTCAACGTCAGCGCACCGTGAAAGATGTCGCCGCCGAGCAATCCGAATTGCCGTTCCAGATCGAGCGGCGACAGGATCTGCCGTCCGATCACGTTTGCCGCAAACCCCGGTGCATAGTTGTCGACGGTCGCAATCATGAGATCGGCGACCTCGTCGCGATGATCGTCCCAGGATTTGCCGTCGGGCAATTCCGGCGCGACGTGCTGGCAGAACAGGCTGGCGACATGCTGGCCCGGCGGGCAAAGCGTGTCGTCGAGTGTCGAGGGGATCAGCACCTCGACGACAGGCTCCCGGCTCCAGCCATGCGCGCGGGCGTCGAGCCAAGCGCGATCCATGTAGGACAGGCTGGGCGCCAGGATAATGCCGGCGGTGAGATGATCGCCATCGCCGGGCAACGCCGTGAACGAGGGCAGGGCGCTCAACGCGACATTCATCCGGAAAGTGCCGGAGCCGTTGCGCCACCGCTCGATGCGGGTGAGGAATTTTGGCGGCAGCGCGCCTGCCGGTACGAGACGCGTGTAGAGCAGCTTCGGATTGACGCCCGCCGCGATATATTTGGCGCGGACGGCTTGGCCATTATCGAGGACGATGCCAACCGCGCGGCCGCGCTCGACCATCACCTCGCGTACGCCGGCGTCCAGCTCGATCTCGGCGCCATGCTCGCGCGCGGCGCGCGCCATCGCCTGGCCGATCGCGCCCATGCCGCCGATGGCGTGGCCCCAGACGCCTTTCCTGCCGTTCACCTCGCCGAACGCATGGTGCAGCATCACGTAAGCCGAGCCCGCGGCATAGGGGCTCGCGTAGTTGCCGACGATGGCGTCGAAGCCGAACAGTGACTTGACCAGATCGTTCTCGAACCGGGCGTCCAGCATCTCGCCGGCCGAATGCGTGAACAGATCGAGCAGATCGCGGCTCTGCTCCAGCGACAGGCTGCGCAGGATGTTCGCGGTGCCGAGCGCGTTGAAGGTCTCGCGCATCGCGCCGACACCAAGGCCCTCCACGAGGTTTGGCGGCGCGCGCAACACGAACTGGCGCAATACATCGGCGATCGCCTCAAGCTCTCGCGAGAATGCCTCGATGCGATCGGCATCGTGTGCACTGAGCTTTTTGACCGATGGAAGCGTGCGGCCTTCGCCCGACAGCAGATAGCTGCCGTCCGGCGCGGGCAGGAAATTCTGGGCGCGGCGCTCGACGATCTCAAGGCCGTGCTCGCGCAATTTGAGGTCGGCAATAACTTTCGGGTTCAGGAGACTGACGGTGTAGGCCGCGACCGAATTGCGAAAGCCGGGATGGAATTCTTCCGTGACCGCGGCACCGCCCACCACCTTGCGGCGTTCGACCACCTTCACGCGCAAGCCCGCCATCGCGAGATAGGCCGCGCAGGCGAGGCCGTTATGCCCGGCGCCGATGATGACGACGTCCGTCTCGTTCATGTCAGCTTCATGGAATGTTGATTACACCTCGTCATTCCGGGTTCGTACTTTCGTGTGCCCCGGAATGACGATCTCTTAGCGAAGACGCAACACTCCGCCCAGCGATTTCGCAGGCCCTCCGCATTGCCCGCACTGTCGTCCTATGCTCTTTTGCGCCCGTCCAGCGCCCGCCGGGGGCAGTCCCTCGTCCCAGAAACGCTTTTCCCGGAGCTTTCATGACCGCCCCCAAGCCGTTTGCCGCCACGGACCAGTTGTCTGCTTCGCGAAACCGGCTGGTGCTGGCGGTCTATACCGCCGCCATCTTTGTCAGCGCGCTGCTCTTGTTCTCCGTGCAGCCGCTGTTCACCAAGATGGTGCTGCCTCGGCTCGGCGGCTCGCCGGCGGTGTGGTCGGTGGCGATGGTGTTCTTCCAGTCGCTGCTGCTCGGTGGCTACTCCTATGCGCATTTCCTGATGCAGATCCGCAACCGCGTTGTACCGGTCGCCGTCCATCTGACGCTGCTGGTCGTGGCGTTGTTGATGCTGCCGCTGTCGATCGCAAACGGCTTTGGCGAGCCGCCGACATCGGGCTATGCATTGTGGCTATTGGCCCTGTTCGCGGTCTCGATCGGGCTGCCGTTCTTCGCGCTCGCCGCCAACAATCCGCTATTGCAGGCCTGGTTCGTCCGCACGGGTCATCCCGCCGGGCCCGATCCCTACTTCCTCTACGCTTCGTCCAATATCGGCAGTTTCCTGGCGCTGTTGTCGTATCCGGTGCTGCTGGAGCCGGTATTCACGCTGCGCACGCAAAACCTGATCTGGACCGGCGGCTACGGGCTGCTGATCTTGCTGATCGCGGGCTGCGGGGCCTTGCTGGTGCGTTCGCCTGCTCCAGCGGTGAGCGATGCGCAGACCGAGGAAACCGATGCGCCATCGCCTCCCTGGATCCTGCGCACGCGATGGATCTTGCTCGCCGCGGTGCCCTCGGGCCTCCTGATCGCGGTGACCGCGCATATTTCGACCGACGTCGCCGCGGCGCCGCTGTTGTGGGTGCTGCCGCTGTCGCTTTATTTGTTGACCTGGGTGCTGGTGTTCCAATCGCGGCCATTGCTGCCGCATAAATGGGTATTGCTGGCCCAGCCGCTGGCGATCGCCGGCGTCGTCATACTGCTTGCGGTCGGCGGCGAACAGAATCTGTTGCTGACACTCGGCGGACATCAGCTCTGTTTCTTCGTCATCGCGATGGCCTGTCATGGCGAGCTCGCGCGCACGCGGCCGGCCGCGAAATATCTCACCGGCTTCTACGTGGCCCTGTCGTTCGGCGGCATGGCGGGCGGGCTGTTCGCAGGCCTGATCGCGCCGTATGTGTTCTCGTGGATAGCCGAATACCCGATCCTGTTGGCGTTGGCTGCGTTGTGCCGGCCGGCTCATGGCGACGAACGGCTGCCGCGCTGGAGCCGGTGGTATTGGCCGTTCCTGGCCGTACTCGCGGCGACCCTGATCGGATTTTCCTATTCCACTGGCAAGCCCTCGTGGTGGCTGGAAGACCATCGGGCCTGGGTCGCCGGCGCCGTCGGCGTGCTCGCCGCCTTGCTTGCGCTGGCGTTCAACGCCACCCGCTGGAAGATCTTTGCGACCGTCGTGGTGGCGCTGGTGCTGATCCGCCTCTATCCGGCGGACGAGGGGCGCGTCGAAACCGTGCGCAGCTTCTTCGGCGTCCACAAGATCGTGGTAACGCCGCACGGCCAGTATCACGTGCTGATGCACGGCACCACAATCCACGGCGCCGAGAGGTTCCTGAACAATGACGGCACGCCCGTAACCGGCCGACCCGAACCGATCACCTATTATCACAGGGACGGCGGCATCGGGCAGGCGATCGCGGCAATCCGCGAGCGCAAGGGCGCGCCGCTTCGCGTGGCGGTGATCGGCGTCGGCTCGGGCACTCTGGCTTGTGCGTCGGAGGCGGGCGAGACCTGGAAATTCTTCGAGATCGATCAGACCATGGTCGATACCGCGCGCGATCCGAAATATTTCACCTACATCCAGAATTGCCAGCCCGACCTCAAGCCTGTGATCGGCGACGCGCGGCTGACCTTCGCCAAGGAACCCGACGGCGTCTACGACCTGATCATTGTCGACGCCTATTCATCGGACGCAATCCCGGTTCATCTGGCGACCGAGGAGGCGATGAAAATCTACCAGGACAAGCTGGCGCCGCAGGGAGCGGTAGTGATGCACGTCTCCAACCGCCACCTCGAACTGGCCAGCGTGATCGTCGGCATTGCGGATGCGAACGATCTCAAGAGCTGGGTCTATAGCGAGGATTCCGGGCGCGACGACGAATATATCTTCGCCACCTCGGTGGTAGTCTCCGCGCGCGAGGAGGCCGACGTCGGCAAGCTCGCATCCTCCGATCAGTGGGCGGAGACCGAAGCCAATGAGAACCAGCGGGTCTGGACCGACGATTATTCCAACGTGCTGGGGGCGGTCTGGCGGCGGCTGCGCGACGGCGAGCAGTAGCAATCAGTCGAACAGTCCGCGCGGCTGGTAATATTGGCGCTGCTGCTGTTGGTAGTAGCCCTGGGGCGGGGCCGGTTGCCCCGCATAACCAGGGTTGTTGTAATACTGCTGTGGATTAGCCTGCGCGTCATAGAGACGACGGCGCGGCGCGGGATAACGCTGGTCGGTCGCGCTGCCATCGGCCGGATAGATGTAGCCGTCGTCGGTCTGCACCTGCGGCGCGATGCGGCGGCCGGGCAGCAACTGCGGCTGCGGCGTCAGTTGAACGGGTTCGCCGACGGCACCGTATTGCTGGTCTTGCTGGTACTGCTGATCGTATGGCTGGGCCCGCGCGACAGCGGTATTGCGGCGCGGGTTGCGGGCCAGCGCAATCTGAGACGAGCCGGTCAGCGTTACCGTGGTGTTGAGCACGCCTTGCTCCTGCACCAGCGCATACAGCGTCGAGGCATTGGCTTTCGACAATCGCACGCAGCCGTGGGAAGCGGGGGTGCCGAGCCTGCTCTCGGAGTCGGTGCCATGGATGGCGTGGCCGATCTTGGTGAAGAAGATCGAATGCGGCATCGGCGCGTCGTCGAATTCCTTGGAGAAGTGGTCTTCCTCCATGCGGAAGGTGCGGAAGCTGCCGTTCGGCGTCTCGTAGGACGGGATGCCGGTCGAGACCGGCCAGTGGTAGCGCTCGACGCCGTCGACGGCGACCGTCATCATTTGCGCATTCTTGTCGACGGTGATCGCGACATTCGCCTGAGCGGCGGTGGTGGCGAACAGCATCAAACCAGCGAAAGCAGTGAGGAAGGAACGCATTTACGTTTGGCCTCCGAGCCTTGTCTGCAGCGCCGCGGTTCTCTGTCCCCGGCACCTAATATGCCCGGAATCCGGCCATTGTTCCAGTGACCAGCCCTGCAACGTTAACGCCTGCGGAGGCGCAATCAAGGCCGCGCAAGGCGCAATCCGGCGGCGAGCGCTGACTTTTTCGCGAGCGCTTGGCTGCCTCCTCCAGTTCGTCACCGAAACGCAACCTTTTGGCCGCACCGGCGTTTCAGATTCCCGCCAGTCGACATCGACCTCTAAAGGAATGAAGATGACCAAGAATGCGAACAAGACCGCAGCGATGCCTGCTGGTCTGACGATGCGGCTGGTTTTTGCCGCTGCTGCCATCGCTTTGGGGCTGTCGGCGATCCCGCACGCCGGCCATGCCCAGGGCATCGTGCGCGGCGCGCAGGAGGGCACTTACGAAGGCAATCGGATCGCCGGTCCGGTCGGTGGCGTGGTCGGCGGCGCCGTCGGTGCCGGCGTCGGCGGCGCGGTGGGCGCCATTCATGGCGTGCTGGGAATTCCCTATGGACACCATTATCACTGCCGCGGCTTCTACGACCGCTACGACCATTTCCACTGCTATCGGTAGCCCCGAACGACGCGCTTTCGCGCGTCAATTCTTGATCCGATATCCGGTCTTAAAGATCCACCATACCACGATCATGCAAATGACCAGGAACGCAGTCGTCATTCCGAGGCTCAAGGCGACGCTGACGTCGGCGATCTCGTAGAAACTCCAGCGGAAGCCGGAGATCAGGTAGACCACGGGATTGAGCAGGGTGATGGTGCGCCAGCCCGATGGCAGCATGTTCACCGAATAGAAGCTGCCGCCGAGGAAGGTCAGCGGCGTCACCACCAGCATCGGGATCATCTGCAGCTTCTCGAAGCCGTCGGCCCAGATCCCGATGATGAAGCCGAACAGGCTGAAGGTCACGGCCGTCAGCACCAGGAAGGTCAGCATCCACCAGGGATGGTGGATCTGCAGCGGCACGAACAACCCGGCGGTGGCGAGGATGATCAGGCCAAGCACGATCGACTTGGTCGCGGCCGCTCCGACATAGCCGAGCACGATCTCGAAATAGGAGATCGGCGCCGACAATATCTCGTAAATCGTGCCGACGAATTTCGGGAAGTAGATGCCGAACGAGGCGTTGGCAATGCTTTGCGTCAGCACCGACAGCATCACCAGCCCCGGTACGATGAAGGTACCGTAGCTTACGCCTTCGACCGATGTGATGCGTGAGCCGATCGCCGCGCCAAACACCACGAAATACAGCGAGGTCGAGACCACCGGCGAGACGATGCTTTGCAGCAGCGTGCGCCAGGTGCGCGCCATTTCGAACAGATAGATCGCGCGGACCGCCTCGAAATTCATCGCGTGTGCTCCGCCGCCGAAGTGCGCACCAGGCTGACGAAAATGTCTTCGAGCGACGACTGCATGGTGTCGAGGTCGGAGAAACGGATGCCGGCGTTGCGAAGGTCGCTCAGCAGGCTAGTGATGCCGGTGCGCTCGCCCTTGGTGTCATAATCGTAGGTCAGTTCGCAGCCACCGTCCGACAGCTCGAGCTTGTAGGGCGCAAGCTGGGGCGGGATCGCATCGATTTTGCCTTGCAGATGCAGTTTCAAGCGCTTCCTTCCGAGCTTCTCCATCAGCGTGGCCTTGTCTTCGACCAGGATGATCTCGCCCTTGTTGATGACGCCGATGCGGTCGGCCATCTCCTCGGCCTCTTCGATGTAGTGCGTGGTCAGGATGATGGTGACGCCGGAGGCCTGTAGCGACCGCACCACTTCCCACATGCCCTTGCGCAATTCGACGTCGACGCCGGCGGTCGGCTCGTCCAGAAACAGGATTTGCGGTTCGTGCGACAGCGCCTTGGCGATCATCACGCGACGCTTCATGCCGCCGGACAGCGTGATGATCTTGTTGTCCTTCTTGTCCCACAGCGACAGGTCCTTGAGCACCTTCTCGATATGCGCGGGATTCCTCGGCTTGCCGAACAGGCCGCGGCTGAAGCTCACCGTCGCCCACACGGTCTCGAACGCATCGGTGTGCAATTCCTGCGGCACCAGCCCGATCAGCGAGCGCGCGGCCCGATAGTCGCTGTTGATGTCGTGGCCGCCCACCGTGATGCGGCCCTGGCTTATATTGGCGATTCCGCAGATGATGCTGATCAGGGTGGTCTTGCCGGCGCCGTTCGGCCCGAGCAGTGCAAAGATCTCGCCGCGCTGGATGTCGAGACTGATGTCGTTCAGCGCCTTGAAGCTGGAACCAAAGGTCTTCGAGAGATTCTGGATGGAAATAATTGAGGACATGGCGGCTTGATAGGTTCAGTCGGAAATGTGGCGAAGGACAACGCGGCAGGTGCGCCGGTCGGGGGGAGGGTCGGCCACAGATAGGAACGCCGGGGGCGTTCCGCAATCGCTGCGAAGCCGGATCGGGCCGCGTGGTCGAACGGAGGTTCGTTGCGGGGGCAGGCCTGCACCGCCTGCAAGGTCTGCTACCAGCAAATCCCGCGAACTGTTCGTTCGCTCACCTGAAATAACCGGTGACGATCT
>Ga0209153_1000065_pt1 | contig 51897 bp, 47 predicted proteins | sample GraSoiAngelo_120_FD_185877 | JGI IMG/M metagenome (GOLD analysis project Ga0209153, IMG submission 185877) | Grasslands soil microbial communities from the Angelo Coastal Reserve, California, USA - 14_0919_09_20cm (SPAdes) (version 2) | ecosystem: Environmental > Terrestrial > Soil > Grasslands ... | reverse complement strand
ACTATGCGCAATTGAAGAAGGCCGCCGAAGGTCTGCGCCAGCGGCTGTTGAAGGTGCCCGGCGTCACCAAGGTCGATCTCTACGGCACCCAGGACGAACGCATCTTCGTCGAATTCTCGCATGCCAAGCTCGCGACGCTGGGCATCACGCCGCAGGCGCTGTTCGATTCGCTCGCCAAGCAGAACAACGTCGTGCCGGCCGGCACGGTCGAGACCTCCTCGCAGCGCGTGCCGCTGCGCGTCACCGGCGCGCTCGACGGCGTCAAGGCGGTGGCCGAGACTCCGGTTGAAAGCAACGGCCGGGTGTTCCGGCTCGGCGATATCGCGAGCATCACCCACGGCTTCGTCGATCCGCCCAGTTTTGTAGTGCGTCAGGAAGGCAAGCCCGCGCTCGGCATCGGCGTCGTCACCGCCAAGGGCGCCAATATCCTCGAACTCGGCAAGGACGTCGCGAACGCGACCGCCGAATTCATGAAGGCGGTGCCGCAGGGCGTCAATGTCGATCTGATCGCCGATCAGCCGAAGGTGGTCGAGCACGCCGTCGGCGAGTTCGTGCATTCCTTTATCGAGGCGCTCGCAATCGTGCTGTTCGTCTCGTTCGTGGCGCTGGGCTGGCGCACCGGCATCGTGGTGGCGGCCTCGGTGCCGTTGGTGCTCGCGATCGTCTTCATCGTCATGAACACGATGTCGCTCGACCTGCACCGCATCACGCTGGGCGCGCTGATCATAGCGCTGGGTCTGTTGGTCGATGACGCCATCATCGCGGTCGAGATGATGGTGGTGAAGATGGAGCAGGGCTGGGACCGCGTCCGTGCGGCGTCCTTTGCTTGGGAATCCACCGCGTTTCCGATGCTGACGGGAACGCTGGTCACGGCGGCCGGCTTCTTGCCGATCGGCTTTGCCAATTCCGCGGTCGGCGAATATGCCGGCGGCATTTTCTGGATCGTGGCGATCGCGCTGGTCGCATCCTGGTTCGTGGCGGTGATCTTCACGCCCTATATCGGCGTCAAGCTGTTGCCGAACATCAAGGTCAGCCACAACCACGATCCCCACGCGGTCTATGAGACGCGCATGTATCGCACGCTGCGGGCGATGATCCGGTGGTGCGTCGACCACCGGGTCAAGGTGGTGCTGGCGACGGTTGGTGTTTTCATTGCCTCGATCGTGGCCTTTGGTCACGTGCAGCAGCAGTTCTTCCCGCTGTCGGAGCGTCCCGAATTGTTCCTGCAACTGCGGCTGCCCGAAGGCACCGCCTTCAACGTCACCGAGAAATCCGTGAAGAAGGCGGAAGAGCTCTTGAAGGGCGACAAGGATATTGCGACCTACACGTCTTACGTTGGCCAAGGCTCGCCGCGGTTCTGGCTCGGGCTCAACCCGCAGCTGCCGAATGAGGCTTTCGCCGAGATCGTGATCGTCGCCAAGGACGTCGAGGCGCGCGAGCGGATCAAGTCTAAAATCGAGAATGCGGCCGCTGGCGGCACGCTGAGCGAAGCCCGCGTGCGCGTCGACCGCTTCAACTTCGGCCCGCCGGTCGGCTTCCCCGTGCAGTTCCGCGTCATCGGCCCCGATCCCAAAACAGTCCGCGAGATCGCCTACAAGGTGCGCGACGTGGTCAAAGAGAACCCGAACGTCAAGGATCCGCAGCTCGACTGGAACGAGCAGTCGCCCTATCTCAAGCTCGTGGTCGATCAGGATCGCGCCCGGGCGCTCGGCTTGACCCCGCAGGACGTCTCGCAGGCGCTCGCGATGCTGATCTCGGGTGCGCCGGTGACGACGATCCGCGACGGTGTCGAGAAAGTCGGCGTGGTCGCCCGCGCGGTGCCGTCCGAGCGGCTCGATCTCGCCCGGGTCGGCGATCTTACCATCACGTCCCGCAACGGCGTCGCGGTGCCGCTGCAGCAGATCGCCAAGATCGAATACTCCCACGAGGAGCCGATCATCTGGCGGCGCAATCGCGACATGGCGATCACGGTGCGCGGCGACGTCGTCGACGGCGTGCAGGCGCCCGATGTCACCAACCAGATCTCGCCCAAGCTGCAGGAGATCCGCAATCACCTCGAGCCGGCCTACCGGATCGAGGCGGGCGGCGCGTTCGAGGAATCCGCCAAGGGCAATGCTTCGATCTTCGTGCTGTTTCCGCTGATGGTCATCGTGATGCTGACGCTGTTGATGATCCAGTTGCAGAGCTTCTCGCGGCTGTTCCTGGTGTTCCTGACGGCGCCGCTCGGCATTGTCGGGGCCTCGCTTGGCCTCAACGTCGCGAGCCAGCCGTTCGGCTTCGTGGCGCTGTTAGGACTGATCGCGCTGGCCGGCATGATCATGCGCAACGCGGTGATTTTGGTGGACCAGATCGAGAGCGACGTCTCCCATGGCTTGACCCGCAAGGAGGCGATCGTGGAGGCCACCGTTCGGCGTGCCCGCCCGGTGGTGCTGACCGCGCTTGCGGCTATCCTTGCGATGATCCCGCTGTCGCGCTCGGCGTTCTGGGGGCCGATGGCGATCACCATCATGGGTGGTTTGTTTGTTGCAACCTTCCTGACCTTGCTGTACCTGCCGGGGCTCTACGCCCTCTGGTTCCGCAAGAGCCTCGAGGAAAGCGGCGCGAGCCAACAGGTCGTTGCGGCGCCGCAGCATCAAGAGCCCGCATTTCCGCTTGCTGAAGCTGCGGAATAATTGAACATTGAGTAGGTCATGACGCTGATTTCGGAACATGTCGAAACGGACACGCGGGAGCGGATCCTGGTGGTGGCGGAGCGTCTGTTCCGCCAGATCGGCTACCAGAAGACCACGGTCGCCGACATCGCCAAAGAGCTGCGCATGAGCCCAGCCAACGTGTATCGCTTTTTCGATTCGAAGAAGGCGATCCACGAGGGTGTCGCGCGCACCCTGATGGGCGGGGTCGAGGAGGTGGCGCAAGAAATCGCCACTCGGCCCGGCCCTGCGGCCGCCCGCCTGCGCGAACTCATGACCACGATCAACCGTATGAACTCGGAGCGCTATATCGGCGATTCCAAGCTTCATGAGATGGTCGAGATCGCCATGGAGGAAAGCTGGGAAGTCTGCGTCGCCCATATGCAGACCATCACCGAGACGATTGGGGGCGTCATCGCGCAGGGCGTCGCGACGGGCGAATTCGAGGCCGACGACGTGCCGCTGGCGGCGATGTGCGTCTGCACCGGGATGATGCGGTTCTTTCATCCGCAGATGATCGCGCAATGCGCCAACAAGCCGGGACCCTCGCTCGATCAGATGATCGATTTTGTGCTCGCGGGGCTTGCGCCGCGTGCTGGCTCAGCAGTCCGCAAATAGGCCTTCCGTCAGTGCGAGCGCAGCGAAGCAATCCATATAATCCCACGCTGGAATTATGGATTGCTTCGTCGCGGAGCCTGTCATCGGGCGCGCGTTTGCGCGACCCGTTGGCTCCTCGCAATGACGGGGGAGCAGCGAGGAAGATAACCGCGTGAGCCCATCAACTGCAAAAGACCTGCATTATTACGAACCGAAGAACGGCCACGGCCCCAGGCACGATCCGTTCAACGCCATCGTCGCGCCGCGCCCGATCGGCTGGATTTCGTCACGCGGCGCCAACGGCAATGTCAATCTCGCGCCCTATAGCTTCTTCAACGGCTTCTGCTACGTGCCGCCGATCATCGGCTTCTCCTCGACTTCCTGGAAAGACAGCGTCGCCAACATCCAGGAGACGAAAGAGTTCATCTGGAATCTCGCGACCATGGATCTCGCCCGGCAGATGAACGCGACCGCGGCGCACGTTGCGCGCGACGTCAGCGAATTCCAGCTCGCGGGACTGACCCCGGTGCCGGGCAGGCTCGTCAATGTGCCCAGGGTCGCGGAAAGCCCGGTGTCCTTTGAATGCAGGCTGACGCAGATCATTCAGTTGCAGGGCGCCGATGGTGCAAAGGCGCAGGCCTGGCTCACGCTGGGCGAGGTGGTCGCCGTCCATATCGACAAGGCCATGATCAGGGATGGCGTGTACCAGACCGGGCTCGCGCACCCGATCGTGCGAGCGGGGCGCAAGGGCGATTATTTCGAAATTAGACCCGAAAACATGTTCGAGATGGTGCGGCCGGATTGATTCTCTCTTCCCTCGCGCCGCTCTCCCTCGCCCCGGTCTTGCGGGGAGGTTAACAAAAGCGTTACGCTTCAACACGTTCGGCCGTCATAGCGGGCTTGACCCGCGTATCCATCGGACTTCAAATAGAATCCCGCGAAGTAGATGGATCGCCGCGTCCCGACTACGCCAAGGCTTCGCCGGGCTGTACAGTATTGGCGCGCCGAGGCTTTAGCGAAGTCAGGCAAGCCCGGCAATGACGAGAGTAGTGGCCGCCATATAGCGCCGCCAGCCCATCATGAGGACATCGCCATGAGCTCCTTCCGCCGCGACTTCATCACCAAGCCGATCTTTTCCTGGGCACGCGGCGTATTGCCGTCGATGTCGGATACCGAGCGCGAGGCACTGGAGGCCGGTGACATCTGGTGGGATGCCGATCTCTTTACCGGCAATCCCGACTGGTCGAAATTGCTTGCGTATGCGCCGGCGACGCTGACGGCAGATGAACAAGCCTTCCTCAACGGCCCGGTCGACGAGCTCTGCGCGATGCTCGACGACTGGAAGATCAATTGGGAATGGCGCGACCTGCCCCCCGAGGCTTGGGACTTCATCAAGCGCCAAAAATTCTTCGGCATGATCATCCCCAAGGAATATGGCGGGCTCGGCTTCTCGCCGTATGCGCATTCCGAAGTGGTGCGCAAGCTTTCCACGCGCTCGCTCACGGCCGCCGTCACGGTCATGGTGCCGAATTCGCTCGGGCCCGGCGAGTTGTTGATGCGGTTCGGCACCAGCGAGCAGCAACAGCGCTGGCTACCGCGCTTGGCTTCCGGCCAAGACATCCCCTGCTTCGGCCTCACCAGCCCCGAAGCCGGCTCCGATGCCGCCTCGATGATCGATACTGGCGTCATCTGCAAAGGCAATTTTGAAGGACGCGAGGTGCTCGGGCTCAAGCTGAACTGGCACAAGCGCTACATCACGCTCGGACCGGTCGCGACGCTGTTGGGCCTGGCCTTCAAGGCCTACGATCCGGATCATCTGGTCGGTCAACAGGAAGACCTCGGCATCACGGTCGCGCTGCTTCCAACCCATCTTCCCGGCGTCCAGATCGGCCACCGCCATCTACCGGCGATGCAGGTGTTCCAGAACGGCCCGAACTGGGGCCACGACGTGTTCATTCCGCTCGACTACATCATCGGCGGGCAAGCGCGGCTGGGTGAGGGCTGGAAAATGCTGATGACGGCGCTCGCCGCCGGCCGCGGCATTTCGTTGCCCTCGCTGTCGGCCGCGGGCGCCGCCTTCGCCGCACGCACCACCGGCGCCTATGCCCGCATCCGCGAACAATTCGGCATCTCCATCAGCAAATTCGAGGGCATCGAGGAGCCGCTCGCGCGCATCGCGGCGACAGCCTATCTCCTCGACGCCGCGCGGCGATTGACCTGCGCCGCGCTCAATCAGGGCCATCATCCGGCCGTCATCTCCGGCATCATGAAATTGCAGGCGACCGAGCGGATGCGGACCGCGATCGACGATGCAATGGATATCCACGGCGGTAAGGCCGTGATCGACGGCCCGCAGAATTATATGGGCAGTCTGTATCGCTCGGTGCCGGTCTGCATCACGGTGGAAGGCGCCAACATCCTGACCCGCAATCTGATCGTGTTCGGGCAGGGCGCGATCCGCGCGCATCCTTATCTGCTCGAAGAGATGAACGCGCTCGGCGATGACGACCGTGCGCGCGGCCTCGATGCCTTCGACACGGCATTCTGGAAACATGTCGTCCATAGCATCACCACGCTGTTCCACGCCTGGGGGCGGAGCTGGAGCGGCGGGATGTTTGCGCCCGCGCCCGACGCGGGAGACGCGACCAAATTCTATCGCCAGCTCTCCCGTTACTCTTCTGCCTTCGCGCTGTGCGCCGACATGGCGCTGCTCACACTGGGCGGCGCGCTGAAGCGCAAGGAGATGCTGTCGGCGCGGTTCGGCGACATCCTCTCCGAACTCTATCTGCTTTCCGCGGCGCTGAAACGCTGGCAGGACGAGGGCCGGCAGCAGGCCGACTTGGCCGCGCTCGAATGGTGCATGGCGCAGGGCTTCAAGACCATCGAGACCCGCTTTGCGGAAATATTGGCGAACCTGCCGAACCGGGTTGTCGCGGTGGTGCTGAAATTCCTGATCCAGCCGTTCGGTGCGCGACGCCTCGGTCCGTCCGATCTTATCGTGCACCAATGCGCTCAGCTCCTGCTGGAGCCGGGGGCGGCACGCGACCGCCTGACGCCGGATCTGTCGCATGTCGACGACGATCGCGGCCTCGCGCGGCTGGAAAAGGCATTTTTGCTGGTGGCCGGCAGTGAAGATACCGCAAAGAGAATGCGCGCCGCCCATATCCACGATGCGCAGGAGGCCGTGAAGAAAGGCGTCATAACTTCGGCCGAGGGCGATCAGCTCGCGGCGGCGCACGCTGCCGTCGCCAAGGTGATCGAGGTCGATGATTTCGCGCCGGAGGCGCTGTCGCCGATTTACAAGAAGCCGGACACCGTGCATCAGTTCTTCCAGGAGATTGGTGAGCAGAGGGCTGCGAGCTGATGGCGCGACCGGTTTTCATTGTCGACGGCAGCCGGACGCCGTTCCTGAAGGCGCGCTCGGGTCCCGGCCCGTTCACCCCGGTCGACCTGGCCGTGCAATGTGGCCGGCCGCTCCTGGCACGGCAGCCCTTCGCGCCCACCGCGTTCGACCAGGTGATCCTCGGCTGCGTCAACGTCATCGCCGACGAGATGAATCCGGCGCGCGTAGCGGCGCTGCGGCTCGGCATGGGCGAGGCGATGGTCGCCTTCACGATGCAGATCAATTGCGGCTCGGGCATGCAATCGATCGATACCGGCTATCGCTATATCCGCGAGGGCGTCTCCGACCTGATCCTCGCAGGCGGAGCGGAAGCCTTAAGCTACGCGCCGCTGGTCTGGCCGGCGCGGGGCGTGCGCTGGTTTGCGGGGCTCGCCGGCGCCAAGGGTATCGGCGCCAAGATCATGGCCGCGCTGAAAGCGCGCCCGGCCTACTTCAAGCCGATCATCGGGCTTGAGCGCGGGCTGACTGATCCGATCACTGAATTGAACATGGGTCAGACCGCCGAAGTAGTCGGGCACCTGTTCGGCATCACGCGTGCGCAATCGGACGCCTATGCGGCCGAAAGCCACAAGCGGCTCGCCAACGCGCAGTCGCAAGGTTTCCTCAAGGGCGAGGTCGAGACCGCGTTTTCGCGCGATGGTAGTTTCTTTGACCACGACGACGGCGTGCGGCCGGACTCGACGCCGGAGACGCTGGCAAAACTGAAGCCGGTGTTCGAGCGTCCCTGGGGACAGGTCACGGCCGGCAATTCCTCGCAGATTACCGACGGCGCCTCCTGGGTGATCCTTGCGTCGGAAGATGCGGTGGCGAAACATGGATTGAAGCCAAAGGCCGTCATCCTCGACAGCCAATGGTCGGCGCTCGATCCCTCCATCATGGGGCTCGGTCCGGTATTGTCGGCGACCGCGCTTCTCAAGCGCAATAGTCTCACCTTGCAGGACGTCGAAACCTGGGAATTGAACGAGGCCTTTGCGACGCAGGTGCTCGGTTGTCTCGCCGCCTGGAATGACGAAAAATTCTGCCGCGAGATTTTGGGCCTCGACCGCGCCGCCGGGCAGATCGACCACGCGAAACTCAACATCGACGGCGGCGCGATCAGCCTCGGCCATCCCGTCGGCACCTCTGGCAATCGGATCGTGCTGCATCTTGTCAATGCGATGAAGCGGCTCGGCGCCAGGCGTGGCGTCGCCACCGAATGTATCGGCGGCGGGCTGGGCGGCGCGATGTTGATAGAGACGGTGTGATCATGGATTCGAGGATCATGGACGTTCTCGCCGACCGCGTGCTCGCGCTTGGCCCGAAGCCTGAGCCGGGTGGACCCTATCGCCATTTCAAGCTCACGCGTGATGGCGACGGCGTCGCCTGGCTGTTGTTCGATCGCGACGGCGCCAGCGCCAACACGCTGTCCGCCGAAGTCATCGAGGAACTCGACAAGGTTCTGGCCGCGCTCGAAACCGAGCGGCCGGCAGGCCTGGTGATCCGTTCCGCGAAAAAATCCGGATTCATCGCCGGCGCCGACGTCAACGAATTCCGCGGCGCCAGCGATTCTGGCCCGGCCGAGACGGCGATCGGCCGCGCGCATGCGGTGATCGATCGGCTCGAGGCGATGCGCGTTCCGAGCGTCGCGGTGATTCACGGCTTCTGCCTCGGCGGCGGCCTTGAAGTCGCGCTCGCCTGCCAGTCGCGCATCGCGATCGACGGTGCACGCTTCGGCTTCCCGGAAGTGATGCTCGGCCTGCATCCGGGCCTCGGCGGCCCCGCGCGCTTCACGCAACTGATCAATCCGGTGCAGGCGATGACGTTGATGCTCACGGGGCGGACCATCGACGCGCGGCGCGCCAAGGCGCTCGGGCTGGTCGATGCCGTGACCCAGGAGCGCCATGTCCTCAACGCCGCAAAGGACGCGATCTTCGGCCGGCTCGCCCGCGCACGCCCCGGGCTCGTGAACAACATCCTCAATGCCGGCCCGGTGCGGGGATTTCTGGCGTCGCGGATGCGCCGCGAGGCGGACAAAGCCGCGCCGCATGAACATTACCCCGCGCCTTACGCGCTGATCGACCTCTGGGAAAAGCACGGCGGCGACAAGCCTGCGATGCTGAGGGCCGAAAAAATCTCGTTCGGAAAACTAGTGGTGACGCCGACGGCGCAGAACCTGATCCGCGTGTTCTTCCTGCGCGAGCAGATGAAGAAGCTCGCTGGCGGCGGCAACAGGATCGGGCATGTGCACGTCATCGGCGCCGGCGCCATGGGAGGCGACATCGCCGCCTGGTGCGCCAATCAGGGCATGCGCGTCACGCTTGCCGACATGAAGGCGGAGCCGATCGCGGGCGCGATGAAGCGCGCCGCTGAGTTGTTCGGCAAGATCATCCGCAAACCGACCGATGTCCGCGATGCGCTGGACCGGCTGATCCCGGACATGGAAGGCGAGGGCGTGCGCAACGCCGATCTGATCATCGAGGCGGTGCCGGAAAAGCTGGAACTGAAGCAGAAGGTCTATGCCTTGCTCGAGCCGAAGATGAAATCCGGCGCGATCCTCGCCACCAACACTTCGAGCATTCCGTTGCAGGATTTGCGCACCGGCGTGCAAAAGCCGGAGCGGCTGTTGGGCTTGCATTTCTTCAATCCGGTGTCGCGGCTGCAGCTGGTCGAGGTGGTCAGTCATGACAGCAACGATCCGCAACTGTTGAAGGAGGCGCTCGCCTTTGTCGGCGCCATCGACCGATTGCCGTTGCCGGTCAAGAGTTCGCCGGGCTTTCTCGTCAACCGCGCGCTGACGCCTTACATGCTCGAAGCAATGGTGCTGCTCGACGAGAAGATCGACAAACGCGTCATCGATGCGGCGGCGGAAAATTTCGGCATGCCGATGGGCCCCATTGAGCTCGCCGACCAGGTCGGCCTCGATATCTGCCTCGACGTCGGTGACATGCTGCGCTCGAAATTCGGCGATGCTCTCCCGCCAACGCCCGCCTGGTTGCGCGAAAAGGTTGCGAACGGCGAGCTCGGCCGCAAGACCGGAAAGGGGTTTTACGTTTGGCGCGACGGCAAGCCTGACAAGACGCCGGGCCCGGCTTCGACGCCGCCATCGCCGGAAATGACTGACCGGCTGATCCTGCCGATGTCGAATGTCTGTGTCGCGTGCTTGCGCGAAGGCATCGTCGACAACGCCGATTTGGTCGACGGCGCCATGATCTTCGGCACCGGTTACGCGCCGTTTCGCGGCGGCCCGCTGAATTACGCGCGCACCCGCGGGGCTGACAATGTGGTGTCAGCGTTGCGGGCGCTGGCGGAAAAATTCGGCGGCCGGTTCACGCCCGATGCCGGCTGGGAGAATTTCAAGTGACAGACACGACCGATGCGCATGTGCACGCCCCGCTGAATACCGAGACCGAGCCGTGCGGCGATCTCTGCATCCGCACCCTGGCGATGCCGGCCGACACCAACGCCAACGGCGACATTTTCGGCGGCTGGCTCTTGAGTCAGATGGATATCGGCGGCGGCGTGTTCGCCTCCAAGATCGCGAAATCGCGCACGGTGACGGTGGCGATCGAGGCGATGAATTTCAGGAAGCCCGTGTTCGTCGGCGATCTGGTTTCCGTGCACGCCAACCTGGTGCGGATCGGGAAGACTTCGATCACGGTCCACCTCGAGGCCTGGGTGCTGCGGCGCAAGGAGATGCGGTCGATCCTGGTGACCGACGGCAATTTCACCTATGTCTCGATCGACGATCGGGGCCGCCCGCAGGCGATCAAGCCGGATCAGCCGCCGATGACGGCGTGAGCGCAACCGAATTTCACGGTGCCACCCGCTCAAGGCTTACGTTGCACATGCCGTCGCAGCCGATCGCTTTTGATGCAGGCGGGGTCAGATCAATCTCGCGTCGCGGCCAAAATCGGCGGTTCGGTCCCTTGTCTGCCACGGTACAGATCACGGATTTGCCGTTGGCAACATTGGTGACGCGAAGTCGCTGGCCAAGCGGTTCAAGCATGTGGGCGCAGACCAGGTCGCGATAGGGATGCAGCCGCTTGCCGTCGGACGCGACGGTGTCGTCGAACTCCGAGGCGAGCCCGCCATAGGGCGGCGGCTTGATGCGCGTGAGCCAGAGGTCCTCGAATGTACCCGCCGCGGAGGCACCCTGGCTGGCTGCAAACAGGGGCAGCGCCGAAAGCATGAACACAACACGGATACTCATGCTGGCGATTGTGAGTTCCGCTTATTGGCGAGATCGTGGCCGCTCGACGCCCATTTTCCGGCTGCCGCGAGGAGATCCGCGGCGCAATCGCGGTAGGCAAATGCGCACGGCGGAGCGCTGGCAGCCGGGCCGCCGTCTGAGATTCCCTGCGCACGTTTTTGCCGATACCGCAGCGCAAAATGAACTTTGTGGTCCAAGCGTCGTTATCGATGCCTCCTTCTTCACCAAGAGAACGCGAATTTCTGGTAAGCTTGCGGTTCTCGACGGCCTTTTCGGCGAGGAAATCACATGAACTGGATCTATTGGGACACAGCATGGTCGCTGTTCTTCAGCCTCGTTTGGTTCATGACCATCACGCACTATCACGAGGCGCAGATTGCGGACGCGCATTTGCGCGATGAAGCCTTCGGCGGCTGAATGATGCTGCTACGTCACTGAACGGGATCTGGCCGAAGCAACACCAGACACCCGAAGATGCTCTGTTGTGTCTATGCCAACTGCGAAATAAAGGCCTCGAGCCGGGTTGCAAAATAGATCGGGGTCTCCTGCATCGGATAGTGGCCCGAGTTGCCGATCTTCTCGATCAGGGCATGCGGATAGAGTCCGGGATAGACAGCGCGCACCAAGTCTTCGCTGATGCCATTGTCGAACTCGCCGTACAGCACGAGCATCGCCGCCTTGACCTTATGGGCATCGGCCGCAAAGTCATCCCTGATGAAGGAGCGCATATAGCTCTTGAAGGCTTCCAGCTTCGCCGTGTCGCGCGCCCGCCGCAGCATCAATTCCAGCCATGCCTTGGAAACGCGGTTGCCCACGGAGTCGCCCATCAGCGCCATCGCGGTTGCGTCCTGCTCGCAGGCTGCCGCAAAAAAATCCGAACACCGCGTCATCGAACGGCAAGGCCGAAGCTGGCACCGGGGTGACTGCTACGACCGAGCGAACGCGCGCGGGCGCGTCCATCGCCACCTTCTGCGCAGCCTTGCCTCCCATGGAGTGGCCTGCGACATGAAACTCGTGCCATCCGAGCGCGTCGGCGAGCGCAATCGCATCGGCGGCTACTTCGCCGATGGTGTAGGCGCCGGAAACATCGCGGGAGTTGCCGTAACCGCGGATATCGATGAAGGCGTAGGTGTAGCGCGTGGTATCGAGGCAATCGAAGATCGGCGTGAACACACGGTGATCCCAGAACCAGCCATGTATGACCACGACCTTTGTCGGGCCGTTGCCGATTGCTTTATGCCAAACCATGTTTCTCCCCTGTCGTCGCTGACGTGTGCTCTATGGTTTGTTTGAGCATCACCTCCGCGCAAACGCGTTTCGCGTTTGTCGCAGGGAAAACCGGTGCCCACTTTTCCGGACCATGCTCTATTTCTTGTCGGCCGCCGCAAAAACTTCCCGGCAGGCCGCCACTCCATTGATCGCTGCAGCAACTCCGACATAGGGCACGAGCTGCATCATGATCTCGACGAGCTCCTCCCGCGTCACGCCGCAGCGGAGCGCGCCGCCAATGTGGGTTTTGAGCTGCGGCGCCGCGGTCCCGAGCGTCGCCAGCGCCGCCACCGTGACGATCTGGCGCGTGCGCGAGTCAAGCGCGGGACTCTGGTAGATTTCTCCATAGATGGTCTCGAGCACATAGGTCGCGAGCTGGGGCGCCACATCGCCCAGCGATCGATCAACCTGGTCCGGCGTTTGGCCAAGGATCTCGCCGAGCTTTTGTGCGCCGCGCTGGCGGCGCTCCAGGTCTGACTGCATCGTGGCTTCCTTCTCTCTCCGGCCGCGCTAAAGTGGGCTTGCAGCCGGTTTGGCCTCAGGCGAGAACTCCTTCATGCTGTAGGGCCGACTTTGCGAAGCGTCAACCGAGCAAGGTTTGGCAAAACATGGCGCATCGGAGGAAATATGTTGGGCCACCGCTTCAGGATATTTGCGCTTTGCGCAGGCGTCGCAGTGATGTCGATTGCCGGCGCAGCCGCCGCCACGGCGCAAGCCTACCCCACGCAACCGATCAAGGTTCTGATTGGATTTGGCCCCGGCTCAGCCGCGGACATCCTGGCTCGGCTTGTCGGCAAGCAAATGGAGGTCAGTCTCGGCCAACCGATCGTGGTCGAAAACCGCCCCGGCAACAGCAGCATGATCGCGGCGGAAACCGTCGCGCGCGCGCCCGCCGACGGATACACGCTGTTCATGGCGACCATCGCCAACACGCTCAATCCGGCGGAGACGAAATCCAATTTCAATTTAGGAAAGGAGATGGCGCCGATCACCCTGCTTGGCACCGTCCCGAACGTGCTGGTGGCGCATCCCTCGGTGCCGGCCAGCAATCTGCAGGAGTTGGTCGCGCTCGCAAAGAGCAAGCCCGAAACATTGACGTTCGGCTCCTCCGGCTATGCGACGGCGAGTTACATGGCGGCCGAGCTGTTCAACGCCAAAGCAGGCACCAAGATTGTCACGGTCCCTTATCAGGGCGGCAGCAATCAGGCCGTCTCTGACCTGCTCTCAGGCCGCATCACGCTGATGTTCAACGTGGCGGCGACGCTGGCTCCGCATGTCGAGGCCGGCAAGCTGAAAGCGTTCGCCGTGGCCCAGGCAAAGCGCGCATCGATCATGCCGGATGTTCCGACGCTCGCTGAGGCAGGAATGAGCGGCTATGACGCCGGAATCTGGATCGGGCTGCTCGCGCCCGCGGGAACGCCACCTGCGATCATCGAGAAGCTCTCGGCGGCCGCGAACGACGCGTTGAATACCGAGGCGGTTCGTACCGCGCTGAAGCTGCAGGGCACCGATCCGGTTGGCGGCACGCCAAAGGAATTTGCCGACTTCATCCGCGCCGATATCGAAAAGTGGAGCGCGGCTCTCGCATCGTCCGGCGCCGGGAAGTGAGTCCTGGAAGTGCGCGCGTGATCGACTATCGCCCGGCCCAATGCACGAAGCGGCGCTCGATGACAAGGAACAAGAGGTTGAGCGTGTAGCCGAGCGCGCCGGCTGCAAAGATCGCCGCATACATGCCCGGCATGTCGAACAGCTGCTGGGCCTCGAACACGCGCTGGCCTAGCCCATCCGTCGAGCCGATGAACATCTCGGCGACGACGATAATGACAAGCGCCAATGAGACGCCGTTGCGCAGGCCGACGAAGGTCTGCGGCAGCGACTCCTTTAGCATGACGTCGAACAGGACGCGGGAGCGCGAGGCGCCCATCACCTTGGCGGCGAGCAGGCGGGTTTTTCGCGCGTTCATCACGCCGTAGGCGACATTGAACAGGATCACCAAGGCGGCCCCGAAAGCCGCAACCGAAATCTTGGTCCGATCGCCGACACCGAACAGCACGAGAAACAGTGGAAACATCGCGGACGCCGGCGTCGAACGGAAAAAGTCGATCAGAAATTCCACCGAGCGGTAGACCTTTTCCGAGGAGCCCAGCAGGATTCCGAGCGGGATCGCGATGACAGCGGCAATCGCCGTCGAGGACACCGTTCGCGCCACCGTCTTGAGGAAATCGGCGCCAAGCTTGCCGCCGATCATGCCCTGCCAAAGTGTGTGGAACGTCGACAGCGGCGAGGGCAGCAACACCGGATCGACCAATTTCAGCCCGTTCACGATCGCCCATATCCCAAGCAGGATGGCGACCCCGACCAGCGGCAGCAGCGCTCTGGATTTCATCATGCGCGCTTCACCTCGCGCTGAAACAGCTTCAGGCAATGGGCCTTGGTGGCGATAAAGCCCGGCTCCGACAGGGTCTTGTCGGTGCGCGGCCGTGGCGCGTCGTAGGATACGAATTCGACCACGCGCGCCGGGTGGCGCGACAGCAGCAGCACATAGTCCGACAGGTACACCGCTTCCTCAAGGTCGTGCGACACCAACACCATCGTTGTTGAGGTCTCGATGAAGACGCGCTGCAATTGGTCGCGCATGAACAGCGTCATCTCGTAGTCAAGCGCGGAGAACGGCTCGTCGAGGAACAGCATCTCCGGCTCGACGATCAGCGCCCGCATGATCGAGACCAGCTGTTGCTGGCCTCCGGACAGATAGTAGGGGTAAAGCGCGAGGTCGATCTTGACGCCGAGACGCTCGATCAGCCGTTCGACGCGCGCCTTGCGCTGCGGCTTGCTCACGCCCATCAGCTTCAGCGGATAGGCGATGTTGTCGAACGCCGGCAGCCAGGGAAACAAGGCCTCGCGATAATTCTGGAACACGTAACCGAACTTGACGCGGCTCAAGGGGCGGCCGTCGAACAGCACCTCGCCGGCATCCGGCGGGACGAGGCCGGCGATCATGTTGATCAGGGTGCTCTTGCCGCATCCGTTGGGGCCGAACACCGAAATCAGCTTGCCGCGCGGAATGTCGAAGTCGAAATGATCGTAGATCGTCGCATCCGTGTAGCGCTTGCAAAGCCCGCGGATCGTAACGTGCGGCGCCGTCCGATGCGAATAGTCGAAGCCATCGGCGGGCTTGGCCGCTGTCCTCGGCGCAGGCCTCGTCATGCAGCCCTCAAAACTTCTGGAGGAATTTGCTCACGTCGACCTTTTCCGGAACGACGCCGATCGAGTTGCCGAAATCCGCGAACGCCTGCAGATCGCCGAGCTGCTCCTTGTTCATGTCGCCCGTCATGACGTAGCCGAGCATCGAGACCATATCGACCACGTTGTCTGGGGTGAACGTATTCTTGGCGAGATATTTTCGCGCTTCTTCCGGGTTGGCATTGATGAAGGCGATGGCCTTTGCCCAGGCGGCGGCAAAACGCTTCGCCACGTCCGGGCGCTTGGCGATGAAGTCCGAGGTCATCGCGCAGCCCGCGGCATAGGCGTTGGCGGTGTCACTGCCCAGAACATACTTCGAGATCACGCCGGCCTCCAGCGAGCGCGCGACGCCGGCCTTGATCATCATCGAGGCGTTGGGCTCCAGCGTGTAGCCGCCGTCGAAGGTGCCGGCCGTCATCGCATTGATGTGCTGGCCCATGTCGAGCTGATCGATGGTGTAGTCGCCTTCCTTGAGGCCGTTCTTGGCGAGAATGGCTTTCGCGGTATTGAGATTGGCAGGTCCCGGCGCCGAGAGCAGTTTGGCGCCCTTCAACTCGGCGATCGAGTTGGCGGGAAAGCCGGTGCGGACGACGAACTGCTCCATCTTCCAGACCTTGGTCTGGCTGTTGAGCGCAATATACATGGCGACGCCCGGCTTCTTGACATTGGCATTGAGCCCTTCGAGCGTCACCAGCACCGCGGACACTTCGATCTGGTTGGTCATCATGGCCGCGACATTGGGCGGTCCACCCATCAGCTTGGTCATCTCGGGCTCGATGTTCTCTTCCTTGAAAAATCCCCGCTCCAGCGCGACGAAATAGGGCAGCGAAGAACTCACCGGGAACACGCCGACACTGACTTTGTCCTGGACCTTCTCCTGAGCCCGGGATGGCGCGGGCAGGGCTGCAAGGCTGGTCAGCAGAACCAGGGCAGCTGTCGTCTTAGTCATCCATTTCATGCCAAATCCTCTCGATATTTTCCAAGGGAGTAGCAAGAAATGTGCCGAGGGGCGGGCGGGCTAACCGCAATTGGAGCGCAGCCATCATCTCAGCCATGCCTGCAGCCTTGTATGCCTGCAGCCTTGCAGCCGCGCCGCTTTATCGCGCGCCCGCGTGCGCCCTCCGTCGGATCTCATCAGACGTTGCGGTCGACCGCGTCTTGGTCCGCCGGCCGAACTTCGCAAACATTGGACCTGTGAGACGGCGTGCCACTGACCGGATCGCGAACGGTCGCGTCGACTGTCAGGTTGAAATTCGTGCCGTGCGGATGGAACGGATTGGAATCGGCAATTCCCAACTCGTCGCAACCTTGCCACCAGCCATGCTCACCGACGACAACGCGTGGATCGAGCTTTTCGCGGAACCGCGCCCTGGCTCGCATGCCGCCGGCCGGCGTGCGCACGTCGACCCAATCGCCATCTTTGATGCCGCGTGCCGCGGCCGTCGCAGGATTGAGTTCGATCTCCGGATGCAACGCACGCTTGCGCAGGCTTGTTAGGGCGCGATGCTGGGTCTGGCAGAACAGGCTGGGCTTAGCGCATGTCAAGATCAACGGGAAGGAGGCCGCGAGGTCAGGACGAGCGACCGGTCCGATTGGCGGTTCGACAAAGTCCGGCATGGCCGAATAACCGTGATCAAGGAAGGTCTCCGACCAGAATTCGATTTTTCGCGATGGCGTCGGGAAGCCGCGTGGGTTTCCTCGGTCGTCGCGCGCGGCATGCTTGACGTGCCGCGTGGTCAGAGGCTTTGTTACTCCAGCAGGCTCCGCTCGAAGCTGATCCAGGGTAATGCCGCTCGGAGCGAGCTGTTGCCGGTAAGCGGCATCAACGTCGCCATTCCAGAACTGCTCGCCAAGTCCGAGACGCGTAGCGAGGCCGAGGACGACGTCGGTGTCGGACCGTGCCTCGCCGGGCGGGGCAACGATCGTCTGCCGAAGCTGGACGCGCGATTGCGCTGCTGCGCTGATCTCGAATCCGAGCTTGAGCGCTTCGCGTTCGAAGCAGGACGCCACCGGCAGCACGATATCGGCGAGCGCCGCCGTCGGCGTCATGAACAGATCGGCGTGGGCATAGAAATCGAGTGCGGCCAGCGCGGCGCGTCCGCGAACTGGATCGCCTTGAGCGAGCAGCAGATTGGATCCAAACCCGATAAGGCCTCGGACGGGATAGGGCACTCCTTCCAGAACGGCCCGGTAGAAATCCCCGGTAGAGACGTGATGCCAGCGCGCAGGTCCGAGCGGACGTTCGGCAAAACCGATGGCGGGAGCAAGCCGTTTGGCCGCGGGCAAGTCTTCTCCGGTGATCGAGCCGGCGGCCACGGAGGGGAACAGCACATTGCCGCCGGCCGCGTCGAAACTGCCGGTCAATGCATAGAGCATTGCCATCGCCCGTGCGGTCTCCGTGCTGTTGGCGTGATGCTCGTGCCCACTCCAGGCATAGTAAGAGACCGGCCGAGCGTGCCAGATCGTGCGTGCAGCTTGCTCCAATTGGCCGGGAGGAATCCAGCATGTCGCTTCGATCACTTCGGGCGAATATTTCTGGCACAGCGCCGCATAGCGATCGAGACAGGCCGGCAGCGGATTGCACCGTCTTTGGTTGCGACCGTGTATTCGCCTCGCAGCGCAAGGTGCTCGGCTGGCTCCTCGTAGTGGCCGCCGGCCGGGTCGTAATTGACGGTACGATTAGCCTGCAAATCCCAGGCAACCAGTCGTCCCGAGCCGCCGCCAGACGCCAGGTCTTCGGCCTTCAGCAATCGGCCGGTATCGGAGCGCACCAGAAGAGGTCCGTTGCTCCACGCGCGGACGAACTCCTGATCGTACCAGCCGCGCTCGATCATGATGTTGGCAAGACCCAGCGCGAGCGCGCCGTCGGTTCCTGGACGCACGCGCAGCCAGACATCGGCCTTATTGGCAAGCCCGACATGGCGCGGATCAATCACGATCAGCTTCATTCCACGTTTCAGGCCTGCAACCGTCGCGGTCGCATGCGTAATGCGCGAAAACGAGGGATTATAGCCCCACAGGATCAGGCAGCCGGTCTCGGCAATGTCTGCCATCGCGCCGCCGGCGCTTCCGGTCGCAACGCTGCCGACGCCGAAGACATAGCGCGTCGCAAAGCCGCGACCCCAACCGCAGAGGTCGAGCGCGGAGACCATATTTGGCGTACCGAAAGCATTCATCAGTCGCACAACGAAGGCAGCGGAATCCGCGATGGCGGTCGTTGAAGGGGACGATTGACTGAAGGCGACCGCCTCCGGCCCATGCTGCTCGGCAATCCGCCACATGGCGGCGGCGGTCAGGTCGAGCGCCGCTTCCCATGAAATTTCTTCCCAGCCGGGATCGGGATCGCCTTTCGGCCGTGTTCGGCGTAGCGGCCGCTTGAGCCGATCCTTGTGATAGACCAGTTCCGGTGCCGCTCGGCCCTTGGCGCAGATTGCCGCACCCGTAGGATGCGTCGGATCAGGGTCCAGCCGCGTGAAGCGGCCATCCGTGATGGTCGCGACGGTACCGCAGCGGGCGATGCAAAGACTGCAGTACCCTTGCACCTGACGTACGCTCGGGATCTCTGTTGGCATGCACAAACTACCTCGCGGCGATGGATGTTGCATGGGGCGGGATCGCGCCCGCCGCATCGGGCTCATGTTAAAGGCAAGCAGCCCGCATCAGACTAGCTGCGCCGGCTGCTTTTGACAGCGCCGAATTTTCGATCGGCCGCGTTGACCCCGCCGCAGAACCGCCGCACCATGCGAGGCGTCTCTGATCCGAGGTGCTCTCGTGGCCGGACTATCCAACCGCCAGACCGAAATCCTCAACATCGCGCGCGCCTCCGGCCGGGTGATGGTGGAGGACCTTGCCCGGCGCTTCGAAGTCTCGGCGCAGACCATCCGCAAGGACCTCAACGATCTCTGCGAGCAGCGCTCGCTGACGCGGATCCATGGCGGCGCCATCATCGCCTCCGGCGTCGAGAACCTCGCCTATGAAGCACGACGGTTTGTCGCGGCCGAAGAGAAGAAAGCGATTGGAGCCGCGGCGGCGGCGCTGATCCCCAACGGCTGCTCGCTGTTCATCAACATCGGCACCACCACGGAAGAAGTCGCAAGCGCGCTGACCTCGCATCAGGACCTGCTCGTCATCACCAACAACCTCAATGTGGCGATGCTGCTTTATAGATACCCGCGCATCGAGGTGATCGTCGCCGGTGGCGCGGTGCGCCGCGCCGACGGCGCGGTGGTCGGCTCGACCGCGACCCATCTGATCGGCCAGTTCAAGGTCGATTACGCCATCATCGGTGCGTCGGCGATCGACGAGGAGGGTGCGCTTTTGGACTTCGACTATCGCGAAGTGCAGGCGGCGCAAGCCATCATCGCTAATGCCCGCAGCGTCATGCTGGTCGCCGATTCGACCAAACTGCGCCGCAGCGCGCCGGTCCGCATCGCCCATCTCAGCCAGATCCAGACTTTTGTCACCGACGCCGCGCTGCCGGCGGGGCTTGCCAACATCTGTCACACCCGTGGCATCGAGGTGATCGAGGCGATGCCGAAGCCCGCCGTCGATATTGACGAGGGCGCCACGGAGACCGCTTCCGAACCGGTGCCGAACGTCACCCGGCTGCGCTAAGCCCGTCATATACGCGCAACGCCAGCCTCGTGATTTTCCTTGTTGAAGCTATGACCGATTGGTGACCGGGCGTTCTCCAACTGCTGCCCAGCAGCGGCGCGGAATAAAGCAGCCGTTGCACGGGTCTCCCCAGAGCGGACTTCGTACCGAGGCTCTGGAGCAGATTGGCATGACGAAAAATTTAGGTCCCGTGACGGGAATAGCCATAAGGCCGGCGGCCGAAAGCGGGCGTTTCGATCAAACAAGCATTGCTCTGCACTCGCTTACAGTGCTCCTGCTCATCGGTCAGTTTACCAGCGCGTGGTTACGCGACGCCGTCGGTCACGAGAGCAGTCATGCGGTTGCTATTCTGGCCACCCACCGAGCGATGGGCCTGTTGACATGGATCATCGGGTTGCTGCGTCTGGTTTGGCGGCACAATTTCGCCTATTTGCCGCCGTTCCCGGAGAGCATGCCGAAACTGCAACAGTCGATCGCAAAGGCCAATGAATACGGCCTTTATGCCCTGATTTTCCTGCAGCCGATGACCGGTCTCGCCGGGGTCCTCTTTCACGGCATGTCCTTTGAATTATTCATCTGGCAAGTGCCGGCGCTGTTGGAGCCGAACCCGGCAATACGCGGACTGTTCGTGGCCGCTCACGGGTTCGGCGCCAAGGCGCTGCTCGCCCTGGTCGGCCTGCACGCGGGCGCCGCGCTTTTCCACCGTCTGGTTTTGCGCGATGGCGTGCTGCAACGGATGTGGCCATGGAACTAACCGCTCGCGAAGTGGAATAGAATAGCCCTCTAACTGTCTTGTGGGTGTGCGGGGCGTAGTCACATTAAAGGAGCGACCATGACTTCAAGATCATTTACCACCACCTTGGCTATTGTTTGCCTGTTCAACGTGCTTGCCGTTGCCGCACCGGCGGCATACGCCGACGATCGGGAGATCGCGCAGGCTTTGCGCGCGGGCGATCTTGTCGTCGTGGTCCGACACGGCGCCACTTTCGCCGATCAGGCCGACACCGATCCGCTCAACTTCGACAACATTGCGGCTCAACGCAATCTCAACGACAAGGGCAAGGCGTTGGCGAAGGCGTTTGGCGATGCGCTTCGTCAGGCGCAGATACCGGTCGGCAAGGTCTACACCAGCAAATACAACCGGGCCTATGAAACCGCCGTGATCGCCGGTTTCAAGGACATCGAGAAGACGACGGATCTGACCGAGGGGGGCCTGATCGTGTCGCCGAACGAGAACAACCGCCGCGCCGAGGCCTTTCGAAAGATGCTTGCCACCGCGCCGAAACCCCACACCGACACGATACTCATCACGCATCAGCCGAACATTGTCGCAGCACTCGGCAAGGACTGGTTCGACGTGAAAGAAGGCGAAGCCTCGATCTTCCGCCCCGCGGATGGCAGCTATAAGCTCCTCGCTCGCGTACAGATGGATGAATGGCCGCGTATCGCAGCGGCGAAATAAGTGGTCGCGGCGCCGGCCGGCTGCTTTAGCACCATCGTGCTCATTCCAGCCGGTTCAGCCGGGTCAGCGAACGCCCGCCTGAGCGCCGGCGCCGCTGTTTTTCGCGATTGCCGCACCCCGTCATGCTGCACCACTGCCGGCGCTGGCCCTTGCTGGTGTCGAGGTAGTAGACGTCGCAGTCGAACGCCAGACAGTTTCGAATTCTCTTGCGCTCTTCGTCGACCAGCAAGCGTTCGATCGCTAACGCGCAGGCATGGAGCGGAATGTCGGCTGACGGTGAGGGGAGCCAGCGACGGCGGGCCAGTCCGGGCGATGCTGACGTCTCCAGCACCTGGGCAGCATGTGCCGCCTTAATCGCGGCGGATAGCGCGCTCAGGTCGGACTGCCGCGCCCGCCGTCCTGAATTTGCAGCGGCCAGGATGTCGTGAAGATGCTCGCGAAGCTTGCGAGCGCGTTTGACGATTTGGGAGCCGGAGCGGCCGTCGGGCCGCAGCAGGCGCCTGGCGGTCCGGCGATCGATAAGTCCCGCCAATTCGGCGAACTGCACCAGGTCCGGATACGTCGCCAGCCTCTCGATCGATGCCTGTGAGGGCCGCTCGTCCAGCGTGTTCACCAGATCCAGCGCCGGATGACCCCCGTTCCACTCGAATCGATCAGCGCGGTCACTCATCCGTCCTTGCCTCCTGCCGTGTTCGACATAACCCTTAAAATAGTCTAAAGGGGTTATATCCGCCATTGTGTTTTCTGAAAGTCGATGATGACCGGTCTGACCGTCGGCGGGCGCACGCCTGCAGATTACGTTGGCGGTGCGCTCTATGGCCTTGCGGCCGTCAGCATCTGGTCCGGATGGATTGTCATGGCGCGGCTTGGCCTGCGGACAAGCCTCACGCCATGGGACATCGCCGCACTCCGCTTCGGCGTCGCCGGTGTGCTGTTGCTGCCGTACCTTCTCAATAAGGGTCTCGCGCTCAAACGTATCGGCTGGATCGGACTGGCAGCGATCGTTCTTGGGGGTGGCGCTCCCGTCCTGCTCGCGAATGCCGGCCTGCAGTTCGCCCCTGCGGCACATGCCGGAGCCCTCTTTCCCGGGGTGATGCCGCTTGCGGTCGCGATCCTCGCCGCTTTCGTCCTGCGCGAGCCGTTCACCGGCGCGAAAAGAATTGGCTTCGTCCTGATTCTGCTTGGCGTCCTTGGCATCGCTTGGGAAGCGTTCGACGCAACCAGTTCCGTGCCGACGATCGGACACGCATTGTTTCTGGGTTCAGCCCTGGCCTGGGCCTGTTACACGGTCGCGATGCGTGGCGCACGGCTCGATGGTCTGCACGCCGCGGCCATTGCCGCCGTCGGGGCGTTGATCTTGTACATGCCTCTCTATCTGTTGACGGCGGGTGTGACTTTGATCAAAGCCCCATGGGGTGATCTGGCGCTTCAAGCATTCGTCCAGGGGCTCCTGACCGCAATCGTGTCGCTTGTCCTCTACGGGCGCGCGGTCAGCATCCTCGGCGCTTCAAGCGGTGCTGCCTTCGCCGCCCTGTCCCCGGCAATGACGGCTATCATGGCGATCCCGATCCTCGGTGAATGGCCGAGGCCGATGGATTGGATCGCAATCGCTGCGATCTCGCTGGGCGTCTACATCGTAAGCGGCGGACCCCTGCAGCAGCGGCCCCTGCCGTGGCGGCGAAATTGAATTGGACCGGTCTATGACGAAGGTTGTCTGCATTCCCCATTGCTTTCGTATTCGGTTGTGATTTACTCAAAATCGAAAGCCAAATCGCCAAAATGAACGGGCGAACGCCGGGGAAGCGCCTTTGGATCGGATTTTCGACCTCGCGATTATCGGGGGCGGCATCAACGGCTGCGGCATCGCGCGCGACGCCGCAGGCCGGGGCAATTCTGTTTTCCTCTGTGAAATGAACGATTTGGCGAGCGGGACGTCGTCCTGGTCGACCAAGCTCGTGCATGGCGGCTTGCGCTATCTCGAATATTACGAATTCCGCCTGGTGCGCGAGGCGCTAATCGAGCGCGAAATCCTCTGGCAGATCGCGCCCCATATCATTCGCCCGCTTCGGTTCGTATTGCCGCATCACGCCGGCCTGCGTCCGGCCTGGCTGTTGCGGCTCGGGCTGTTTCTCTACGACCATATCGGCGGCCGCCATCTGCTCCCCGCCACGCGATCGGTCGATCTTTCGCGCGACGAGGTCGGCAAGCCGCTGGTGGCGAACCGCTACACCAAAGGGTTTGAATATTCCGACTGCTTCGTCGATGACGCCCGGCTGGTGGTGCTGACCGCGCGCGACGCCGCCGATCGCGGCGCCGAAATCCACACGCGGACACGCGCGGGCGAGATCCGGCAGAAGGACGGCATCTGGCAGCTCACGGTCGAGAACACAGTCAGCGGCCTGCGCTCGACCATCCGGGCCCGCGCGCTCGTCAACGCCGGCGGACCATGGGTCGAAAAAGTGCTGTCGGCGGGCTCAGGCGTCAATGCACGCGCCAAGGTGCGGCTGGTGCAGGGTTCGCATATCGTGGTGCGCAAGCTCTATGACCACGACCGCGCCTACATGTTCCAGAACTCTGACGGCCGCATCGTGTTCGTGATTCCCTACCAGGATGATTTCACGCTGATCGGCACCACCGACCGCGACTACCATGGCGATCCCTCGAAGGTGAAAGCCACCAGCGAGGAGATCAAATATCTCTGCGAATCCGTGAGTGAGTACCTTGCCAAACCGGTGAGACCGCAGGACGTGGTCTGGACCTATGCCGGCGTTCGCCCGCTCTATGACGACGGCGCCAGCGAAGCCAAGGCCGCGACCCGCGATTACGTGTTCGAGCTCGATACGCCAGACGGCGCGCCGCTGTTGTCTATCTATGGCGGCAAGATCACGACCTACCGCCGGCTCGCCGAAGAGGCGCTGGAACGGCTGTCGCCTTATCTGCGCAGCGCGATAGCGCGCGAGGGCTGGACCGGAAAATCGCCGCTGCCCGGCGGCGACATCGACGTCTCGGCGGTTGCAGCACTATCGGCGGAACTCACGCGCAGCTATCCGTTCCTGACACCGGCCCATGCCAACCGGCTGGCGCATGCCTACGGCACCCGCGCCACAAAATGGCTCGGCAACGCCAAGTCAATCGCCGATCTCGGCCAGTCGTTTGGCGCCACCTTGACGGCGAACGAAGTCTCCTACCTGATGGCGTCGGAGTGGGCGTTGACCGCCGAGGACATCGTGTGGCGGCGCTCCAAACTGGGTCTGCGGATGTCGGCTACCGAAGTCGCCGCGCTCGACGACTGGATCGCCGCGCACAAATTGCCGCTTGAAGGTCCCTTGCTGGAAGCGGGAGGGCGGACATGACCGTTACGCTCGAACATGTCACGCGATCGGTCGACGGCATTCCGGCGATCCGCGACGTCTCGTTGACGCTGCAGGGCGGCACGCTCAACGTGCTGCTCGGCCCGACGCTATCGGGCAAGACCTCAATCATGCGGCTGTTCGCCGGCCTCGACAAGCCGACGACAGGCCGCGTGCTGGTCGACGGCAAGGACGTCACCGGCATCGACGTGCGGCGGCGATCGGTCGCGATGGTCTATCAACAGTTCATCAACTATCCCTCGCTGTCGGTCTACGAGAACATCGCCTCGCCGTTGCGGGTGCAGGGCAAGCCGCGCGCGGAAATCGATGAGCGCGTCGGCGAGGCGGCAAGACTGCTGCGGCTCGAGCCGTATCTCGAGCGCACGCCCTTGCAGTTGTCGGGCGGCCAGCAGCAGCGCACCGCGATCGCGCGCGCGTTGGTGAAAGGTGCGGACCTGGTGCTGCTCGACGAGCCGCTCGCCAATCTCGATTACAAATTGCGCGAGGAATTGCGCGCCGAACTGCCCCGCATCTTCGAGGCTTCCGGGGCGATCTTCGTCTATGCGACCACGGAGCCGTCCGAAGCGCTGTTGCTGGGCGGGCGAACCGTCTGCATGTGGGAGGGCGAGATCCTGCAGGCCGGCGAGACCTCAAATGTCTATCGCCACCCCAACACGTTGCGCGTAGCGCAGGTATTTTCAGATCCGCCGCTTAACGTCGTCGGAATCGAGAAGAAGAACGGCTCGGTCCAATATGCCGGCGGCGTCGAGGCGCCGGCCTCGGGACTCTATGCCGGCTTAAGCGATGGCCGTTATCGTGTCGGCTTTCGCGCGCACCAGTTGGAGCTCGCCAATGGCGTCGCCGGCCGCCACGCCTTTGCTGCCACCGTGACGGTGACCGAGATCACCGGCTCGGAGAGTTTCGTGCATCTCAACCGTGATGCGTCCAACTGGGTGGCCGTGCTGCATGGCGTGCACGAATTTCCGCCCGGACACGTGCTCGATGCGGTGCTCGACCCCAACAATGTCTTCGTGTTCGATGCGGCCGGCCGCGTGGTCGCCGCACCGGGCAAGGCGTTTTCGAGCGAAGTGCGTAGCGGTTCGCGTGAAGAAAACGCGTCAAAAAGTCCGAGCACGTGAGGGACATCCAGCATGGCCCGCATTGATCTCGTCGATCTAGCGCATTCCTACGGCGGCAACGCCGCCGCGCCGGAATCGTTTGCGCTCAAGCCGGTTACGATGACCTGGCGGCAAGGCGGCGCCTATGCGCTGCTCGGGCCGTCCGGCTGCGGCAAGACCACGCTGCTCAATCTGATCTCCGGCATCGTCACGCCCTCGCGCGGAAAAATCCTGTTCGACGGCGTCGATATCACGCCGCTGTCAACGCAAAAGCGCAATATCGCGCAAGTGTTCCAGTTCCCGGTGATCTACGACACGATGACGGTCGGGCAGAACCTGGCATTTCCGCTGAAAAATCGCGGCGTGCCGAAGGGCGAGATCGACGCGCGGGTCGCACAGATCGCGCGATTGCTCGACCTTGCGCCCGATCTCAACCGCAAGGCGACGCGGCTGACGGCGGACGCCAAGCAGAAGATATCGCTTGGCCGCGGGCTGGTGCGCTCCGATGTCGCCGCGGTGCTGTTCGACGAGCCGCTGACCGTGATCGATCCCGAACTGAAATGGCAATTGCGCTCCAAACTGAAAGCGCTGCATCGCGACCTTGATCTGACGATGATCTATGTCACCCACGACCAGACCGAGGCTCTGACGTTTGCCGACACGGTGGTGGTGATGCATGACGGCCGCGTCGTGCAGAGCGGCACGCCGGCCGAATTGTTCGAAAAGCCGGCGCATACGTTTGTCGGCTATTTCATCGGTTCGCCCGGCATGAACATCGTGCCTGCGCAGGTGAGGGGCCGTGAGGCGCGAATCGACGGTCATACGATTGCGCTGACACGGAGCTATGACGCGCTTCCGCCCGGCGCCAGGATCGAAGTCGGCGTGCGCCCGGAGTTCGTCGATGTCGCGCTACCGGCGCCCGATTTGCTGTCGGCCAATATCGAGCGGGTCGACGACCTCGGCCGCATCCGCTTTGCCCGTGTCCGCGTTGGCGACGCGAAATTTTCGGCGCGTGTGCCGCCGGGATTTTCAGTTCAAGGCGAGAGCGCCGGACTGAAGTTCGATCCTTCGCATGTTCATGTCTACGCCGACAGTCTCCTGGTCGAGGGAGCGGCGTAATGGACAAGACCATCAACCAGAAGGCCTGGTTCCTGGTGCTGCCGGTGTTCCTGGTGGTGGCGTTCTCGGCCGTGCTGCCGTTGATGACGGTCGTGAACTATTCGATGCAGGATACTTTCGGCAACAACCAGTTCTTCTGGAATGGCGTCGGCTGGTTCAAGGAATTGCTCGATCCCACGACCGATCTCGGCGGCCGGTTCCTGGCGTCGCTGTGGCGCAATCTGTTCTTCTCGGCGGTGATCCTTGCGATTGAAGTCCCGCTCGGAATCGTGGTCGCGCTGTCGATGCCGCGGCAGGGTTTTAGCGTCGCGGTGTGTCTCGTGATCCTGGCGCTGCCGCTGCTGATCCCGTGGAATGTGGTCGGGACCATCTGGCAGATCTTTGGGCGGCCCGACATTGGACTGTTGGGCTATGTGCTGAACAGCCTGGGCTTGAATTACAATTACGTTTCGAACGACCTTGATGCCTGGGCCACCGTCATCGTGATGGATGTCTGGCACTGGACCAGCCTGGTCGCACTGCTTTGTTATGCCGGGCTGAAATCGATCCCCGACGCCTATTACCAGGCAGCCCAGATCGACGGTGCGTCGCGCTGGGCGGTCTTCAAGGCCATTCAACTGCCCAAGATGATCGCCGTGCTGTTGCGGTTCATGGACAGTTTCATGATCTACACCGAGCCGTTCGTGGTGACCGGCGGCGGACCGGGCAACTCGACGACGTTCGTTTCCATCGAGCTCGTCAAGATCGCGCTCGGGCAATTTGACCTCGGCAAGGCCGCGGCACTCTCGCTCGTCTACAATTTGATCATCATCATCGTGTGCTGGATATTCTACACCGTCATGACCAATGCCGGCGTCGAGCGGCGGGTTGTGGTCGACAAGAAGGGAGTCAAATAATGCATTCGATTCCCGGCCGCCGCGTCATCCTCTCGCTGTTTCTGGCCTTCCTGCTGTTGCCGATCTATTGGCTCGTCAACATGAGCTTCAAGACCAACGGCGAGATCGTCTCGACCATGACGCTGTGGCCGCACCAGCCGACGATCGCCAATTACATGCGCATCTTCACCGACGAGAGCTGGTATTCCGGCTACATCAATTCGCTGAAATATGTCGTCATCAACACCATCATCTCGATTTCGGTGGCGCTGCCGGCGGCTTATGCGTTCTCGCGCTATCGCTTCCTCGGCGACAAGCATCTGTTCTTCTGGCTGCTGTCGAATCGGATGGCGCCGGCGGCGGTGTACGCGCTGCCGTTCTTCAATCTCTATTCGGCGATCAACCTGTTCGATACGCCCTGGGCGGTGGCGCTGGCGCACTGCATCTTCAATGTGCCCTTGGCGGTGTGGATCCTCGAAGGTTTTGTGTCCGGCGTGCCGCGCGAGATCGACGAGACCGCGTTTCTCGACGGCTATTCGTTCCCGCGGTTCTTCGTCAGGATCCTGGTGCCCTTGATCGCAAGCGGCATCGGCGTTGCCGCGTTCTTCTGTTTCATGTTCTCCTGGGTCGAACTGCTATTGGCGCGGACACTGACCTCGGTCGACGCCAAGCCGATTTCAGCCGTGATGACCCGCACGGTCTCCGCGGCCGGAATGGATTGGGGACTGCTGGCGGCAGCCGGCGTCCTGACCATCATCCCCGGGGCCTTGGTGATCTGGTTTGTCCGCAACTACATCGCGCGCGGTTTTGCGCTGGGCAGAGTCTAGGGGGGGCCATCATGGAAAACATCGCATGGATGGCCTGGACGCTGCCGACCGCGATCTTTTTCGTGCTGCTGGCCATGACGCTCGCGGTCATGACCTTGCTTGCGATTTATTATCCGGAAGCCGAGCGGGTGGGCGCTTTACGCATTCCGACGACGCGCGGCGACCGATTGTTCCTCTCGCTGATCATGACTGCCGTGATTCATCTGTTGTGGATCGGCCTTGTCGGCACCGACACGATCGCGACGCTGCCGATCGGGGAAGAAGGTTTTGAAATTTCGAGCCTATGGCTCGCTACCGTGATTTCGCTTGTTTCGGCCGTTGTCATTTTTCGCAACGTCTGAGCTAAGCGAAGACGAGCAGATCCGGGATCAACCCGGGCCTGGGTATATTTTGTCGCTGCAACGGAGGAAACCAACATGCGACACTTGGAGAGAAGCAAACGGCCCGTGAGCGGGACCCGCATTCTGATGATGACAAGCGCTGTCGCGCTGATGGCGGCCTCGGCCGCGATCACCGCCCCGGCATTTGCCGACGAAGCTGCGGCGAAAAAGTGGATCGACAGCGAATTTCAACCCTCGACGCTGTCCAAAGACGACCAGATGAAGGAAATGCAGTGGTTCATCAAGGCCGCTGCCCCTTTCAAGGGAATGGAGATCAACGCCGTCTCGGAAACGCTGACGGTGCACGAGTATGAATCGAAGACGCTGGCCAAGGCCTTCGAGGAAATCACCGGGATCAAGGTCAAGCACGACATCATCCAGGAAGGTGACGTCGTCGAGAAGATTCAGACCCAGATGCAGTCCGGCAAGAACGTCTATGACGGCTGGATCAACGACTCTGACTTCATCGGAACGCATTTCCGTTACGGTCAGGCCGTCGACCTGACCGACTACATGGCCGGCGAAGGCAAGGACGTCACCGATCCCCAGCTCGACGTCAACGACTTCATCGGCAAGTCGTTCACCACGGCGCCGAACGGCCACCTCTACCAGTTGCCCGACCAGCAGTTCGCGAACCTCTATTGGTTCCGCTACGATTGGTTCTCTAATCCCGATTACAAGGCCAAGTTCAAGGCCAAGTACGGCTACGACCTCGGCGTTCCCGTGAACTGGTCAGCCTATGAAGATATCGCTGATTTCTTCACCAACGACGTCAAGGAAGTCAACGGCACCAGAATCTACGGCCACATGGACTACGGCAAGAAGGACCCGTCACTGGGTTGGCGCTTCACCGACGCGTGGTTGTCGATGGCCGGCAACGGCGACAAGGGCCTCCCGAACGGTTTGCCGGTCGACGAATGGGGCATCCGCATGGAAGGCTGCCGTCCGGTCGGCTCAAGCGTCGAGCGCGGCGGTGACGTCAACGGTCCGGCGGCGGTCTATTCTATCGTCAAATATCTCGACTGGATGAAGAAATATGCCCCGCCGCAGGCGCAAGGCATGACCTTCTCCGAATCGGGACCAGTGCCGTCGCAAGGCAATATCGCCCAGCAGATCTTCTGGTACACGGCGTTTACCGCAGACATGGTGAAGCCGGGGCTACCGGTGATGAATGCGGACGGCACGCCGAAGTGGCGCATGGCGCCGTCGCCGCACGGCTCGTACTGGAAAGATGGCATGAAGCTCGGCTACCAGGACGTGGGCTCCGCGACCCTGCTCAAGTCCACGCCGGCCGATCGCCGCAAGGCAGCCTGGCTCTATCTGCAATTCATCGTCTCCAAGACGGTGTCCTTGAAGAAGAGCCATGTCGGTCTCACGTTCATTCGCGAGTCCGACATCTGGGACAAGTCGTTCACCGAGCGCGCGCCAAAACTCGGCGGGCTGATCGAGTTCTACCGCTCGCCGGCGCGCGTGCAGTGGACCCCGACCGGCAACAACGTGCCGGACTATCCGAAGCTTGCGCAATTGTGGTGGCAGAACATCGGTGATGCGTCGTCCGGTGCGAAGACGCCGCAGGCTGCGATGGATTCGCTTGCAGCAGCCCAAGACTCGGTGATGGAACGTCTGGAGAAGTCCGGTGTGCAGGGTGCCTGCGGACCGAAGATGAACAAGAAGGAGAAGGCGGAGTTCTGGTTCGCGAAGTCAGAAAAGGACGGCAACATCGCGCCCCAGCGCAAGCTCGCCAACGAAAAGCCGAAGGGCGAAACCGTCGACTACGACACGCTGATCAAGTCGTGGCCGGCCTCGCCGCCCAAGCGCGCCTCGAATTGACTGTCATCGTCCGGCTTGACCGGACGATCCAGTACGCTGCGGCTCTTCGAGAGCATCGCCGACGCCGGCGATTACTGGATGCCCAGCTTTCGCGGGGCATGACGGGAAAGCAGAAGGCCGGGAGCGATCCCGGCCTTTTTTTCGCCGTCATTGCGAGGAGTGAAACGCCGAAGCAATCCAGACTGTTTGCCTGGCACTGGATTGCTTCGCTTCGCTCGCAATGATGGCTATCATCAGCGCGGTGCCTGCCGCTTAAGGAGTCCACCCATGCGCATGATCTTCCGTTGCGATCCGGCGTTGTCGGATCATTTGCCGCGGCCGGTGCTGGCGCGAAGCGCGCTTCCCAATTGGCTGCGCGCCATGCCGGCGAAGGCGCGGTCGGAAATCCACGGACGGGACATCCGCACCGTGAAGCAATGCCCGCCCTTCGTCGACGCGATGGCCTATGGCGTTATGATCCTGCTGCCGTGCGACGTCACGGTGGATCGCGGCGCGTTTTCGTGGGACTGGAGGATTCCGGAGCCGGCGACATCGGGACATCCGCGCGCGCCCTTAAGCTTTCACGTCGCCGCGCAGTTCGCCGATGCGCCGTTCGCGAGGGACGGCCGGGCCGCGCTCAAATTCAACAGTTTCTGGACCATCGAGCTTGAGCCCGGCTGGTCGTTGTTCGTCACGCATCCCATCAATCGCGACGAGCTGCCGTTTCGGCTGATCTCGGGCCTGGTTGATGCCGATCGCTTTCACGACGGCGGCATCAACTTTCCGGCGATCTGGCTCGAGCCTGATTTCACCGGCGTGCTGCCAAAGGGCACGCCGGTGGCGCAGTGCTTTGCGGTTCCGCGCGCAGCGCTATCGCTTGAATTCGAAAGCTTTGACGAGGCGCACAGATCCGCCTATTCGAAAACCGTCACCGAAGTGCTGGCCGCGCCAAACGTCTATCGCAAACATTTCCGCGCCCGAAGGGGACGGTTAACCGCCGAGTGAGCGGCGCAGCTCAGCTTCGTCTAACCACAGCCGGCCGTGCGGCGCCGACGTTAGCGCCATGGCGATCGAGCCGAACATTTGCGGCCGCAGGCGATAGGCTTGCGCGTAGGCGCGCATCGCGCTCTTGAGATCGCCTAATTCCTGAAGCACGATACCGAGATTGAGCGCGGCTTCGGCATAATCAGGTTTTAGTTCGATCGCCTTGCGGTAGGCGGTGGCGGCGCCGTGATAGTCGCGCAAATCCTGACCGACCAGACCGAGATCGAACCAGACCTGTGCCGGAGCCTCACTCGCTGTTGCGCGTTCCAGCAAGATCGCGGCGGCCGCGTAGTCGCCGTCTTCCCACGCCAAGCGCCCAAGCCGTGCCGCGGCCTCCGTGCTTTGCGGGATGACGTCCAGAACGGCTTGCCATGCCGCGCGCGCCAGCGATCGAAGGCCTGCCTGGTCGAGCGTTCGCGCCTTTTCGAGAAATGCCTCCCGTTGCGGCGCGATCGCGATCGCCTGGTCGAGATGCACCAGTGCGCCGTCAAAATCCCTGGCGGCACGCGCGATGCCCGCGGCGAGCAGATGTGCCGCGGCATTGCCGGGCCGTTTTTCAAGGCTGGTCTCGATGTGGCTGCGGGCTGGTCGAGTTTCACCTTGAGAGAACAGCACCGCGGCCATCAGATGATTGAGCATGGGCTCAAAGGGCTCGCGGCCTAAGCCTTCTTCACACAGCCGGCGCGCCTGCTCACGCTGGCCGGAATTGAAGGCGGCGGTGGCGCGGCGAACGGTGTCCTCGGCGCGGTGCTGGCTCATGTCGGACACATTAGATTAAAGGCGCGGGGCCGCAAGGAGCTGTCATCGTCCGGCTTGACCGGACGATCCAGTACGCTGCGCCATTCGATTTCGGATTCCGACGGCTGTGTTTACTGGATGCCCCGCATTCGCGGGGCATGACTAGACGCTTACTGCGCCGCCTCGGCGGCCTCCAGCGTCGGATAATCCGTGTAGCCCTTGGCGCCGCCGCCATAGAAGGTCGCCTTGTCCCACTCGTTGAGCGGCGCGCCCCGCCTCAAACGCTCGACCAGGTCGGGGTTCGAGATGAACGGTTTGCCGAACGCGATCAAATCGGCCGCGTCCGCCGCGAGCACCTTGGTCGCGAGCTCGAAGTCGTAGCCATTGTTGGCGACGTAGGCGCCCTTGAAGCGCCTGCGCAAAGAGCCGTAATCGAACGGCGCGATGTCGCGCGGTCCGCCGGTCGCGCCCTCGATGACGTGGATGTAGGCGAGCTTCAGCGCGCTCAGATGGTCGACAATGTAGTCGAACAGCGGCTGCGGATTGGAGTCGGAGACATCATTGGCCGGCGTCACCGGCGAGATGCGGATGCCGGTTCGATCCGCGCCGGCCTCGGCGGCCACGACGTTGGCGACCTCAAGCACCAGCCTGGCGCGGTTCTCTATACCCCCGCCATAGGCATCGGTGCGTTTGTTGGTACCGTCCTTGGCGAACTGATCGAGCAGATAGCCATTGGCGCCATGGATTTCGACGCCGTCAAATCCGGCGGCCAACGCATTCGCGGTGCCGCGCTTGAAGTCTTCGATGATCCCTGGAATTTCTGCAAGCTCGAGCGCGCGCGGCTCGGAGATATCGGTAAAGGTGCCGTTGACGAAGGTCTTGCCCTTGGCGCGGATCGCTGACGGCGCGACCGGCGCGCCGCCGCGCGGCTGCAGCGAGGTGTGCGAGATGCGTCCGACATGCCAGATCTGGATGAAGATACGCCCGCCGCGCTCGTGCACGCGGTCGGTTACTTTGCGCCAGCCTGCCACTTGTTCTTTGGAATAGATGCCGGGCGTGTCCTGATAGCCCTGGCCCTGCTGCGAGACTTGACTGGCCTCGGTGACCAGCAGGCCGGCAGAAGCGCGCTGCCCGTAATATTGTGTTGCCAGCGGGCTCGGCACCATGCCGGGCGGAATGGCGCGGTTGCGCGTCAGCGGCGCCATCACGAAGCGGTTAGGCAGCGTGATTGGGCCGAGCTTGAAGGGCTCGAAGAGTTTGGTCGGCTGGCTCATGTCGTTGCTTTCGGGAGATGATGACGCATGCAAGAGATTTGTGCATCGCCGCGAACTCTGCAATGCCGCGAGCCATTCGGATTTCGCGGGTGACCTGCGCGCAGGCCACCCGGAAGCCTGAGCGACTAAGCCACCCCGAGAAAATCACGCTTGCCGATTTCGACGCCGTTGTGGCGCAAAATTCCATGCGTGGTCGCGGCATGGAAATAAAAATTCGGAAAGGCGAAACGATTGACGAATTCCTGGCCCTTCAGCGTCAAGGAATTGTTCGGGCCAACCGGGAAGGTGACCTCCTTGGCGTCGGCGCCTTCGAACTGCGTCGACTTGAACGTCTTCACATAGTCGATGGTTTTGGCGATCCGCTGCTTGAGTTCATCGAACGTCTTTTCGGTGTCGGGCGTGGACGGCACCTCGCAATGGGTGAGGCGGGCGCAGCCCTTGGCTGCGAAATCGCAGGCGAGCTGAATCTGCTTCGTCAGCGGCAGCATATCCGGATAGAGCCGCGCGCCGAGCAGCACCTCGGGCGCGATATTCCTGGCCTTGCAATGGGCCTCGGCTTTGGTGAGCAAGCCTGAAAGCGCGCCGAGCGTCCGGATGAAAACGGGAACGGTAGCGTCGTAAAAGGACATGTGATGCTCTTTTCATGGCGGGGACGGTGAAGTGCAACTCAGATAGTGCCGCGCCGGGAAAAAACCACCTCTAGCGGGCGGCTGCGGGCAATGCCGCCTCGGGCTGGGGTTGGGCACGAGGGCCGCGCATCCGCGCCAACAGCTCCGACGTCGGCCAGGAATCGGCCGGCAGGCCGTATTTGATCTGCATCGCCTTGACCGCGCTGCGGCTCTGCTGGCCGAGCACGCCGTCGACCTTGCCGACCGCGAAGCCGGCGCGCACCAGCTGCTGCTGCAATTCCTTGATTTGGGCGAACGGCAGTTGCGCGACCGCCGCCGCCGGGCGATGCATCGACGCGGCGCCTGCGATGCGGCTCGCGAGATAACCGGCGGTGGTCGAATAGATCAGCGAGTTATTCCATTCGGTGTAGGCGGCGAAATTGGGGTAGGCCAAAAACGCCGGCCCCATGCGGCCCATGGGCAGCAGCAGCGATGCCGGCAGATCGTCATTTGGCAGCGCGCGGCCGTCCGGATAGCTGACGCCGAACTGCACCCATTTCGAGCGCGGCAGTTGAATGGTGAGGTCGGCCTGATCCCAGGGAAGAGTTTGCGGCACCCGCACTTCTTCCAGCCACGGCTCGCCGCGCCGCCATTTCAACCCGTTGGCGATATAGTTCGCGGTCGAGCCGATCACATCGGGCGGGCTGCTCAAGAGGTTGCGGCGGCCGTCGCCGTCGTAATCGACGGCGTAATTGAAATAATGCGTCGGCAGAAATTGCGTCTGGCCGAGCTCGCCGGCCCACGAGCCGATCATTTCATCGGGCGAGAGATCGCCGCGGTCGATGATCTTCAGCGCGGCGATGGTTTCGTTCGCAAACATCTCTGAGCGGCGGCAATCATAGGCCAGCGATACCAGCGAGCGCAGCGTCGGCAGGGTGCCCATATTGGCGCCGAAGTCGCTCTCCAATCCCCAGAACGCGGCGATCACCGCGGGCGGCACGCCATATTCCTTCTCGGCGCGCGCAAAGGCCGCGGCATAGGTCTTGATGCGGGCCTGTCCCTGCTGCATCCGATAGGTCGCGGCCATGCGGCCGGCGAATTCGGTAAAGATCTGGCCGAACACGCGCTGGCCGCGATCGCGGTTGACGATGCCCTGGTCGTAGACGAGGTAGGGCGCCGCCTCGGCGAGCGCGCGTTGCGAGACGCCGGCGGCAGCGGCCTGCCCTTTGAGATCGGCGAGGAAGCGATCGAAGTTGGCGCCATTATGACAGGAGGCGGCGCGCGGCGAGGGGGCCGCGGGTGGTCTAGCTGGCGCTGCGGTTGGTCTAGCTGGCGCTGGAACTAGTTGCGCCGCCGCCGGCTGTGGTCCGCACCAAAGTGCGAACAAGGTGGCGCCAAAGACGATCGTCGAAGCACGATTCATGAAGTTACCGTTGCGACAAAAATTGGGGCATATCCTGGCATCATTCAAAGACGGGGATGGCCGGGTCAAGCCCACCCATCCCGAAAAGCCGTGCCGTTTTTTGCCGCCAACAGCCAGTACACGACGCAAGCGCGCTACATGCATGGGAGCCTGCCGCTGGCACCGGGCTCGAAGGCTGTTCCAATCGGCCCGAGCCGTGTAGTCTGCCCTCTCTCGCCCGCCCCTTACGCAAAAAAGTGAGCCGACAACCAGCGGACGTGCGAGCACAAAAGGGAAACGGCGGAAAACCACATGACCGATATTCGATATTTAAGCCCGTCCACGCTCGATGAGGCCGTATCAGCCTTTGCCGCCGCGGGCAGTGCCGCGCGCATCCTGGCCGGCGGCACTGATCTTTTGGTGCAAATGCGCGCCGGCAGCGTACGGCCGGGCCTGATCGTCGACATCAAGAAAATATCTGAAATGACCGCCATCGAGGAAACCGCCGACGGCGGCTTTCGGGTTGGCGCCGCCGTCCCCGGCGCGGTGCTGGCCGAGCACCCGCGCTTCGGCAAAGTCTGGCCCGGCGTGCTGGAGGCCGTCAACCTGATCGGTTCGACCCAGGTGCAGGGGCGAGCGTCTGCGGGCGGCAATCTCTGCAATAGCTCGCCGGCCGCCGACAGCGTGCCCGCCATGATTGCGGCCGGCGCCATCGTCACGGTGGCCGGGCCGAACGGGCGCCGCGAGATGCCGGTCGAAGCCGTGCCGGCCGGTCCCGGCCGCACCCACCTCAAGCCCGGCGAGATCCTTGTCAGCTTCACGCTGCCGCCGCGGCCGCCCGGCTCGGGCGATGCGTACCTGCGTATGATCCCGCGCACCGAAATGGACATCGCCGTGGTCGGCTGCGGCGTCAGCCTCACGCTTAAAGGCGGGGTGTGCACGACGGCAAGGGTCGGGCTTGGCGCGGTGGCGCCGACCGTGCTCCTGGTCGAGGCGGCCGCGAAAGCGCTTGTTGGCAGCAAGCTCGACGATGCGGCGCTCAGTGCTGCGGCGAGCGCCTGCTCCGCGGCCTGCCGCCCGATCGACGACAAGCGCGGCACCATCGCTTACCGCACCAAGATTGCCGGCGTGCTGTTGAAGCGCACGGCCGCGATCGCCGCCCAACGCGCCGGAGGAAATTGAAGACCATGGCCAAGCTACACGTTTCCACCACCATCAACGGCGAGCCGATGGAGTTTTTGTGCGAGCCGAACGATACCATGCTCGACGCGCTGCGCGGGCCGCTTGGTCTAACCGGATCGAAGGAAGGCTGCGCCTCCGGCGATTGCGGCGCCTGCAGCATCCTGCTGGACGATCGCTTGGTCTGTTCCTGCCTGATGCTGTCAGCCGAAGCGCAAGGTCACGAGATCAGAACCATCGAAGGCATGGCCCATGGCGAGAAGCTGCATCCGCTGCAGCAGAAATTCCTGGAAATGGCAGCGCTGCAGTGTGGCATCTGCACCTCGGGCATGCTGGTCGCCTCCGATGCGCTGCTCAAGAAAAACCCGCAGCCCAGCGAGGAAGAGGTGAGGTTCTGGCTTGCCGGCAATCTCTGCCGATGCACCGGTTACGACAAGATCGTGCGCGCGGTTCTGGAGACCGCTCAAGACATGCGGGAAGCAAGGAATTAAGGAGTCCTGGCAATGAACGTCATCACCAACAACAAGTGGATCGGCCAGCGCACCATTCGCCCCGACGGCGTCGACAAGGTCACCGGGCGCGCGGCCTTTGCCGCCGACACCACCATGCCCGGCATGATCTGGGGCAAGATCCTGCGCAGCCCGCATCCGCACGCGCGCATCAAATCGATCGACACCTCGAAAGCGCTGGCGTTACCGGGGGTCAAGGCGGTGGTCACCGCGCGGGACATCGTCGATTTCCCGGTCGACAAGTCGGTCATGCTCGGCATTCAGGACATGCGCTGGATGTGCCGCAACGTGATGGCGCGCGAGAAGGCGCTATTCCCTGGCCATCCCGTCGCGGCAGTCGCCGCCACCACGGAGGCGATCGCGGCCAAGGCCTGCGAACTGATCGAGGTCGACTACGAGGTGCTGCCGTGGGCCATCGAGATCGATGACGCGCTCAAGGCAGACGCGCCGATCCTGCACGAGTTCAACAAGTTCGAGGGCAAGCCGTCGAATATCGCCGGCAAGCTGGAAGTCAAGAAGGGCGACATCGCGCAAGGCTTCAAGGAGGCCGAGGTGGTGATCGAGCGCACCTTCACCACCCGTCCGGTGCATCAGGGCTACATCGAGCCGCATGCGTGCCTGATCAGCGTCGCCGCCGACAACAAGACCACGATCTGGAGCTCGAGCCAGGGCCAGTTCATGGTGCGCGCCATGACGTCGTACCTGACGGGCATTCCGCAGAGCGACATCCGCGCCATTCCGGCGGAAATCGGCGGCGGGTTTGGCGGCAAGACCATCGTCTATCTCGAGCCGCTCGCGACCTTGCTGGCGAAGAAATCCGGCCGCCCGGTGAAGATGGTGATGACACGCGAGGAGGTGATGCGGGCGACCGGGCCGACCTCCGGCTCCAAAAGCACGGTCAAGATCGGCGCCAAAAAAGACGGCACCATCGTCGCAGCCCAAGGCACGTTTTATCTGCAGGCCGGCGCGCTGCCGGGCTCACCGATCCGCGGCGCGGTCGGCTGCAGCTTCTCGCCTTACGACATCCCGAACGTGCTTTCGGTCGGCTACGACGTGCTCTCCAACCGCTCCAAGGTTGCGGCCTATCGCGCGCCGGGCGCGCCGATCGGCGCCTTTGCGGTCGAGTGCGTGATGGATGAGCTGGCCAGCGCGCTCAAGATGGATCCGCTGGAGCTGCGATTGAAGAATGCCGCCAGGCAGGGGACAAAGGCGGCGCATGGTCCGGTGTTTCCGCGGATCGGCTACGTCGAGACGCTGGAGGCCGCGAAAGCGCATCCGCACTATGCCGCACCGCTCGGCAAGCTTCAGGGCCGCGGCGTGGCGTCCGGCTTCTGGTTCAACGCCGGCGGTGAGTCCTCAGCCCAGGTCAACATCACCGAAGACGGTAACGTCGTCGTGACCACAGGCCATCCTGATATCGGCGGCTCGCGCGCGGCGATCGCCAACGTCTGCGCCGAGTTGCTCGGCATCGACTACCGGCGGGTGTCGGTCCTGATCGGCGATACCGCGACCGTCGGCTTCTCGAACCTGACCGGCGGCAGCCGCGTGCTGTTTGCCTCCGCGATGGTGGTGACGCAGTCGACCGAGAAGGTCATCACCACATTGCGCGAGCGCGCCGCCAAGATCTGGGAGATCGACCCCGAGGCGGTGAAATGGGAAAACGGCGCGGCGCATCCGGCGAGCCCCAATGCCGGCCAGTTCGAACCGCTGACCCTGGCGGAGCTCGCCGCAAAAGCCCCGCAGATGGGCGGGCCGATCGGCGCCGGCGTGCAGCTCAACACCGAAGGCGCCGAGGGCGGCTTCGGCACGCACATCTGCGACGTCGAGGTCGATGTCGAACTCGGCATCGTGCGCGTGATCCGCTACACCGCGGTGCAGGACGTCGGCCGCGCCGTGCATCCGGGCTATGTCGAGGGCCAGATGCAGGGCGGCGTCGCGCAGGGCATCGGCTGGGCGCTCAACGAAGAGTACATCTACAACAGGGATGGCAAGGTCGATAATCCAGGCTTCCTCGATTATCGCATGCCGGTGTGCTCGGATCTGCCGATGCTCGACACCGTGATGGTCCAGGTGCCGAACCCGAAGCATCCGCAGGGCGTCAAGGGCGTCGGCGAGGTGCCGCTGGTGCCGGTCATGGCCGCGGTCGCCAACGCCGTCCATAACGCGCTCGGCAAACGTTTTTACAGCCTGCCGATGTCGCCGCCGAAAGTGCTGGCGACGCTGGAAGCGGAAGGATGATCTCCGGAGCGGTTTAGTAACAGTAGGGCGGGTTAGCGAAGCGTAAGCCGCCATTCGGCAACCAGAGAGGCGGGTTACTTTTCGCTAACCCGCCCTACGGACCTACGAGCCTGCGCATCATGTCTCGCGCGGAATGATGTACAACAACTGAGGCAGCACGGTTTCCGGCGAATAGACAAATGGTCCTTCACCGATCCGGATGGCTCCCATCCGCTTGTAGAATCCTTCCGCGGAAGGCTCGGCGTAGATCATCAGAGCGCCGGCTTTCAGCTCTCGCGCGCGAGCGACGGCCGCCCGGAAAAGCACCCGGCCGATCCCGCGTTTCCAATGCGCGGGATCGACGAAAATGGCGTAGAGCAGCGCAATACCCTGAAGCGGAGTTGTCGTCACCGCAACGACGCCGACGATTTCGCGGGAGCTGTCCTGTGCCACCAGAACGCAACCCGCCGTGATCAAGGGCACGGTTATGGTCAGCGCCGGCATCGCGCGATCGATGAACGCCTCGTCATATCCGGCGCGCTTGGTCGCACGTACGCACAGACGCGTCAGCTCCCCCTGCTCCTCGGGCCTGGCCTCCCGGATTGTATAGACGGACACCTCTGAACCTTCCCTGCCGCAGTCCTGCATTAGATTTAGGATCGATATGACGATTGGCAACTGGTTGGCGCAATCGTCGTATCCGAAGCAGCGGCCGTTTTTGGCTGTCTTGTGTCAAATCCGAAACGTCAATGCGCCACGGCAAACGACGATCTTGTTGCAAATACGTCATCGGTCGCGGCTATCAGGTCCTGACGTCGGATCGCAAATCCTCTATGTTGCGTCCAAGCTGCCCGCGTCTGAGTGCAGCAGAAAAGGGAGCAACGCGCATGCAATCATCAAGGCTTCGTCTCTCCGCCATCGCCGTCACCCCGACCTGCGCCTTGATGTGCGCCCTGGTGCTGCCCGCTCCGGCGGCCGCTCAACTGCTCGACCACAAAGACCTCACCGCGTCCATCGCTATGACGATCGTGCAAACCGCAATCGAAACCTGCAAGGGCAACGGCTATGCGGTGTCGGCGACCGTGGTCGGCCGCAACGGCGAGATCATCGTGCAAGTGCGCGGCGACAATACCGGGCCGCATACGATCGAGAACAGCTTCCGCAAAGCCTACACCGCGCGCACGTTCCGTTCGCCCTCCGGCGCCCTGGTCGAGCGCGTCAAAGCCGACCCGACGCTGGGCCTCATTCATCTGACCAACGTCATCGCCAACCAGGGCGCGCTCCCGATCAAGGTGGGCGATGAGGTCATCGGTGCGGCCGGCGCATCAGGCGCGCCGGGCGGCGAAAAGGACGAGGCGTGCGTCAAGGCGGGGATCGACAAAGTAGCCGATCAGTTGAAGTGAGAGCTTAATCTCACTCGTCCGAGAGATATTGCCGAGAGATTTTGGTGGCGCTTGAGATGGATCCCTCGGCGGCAGTTTTGTTGCCGCGTTCCCAAGTTACAAATTGCCGCTGCGGTTGCTGTTTCACGGAACCTGCGTCATCCGGCTTGGTTTTCCGTTACGTCCTCTTCGGGTACTTGGAACGCGAGACCCGTTGAAAAGGGCGGGATGGAACAAGGAGAGGCAAATGAACAGCAGACAATTCGCCATCATCGGCTGCGCCGCAATGATCTTGGGCGTTGGCAGCGCAAACGCCGGTCCCTGCAACACCCGTGACAAGGACGCTGGCTCCGGACCCACGCCCGGCTATACCGGTCAATCCAACATCACCACGGGTTCTACAAGCAGCCGCGAGCATCCGCCGACCGATACGATGAACCGCGCGACGGGCGAAAAAGCCGCATCATCGCAGGATACTCAGAAGCAGCAGCAGGGCCAGCCTACCGCGGCGCAGGAGGCCCAGGGTGCCAAGCCTTCGACGCAGACGGCCGATCAAGGTTGTTGAGCACGAGCTGAAAGAAATGGGGCAGGGTCCCGCGACGCATCGCCGTCCGCGGGCAAACCGATGACGGACCACGCGCGTGCGACGCGATGCTGCACTCCGCGTGCCCTGCTATTCATCTGACGTGACGGCGGCCGGTCTACGCTTTCCGAATTCCGGGAGTTTTGGAACGGGCGGACAATCCAAGTGAGCAGCTCGCGGCGCGCAGATCAGGAACCCGGTTGGTCCCAATGCGTTACGCACGTAGCTAGCGCGCAAGGTGCGGTATTCGAACCTCATGGATGCTTTGGCGGAGAGGAGAGTTCGATGGAACGAATGCTCATCCTCGCAATGATGCTTTGGGCCGTCGCGGGGACGGCTCACGCGCAAGTGAATTCTCAAGTGAATTCTCAAGTGAACTCTGGCGTGACCCCGAGCGCGACGAGCCCGGCGCAAATGTCCTGTCCTCCATTCAACAGTCCGGCCGGTCGCACCTCCGCAGCTGCTGCCTGCGATCCATTGAGCGTGCCTACCTCGACGATCCCCGGATCGATGAGCGGCGCGACGACAAGCGGCTCCGGCGCGTTTTCTTCATCGACCGGCTTCGGTGCTTCTTCCTCGCTCGGCACAGGAGCAGCTTCCTCGACCGGCGTTGGCGCTTCTTCGTCGATCAGCGCCCCTTCGTCGATCAATCCTCAGACGGCCGTACAATTGCTAGGCGAGAGCGCTAACCGCGCGATACAAGCCCCCAACACCACGGCATCGCAAGCCGGTGTTCCCTCCACTGCGCTCTGTTCTGCGGTGATGCCCTCAACGACCGGAACGTCAAATCTGGTCACTGCCTTCGCAGGCGTTTCACCCGGCGGATGCTGACGTGACATTCGCGCTGGGCGCCGGTTGCCCGACGGGCAGCATTAGTGTGCGCAACATCGCGATTCTACCACCGCTTAGTCAATGTCGCATTTTGTCGTCGCTCGAATCTAGATCGAGCGCTTGACGCTCACCCCAAATCAGCGATTTTCTCTCTGCCGTCTCGTTCCCTCTGAGAGGGGCGTATCGCGATCGTCACGGACGTTGGGTACGGGATGCGGTGGACGCGGCAGCGTCGCGCGCGCCAATGGCAGTTGCAGGGCGGGTCCCTATGGATTTCCGTGAGCGATGCGCCGGCGCGCAGACGAACGAGGCTGAAGCGGACGGCAAAACCGTGTGGTCCTGACATCCGTTGCTGATGTCAAGTTTGCGGAGGCGCGTCGGCCCAACCGGGCGCGGACGTTTCCTTAATCCGCAGATGACGGTGACAAGACGAATTCGTCGCCGAGGAGAGCGCGCTATAAGCCGTTAAAACCATTGCGCAGGGAAGGCCGGACTGTTCGGCGAACCTGTGGTGACGACACTCGTGCGCTTTTTGTTTTGCGTGCGAGGCTGCGGGTGCATCGGGCACCCGGCTTTCCCTGCGCCCTCTTTATCTTTGGGCGAAACGTTCGTGCATCACTCGGGCGCTATCTGCGCCGCGGGAAGGTGAATCCGTGTCTTTAAATTGGAGCCACGTCATTGCGAGGAGCGAAGCGACGAAGCAATCCATATCTCCTTACGAGGCGCCATGGATTGCTTCGTGGAGCTTGTCATCGGGCGCGCATTTGCGCGACCCGTTGGCTCGCAATGACGATCGTGCTTTGGCTGTTTGAAAATTGAATCGGTCGCACTCATCATCGCGCTCTGTCATTCCGGGGGGGCAGCCCGCAGGGTTGAGCCCGGAATCCATAACCACGATCGGGATGGATTCCGGGCTCGCGCTTAGCGCGCCCCGGAATGACGAGCGCTGAGATTTTCTGCGCGCTCTTTGCGCTCAATCCGCGTTCGCCTCATACGTCGCGCGGGAACATCCGCGTTGCGTTTTGGCGATGCGCTCGGGCGAGGGGAAGGGTAGATAGGTCATCTATTCTGACCATCTTTTGGCATTGCGGCGACAGGCATTTCTCGTCTAGAAAACCCCGGAGCGGCTTTCCGGCAACGAACCGTCAACGGTTTTGGCCGAGGATTCCTCGCTCCTTAGGGTCTGGCAATGCTGATTCGCAGCGAAAAGGTTGGAGTTCGGGGTGGAGCGGCCGAGGCCGCCCGTGCACCTGCGATCCCGGCTGCGTCCGCGCCCACCCTCCTTATTGGCGGGCTGCTGCTTCTTATCGGCCCCTGAGGGCCGTCTGGGCAGTTTGCGCCTGGGCACTCAGGGGTTCGCGCGAGTTGATCAGACCCTTCAGCGCTCACGAAAACAGCGCACTACCCAAAAGGAACTTTCAGCGATGAGCACCGCCAACAAGTCCGACAAGGACCGCGTTATCATTTTCGACACCACCTTGCGCGACGGCGAGCAATGCCCGGGCGCGACCATGTCGTTCGAGGAAAAGCTCGAGGTCGCCGAGATGCTCGACGACATGGGCGTCGACGTCATCGAGGCCGGTTTCCCAATCACGTCCGAAGGCGACTTCCAGGCGGTGAGCGAAATCGCCCGCCGCTCCAAGAACGCCGTGATCGCAGGTCTCTCGCGCGCCCACCCCAAGGACATCGATCGCTGCGCGGAAGCCGTGAAATTTGCCAGGCGCGGCCGCGTCCACACCGTGATCGCGACCTCCCCGCTGCACATGCGGGTCAAGCTCAACATGACGCCCGAGCAGGTGCTGGAGACCTCGATCGCCAATGTCACCCGCGCACGCAACCATATCGACGACGTCGAATGGTCCGCCGAAGACGGCACTCGCAGCGAGATGGATTTCCTCTGCCGCATCGTCGAGGCCGTGATCAAGGCCGGTGCCACCACGGTCAACATCCCCGATACCGTGGGCTACACGACACCTGAGGAATACACCCATTTCATGCGCACCCTGATCGAGCGGGTGCCGAACTCCGACAAGACGGTGTTTTCCGTGCACTGTCACAACGACCTCGGTATGGCGGTGGCGAATTCGCTGGCCGGCATCGCCGGCGGCGCGCGGCAGATCGAGTGCACCGTCAACGGCATCGGCGAGCGGGCAGGCAATGCCGCGCTCGAGGAAGTCGTGATGGCGATGAACGTGCGCAACGACAAATTCCCGTGGTGGAACAAGATCGACACCACGCAATTGACGCGCGCCTCGAAGATGGTGTCGGCGGCGACCTCGTTCCCGGTGCAGTACAACAAGGCGATCGTCGGCCGCAACGCGTTCGCGCATGAAAGCGGCATCCATCAGGACGGCGTGCTGAAGGATGCCTCGACCTACGAGATCATGCGGCCGGAAATGGTCGGGCTGAAGCAGTCGTCGCTGGTGCTGGGCAAGCATTCGGGCCGCCATGCCTTCGTGCACAAGCTGGAGGAGATGGGCTACAAGCTCGGTCCCAATCAGCTCGAGGATGCGTTCGTGCGGATGAAGGCGCTCGCCGACCGCAAGAAGGACATCTACGACGAGGACATCGAGGCATTGGTCGATCAGGAGATCGCCGCTTCCCATGACCGGATCAAGCTGACTTCGCTGACGGTGATCGCGGGCACCCACGGTCCGCAGCGCGCCACCATGAAGCTCGATGTCGACGGCCAGATCAGGATCGAGGAGGCCGAAGGCAACGGCCCGGTCGATGCGGTGTTCAACTGCATCAAGGCGTTGGTGCCGCACGAGGCCAAGCTCGAGCTCTATCAGGTTCATGCCGTCACCGAAGGCACCGACGCGCAGGCCGAAGTGTCGGTGCGGCTCGCGCATGAAGGCCGCTCGATGACGGCGCGGGCGGCGGATCCGGATACGCTGGTCGCTTCCGCAAAAGCCTATCTCGGCGCGCTCAACAAGATCGTCATGAAACGCCAGCGCGACATGCCGGCCGCCGCCGCGGGCTGACACCGTGCTCCCCTCCCGCTTGTGTGGCCTGCAAGCGGGAGACGCGAAGGCCGCTTTTGCATCGCAGCAAAACCGCCGAAAATAGCCCCTGCTAAAGGGGCAATGGCGTTCCGGCCGGGTTCTCTGTATTGGTGCGGCTGGCATACAAGGTTGGGGGCGGCGCATGGGCGCGCTCCGCAACAATCAGCGCGGAGGAAACATGCGTAAATTGGTCCTGGCTGCTGCATCGATCGCGGCGTTGATCCTGATCGGCCCGGCGTCGGCGCAATCGCCAGTCATCATCAAGTTCAGCCATGTCGTTGCGTCCGACACGCCGAAGGGCAAGGCGGCGGAGAAGTTCAAGGAGCTGGCGGAAAAATACACCGACGGCAAGGTCAAGGTCGAAATTTATCCGAACTCGACGCTCTACAAGGACAAGGAGGAGCTCGAGGCGCTGCAGCTCGGCGCGGTGCAGATGCTGGCACCGTCGAACTCGAAGTTCGGGCCGATCGGCATCAAGGAGTTTGAGGTGTTCGATCTCCCCTACATCCTGCCCGATCTTGCGACGTTGCGAAAAGTGACCGACGGTCCGCTGGGCGCGCGGCTGCTCAAACTGCTCGATTCCAAGGGCATGACGGGCCTCGCTTACTGGGACAACGGCTTCAAGGAGATGAGCGCCAACAAGAAGCTGATCAGTCCGGTCGACTACAAAGGCGTGAAGTTCCGCATCCAGTCGTCCAAGGTTCTCGAAGCGCAATTCCGCGCACTCGGCTCGATACCGCAGGTGATGGCGTTCGGCGAAGTGTACCAGGCGCTGCAGACCGGCGTGGTCGACGGCCAGGAGAACACCTGGTCGAACATTTACACCCAGAAAATGCACGAGGTGCAGAAGTACGCGACCGTGACCAATCACGGCTATATCGGCTACGTCGTGGTCGTGAACAAGAAGTTCTGGGACGGCTTGCCGGCGGACATTCGCGCGAATTGCGAGAAGGCAATGAAGGAAGCTACCACCTTCGGTAACGGTCAGTCGGCGAAGGAAAACGACGACGCACTGGAGGCGATCAAGAAATCCGGCAAGACCGAGATCATCACGTTGACGCCGGAACAGGACGCCGCGATGCGCAAGGCGATGGAGCCGGTCTACAAGGATGTCGCGAGCCGGGTCGGTCAGCCCCTGATCGATGAATTCCTGAGGGAAACCGGAGCGGCCAGTCACTAAAATTTCGACGAGCCCTTCAGGGGCCTTGTGCGGCGCCGGATTCAGGGGACCGACCGGCGCCGACTTCACAGGAATGTAGGCGATGCACCCGGTGTTTGACCCGGATGCAACGGGGGAAAGATGCTTCGAATCCTTGATCGGCTCGAGGAAATCCTGATCAGCGCGCTGATGGGCGCCGCGACGCTGTTGATTTTCGTTTCCGTGCTGCACCGCTTCGGCACCGGGATATCGTTCCTCTATCCCTATCTGATCCAGATCCACATCGCCTGGACGCAGGAGTTGTGTATCTACATGTTCATCTGGATGGCGAAGTTCGGCGCCGCCTACGGCGTGCGGACCGGCATCCATGTCGGCGTCGACGTGCTGATCAACCGGCTCAACGACCGCTGGCGCAAGGGCGTTATCCTGTTCGGCCTCGCCGGCGGCGCACTGTTCACCGCGATCGTCGGCACCATGGGCGCCAAATTCGTCATCGAGCTGATGCACACCGACCAGGTCTCGCCCGACCTCGAACTGCCGAGCTGGCTGGTTTACGCCTGCATCCCGCTCGGCTCCTATCTGATGTGTTTCCGCTTCCTGCAGGTGATGTGGGCTTATTGGCGCACCAACGCGCTGCCGCATCATGATGCCGCGCATGTCGAAGGCATCGAGGTCAGCCAGAAAGCGCCGATCGCGCTTGGAGAAGCGTGATGAGCGCCGCTCTCATCTTCGGATTGCTGTTCGCCCTGATGCTGACGGGCATGCCGATCTCGATTTCGCTCGGCCTTACCGTTCTGACATTCCTGTTCACGATGACGGAAGTGCCGATCGAAAGCGTCGGGCTAAAGCTGTTTTCCGGCCTCGACAATTTCGGGATCATGGCGATCCCGTTCTTCATCCTCGCCGGCACGTTCTTGACGCGCGGCGGCGTGGCGCGGCGCATGATCGCATTTACGACCTCGCTGGTCGGGCACTTGCCGGGCGGATTGGGGCTTGCCGGCGTCGCGGCCTGCGCGATGTTTGCCGCCATCTCGGGATCGAGCGTCGCAACCGTGGTTGCGATCGGCTCGATCATGATGCCGGCCATGGTGGAACACGGCTATCCCAGACGGTTCGGCGTCGGCGTGATCTCGACCTCCGGCGCGCTCGGCATCCTGGTGCCGCCCTCGATTATCCTGGTGTTGTACGGCGTTTCCACCAACACCTCGATCGGCGCACTGTTCATGGCCGGCATCGTGCCGGGCGTCATCCTGGCCTCGATGCTGGCGGCGGTGACCTGGTTCGTGGCCTGGCGCAACGGCTATCCGCGGATGCCGCGGGCCGATTTCGGCCAGCAATGGAAAGCGTTCCGCGAAAGCTTGTGGGGCCTGCTCTTGATCGGCATTGTGCTCGGCGGCATCTATGGCGGCATCTTCACGCCGACTGAAGCTGCCGCGGTCGCCGCGGTCTATGCCTTCTGCATCACCGTGTTCGTCTACAAGGAGCTCAATCTCCGCGACGTGCCGAAAGTCTTGCTGCAGGCGGCCAGCATGAGCTCGATGCTGCTCTACATCATCACCAATGCGGTGCTGTTCTCGTTCCTGATGACGCACGAGCAGATTCCGCAGACCATGGCGGCGTGGATCATCGACAAGAATTTCTCGATCTGGATGTTCCTGCTGGTCGTGAACGTCATCCTGCTTTTGGCCGGCAACGTGATGGATCCATCGTCGATCCTCCTGATCATGGCGCCGATCCTTTATCCGCTCGCCACCAAGCTCGGCGTGCATCCCGTCCATCTCGGCGTGCTGATGATCGTCAATACCGAGGTCGGGCTGTGTCATCCGCCGGTCGGATTGAATCTCTATATTGCATCCAGTATCGCCAAGATGGGCATCAGCGAGATCACCATCGCTGTGTTGCCGTGGCTGTGCGCGATGCTGGCATTCCTTGGCCTGATCACCTACGCGCCCGGGATTTCGCTGTGGCTGCCGCGGCTGCTCGGGATGATCTGAGGTCTTTCGTTTCGGTCAATGGAGAGAAATTACATCTTGGTAAGAAGGCGTACCCTGTCCAAACTGTAAGTTGATTGCGCGTCCGACCACGACCATCATCAACCGACCTTTCCAAGGAGGTTCGCATGAGGAAGTTTACCGTTGCCGCCATCGCGGCACTCGCCATCGCCGGCTCGACCGCCGTCTATGCTCAGCACCGCCCGTGGTTCTCTGAGCACATGCGGCACGTGCGAATGAATCCGGAGGACCGGGCCGCATTTCTCGATGCCCGGATAGCCGCGGTTCATGCCGGCCTCAAGCTGACGCCGGACCAGGAGAAATTGTGGCCGCCGGTGGAGGCCGCAGTGCGGGATTTCGCCAAGCTCCGGATCGATCGCGCCAACGCGCGGATGAAGGCGGAAAATGACCAGCAGGATCAGCAGAAGCCCGAGGATCTAGTGGCTCGCCTGCGCGAGCGCGCCGACAATATGGCGGTGTCCGCGGCGGCATTGAAGAAGATCGCGGACGCGGCTGACCCGCTCTACAAGGCGCTCGACGACGGCCAGAAGCGCCGCCTTGTGCTGTTGACCCATCGTGGCGGCCGCTTTGGCGGCGAAGGCTGGCGGCATCGCTGGTTCGAGCGCGGCATGGATCACGATGACCGTGGCCAGGACGGGCGCGGCGAGCGGCTCTGATCGCGGCGCCTCGACCTCTCAAATCTTTGAAAAGCCCGTCGAATCTGGCGGCCTTTTCGCCTTCGCGGGCCGGGCAGAAGCGCGGGAAAACCTCTCCCCCTTTGCTGGACATTGGGGGGTCGCTTTGCTAAACGACGCCCTCTTACGAAGGCTTTCCGGACCGGTCCGGGCGCATAGCTCAGTTGGTAGAGCAGCTGACTCTTAATCAGCGGGTCCCAGGTTCGAGCCCTGGTGCGCCCACCAAGTCTTTCAAGCGCTTAGCACCCATAGGCATCAGAACGGACTTTTTGGTTTGACGTGCGGTTTGAGAAATTTGTTCGGCGTCCGTACGCCGGCGAGGAGTGGCGGGATGGCTGCGCGTTACCACAGCGGCTAGCTCGCTCCCCGGCGGCGTGAAGCACTCTCTCACGCGGAAGCCTTGGCGACCGAGGACGCCTTCACCTGGAATCGATCCACATCCCCAACTCATTCTGTTCCTACCCGTATACTTCGCTCAACTTTTTGACGGCTGCCTCCGCGAGTTCGAGCCGGCCACCCAGGTAGTGCGCGTCAAGGATCTCCTGCACCGTCTTCATCGAATGGCCGGTGATCGCGGCGATCTCTGGCACCGAGCAATTCGACAGCGCAAGGCGCGTAACAGCGGTGCCGCGTAGATCATGGAAGTGCAGGTCCTTCAGCGACGTTTTCCTGAACGCCTTGTCCCAGCTCGTCCTGAAACCGTCCTCCGTCCACGGGCGGCCGAATGAGTTGACCAAAATAGTCACGGCCGAGCGCTTCTCCCTCAGCGCAGCATCAAGCGCCGCCTTCAGAGGCGGCCCCGCCGGTATCGTTACACGGCGCCGGCCCTTGCTGCCGCGGCCCTTCGACTGACGCATCCGGATGTACGTGCCATCGTAGTCCTTCCAGGTCAGTCGCAGCAGGTCTCCTTGGCGCTGGCCCGTCCATAGCGCGAGCAGGAGAGCGGCCTGCAGCTCGACGGACGCTACACCACAGAAGGTACGGATGTCCTCGGCGGTCCACACTATCTCCGACCGATCAGATTCATAAAGCCGGCCGCCGCGCTCGCAGACGTTCACCGCGATCTTACCGCGATCCTTCGCGACCGATAGCACGCGGGCGATGGTTGCCCAGACGTAGTCCGCCTTGCGCGGCTTGTCGGAGAATGAATCACGAAACTCTTTGAAGTCACCCCGCACACGCTTGTCTTCGAGAGCGCCGATTGGCATCGAGCCAAACTTGGCTTCGATGAGTTTGAGGTAGCCGTCATACGCTCGCTTACTCTTCTCACCAAGCTCTTTGTACTCGCTGCAATCCTTAAAGTAGTCAACGAGCGAGCTGAATGTTTCAGCGCTCTTTTTCTTGTACGAGGCAACAGCCTCGTTGTAGAGCCGCATGAACTCGGGGGTACCCGGCTCAGCGTCGATGCGCGGGCCGCCCTTCCAAGCGTACCAGTAGGCCTTCGACGTTCCGTCAGCGAGCTTTTTGATTGACCAATTGATTCCCTTCAGCCGCACTCGCATTTTGGGATGCCTTCCACGCGTCGTATGGTGATAGTTCGGACTCAATTTTAGGCTGAAGACCGGATAGCCGGTCAAGGGCTGCATCGATAGCTTTTCTATCCCATTTATGTGTTCCAGGAATCGGTCCCGGCACGATCTCTCGGCGAATCCAATCGTTGAACGCCGATAACGTCTCGCAACCGGCGTAGGCCGCAGCCTGTTCTTTCGATAAGACACGGGGCTCGATCATTCAGCGCTCCCACTGCCGGGAATCTTTGTGATCAAAGCCGAGAGAGCTGCTGAGAACAGAGCAGAAGCCCGTCCGTCGCGCATTCGGTTAGTTTGGAGTGGAAATCGGACAGGTCCCCGTGCGTGAACCATCTCAGAGTAGGCTTATGGGATTTCACGCAATTGAGTACTGTCTGGTGCGTTAATCCAAACCGACGTTTCGAGGATCCGCTGAATTCACTGGTGGGACAGCGCGATTCGAACCTGCAACCAGCCCGTTATGAGCGGGAGGATATCGATCGGATTCGTTGATTTTACTGTGGTTTCGTCTGCGTTCGATCGGGTTCGTTGCGTTTTGATGGGGTCGTTTCTGGTGCGAAACTGGTGCGGTTGCCCATTTTTCTGTTCGGACGATGAGCCATCTCCTCTGGCCCTTTAACTAAACTACGAATCTGGGGGTAAGGAGTTCGAATCTCTTCGGGCGCGCCATTCAGATCATGGTCCGTTCCGGACACATGGGTTACGGTTTATTCTGGTGACATAGGTAACAGTTTGGCCGTGTGCTGTCATTGATTGGCGGTCGCGAAGCCGCTCGCTCGCTATGGGGGCGCGCTCGCTCGCGGCTT